>OOAI01000094.1_pt1 | contig 69386 bp, 50 predicted proteins | sample 1671191 | NCBI WGS metagenome assembly OOAI01 (sample SAMN06348131, study PRJEB24527) | human gut metagenome | biome: human gut; feature: ankylosing spondylitis patient; material: feces | host: Homo sapiens | place: China | collected 2015-10 | reverse complement strand
TCTGGGCCCGCGCGGGCCACGAGGGCCGCCGGGGCCCCAATCATCATACGGAGGTCTGCGCCGCCGTCTGCTGCCCAGGCCGTAGCCCAGCCCGAAACCGAAGAAGGGGCCAAACCCGCCGCCGCCAAAGCCGCGCCGGATGCCGCCGAAGATAGAGGTCAGGGCAAACACCACGATCACCACTGCCAGAAGGGTGAGGAAGGGCGATTGATAGGATGCTGCCGGGGCCTCATAGTAATCATTTCCGTTGTTATAACCATTCGTATTACCATTGCTGACCGTGCCGGTGGTCCCGCTCAGGGTCACACCGTAGAGATCGGCAATGGTGCTGGCCACATTGTTGGCACAGGTGGTCACAGCCGCGTCATAATCGCCCGCCGCGAAGGAATCCTCCATGGTCTGGGCAATGGCGCTGGCCTGCTTTTCCAGCGTGGTATTGCGGAAGCCGTCACCGGTGGCAAGGTAATAGTCGCCATCGGCGTACTGCTGGGACTGCATGACCAGCAGGATCAGCACACCGTTGTTTTTGCTGGAGCTGCCCAGCCCCCAGGTGTTGGCGGCCTGCACGGCGTAATCCTCCGTAGATAAACTTCCCGTATAATCCACTGTCAATACGCCGATCTGTGCACCCTCGCACTGCTGGGTGAGCTGTGCATTCAGGTTCTCAATGGCCGTTTCGGTGCTGCTGCTCAGGATGTTGGCATCATCCACCACGCACTGACTTCTGGGCAGATCGGGCAGCTGGGCCTTGGTGGCCGCAAAGGCGGCGGGCACCAGAGCCGTCAGGCTGACGGTCAGCACCACGAACAGGGCGCAGATGCGGGCGGCAAATCGTTTCATCGTTTTCATGCGAAGGGTTCCACCTCCTGTACGCCGAACAGCCTGCCCAGCATACTGGCCGGGAAGCCGCCGACATCGTTCTGATACTCATACACTGCATCATTGTACTGCAGATTACCAATGATGGTGTCTGCGCTGTTGAACTGGCCGTACTGGCCCTGCACTGCCCCCATCTTCATAGGGTCAGCGGCCTGCTCCTGCATTTTTGCGTAGAGCTGGTCGATCACAGTGCCCAAAGCCTCATTGGCCTGACAAAGGGCGTGCATGGCACTGCCCTGATAATAGGGCAGCGAGGTCAGAGACTGCTTTTTGCTGCCGTTCTGCACTGCTTCCAGGCAGGCAGAGAAATCATCCAGCGCTGCCTGTGCGGCCTGCACCTCGGCGCTGTCAGCCCCCAGCGTGTTTGCGCCGGTGGTGATGATATTTGCTGCCGTGTTGGCACGGGTGGTCAGCTCCTCGCTCAGGGCATAGCCGTTGTCGGCCGAAATGCCGGTGGTGAACCACTGGCGGGCCGCGTTATACTTCCCCCTGACCTTGGCACCGCCAAAGCCCACGAACGCCGCCAGCATGACCACAACACTCAGCACAAGGGCTATGCCCTGCTTTGCCAGTGCGGCGGGCAGCGCCTTTTCCAGCCCGGCCAGCTTCTGCTGCAAGGGGGTCAGGCGCACTGCCTCGGTGTCCGGGCGCTTTACCTCGCGGTAGCTGCCGCTGTCAAAGCCGCCGGGCGTTTGATTCTGTTCTCTGGAAAAATCAGCGTTTGCCATTTCAGCTCCGGATCTCCATCATCTTCTGTTTCAGCTCGTCCTCGATGCGGGTCAGCTCCTGCTCGGCAGCCACACGCTTTGCGCGGCCCTCGGTCTGGATCTTGTTCAGCTCGTCCAGGGTCTCAATCAGGCTCTTGTTGGTCTGCTGCAGGGTCTCGATATCCACCACGCCGCGCTGGCTCTCCTTGGCGGTCTCGATGGTGCCCATCTTGAGGGCATCGGCATTCTTCTTGAGCAGGTCGTTGGTCATGTCGGTCACGGCACGCTCGGCCTGCATGGCCTTCTGGGTGTGGGCCAGACCCAGCGCCAGCACCATCTGGTTCTTCCACAGCGGGATGGTGTTGACGATGGTGGACTGGATCTTCTCAGCCATCATGGTGTTGTTGTTCTGCAGCAGGCGGATCTGGGGGCCCATCTGCAGGCTGATGTTCCGGGTCAGTTCCAGATCATACAGCTTTTTCTCAAAGCGCTCGCACTGGTCTGCCAGGTCGCGGGCGGCCTGAGCATCCTCGGGCAGGCCGGACTGCTTGGCCTTGTCCATGGCCTGCTGCAGCTCGTTTGCACGGACCTCGGCCAGCTTTTTCTTGCCGGCCAGGATATACATGCTCAGCTCCTTGAAGTAGGCCATGTTCAGCTCGTACATCTTATCCAGCATGGCGATGTCTTTCAGCAGCTGGACCTGATGGCCCTCCAGCATGGACTGGATGTTCTCCACGTTGGTCTCGGCCTTGTTGTACTTGGTCTTCAGGTTGTCCAGCTCATTGCCCTTCTTTTTGAAGAAGCCCAGAATGCCCTTCTGCTGCTCCTCATTGGCATCAAAGCTCTTCAGCTCCCCGATGAGGTTGGTGATCATATCGCCCACCTCGCCCAGATCCTTGGTGGACACCTTGGCCAGAGCGGCCTCGGAGAAATCGCCGATCTTTTTCTGGCAGGCGGAGCCATACTGCAGCACCTGCTGGCTGTTGGTGATATCGATCTTTTCCGCAAAGGAATCCACCATTGCCTGCTCCTCGGGGGTCAGCTGCACCTCCGGCTGCTGGGCCGCAGGGGCGGGCTCAGGCTTTTTCTCTTCAGCTGCTGCCTCCGGGGTGGGGTCCAGCGTCAGGGTGGGCACTGCAGGAGCATCGAGATCGAAGTTCAGAGTGTTGTTGTCAGCCATTGTTGATTCCATCCTTTCCAATTACGACAGCGCCTGCCGCCTATCGGCGTGCGCTATTTTCTAACCGGTTTGCCAAGGGCTCCCCCTTCGGGGGAGCTGGCAAAGCCGTCAGGCTTTGACTGAGAGGGTTGTTACAATCCCTGCCCTTTCAGCATATTCTGCAAAACGGTCAGGTCTGCCGAGAGGTCCATGCTTTCGGCAGCATACAGGGCATCCAGCTGATTTTCAAATGCCGTGGCAATGGAGGCTGCGTTGTGTTCCACCTCCGCGCGGATGGAGGCGGCGTTCTCGCCCCGCACCCCCTGCTTTGCCAGCTTGGCGTACTGCTGCAGCACGTTCACGGCATCGGGCAGATAGTAATTGGCGAACCGCCGCACCTGCTTTGCCTTGGCGGGGGTGGCTTCCACCGTTTCCACAATGGAGCGGCCTGCCTTTTCCATCCGGGCCATGGCGGCGGAGAGCTGCGGGTCCGGCAGGGCTTCGTTCAGGGCATGGAGGGTGTCCAGCTGCTGCTGCATCTCGGTCAGCATGGCATCCACATCGTCCACACCGGTATGGAAGGGCACTTCCGTCTCCACCACCCGGGGCGGGCAGATCTTTTTGGCCCCGGCAAAGGCCAGCACAGCCGCGCCCAGCGCCGCCAGCAGTGCCCACAGCCGATAGACCGGAAGCACAGCGCACAGCACCACAAATGCCAGCGCCGCCGCGTAGTACGGCAGGACACTGGGCTTCCGGGTGCGAATGATCTTGCTCATGGGTTCCTCCTTTTCCGGGAGCTGCGCCCCCTGTATCTTCCATAATAAATCCTTTTCCAGCGGGGCGCAAGCGTTTCACGAATTATTTACAGGTTTGAAATCGAAATGTCAAACCTCTCAGGCGCTTGCGCGCCAGCTCCCCTCATAGGGGAGCCCCTGGCATATCGGGTAAGTCCGCGCGGCATTCAAGGCAGGATCCAGTTCGACAATTCTTTCTGCCAGATCTCCCGTAATTTTTCCGGCCTGCAGGCGGCATTGGCGGGGCTGGTGCTGGGCAGCCTGACCGCCGGGATGCCGCTGACCGGCTCGAGATACTTTGTATAGATCTTATATGCCGCAGCCCCGTTGCAAAAAACAGCCTCAATGGGCGCTTTTGCCAGCAGACCGGCAATATCATTGGGCACCACGTCCCGGATGGACGCATCCGACGCGCCGGTGATGGTACAGCTTTCCAGCGTATCCCACAGGGCCAGCCCGTGGCGCAGGATGATCTGCTTTTTCGCTTCGATATCCTCCCGGGCGGGCACAGGTTCCCCGGTCAGGACCGCCAGCATGGGCCAGAAGCGGTTTTGCGGGTGGCCGTAGTAGAAGGACATTTCCCGGCTCTTGGGGCTGGGCCAGGTGCCCAGGATCAGCGCCCGGCTGTGCTCGTTGTAGACCGGTGCAAAGCTCACTGCTTTTCCTCCGCGGCTTCCATCTGGCCCCAGGGAGAGCCAAGTTCATGGCCCGAGGACTCCGCACGGGGGCCGTTGAACCACAGCTCCTCAATGAGGGCGGCAAGGCCGTCCTCCCGCACATCCCCGATGATGCGGTCTGCAGCTTCCTTCGCATCGTCCGAGCCGTTGGCCATACAGCAGCCCAGTCCCGCCGCCTTCAGCATTCCCACATCATTGGCGGAATCGCCCACCGAAACAGCATCGGCCAGCGTCAGACCCACGGTTTCACACAGGTCAGCCAGACCCACCCCCTTATCAATGCCCTCCCGGACGATATCATAGCAGTGCCAGCTGCCCTCCCGCACAGCACCCACCATCATAAAACGGAGGTTCAGGTGGCCGTACTTCCGGTTGAACGCCTCCAGCGCCTCATCGGGCAGGCAGGCAAAGGCGGCATGGGGCATATCGATGAGATGGCGGTCCTGATCCTCGCCGTCCTTGCAGGTCAGGCCGCTGCCGCTCAGCTGGGCGTAGAAATCCCGGAGGCTCTCGTATTCGCAGTAGGCATAGTATCCATCCCGGAAATTGAACTGCAGAGGGTAGTTGTAATCCTCGCAGAAATCCACCAGGGCGTACATTTCCTCATTGGTCATCGGGTGCTCGGCGATGATCGCACCGTCCCTGTCCACCACGCAGGCTCCGTTGTTGGTGATGGCGTAGTCGAACCGGATGCCGCCCAGCTGCTGCTTATTGATCGCGCAGTAGCCGCGGCCGGTGCTCAGCACAAATTTGCCGCCTGCGGCCTGCATCTTTTTCACGGCCTTGACCACCGCCGGGCGGGGGCAGGGCTCACCAAAGGGAACAAGGGTATTGTCGAAATCGCTTGCCAGAAGTTTATATTGCATCGTTGCTCCTATTTCAGCATCCTCACCCTCTCAGGCCGCTTCGCGTCCAGCTCTCCCAAAGGGAGAGCTTTTGACATAATCGGAAACTTCCCAATGACTGTCAAGACCTCCCACTTTGGGGGAGGTGGCATCGCGCAAGCGATGACGGAGAGGGTGAGCCAGTTTATCGTTTTGATACTGTCTAGTATAACACAAAACGCCGCTCCGGGATATCCCGAAACGGCGTTTTGACTGAATATTTTACTTTAACCGAAAATGGCTACCACGATCTGTATCCCAACACCCACAGCCGCACCGGCGGCCCAGGTCAGGCCGGTGATGAAGAGGTTCTGCTTCCAGGAGGGGTTTGCCCGCCAGAGAACGGCCAGGCCCACGCCCGCGCCGGTGCACAGACCTGCCACCAGACTGGAAAAGCGGAGGGCTCCCTCCACATAGAGCTGGGTCAGCAGGACGCTGGCGGCACAGTTGGGGATCAGCCCCACCAGTGCGGCCACCACCGGCTGGAAGAAGCCCATCCGGCCCAGAGCGTCGGCAAAGACATCCTCGCCCACGCCCTCCACAATGAGGCCGAACACCAGACTGAACACAAAGATGAACACGAAGATCTCCAGCGTGTGGCGAAGGGCGGCTTTCCAGATGGGGGCTGGCTTGCCCTCCTCATCGCTGTGCTCCTCGTGGCAGTCGATCTCATCGGCGCTGCCGGTATAGCCGCCCCGCAGGCTCCTGGGCAGAACGCCCCGCAGGACAAAATCCAGCACCAGGCCCACCGCAATGGCGTAGAGCACCTTGATGACCATGAGCAGCACCAGCTTATCCCAGTAGGCAGGCATGGAGACCAGCAGCGGAACCGCTTCATCACTGGTGGCGAGGAACACGGCCATCAGCGTGCCCAGGCTGATGACCCGGGACGCATAGAAATTGGACGCAATGGCAGAGAAACCGCACTGGGGCACACAGCCCAGCAGCGCCGCCGGAACAGAGCCCCAGCGCCCGCCGCCCGCCAGGATGGCTTCGATGCGCTCGCCGTGGCGGTTCTCCACATATTCAATGAACAGATAGGCCAAAAACAGGAAGGGCAGCATCTTGGCGGTGTCCACCAGAGATTCGCCCAGAACATCCAGAAACAATTCCATTTGATACTCCAAAAACAACTATAATGTGCTTTATTGCAGTAAATTGCAATCAATTTGCATTTTCGTGCAAGGGAGATTATACACGCTTCGGATGCAAATTGCAAGAGGAATTTGCAAAAAGTTTGCATTTTTGTTTTTGGGAGAACGAAAATGCCCTCTCAGTCAAGGCCGCAGGCCTTGCCAGCTCCCCCTTCGGGAGAGGTGGCAGCGCGTTCACGCTGACAGAGAGGGCGATTCATTTCAGATCAGATCTCGGCCAAAATCGCATCACCCATGGCGGTGCAGCCCAGGCAGGTACAGCCTTCGCTCATGTTGTCTGCCGTGCGCAGGCCCTTGTCCAGCACCTTGTTCACGGCGTTCTCAATGGCATCGGCTTCCTCAGTCATGCCAAAGGAGTAGCGCAGCATCATGGCGGCAGAGAGGATGCAGGCGGTGGGGTTGACGATATCCCTGCCCGCAATGTCGGGGGCCGAGCCGTGGATGGGCTCGTACAGGCCCCGGGGGCCATCGCCCAGAGAGGAGGACGGGATCATGCCGATGGAGCCGGTGATCATGGAAGCCTCATCGGAGAGGATGTCACCGAACATATTCTCGGTGACGATGACATCGAACTGCGCGGGGTTCTTTACGATCTGCATGGCGCAGTTGTCCACGAACATCTCGCTGTACTCCACGTCCGGGTACTCGGCCTGCAGGCGGTGCATCACACTGCGCCACAGGCGGCTGGTATCCAGCACGTTGGCCTTATCCACACAGCAGAGCTTCTTGCGGCGTTTCTGGGCGGTCTCGAAGCCGATGCGGCCAATGCGCTCGATCTCGTGCTCAGAGTAGGGCATGGAGTCGATGGCCTGCTTTTCGCCGTTCTCGAGGGTGTGGGTCTCGTGCTTGCCGAAGTACACGCCGCCGATCAGCTCCCGCACAATGATGAAGTCAATGCCCTGTGCCACGATCTCAGGCTTCAGGGGGCTGGCCGGGGCCAGCTGGGGCCAGATCTTGGCGGGGCGGTTGTTGGAGTACAGGCCCATGCCCGCGCGCAGGCGCAGCAGACCCTTTTCCGGGCGCTGCTCACCGGGCAGGCCCTCCCACTTGGGGCCGCCCACGGCACCCAGCAGGACGCTGTCCGCAGCAAGGCACTTGTCCAGCTCGTGCTGGGGCAGCGGGTCGCCGTATTTGTCAATGGCTTCGCCGCCCATGGCGGCATCGGTATAGTGGAAGGTGTGGCCGTACTTTTCAGCCACCTTATCAAGCACCCGGATGGTCTGTTTCACGATCTCGGGGCTGGAGCAGTCGCCCCAGATGACAGCAATGTTTTTTTCCATGGGAAAGCTCCTTACTTCTTATTTTTGATGGACTTCATCAGGCCACCGTCGGCAATGATCTTCTGGATAAACTGCGGGAAGGGTTCCGCCTGGAAGGTCTTGCCGGTGGTCTCATCGGTGATGAGGCCGGTAGTAAAATCCACGCTGACGGTATCCCCTGCGCTGATGGCATCCACAGCCTCGGGGCACTCCATGATGGGCAGGCCGATGTTGATGCTGTTGCGGTAGAAGATACGGGCAAAGCTCTTGGCAATGACCACCGAGATGCCTGCGGCCTTGATGGCCACGGGGGCGTGCTCACGGGAGGAGCCGCAGCCGAAGTTCCAGCCGCCCACCATAACATCGCCGTCCCTGACGTTCCGGACAAAGTCCTTGTCGATGTCCTCCATGCAGTGGCTGGCCAGCTCCTTGGGGTCCTGGGTGTTCAGGTGGCGGGCCGGAATGATGACATCGGTATCCACGTTATCCGGGTATTTGAAAACAGAACCTTTTGCGTTCATCGTTGTTTCTCCTTTTCGATCAGACCGTGCGGGGGTCGGTGATATAGCCGGTCAGGGCGCTGGCAGCGGCAGTGGCCGGGCTTGCCAGATAGACTTCGCTCTTGACATGGCCCATGCGGCCCACAAAGTTGCGGTTGGTGGTGGAGACACAGCGCTCCCCCTCGGCCAGGATGCCCATGTAGCCGCCCAGGCAGGGGCCGCAGGTGGGGGTGGACACGATGCAGCCCGCATCAATAAAGGCTTCGGTCCAGCCGCGCAGGATGCACTCCTTATAAACCGCCATGGTGGCCGGGATGATGATGCCCCGCACGCCCTTGGCAATGTGTCTGCCCTTGAGGATGTTGTAAGCGGCCTCCATATCCTCCAGACGGCCATTGGTGCAGCTGCCGATGACCACCTGATCGATCCGGATGTCCTTTCCCTCACTGGCGGGGTGGGTGTTCTCCGGCAGATGGGGGTAGCTGACCGTGGGCTCCAGCTTGTCCAGGTCGATCTCGATGGTCTTTTCGTATTCGGCATCCGGGTCAGCCTCGTAGTAGACCGGGGTGCGCTGGCTTCGGCCGTTCAGGTACGCTCTTGTGACCTCGTCCACAGGGAAGATGCCGTTCTTGGCACCGGCCTCAATGGCCATGTTGCAGACGCAGAGGCGATCCTCCATGGTCAGGGAAGCCACACCCGGGCCGGTGAATTCCATGGACTTGTACAGCGCGCCGTCCACACCGATCATACCGATGATGTGCAGGATCAGGTCCTTGCCGGATACGCAGGGGCTGAACTTTCCCTTGAGCACAAACTTGATGGCAGAGGGTACCTTGAACCATGCCATACCGGTGGCCATACCGGCGGCCATATCGGTGGAGCCCACACCGGTGGAGAATGCGCCCAGTGCACCGTAGGTGCAGGTGTGGCTGTCGGCACCGATGATGCAGTCACCGGCGGTCACGATGCCTTTTTCGGGCAGGAGGGCGTGCTCAACCCCCATCTGACCCACATCGTAGAAGTTGAGGATATCATATTTGTTGGCAAACTCGCGGCACTGCTTGGACTGGGTTGCGCTCTTGATGTCCTTATTGGGGACGAAGTGATCCAGCACGATGGCAATGTGCTCCTTGTCGAACACGCCGTCAAAACCTGCCTTCTCAAACTCGTTGATGGCGACCGGGGTGGTAATATCGTTGCCCAGCACGATATCGAGCTTGGCATTGATGAGCTGGCCTGCCTTGACTTCCGGCAAGCCCGCATGTGCGGCCAGAATCTTCTGCGTCAGAGTCATTCCCATGGTGATACTCTCCTTTTATACTGTTGACAAACTCCTTCCGTCATCGCCTGCGGCGATGCCACCTCCCTCAAGGAGGGAGGCTTTAAGGCTCCCTCTCCGAGGGAGCTGTCACGGCTGTGCCGTGACTGAGGGAGTTACTTATTATTGATCGCGCTCACCAGCGCCCTGATGCCGGCGACGATGATATCGGTGTCGGTGCCGGCACCCCAGGTCATGCTGCCATCCCCCCAGGCAAGGCCCACATAGGAAGCTGCACGGGAGGTACTGCCCTCGTCCAGGCTGTGCTCCGAGTAGCTTTCCAGATGGAAGTCCATCCCGGTGGCGCTCTGGATGGCGTTGGCCACAGCATCCAGACGACCATTGCCCACCGAGGTGACCACCTTGCGCTGGCCGTTCAGGTTCAGGGTGACCGTGGCGGTAATGCCGTTGACCTGTGCAAAGTGAGCCTCCACCACACGAAGTGGCTTTTCACGGTTGAGGAAACTCTCCTCGAAGATGCGGAGCACCTCGCCTGCACTCAGCTCCTTGTGGCTGTGGTCGGACACGCTCTTGACCTTGTAGCCCAGCACCTCGCGCATCTTGGGGGGCAGGTTGTAGCCGTAGTTCTGCTCCAGCACAAAGCCGATACCGCCCTTGCCGCTCTGGCTGTTGATGCGGATGACATCGGCATCATAGGTGCGGCCGATATCGTGGGGGTCGATGGGGATGTAGGGGCAGGTCCAGCGGTGCTCGCCCCGCTCCTTGCGGTAGGCCATGCCCTTTGCAATGGCATCCTGATGGCTGCCCGAGAAGGCTGCAAACACCAGCTGACCGGCATAGGGGGTGCGCTCGTAGATGTGCATCCGGGTCACGCGCTCGTAGGCAGCGCAGATGGCGGGCATATCGGAAAAGTCCAGCCTGGGGTCTACGCCGTGGCTGTACAGATTCATAGCCAGTGTCACGGCATCCACATTGCCGGTGCGCTCACCGTTGCCGAACAGGCAGCACTCCACCCGCTGAGCACCGGCCAGAACGGCCATTTCGGCGCAGGCAACACCGGTGCCGCGGTCGTTGTGGGGATGGGTGGAGATGATCACACTGTCGCGGTACTTGAGGTGCTTGTCGCAATACTCGATCTGGTTGGCGTAAACATGGGGCATACTCATTTCAACCGTGACAGGCAGGTTGATGATCATGGGGCGGTCAGGGGTGGGCTGCATGATGTCCAGCACTGCGTTGCAGACCTCCACAGCATAGTCCACCTCGGTGCCGGTAAAGCTCTCGGGGCTGTACTCAAACAGGAAGTTGCCCTCGTACTCCTGGCTCAGCTGTTTGACCAGCTTTGCGCCGTCGGTGGCGATCTTCTTGATCTCTTCCCTGCTCTTGTGGAACACCTGCTCGCGCTGGGCCACAGAGGTGGAGTTGTAGAAGTGGATGACCGCCCGGGGAGCGCCCTTGACGGCCTCGAAGGTCTTGCGGATGATGTGGTCGCGGCACTGGGTCAGCACCTGCACGGTCACGTCCTCCGGGATCATGTTTTTCTCGATCAGGGTACGCAGGAACTCGTACTCGGTATCGCTGGCGGCGGGGAAACCCACCTCGATCTCCTTGAAGCCGATCTTTACCAGCATCTGGAAGAACTCCAACTTTTCCTCCAGGCTCATGGGCACGATCAGAGCCTGATTGCCGTCGCGCAGATCCACACTGCACCAGGCCGGGGCCTTTTCAATGTGATCCTTCTTCACCCAGCTGTCATAACCGGCGGGGACAGGGTAATATCCCGGTGCGTACTTGGTTGCGTCCATCATTCTCGTTTCCTCCAGATCCTACACTTACTTAAAATTAAAGTAAAAGGCCCTCGTCTCCAAGGCGATAAGCCTTGAGAGACGAGGGCCTGTCATTTTTTCTAACAGAGCACCCGTGGTACCACTCTCTTTGCTGGAAAACCAGCCACTCACACGATCAGCTTTTGGCGGCGAATCGCTGCCCCGGTAACGGTGGGCATCCGTCAGAGCCTACTCTCCGTTCAGCTCTGCCGCTCAGGGGCCAGTAGCCGAAACCCTCCGCACTGCCTTGCACCGCCCGGCAGCTCTCTGAAGCAGAAGAAGATCGTTTTTTCCCCGTCAACGCATTTGGTCTTTGTGTTTCAAAGTGAGCTTATTGTACCAAACACCGGATTTGCTGTCAAGAAGTTTTTCTCATATCAAAAATGAAACAAATTCACATCAGTGGCGGCACAATTTTCCAAATTTTGCACCAAGCGTATGGTCAGGGGCGGCGGGTGGTACCCTAAGCAAGTGTCCGCTGGGGTGGGACCCTGTTGCCGCAGGCAATAGGGCGGGCGATGGAATGGCCCGTTTCACTTGCGTGGGTACTACCCGCTGGCCCTGATGCTAGGTTTGTTAAGAATCTGGGAAGTTTTTGGAAACAAGCCCTCAAAAGGCTGGTTTCTTAAAATCAGTCGTGCTATGCTTTGGGGTAGAGACAAAGCCTACTAAGGAGGAAATCCTATGAAAGAAGTCAAGACACCGCGCAAGCCGTTGGCGATCTACTATGCCATCGTGCTGCTGATGCTGCTGCTCCTCAACTTTGTGCTGCTGCCGTGGATGGAGGAGCGCCAGATCAAAGAGGTGGACTACGGCACCTTTATGACCATGACCGAGGAAAAGAACATCGGCCGGGTGGACATTGAATCCAACCAGATCATCTTTACCGATAAGGACGAGACGCAGGTCTACAAGACCGGCCTGATGAACGACACCGGCCTGACCGAGCGGCTGTACGATGCGGGAGCCACCTTCTCCAGTGAGATCGTGGAACAGTCCTCGCCGGTACTGAGCTTTTTGATCTGGTTCGTCCTGCCCATCATCCTGTTCTCGGCCATCGGCAACCAGATGAACAAAAAGCTGATGGAAAAGGCCGGCGGCGGCCCGGGCTCCATGATGTTTGGCGGCATGGGCAAATCCAACGCCAAGGTCTATGTGCAGTCCACGGCAGGCATCCGCTTTGCGGATGTGGCCGGCGAGGACGAGGCCAAGGAAAACTTACAGGAAGTTGTCAACTATCTGCACGACCCCAGCAAGTATGAGAGCATTGGTGCCAAGATGCCCAAGGGCATCCTGCTGGTGGGCCCTCCGGGCACCGGCAAGACCATGCTGGCCAAGGCTGTGGCCGGTGAGTCCAACGTGCCCTTCTTCTCCATTTCCGGCTCCGAGTTTGTGGAGATGTTCGTGGGCATGGGTGCCTCCAAAGTACGCGACCTCTTCAAGCAGGCCAAGGAGAAAGCGCCCTGCATCGTGTTTATCGATGAGATCGATGCCATTGGCCAAAAGCGCAGCGGCGGCCAGTACGGCGGCAACGATGAGCGCGAGCAGACCCTGAACCAGCTGCTGACCGAGATGGATGGCTTTGAGGGCAACACCGGTGTCATCATTCTGGCCGCCACCAACCGTCCCGAATCCCTTGACCCTGCCCTGACCCGGCCCGGCCGCTTTGACCGCAGGGTGCCCGTGGAGCTGCCCGACCTCAAGGGCCGCGAGGAGATCCTGAAGGTCCACGCCAAAAAGGTCGCGCTGGCCCCGGGCATCGACTTTACCACCGTGGCCCGGATGGCCTCGGGCGCGTCCGGTGCCGAGCTGGCCAACATCGTCAACGAGGCCGCGCTGCGGGCCGTCCGCGCGGGCCGCAAGAGCGTGACCCAATCCGACCTGGAGGAGAGCATCGAGGTGGTCATTGCAGGCTACCAGAAGAAGAACTCCATCCTGACCGACCACGAAAAGTGCATCGTAGCCTACCATGAGATCGGCCACGCTCTCGTCGCCGCCAAGCAGACCCACTCCGCCCCCGTGCAGAAGATCACCATCATCCCCCGCACCTCGGGTGCTCTGGGTTACACCATGCAGGTGGACGAGGGCAACCACTACCTGATGAACAAGGAGGAACTGGAAAACAAGATCGCCACCCTCACCGGCGGACGTGCCGCCGAGGAAGTGGTGTTCCACTCCATCACCACCGGTGCTTCCAATGATATCGAGCAGGCCACCAAACTGGCCCGCGCCATGCTGACCCGCTACGGCATGAGCGATGAGTTTGACATGGTGGCACTGGAGACTGTCAACAACCAGTATCTGGGCGGCGACACTTCCCTTGCCTGCTCTGCCCAGACCCAGTGTGAGATCGACCAGAAGGTGGTGGAGCTGGTCAAGGCCCAGCACGCCAAGGCTGTGCAGATCCTGACCGACAACCGCGCAAAGCTGGATGAGCTGGCCCAGTATCTGTACCAGAAGGAGACCATCACCGGCGATGAGTTCATGGAGATCCTGAACCGGGAAGGTTAAACCCCACCGTCAATGCTTCGCATTGCCACCGCCCCTAGTAGGGGCGGCTCTGGCGCTACGTAGAGCCCTGCGAGTTTCCCTTTATGCCAAGGGCCCCACTATTAGGGGGGGGGGGGGCTGTCACGCGGAGCGTGACTGAGGGGTTTAACGTTCCATAAAAATTTCCTTCCCCCTGCAATAAACAAGCCGCCCGTTCCGTATTCATTACAGAACGGGCGGTTTTCCGTCCATAGTACAGGAGGTATATTTCTTATGAAGATTCTGAATACCATGCTGGGCCGTCAGGCCATTGCCGCAGCCCTGGTGCTGTCCCTTGCCATCCCCATGAGCGCTGGCGCATTTGCCGAGGAGCCTGCCGCTGCGGCTGCCGCCGATGACACCGTTGTTGCAGGCTATCTGCCCCCGCAGGACGAAAGCGTGATGCTTCAGGGTGAGATCGCGCTGCACAGCGGCGACGTTGCCGTGGGCGAGACCGACCCCGCCTACGGCGGCTACGGCGCACCGGAGGGTGACCCCATCCAGGGCGACATCATGCTGATCTCCGCTGACGAGGCAAAGACCACCGAAGCCCGGTACACCGTCAAGGGCCTGCTGGGCCGTCAGGTCCTTTACACCGCCCGGCAGGAGGGCCGTGTCCTGACGCTGGACGTGCCGGACTGCGCCGCCACCTTCCGCACCACCATTCAGGACATGAAGACCCTGATGAATCAGGGCGTGTCCACGCTGGTGCTCACCACGGAGAAGGGTTCCACCACCCTGAACCTTTCCCTGCTGTGTGAGGGCCAGACCGACACCCAGCGGGTGGTGCTGCGGCAGCTGGGCAACAGCGCTTTCCTGACGGTCGGCCTGCGCTGCCGCCGCGACCTCATCGTGGGCCGCTGAGTGGAGTGTGTTCCCCTTTCCTGAAGCTTAACAGAAACACAGCAGGAGCGCTCTGCCGGTATGACCCGGTGGGGCGCTCCTGCTGTGTTTGGGAAATATCAGAGAATGTCAAATTTTACTGCGCATTCTGCTTGAGGTCCTGTGCCTTCTTCCAAGCACGCAGCACGCTGATCTTGGTAACCATGTTGTCCGGATAGAACTTCACCTGTTCAGGGGGCAGCTCTGCATCCTGATCGTTCAGGTCAGGCAGGAGGTCGTGCTCCATGGACCAGCGGGCAGCATGCTGCAGATCCATATCCTGTTCTTCCTGGCCAACATCGGGGTAGAGGATCTCAGATTCCGGCATAGGCTTGCCTGCATCCTCCCACAGCATCATTGCAAGAGCACTGCGGTTGCTGGGGAAGTAAGGCAGACCCCACATCTTGCCCACAAGATCGGTGCCCAGCGTGTAGCCGACCAGTGCGCCGCCAGCCACAACAGCCGTACCGACAATGATGGGGCCAACAACATCAGAACCATCCTCAATGTCAGCGCTGCGGTACTGTGCAGCCACATCCACATCATCATTCATGGTAAAGGTAATGGCCTCAGCCTTGTAATCCTGATCCAGCGGCAGGTCAAAATTGCCGGTAGACCAGAGATCAAACACCATACCATCGGGAACCTTCGTCTGGTCCAGCGTCACGGTGACTTCTGCACCATCCGGCACAAGGCAGGTCTGCTTGCCGCTGGCCTCGTCGGTGCTGGTTTCCAGTGTATCGGTCACATCAATGTCGCCGTTTTTCACAGCAAAGGTGCCGCCGGTCACGGTCAGGGTATGATTGACGACAGGCTCATCCTTCTTCCACTGTGCCGTAAACACTTCATCACCCGTCAGGACAAGCTCACTCCCGGCTTTATAGAGCTTACCGTTAAGGCTCAGCCATCCAGCAAACTGGTAGCCTTCTCGTGTGGGAGCCGCTGCAAGCGTCACGCTCTCATTTTCATGGGAAAAAGCATCGTTGTAATTGGCATTTTCGTCGCCAACGCCTTCATTCAGGTTGTACTGGAGGCGGTATACACTGGCAATTTCCTTCTGTGTTTCCGACCAGCCGCAGTAATCGCAGGTCTTCGTTACATCCCGCCACTCATTTCGTGCATCGATTGTTTCCCACTCCGAATAGCTGGTGGTAAAAGCATTGTCATGCTCACCATCGGTATAGGAGTGCGTCTGCATCTCGCCGTTTGTCCAGACCAGCTCACCGTTCAGATGTACATCTGTTTTACCCTTGTTGTTAGTAGCTGCTTTACCGCCATAGCCAAACATCTGCGAACAGGTCGTTTTATCCCGGGCTGCAGTAATGGTCTTGGGATCATTGATATTGATGATGTACTTATAGCTGCCCATGTTGCTGTCGTTGATGTTCAGCGCAGTTTTATTGTTACTGAACATTGATACATAGGACTGGAAGTTGGAATTCACGGTGCAGTTGTTAAAGTTAACCGTGATGTTATGGTCTCCTGCACCGGCATCCGTGTAAACATTGATCACTTTTCCGTTCGCATTGAAGGTGCAGTTATTAAATGTCATGATCGGGGAGCAATACGTCCAGAGTGCATAATTAGAGCTTGGTGCATTGAAGGTCGTATCGTTAAACTCTGCACTGGTATAGCCCCAATAGTCTGTCTTTCCGTTGATGACGCAGTCTTCTACCACTGTATTGTCAATACGGATGAAGCCCAGATAATCTACCGTGCCGGAGCGAAGCGTCATATTTTTGAAGGTAACTGTTTTGGCACCATCAAAGCTGTAATCGCCGTTATACTCTGTGCCCAAAAGATTCGGGTCCGGCACCTCAGCACCGATATACCAGGTCGTTTTATCAGACCCCTGCCCCACAAAGGTCAGGTCTTTTCCCTTGGGCTTTTGATTGTCTCTGATTTTTTTGTACAGTGTATAACTGCCCTCGCCAAGGGTGATGGTAGCCCCGTCCCCGGCTGCCGTTACAGCAGCTTCCAGAGACGGATAGCCCTGTTCGCCGATCCATGCTTTATACGTTTCTCCGGTGCCGGGTGCGTCCTCCGCAAAAGCCAGCATGGGAAGCATCTGAAGCATCATTGCCACTGCCAGCAGGGCCGCCAAAAACCGGTTCTGACTTTTCTGTTTCAACTTTCTTCATTCCTTTCATCGCTATTTGCATTTTTGCAACGGATTCCCCGCAAGGAACCCTCCAGATTCCTACCGCACTGTCACCTCCCCTGTAGGTTCCATTTTCCGCATTGCAGGTCTCAGCAAGGCTGCTGAGTGCTTTGTTCTCAAAGGAATTTCTTGTCATTTCATTATACCCCCCCCCCCCTAAATTAAAATCAAGTACTTTGAAAACTTTTGTCAATATTCACAAATCAGGTATCCTCTTTCGGTCATTTCCACGAAACTGCCTTTGACAAAGAAAAAAGCGGTCTGCCAATGACTGACAAGCCGCAAAAATATTGTCCTATTCCAAATGAAAAGCTGCTGGCTGCATGGGGCCCAGCTTTTTTGCCGCAAACAGCAGAAGCCCCCCGCCGGTTCTCCCGGCAGGGGGCTTCTGCTGTGGCAGTTTATGGGTAAACAGAGAGTGGATATCAATTGAGAATGGGCTTCAGGATCTCGACCAGTGCATGATACTGGGTGGCGTAAGCTTCTGCGCCGTCCTTGGGGCGGCCCGGCTCGGCCATCTCGGACTTCATCTTCTCGACGATCGGGTTATTCTCAAACTGAAGCTTCTGGCTCTCACCGCCTTTTGCTCCTGGTGCAAAGAAATCAAACATCGCCAGATGGGGCTCCAGCGTCAGGAAGCCGTGGTAGCCCTCCTCGCAGAAAGCCCGGCGAAGCAGCTCAGGGATCTTGCCAAGGCCGGTGCCTGCGGGCACATTCAGCAGGCAGCCGGGCAGAGCATCCTTGATGTGGATATAAGCGATCTGGTCATGGAGCAATTCCCAGCACTCCGCGGTGTCCTGCTCACACTGAACAAAGTTGGCAAAATCGAACGCCGCCTTGAAGTGGGGGCAGGCCAGCCGGTCGAACAGCAATTTGCAGCGGGCACCGGTGTCACCGTAGATGCCCTTCTCATTTTCATGGAGCAGGACAATGTCATGCTTTTCCGCGATCCGGATGAACTGACGCAGCTTATCCAGCACCACATCGGTATAGCTGTCTGCATCGGCATCCTTGGGGATGAGGAAGCTGAACATCCGGATGAAGGAGCAGTTCAGGAGCTTTGCGTTCTCGCAAAGGGTCTCCAGCTGTTCCAGCTGCTTGGCAAAGCCCTCTTCATCGTCCACCTCCACCTTGCCGATGGCCGTACCCAGGCTGGAAACGCCCACACCTGCGGCCCGCAGCTTTGGCAGAAGAACGGTGCGCACTTCCTCAGGGGTGTAATCGGCAATGCCCTTGTGCTCGGCGCTGCGGATGCAGATATACTTCATCCCCAGATCCGTCACAGTTTTGAGCTGCTGGTCAAAGTCCTGGCTGATCTCATCTGCAAAACCGGAAATTTTTTCGTAAACGCTCATAAGACACACCTCATTCAACGATCTTTGTTTTCCGAACTTAACAGCACTGTTTCTGGCTTGTAGTATACCACTCTTCCGGGAGCTGTGTTATAATAAATCGGAGGAAAATATCAAAATTCAAAGAACGTTCATAAATTCAACGCAACTGCCAAACAATGTGGATGGATCATCCAAGACCATCCATGAGTATCTGGTAGACAGCCGCCTGCAAATAGCACGGCTGCTGCTGCTCACCACGGAAAAAAGCGTCAGCGACATTGCCGCAGAGCTGGGGTTTGCCTCGGCCAGCCACCTTGGAAGCCTGTTCAAGCAGCAGGAAGGTCTGACACCCCGCCAGTACCGCCTGCAGCAGCGGCAGCTGGGGAAATAACAGCAGAAGCCCCCCGTCGGTTCTCCCGGCGGGGGGCTTCTCTGTATGCGAATGGGGAGTTACTTCTTTGCCAGGTACTTACGGATATCGATGGCCACAGCCACAATGATGACAAGGCCCTGGACGATATAGGTGTAAGAGGAGTTGACGTTCATAAACTGCAGAGCGACCTTCATCAGCTCAAAGACCAGAACGCCGACCAGAATGCCGGGCACGGTGCCGACACCGCCGGTGGTGGAAACGCCGCCGATGGTAGAAGCCGCAATGGCATCCAGCTCATAGCCCTGTGCAGTGTTGACGGATGCGCCGCCGGACTTTGCAGCCAGCAGGCAGCCTGCCAGACCGAACATGCAGGAGGCCAGGATGTAGATGCGGATCTTGGTGGCGTAAACGTTGACACCGGCCACCTCAGCAGCAGCTTCGTTGCCGCCAATGGCGTACATGTACTTGCCGTGACGGGTCTTGTTGTACAGGAACCAGAAGCAGACAGCCACGATCAGGGCGATCCAGATCAGCACGGGGACCTTCAGGATGGTGTTGGAGGCCAGAGAGGTGAAGTCCTTGTTCAGGGAGCCGATGGGGGTACCGCCGGTGTAGACCAGGCAGATACCGTAGACCACCTGCTGCATACCCAGAGTAGCGATAAAGGGCTGGACCTTCAGGTAAGAAACGACCAGACCGTTGCACAGACCCACGATGGCGCAGATGGCAATGACCAGAATGAACACCACAGGGGTGGGCAGAGTGGGCATGTTGGGGTAGAACTTACCGGCAGCGCCCTCGGTCTGCGCAAAGATGCAGGCCAGGCAGGCAGCAAAACCAGCCAGACGGCCTGCGGACAGGTCGTTGCCGGTGGTGATCAGACAGCCGGAGATGCCCAGCGCGATGATGTAGCGGATGGACACGTTCTTGAACAGGTTGATCAGGTTTGCAGGTGCAAAAAAGTTCGGATGGATGATGCCGACGAACAGAGAGACGAGCAGCATCAGAACGATAATGGCGTTGTTGCCCAGCCATTTCTTTACGGATTTACCCGTTAATTTCTTGGTAGCTTCCACAATAGACAGCCTCCTTGTTTACTGATTGGCCGCTGCCGTTTCGGGCGCGGTCTCAAACTGGGTAGCCAGCTCCATGATGTTCTCCTGGGTCGCGTCCTTGCCGTCGATGAAGCCGGTGATGCGGCCATCGCACATGACCATGACGCGGTTGGACATGCCAATGATCTCGCTCATTTCAGAGGAGATCATAATGATGCTCTTGCCCTGCTTGGCCAGATCGGCAATGATGCAGTAGATCTCGTACTTTGCACCAACGTCGATGCCGCGGGTGGGCTCGTCCAGGATCAGGACATCGGGGTTATTTGCCAGCCAGCGGGCGATCAGCACCTTCTGCTGGTTGCCGCCGGACAGGCTCTTGATCTGGGTCTTGGGGCTGGGCACCTTGATGGCCATCTTTTCCTTATTGGTCGCCACCAGATCCAAAATCTTCTTGTCATCCAGCATGATGGGGCCCTTGCGCAGAGCATCCAGCGATGCAATGGAGATGTTGTCGGCCACGCTCAGCACACCCATGATGCCGGTTGCGCGGCGGTCCTCGGTCAGCAGAGCCACGCTCTTCCGGATGGCATCGCGGGGCTGCTTGATGTTGACCTCTTCACCCTTGATCCACACCTTACCGGAGGTGTGTGCGCGCAGGCCGAAGATGCCTTCCATCAGCTCGGTGCGCTGTGCGCCCACCAGACCGGCCACGCCCAGGATCTCGCCCTTTTTCAGCTCAAAGCTGCAATGGCGGAAGGAGCGCGGATGGATGGAGGTGAAATCCTCCACCTTCATCATCACTTCCTCGGAGGGGTGGTTCTCCAGCGGCGGGAACAGATTGGACAGCTCACGGCCGACCATCTTGGCGATGATCTGCTCCTTGGTCATCTCAGCCACATTCCACTTGCCGATGTAATGGCCGTCACGCATGATGGTCACTTCGTCAGCAATGACCTTGATCTCGTCCATCTTGTGGCTGATGTAAACCAGTGCAACGCCCTGCTCCTTCAGCTCACGCATGATGCGGAACAGCGATTCCACTTCGTTGGCGGTCAGGGAGGAGGTGGGCTCGTCCAGGATCAGCACCTTGCAGTTTGCGGAAACAGCCTTTGCAATTTCCACCATCTGCATCTGGGCAATGCTCAGGCTGCCCAGCTTTGCGTGGGAATTGATCTGCAGCTTCAGCTTCTTCAGCAGTGCATCGGTATCCTTGTACATTTTAGCATGGTCCACTGTGGTCACCGGGCCATACTTCTTGGTGGGGTAGCGGCCCAGCCAGATATTCTCAGCCACGGTACGGGCCGGGATGGGCTGCAGCTCCTGATGCACCATGGCAATGCCGCGGTCCAGTGCATCCAACGGGTTCGCAACAACGACCTTTTCTCCCTCGTATTCGATCTCGCCCTCGTCCATCTTGTAAATGCCGAACATGCACTTCATCAGGGTGGACTTACCGGCACCGTTTTCGCCCATCAGGGCCATAACTTTACCGGGGCGGAGCTCCAACTGCGCGTGGTCCAGCGCTTTTACGCCGGGGAAGGTCTTGACCACGCCTTTCATTACCAGACGGTATTCTGACATTCCGCAGAGCCTCCTTATCTTGCAATTTGCAGGCCGCGCGGTGCGTCCTTTCTAAAAGAAGGCGCGTGCGCCCGAGAGAAATCTCGCACGCACGCGCTTTTAAGCTTTTACCAAGCCATAGGACTCACTGCGTACCTTGCAAACGTGAGTTTTGTGCTACAGGAATTAGAGGTACTGTGCTGCGTTCTCGGTAGTGACCTTGACGTAGTCGACCCAGTAGTACTCCTCAACGTCCTTGCCCTCAACAAACAGCTGAGTAGCCTCGGCAGCCTTGGTAGCCTGGCCCACGTCGTCGTTCAGAACGGTACCGGTCATCTTGCCGTCAACAACGTTCTGGACAGCCTCTTTCAGTGCGTCAACACCGACCAGGTAGATGTCCTTGCCAACGGTACGGCCAGCCTGCTCGATGGACTGCAGAGCGCCCAGAGCCATTGCGTCGTTGTTGCAGAACACAACTTCGATCTTCTCGCCGTACTGTGCCAGAGCGTTTGCAACGTCCTGCTGTGCGGTGGTCTGATCCCAGTTGTCCAGGTACTCGTACAGGCACTCCACTTCCTTGTTGGCATCGGTCAGAGCCTTGATGGAGTACTCAGTGCGATACTGAGCATCGATGTTCTCGGGGTCGCCCTTGCACATGATGTAGGTGATCTTGCCGTCGCCGTTGATATCGCCCTGGGTCTCGGTCTCCAGGATCAGCTCGCCCTGGTAAGTACCGGACTGACGTGCGTCAGCGCCAACGTAGCAGCACTTGCCTGCGTAGGAATCCAGAACAGCCTTTTCGGGCTCACGGTTGATGAAGACGATGGGAGTGCCGGAGGGAGAAATGGTATCAACGATGGTCTGTGCAGAGGTGGTCTGAACAGGGTTGATGATCAGAACGTCAACGCCCTGCTGCAGGAAGGTGTTGATCTGCTCGGTCTGGGTGTTCTGGTCGTTCTTGCCGTCAACGATGGTCACGGCGTAGCCCTTATCTTTCAGGTACTCTTCCAGGTCGGTGCGGTACAGGGTCATAAAGTTATCAGCAAACTGATAGATGCAGACACCGACGTTTGCGCTGCCGGTTGCAGCCTCAGAAGCAGCTGCAGAAGAAGCAACGGTAGAGGAAGCAGCAGTGGAGCTGGAGGAACCGCCGCAGGCGGTCAGAACGCCAGCAGCACCCACAACAGCAGAAGCCTTCATAAAGTCACGACGGGAAATCATTTTCATAATCTTGTTCTCCTTCATTCGCATATCACAGCATTTCATGGAATATACTTACATGTACGTTCCATGGTTTCTGTTTGTATTATAGCCATCTGAAAAAAAGTTCGCAATGGGACAAGTTCACAAGATTCCGGCCGTTTCTTTGTGCATTCTTCACAGTTGATATTGTTGTGTACAACATTCTTTTTGATATCAAGCACAAAATCGGTCAAAAATGCAACATACATCCAAATTCCATGCCAAAAATCCATAAATCCTTTCAAAATGGTTACAACATCGTCCTGTTCATGCAACAAATTTCTCTGTACAGAAAATGCCCGTCTTTTCCCGGAAGTTTTGCACAAAACGTACATTTCCGGGAAAAACCGGGCATTTTTTTCATTTTTCACTTTTCTTTGTGTTCGCGGCGGTAGCGGGTGGGGGTGACTCCCAGCGTCTTTTTGAAGATCTTTGTAAAATAATTCACGTCCAGAATGCCCACCTCCTCGGCCACGGCGGCAATGGTGTGGTTGTTCTGTACCAGCAGCTGGGCCGCGCGGTTGACGCGCTGGGTGTTGATATAATCGATCAGGGTGCTGCCGGTCTCCTGCTTGAACAATGCCGACAGGTACGATGGGCTGATGAAGCACATGGCAGCCAGACTTTTCAGCGTCAGCGGCTCGGCCACGTTCAGGTTGACGTAGTTCATCACCTTCTGCACCGCAGGCGAATACTCCTTCAGCGAGTAGCGGCGGACATAGGCACAGTAATCCCGCGTCATCTGCCACATCATCTCGTTGGGCACCTCGTTGGCTTCCTCAATGATGCGGCTGTACTTGCTGGAAATGGCATCAATATAATAGGGATGCACCTTGCTGGGCTCAATGGCCTTGCGCAGCAGGGTGTTCAGCACGATCATCTTGTTCTTCTGCTGGTAGAGCGTCCCCTCGAACCGGCCGCCGTAGGTAAAGCGGGAGTGCTGGTGCATGGCCTCGATGGCGGCTTCCTCATCGCCCCGGGCCACCGCGTCCAGAATGCGGTTCTCCGATTCATACCGCTGCTCCAGCATGGTGACCGGGATCTCCTTCTGGAACTCCGGCTCGTGGAAATAGCGGGTATCCGGGTGGAACTGGAAGGGCAGGAATTCCTTCAGCTCCTGCACCGGGACAGTGCAGCCGAACATCGTATCCACCACAACCCGCAAAGCTCCATAGAAATCGCTGGCCTCCAGGATCTTCACGCCGTTGTAGTACTCCTGCACAGCGGCCTCTCCGGCTTCCCCCAGATAGCGCCTGACCCATTTGCGGGCGCTCGGGGTGCGGGGGCCCACCGTCCAGGGTCCAATGAGAAAGACCGTGTTTTTTTCATCGGGGATGCGGAACAGGGCAAAGTGCAGCTCAAAGGTGCCCTCCACCAGCAGCAGGGTATTCTCAGGGGTGCTGTCCAGCAGCAGCTGGCCGAACTCCTGCCAGTCGAACTGGGGGTCCAGCGATCGCCGCAGGCCGTAGTCAAACTCTTCCAACCCCTCAAAGGGCGGGGTGACCCGCCGGGTCGGGATATTCTGCACCGCTGCCAGCTTTGTAAGGATCTGCAAGGGATCCACCCGCATCGTACACCGCTCCTTTTTCCTGTTGTTCCGCTCGCGCCATTGTGTTATTCTTGACATATTAGTATACATCAATTTTGAAGCAGAAACAAGCCGCCCACAGGAATTTCCCGTGGGCGGCTTGATCCGTTTCCTTACTTATTATGGCGCTGTGCCAGTGCGGCCACGTTCTCCTCCACCTTCTGTTTGGTCAGGGGGTAGATGAAGAACAGGCTCAGGGCCACGGCCACGAAGCCGATGGCGGGGGCAATGCAGGAGATGTTGAAGATGCCCATGGTGACCTCCGGGTCAAAGGCAGTGGCAGCGCTGTAACCGATCATGGTCAGCAGGCCGCCGGTCAGGCCGGAAGAGAACGCCTGACCCAGCTTGCGGGCAAAGGAGTAGACCGCATAGATGGTGCCGTCCTCACGGATGCCGTTGCGGACCTCGGAATCATCGATGACATCGGTGATCATTGCCCAGATGATGGTGTTGAAGAAGCCCAGGCAGATGAAGGCGGCACAGTAGAAGCCGACATAGACCCAGACATTGGTGGGCTTGAGAACAAAGCAGATGATCTCCAGCACCGTGGCCACGATGCAGGATACAGTGGCCAGCTCTTTTTTACCGAACCGGCTGGCCAGCTTGGAGGCAAAGGGTGCGCAGACGAGCAGGATCAGCACGCTGCTCAGCAGAGAAGCGGTAGACTGGGCGGCGGCGCTGCCGTAGAAGTTGGGGAACACATAGCCTGCCATGCCCTGCATGGTCAGCATGGCCAGCAGCAGGAAGAGGGCGGCAGCAATGATGCCCAGCAGGGCACGGTTGGTGAACACGCTCTTGAGCATCTTGCCAATGTCCATCTTGCTGTTGTTTGCGGGCACGTCCACACGCTCACGCACCAGGTGAAAGCAGAGCAGGTAGCAGAGGATGGCGCAGACAGAGAAAACGCCTGCAATGATGGTCATGCGGCTGCCGGAGAGGACCGTCTGACCATTGACGGTGACGTAAGCCACCATGGGGGTGCCAACGCCGATCACAAGGCCGGCCAGGGTGCTGCCGATGGTACGCCAGGTGGACAGCTCTGCGCGGTCCTTGGGGTCAGCAGAGATGGCGGAGGCCATGGAACCGTAAGGGATATTGACGGAGGTGTAGAAGATAGAGCCCCACAGGATATAGGTCACAAAGAGCCATGCCACCTTGAAGCCGTAGGACATCCCGGCCAGACCGGACTGGAAGATGAGGAAGGATGCGATGGCCACAGGGCCGCACATCCGCTTGAGCCAGGGGCGGAACTTGCCGTCCTTGGTGGGCTTGGAGCGGTCCACGATCTGGCCCATGGTCACATCGGTGAAAGCATCCACAAAGCGGGCGATCATCATGATCATGCCCACAACACCGGCGCTCACGCCCATCACGTCGGTATAGAACTTCATCAGGAAGCTGGACGACAGGATAAAAGTAAAATCGTTGGCGAAATCGCCGAACATATAGCCGACCTTGTCCCGCATCCCAAACGGGGTGGTCTTTTGCATTTCATTTGCCATTGTATTCTCCTTCGGTGGTCAATTCAAACGGTACAGTGTCCCTTCTGCTGTATCCAAGTTTGTACTCCAATATTATGACAAACTTTTATCAAAAAATGTTAGAATATTTTTTAGGTGAATTCGTACAATTTTAAGGTATTGTTTTTGTATATTTTCACAGTTCGTTCACATTCCGTTTTTTCCTCTTTTTCCCAGCATTCACTTTTTGTGGCACTCTTTACGGAAGTTTTTAAACCCGGACGGAGATAATAGGTATTCTGCCCAGAGCAGCGCCTGTTTTCCTGAAAAAAGTCTGGATTTATTCAAAAATCTTTCTATCCCTTTTATAAAATTTCTGTCATACTGGGTATAAAGACAATAAACGCCCCTGTGGCACGCAAAATGCCGCCGGGCTGATGAATGTGAGGTCATCCTGATGAACCGCTCCCTGCTGTATCCCCGCGCTACCACCACCCGCCGTCTCATCGGCCTGGACGGGATGTGGCGTTTCAGCTTCGACCCCGAGAGCAAGGGTGTGGAGGCCGGATGGGCGCTGGACCTGCCCTCCTCTCTTTCCATGCCGGTACCCGCCTCCTTCTGCGACCTGTTCACCGACAAGGCCTCCCGCGAATACTGCGGTGATTTCTGGTACGAGACCAGCTTTTTTGTCCCTGCGGAATGGAGCGGCTGGGACATCGTTCTCCGGTTTGGCTCGGTCACCCACCGGGCCCGGGTCTTCGTCAATGGCGTGGAGGTGGCCCAGCACGAGGGCGGCTTCCTGCCCTTTGATGCCACTGTGACCAACATCGTGCGCTACAACCAGTTCAACAAGCTCAGTGTTCTGGCAAACAACGAGCTCAGCGAAACGATGCTGCCCGCAGGCACCACCCGCACCCTTGCGGATGGCAGAAAGATCGCCGCCCCCTACTTTGATTTTTACAACTACGCCGGCATCCACCGGCCCGTCTGGCTGATGGCCCTGCCCAAGGAGCGGGTGCTGGACTATTCCACACGATACCGTCTGACCGAGACCGGGGCCGAGATCGACTATACCGTGTCCACCAACGGCCCCCACCCCGTGACTGTGGAGCTTTACGACGGCACCACCCGGGTGGCCGAAAGCTCCGGCACCACCGGCACACTGGTGGTCAAAAACGCCAAGCTGTGGAATATCCACGCCGCCTATCTCTACGATCTGGTCATCCGCATCCACGAGGGCAGCGCGGTGGCGGACGAGTATCTGGACCGGATCGGCATCCGCACCTTTGAGATCCGGCACGGGCGTTTCCTGCTCAACGGCAGCCCGGTCTATCTGCGGGGCTTTGGCCGGCACGAGGATGCCGACATCCGGGGCCGCGGGCTCGACCTGCCCACCGTCAAGCGGGATTTTGAGCTGATGAAGTGGATCGGCGCAAACTGCTTCCGCACCAGCCACTACCCCTACGCTGAGGAGATCTACCAGATGGCCGATGAGGAGGGCTTCCTTATCATTGACGAAGTCCCCGCCGTGGGCTTTATGCAGAGCACGGCCAACTTCCTGGCCGCCAATCAGGGCAACGGCAGACAGCAGGGCTTTTTTGAGAAGGAGACCACGCCTGCGCTGCTCAAGAACCACAAGGCAGCCCTGACCGATATGATCGACCGGGACAAAAACCATCCCTCGGTCATCGCATGGAGCCTGCTCAACGAGCCTCAGTGCACCAGCGCGGGCACTGAGGAATACTTCAAGCCCCTGTTCGAGCTGGCCCGCCGCCTCGACCCCCAGAAGCGCCCCCGTACTTATACCGTCCTGATGACCAGCCTGCCCGACACCAGCAAGGGCCAGCGCTTTGCCGATTTCGTCAGCCTGAACCGCTACTATGGCTGGTATGTACTGGGCGGGGCCGAGCTGGCAGATGCCGAAGCCGCCTTCCACCATGAGATGGACGGCTGGGCAAAAGTCCTGCATGGCCGCCCGCTCATCTTCACTGAGTACGGCACCGACAACCTGAGCGGTGCACACAAGCTCCCCAGCGTGATGTGGAGTGCCGAGTACCAGAATGAATATCTGGAGATGACCCACGCCGTGTTCGACCACTACGATTTCGTGCAGGGTGAGCTGGTGTGGAATTTTGCCGATTTCCAGACCACCGAGGGCATCCTGCGGGTGGACGGCAACAAAAAAGGCATCTTCACCCGCCAGCGTCAGCCCAAGGATGCGGCGTACCTCTTCCGGGAGCGGTGGACAGCCCTGCCGGTCGATTTCAAAAAGCGGAAAAAATGAATCCAGAAAACAGCAGCGCCCTGCCGGTTTGCCCCGGCAGGGCGCTGCTTGTCTGATATGCTTTTACTTGATGCAGCTCGAGCACGGGCTGTACCCTGCCGCAATGGCTTCCTCGTAGCTGGAGAAGAGGATCTGGTTCTTCTCCGCAGGGAGATTGGCACAGCTGGGCAGGTGGAACTTTTTGCTGTTCACGTTGCCGATATACCCCTGCTGCGCGGTGGACGCTGCCGCCGGGTCGGTGGGGTTGAGCTCAGCATCGGTGGCCGTTTTCTCGGTGCGGATGGTATAGTTCTGTCCATCGGAACCGATCACGATGGCCCCCAGCAGGTCCGTGCGGTAAACATCCACCCTCGCATCCCGCAGGATGCTCAGGGTCTCCTCGTGGGGGTGGCCGTACTTGTTGTTCACACCACAGGAGATGATGCCCATCTCGGGCAGGACGGCGTTCAGGAAGATGTAGCTCGTGCTGGTGCTGGAACCGTGGTGGCCCACCTGCAGAACATCTGCCTTCAGGTTGGCACCGCTGTTCACGAGGTCGCGCTCCGCATCCGATTCCATATCGCCGGTGAGCAGAAAGCTGGTGGAGCCGTAATCCACCCGCAGAACGATGGAGGTATCGTTGGTGTTGTCATACTGCGCCACAGGGCCCAGCATGGTCACAGTGGCACTGCCCAGCGGCCAGACCGTGCCCACGGCGGGCACTTCCACCTGCAGGCCCTGCTGCTGGGTGTACTTGACGAAGTCCTGAAAGCATTTGGTGGAGGCTTCCGTCACGGGGCTGTACACATGGTCTGCCGGGAAATAGGCCAGCGCAGCGGCCAGGCCGCCCACATGATCTTCGTGGGCGTGGGAGCAGAACACATACTGCAGCTCCTCCACGCCGAGATTCTGCAGGTAGGAGACGACATAGCTGCCATCGTCCACATTGCCGCCGTCGTAGAGCATATACTGGCCGTCACATTCCACCAGCACGCTCAGGGCCTGCCCCACATCCAGGAAGTGCATCTCGAAGTTGGCGGTCTGGTCGTCTCCGGCAGGCTGGGCAGTGCTGACCGTAGGGGTGCTGCTGCCCGGCACCACCGCCGAGGCATCACAGGCGGCAAGGCCAAGGGCCAGCGCCGCCGCAAGGGCCAGAGCGGCAATGCGCCGCCAGAGGCTTACTTTTTCTTTTTTGAAGTTTTCCACGCTGTATTCTCTTTCTGTTGATCATTCTTCGGCTTACGGGGTGCCGTACCGTTGGGCGCAAAGCGTGCGCCGGGGCTGGGCTGACGACCGCCTGCGGTGCGGGCCGGGGCGGTTCCGCGGCTCTGATTCCTGCCTCCCCTGCCCTTGTTGGGGCGGACAGTATAAGTGCCGTCGTTGTGGATGGTCACCTCGGCAGGCTCGGCCCGGCGGGCAGAGCGCTGGACCGCGCGGCGGCCCTCGGCGGGCACCAGCAGCGGGATCAGATCCTCCCTGTGGGTCATTTTCAGCGCCTTGATGACCTTTTCGGCATTGCGGGGCTCGTAATACTGGAGCAGGGCGCGCTGGAGCGCTTTTCCCTCCGCGGTCTTTTCCACGAACACAGGCTTGAGGGTGTAGGGGTCAAGGCCGGTGTAGAACATACAGGTGCTCACCGTGCCGGGGGTGGGATAGAAATCCTGCACCTGCTCGGGGCGCATGTGGTTTTTGTAGAGATACTCGGCCAGATAGACGGCATCGCTCAGGGTGCTGCCCGGATGGCTGGACATCAGGTAGGGCACGAGGTACTGCTTTTTGCCCGCCTTCTTGCTCAGCTCGTAGAACTTATCCTTGAACTTGTTGAAGGTCTGGATGGGCGGCTTGCCCATGTAGGCCAGTGTATTGGGGGCGCAGTGCTCCGGGGCCACCTTCAGCTGACCGGAGACGTGATACTCCACCAGCTCCTTGAAGAAGGTGTCGTCCGGGTCAGCCATCAGGTAATCGAACCGGATGCCGCTGCGGATAAACACCTTTTTCACGCCGGGCAGTTCCCGGACACGGCGCAGGATCTTGAGGTAATCGCTGTGATCCACGATCATGTGGGAGCAGGTGGTGGGGGCCAGGCAGTGCTTGCCGCCATTGCACACGCCCCGCAGCATCTGCTCGCGGCAGGACGGGAACCGGAAGTTGGCGGTGGGGCCGCCGACATCGTGGATGTAGCCTTTGAAATCCGGCTCGTGGGTCATGCGCTCGGCTTCCTCCACGATGCTGTCCGCACTGCGGCTGGTGACCCGGCGGCCCTGATGCAGCTGGATGGCGCAGAAGTTGCAGCCGCCGAAGCAGCCGCGGTTCTGGATGATGGAGAACTGCACCTCCCGGATGGCAGGCACGCCGCCCATGCTCTCATAGATGGGGTGGTAGCGGCGGGTGTAGGGCAGCGCATACACCTTGTCCAGCTCCCAGCGCACCAACGGCTTTGCCGGGATGTTCTGCACAAGGTACTTTTCACTCTGCTTCTGGACAATGATCTGGCCGCTGACCACATCCTGATTGTCCATCTGGATGCGGCAGGCTCTGGCGTAGGCCACCTTATCGGAGGCCACTTTCCGGAAACCGGCGCACTCCACATACTTTTCGGGCAGGTGGTCGAAGTCGGTCAGGTAGCAGGTGCCATCCACATCGGTGATGGACTCCACCGGCTCCCCTGCCGCCAGCCGCCGGGCGATCTCCACGGTCTGGTGCTCGCCCATGCCAAAGCTGATGAGATCGGCTCCGGAGTCCTCCGCAATGCTGGGCAGAACGGTGTCCAGCCAGTAATCGTAGTGGGCAAACCGGCGCAGAGAAGCCTCCAGACCGCCCAGGATCACAGGCAGGTCGGGGTAGGCCTCCTTGGCCAGCCTGGTGTAAACGGTGGCGCTGCGGTCAGGCCGCGCGCCGCCGATGCCGCCGGGAGAGTATTCGTCCTCGGCACGCGGAATTTTTGCCACGGAGTAGTGGCTCACCATGCTGTCCACGTTGCCGCCGCCGATGAAAAAGCCGTACTTCGGCCTGCCGAACCGCTTGAAGTCCTCGCAGTCGGAATAGCGGGGCTGGGCCAGCACGCCGACCTTATAGCCCTCGGCCTCCAGCAGACGGCTGATGATGGCGGTGCCAAAGCTGGGGTGGTCAACGTAGGCATCGCCGCCCACCACCACAAAGTCCAGCTGATCCCAGCCCCGGGCTTCCATGTCCGCCCGGCTGATGGGAAGAAATTCGGTGTAGATTGGGGAAGAGTTGTCCATAGTGTTCCTCACTGGTTAAGCCTCTCTGTCTGCTCCCCTGACAGGGAGCCAAGAGAAGTGTTGCTTGTGTTCTTATTCCTCCGGCTGATTCATCTGCATTTCCAGCCACTGCTGGCGGCTGATGAGGACAGCGCGGGGCTTGGCACCCTCATAGGGGCCGATGATGCCCTTCTGCTCCATCTCATCCATGATGCGGGCGGCGCGGGCATAACCCAGCTTACAGCGGCGCTGCAGCAGGCTGGTGGATGCCTGCCCGGCATCAATGACCACCTCAACGGCCTGCTTGAGCATCGGGTCGCTGCCGGTCTCCTCATCCGCATCTGCAGAGGATGCGCCCTTCTTGCCATCCTGAATGGCGTGCTTTTCCATGGCTTCGATCATGGCTTCGTCGTACTGGACGGTGGCGCTCTGCTTGATGAAGTCCAGCACGCGGCTGATCTCTTCATCCCGCACAAAGGTGCCCTGGATACGCACCGGCTTGGGCGCTCCCACAGGCATAAAAAGCATATCGCCCTGGCCCAGCAGCTTCTCAGCACCGGCACCATCCAGAATGGTACGGCTGTCCACCTGGCTGGACACGGCAAAGGCAATGCGGCTGGGGATGTTGGCCTTGATCAGGCCGGTGATGACATCCACACTGGGGCGCTGGGTGGCAACGATGAGGTGCATTCCGGCGGCACGGGCCTTCTGGGCAATCCGGCAGATGGAATCCTCCACGTCCTTGCCCACGACCATCATCAGATCGGCCAGCTCGTCGATGATGATGGCGATATAGGGCATCTTTTCCAGCATGGGGTCGGTGGCCGCCAGCTTGTTGAAGGATTTGATGTCACGGACATTGTTTTCCGCAAACAGATGGTAGCGGCGCTCCATCTCCTGCACCGCGCTGCTCAGAGCACCCGCTGCCTTTTTCGGCTCGGTGATGACAGGCATCAGCAGGTGGGGGATGCCGTTATACTCTGCCAGCTCCACCACCTTGGGGTCAATGAGCATGAGCTTCACGTCCTCGGGGCTGGAGCGGAACAGAATGCTGATGATGATGCTGTTCACGCAGACAGATTTACCACTGCCGGTGCTGCCCGCGATGAGCAGATGGGGCATCTTGCACAGGTCGGCCACCTGGGCCACACCGGCAATGTCCTTGCCCAGCGCCACGCCCAAGGGAGAAGTCATCCGCAGGAAGGCCTGGCTTTCAAAGACACTGCGGATAAAAACGGGGGTCTTTTTGTGGTTGGGCACCTCAATGCCCACGGCAGGCTTGCCGGGGATGGGTGCTTCCATGCGGACATCGGCCACGGCAAGGTTCAGGGCGATATCATCGGCCAGCGAGGTGATGCGGCTGATCTTCACGCCCGCCATGGGCTGGACCTCGTACCGGGTAACGGAGGGGCCCCGCGAGATATCCAGCACCCGGGTGCGCACGCCGAAGCTTTCCAGCGTGTCCACCAGCTTCTGGGCGTTGGCCTTCAGCTCGTCCTGGGCACCGGGGTCCCCCTCCTCGGCAGACTTTTCAAACAGTTCGATGCTGGGATACTGATACTGGAAGGTCTCCACCACCTCCGGCTCCTCGGCCGGGGCGGTGGCGGCAGCCTGCTCGCCTGCGGCGGGTTTTTCCATGGCGGCCGCCACCAGCGTGTTCAGGTCTTTTTCCTCCACCGGTTCGCTGGTAATGCTGATCCAGCCGTCCTCGTCCGGCTCACTGCGCATGGCCACCGCGTTTTCCGCGCTGACCCGCACCGGCACCACCGGCTCGTCCGTAGTGGGCAGGGTGGGGGTCCGGAACACCGGCATCTCAGGCTGCACGGGCTCTGCCGGTGCAGCCGCAGGGGCTTCCGGGGCCGCAGGCGGCACGGTGGGGTTCACCACCGGGGCCGGAGCAGGCGATCCGGCGGGCGCGAAGAAATCCTCGGCGGCAGTCTCCACGGCATCCGGCACCACCGGTTTGACGATGGCCCGGGGCGGGGCCTTTTGGAGCGGGTCCTGCCCAAAGGTCCCGCCCGGCCCGATGATGATGGGCTCGATAGGTTCGCTGCCGCCCTCGGAAACAGAGGTATCCGGCCCAAGGTCGATATCAAACGCCGCGCGGGGATGGTTGGAGGTCACCTTGACCGGCTCAAAGGCCGGAGCAGGCCGGGCGGGAGCCGGTTCCGGCTCCACCGGCGCAGGCGGCTCGTAGCCCAGAGAATCGTCCACGGGGTCGGGTTCCGCTTCGCCTTCCATCTCCTTGGTCACCTTGTGGCCCCAGCTGAACACGCCGGACAGCCACCCGGGCACCGGAATGCCGCCGGGCGCATCTTCCTCATCGGAACTGTCATCGTAATTGCCCGCAGGCTCCTCGGCGCGGTACTCCTCTTCCGCCTGCCGGGCCGCAAGGCGCTCAGCACGGCGGGCGGCGTTCTGTTCATAGACCGCCACGCCTTTTTCATGCACACCGCCGCCCACATTGCAGAGCCACTGCCAGCACTCGGCAGGGGTGATATCAAAGATATACAGGCTGGCGCACAGGGCCAGCACCGCCATGACCAGATTGGCCGCAGGCCGCCCGCAGAGCAGGAGCAGGTTGCCGCCCAGCAGAGTGCCCAGCACGCCGCCGCCCAGCCAGGCATTCGCGCCGTTCTGGTAGCAGGCAGCGATCATCTGGGCAGCGGTCAGGTCGGCGGGGATATCCGAAAACACGATGACCGTGCCGCTGGCAAAGATCAGCCCCAGCAGCAGCTTGAACACCTGCATCAGCAGGTCCTGCCCCCGGGTGTAGAGGATGGCCAGATAGCACACCGCCGCGCCCAGCACAAAGCTGCCGCAGCCGAACAGCCCGAATAGGATCTGGTGGGCGCTCTTCCAGACGGAGTCCCCCTCCACGAACGCCAGCACGATGAGCAGCAGCCCCACAAACAGGGTGCCCAGCCCCGCCGGCATCCGCTCCTCGGCCCGGCTTTTTCTGCGTGCAGACGCGCGCTTTGCAGTTGTTTTTCGCTTTCGTTTTGCCATTTTCTGTTCTGACCCCTGTCCTTTGTTCCCATAGTATTCGATTCTTTCATTATACCACGGGTTGGGTCAAGTGGCAATTATAGAATGCAGACCGGTTTGACCCTTGAATGCCGCGTGCGGCATCCATTCCGCACAGATAAGGCAGCAAACAAAAATGCAGTACCTTCCATGCGAAAAAGCTGCACGCTGTTTTTATCTGCTATGAACTCTGCCAGAAATCTCGTCAGGCTGTTGCGGATATAGAAAATGCAATGAAGATCATCATAGCAGAACAGGCATCCTGCCCGATACCGCCAAGCGGTAACGCAGGATGCCTGTTCTGCTTTATGTTTCCCGGAATTCCCGCGTATTGAACGGCGCTTTTTAATGCTGGATCTGTCCGCCTGCCCGGGTCGCTTTTTTCATCCGTAAATCTGTGAAGGGTGCCAATGCTTCGATCAGTGCGTGATCGTGGTTCTGCACCAGACGGCTTTGGGGGCCGAAAAGCATGGTCTGTTCCACATCCTCCGTACTGGCAGCCCAGCCCGGCGCACCGGTACGGGCAAACTGCATCACAGCGCCAAAAATTTCCGCTTCCAGCTGCTTTGCTCCCTCAAAGGCACACACCGGCACAAGCTCTGTGTTGTGGAACACAAATGGGATATCCGCACAGTGCCACGGGGTGCTTTTTCCCATCAGAGGGAAGTCCTGATCAAACAGATAACTATACACCTTTCCGCCCGCCTTGGCACGCTCCCGGACATATTTGATCGTGGGGGCGCGGAAGCTGGTATCTGCCAGCAGCAGGTCTTCCTCCGGGCGGTGCGGGTAGGCAGTGCGGAACTGCTCCCGCAGGGTCTCTGCGGCAGACAGGCCCACTGCTTCCTCCGGGCCGACTCCTTTCAGACCATCAAAGAAACCGTAGAACTCCGAATAAACCGTACCGATCAGCACCGGAACGTCTACAGTCTCGGGCCGAAACCCACTGCCGTTTTGGAGCGGATCTCCAAGATAGAAGCGGTTCGGGTGGGGACTTTGGCCCACGTTCGCGCCTTTTGCTTTCAGAGCCGGGCTGACGTTCCGGTAAGCCTGCGCCAGTTGGTGGTAGGGCACAGTTTCCAGCTGCTGTGCTGTCTGCACGCCAAGCTCCTGCATCAGCGCCTGCACACAGTCCCTGCCGCTGCCGACACTGTCGTTCAGCAAACCTTCCAGCACACCACTCATTATCATCGCCCTGTGGTACAGGCCATCTGCTGCCGGGGTTTGCAGCAGCGTTGTCACTTTGGCACCGCCGCCGGACTGGCCGAATACCGTCACGCAGCCGGGATCGCCGCCAAACGCTGCAATATTGTCCCGCACCCACTGCAGTGCCAGGATGATATCATCCCCACCCGCATTGCCGGAGTTTGCGTACTCCTCCCCAAAATCGGAGAGATCCAAGTAGCCCAGGATGTTCAGCCGGTGGTTCAGTGACACCACCACGCAGTCCCCTTCCCGCGCCATGTTTCCACCCTCGTAGGCCACCTGCTCAATGGACGAGCCGGCAAAAAATCCGCCGCCATGGAGCCAGACCATCACCGGCCGCTTTTGGGCATCGCAGGCCGGGGTCCAGATGTTCAAGTTCAGGCAGTCCTCATCCTGCACCCAGTAGCGGTGGGGCACACGCAGTTCGCCGCTGGGCTTGTCGATGCTCAGCAGAGGGCAGACGCAGCCGTAACTGGAAGCGTCCAGCGGCTCTGCCCAAGGCTGGGGCGGCTGGGGTGCATGGAAGCGCACCGCCCGCCCATACGGAATGCCCTTGAAGCTGCTGATCTCCCGGAAGCGATATCCCCGCACCGGACCGTAATTTGTCTGAACCACCGGAAAATCCGGCGCACAGCAAAATGCCTTTTCCATAAATGACCTCCTTCTTTCAAAAAGACAGACCCCCGGTACTGCAAACATGGCACCCGGAGGTCCGTTTTTGTTATCCCAAATCTTCGCCGTTGGTGGCAATGACCTTCTGATACCAGTAGAAGCTGTCCTTCTTTTCGCGGCTCAGATCACCCGTGCCGTCGTCAAACTTGTTGACGTAGATAAATCCATATCGCTTTGCCATCTCACCGGTGGAGGCACTCACCAGATCGATGCAGCCCCAGGGGGTGTAACCCATCAGGTCTACGCCGTCCTTTACAGCCTCAGCCATCTGCTCGATGTGTGCCCGCAGGTAGTCGATGCGGTAGCTGTCGTGGATCTTTCCGTCGGCATCCTTCTTGTCGTAAGCGCCCAGGCCGTTTTCCACCACCATCAGGGGAATGCGGTAGCGGTCGTAGATCTCGTTGAGGGTGTAGCGCAGACCAACGGGATCGATCTGCCAGCCCCAGTCGGAGGCTTTCAGGTAAGGATTCTTCTTTCCGGCAATGATGTTGCCGCCCACATCATCGGCATCCTTGTGGGTGGTGATGCAGTTGGACATATAGTAGCTGAAGGTGTAGAAATCGACAGTACCGGCCTTCAGGATGGCAGCATCCTCCGGCTCCTGCCGGATGGTGATGTTATTCTCGGCAAAATAGCGCTTCATGTAAGAAGGATACTCGCCGCGGACATGCATATCAGAGCAGAACCAGTTGCTGATCTGCATGGCCTTCTGGTTGGCGATCTCGTCGGCCGGGTCGCAGGTCAGTGCGTAGCTGGTGATAAAGCAGATCATGCAGCCCATCTTGAACTGAGGGTAGTTGTCGTGGGCATACCGGACAGCCTCTGCACTGGCCACAAACTGGTGATGCAGCGCCTGAAAGCGCTCCTGCTTGTTGTCCGGCACCTTATCGGTAGGGCCTTCAAAGCCCCGGATGGTGCCTGTTTCCAGGATCGCACCCATGGGCATGGTACCGCAGTTAATCTCGTTGAAGGTCAGCCAGTACTTGACCTTATCCTTGTACCGCTCAAAAATAGCCTTGCAGTAGTTCATATAGAACTCGATGAGTTCCCGGCTGGCCCAGCCGTTGTACTTTTCCACCAGCGCATAGGGCAGCTCGTAGTGGCTGATGGTGACCAGCGGCTCGATGCCGTGCTTCTTGCAGCAGTCAAAGACCTTGTCATAGAATTCAAGGCCCTTCTCGTTTGGCTCGGTCTCCATGCCGGTGGGGAAAATGCGGGTCCAGTTGATGGAGGTGCGGAAGGTCTTGAAGCCCATCTCGGCGAAGAGAGCAATGTCCTCCTCGTAGTGGTGGTAGAAGTCGATGGCCTCATGGCTGGGATACAGCCGGTCGGGGCGGACAGCAGTTGTCACCCATTTCGGGCTGGTGTGAGAGCCATTGGTGCACAGGTCAGGAACACTGGGGCCTTTGCCATCCACGTCCCATGCGCCCTCGAACTGGTTGGCTGCACAGGCACCGCCCCACAGGAAATCATCACGGAAAACGCTCATAAGTTTCTACTCCTATTCTATTTTGTTCTGGTTCAGGCGGGGTTCTGTTCAAAGAACAGCTTCAGGGCACCGATCAGGTTGGCATCGTTGCCATAGCGGCAGCGCACCAGCTCCGGCTTGACCGCCGGCATGACTGTGCAGCGCTCAAACAGCCAATCCAACTCGGCCTGAATCGCAGGCAGCAGAGCCTCCGCTGCGCTGATACCGCCGCCGATGGCCACCTTTTCCACATCCAGCACATGCTGCAGGCTCAGGATGCCAACGGCCACCCGCCGGGCAAAGATCTTGAGAGCCTTCTGCGCTTCCGGCTCCCCGGCATTGTAAGCCGCAAAGATCTCTTCCCCGGTGGGCATGGGGCTGCCCGTCGGCAGATGCTTCTGCCGGGCATACTCGAAGATCAGGCCGCTTGCCGAGGCCATTCCCGCCCAGAGGGGTGCTTCGGAATACCGCTCTACCGAGGTCAGTTTGAAATCATCGTCGGCCATCTTTGAAATATCCGAGACAAGGCCGCTAACCTCGCCTGCGGCAGCGTGAGCGCCCATCAGCACCTTCCCGTTCAGGATGATGCCGCCGCCGATGCCGGTGCCCAGCACCAGCACAAGGCCATTCTCCACACCGGCCAGCGCACCGGTCCAGCCCTCCGCTGCTGCGGCACACTTGCCATCGTTGGCGATGGTCACCGGCACGCCCAGCCGTGCCTCTACCTGCGCAGCAAAGGGCTGCTCCCACATAAAGGCACTGAGCATTCCACCGGTATGGACGATGCCGTTTCTGGTATCGATGCGGCCCGGCATAGAGATGGCGCAGCCCACGAACTGTCCCTGAAGGGGAGCGGCAAAGCCCTCGATGGCCGCCAGAAGGTCATCCATATTCGTCAGCGGTGTCGGAACCTTACCGCCGGAGATTTTCCGGGCCTGTTCATCGGCCAGGCTGTACTTGATGAAGGTTCCGCCGATGTCGATCAAAAGATACTGTTTCATCTTATCTCCTGCTTTCTGTTGGTTGTTTTCAGACTCATGCAAAGCCCAACGCGGCAGCCAGGCTGAGCATCACTGGCAGCGCGATCAGCGACAGCAGAGTGCTCAGACAGACCATCTGCACAGCGTAGGAAGAATCCAGCCCCAGATGCTGGGCATATACCGCGATGTTGCTGCCGATGGGGGCCGCATTCACAATGATGAGCACCGTGCCGATCTGCCGCCATCCGGCTGGAAGAAGCATCAGACAGACGATCGTCAGCAGTGGGATCACCACCAGCCGTACTGCCGAAAGGGTGTAGAGCCGGGGGCGGGTAAAGATGGCTTTGAGGTCGGTCCTGGCCAGATAGACACCCAGCACGATCATGGCAAGCGGAGCGTTCATGCCTGCAATGGCCCCCATGGGGGTGCGGAGGAACTGCGGCACCGGGATGCGGCAGAAGTAGAGCACCACACCGCCCAACAGGGAGAGCACCAGCGGATTTTTGAGCACTGCCCCCAGTTGGATGTACTTTTTGTCCCCGGAAAGCTTTGCCTGGCCGTAGGTCCACTGCAAAGCATTCAGCAGGGCCACAAAGCCTGCTGCGTAGAACACAGCTTCGCCGCCCAGCACTGCTGTGACCAGCGGAAGTCCCATGAACCCGGCGTTGGAAAAGGCCACACCGATCTGCGCCATGGGGTCTTTGCGGAAAAAGAGCCACGACACCGCCATGGAGAGCAGCAGCGCCCCGGCACCTGCCGCAATGCTGACAGCCAATTCCACAGCTCCCTTTGCCGAATACTCAATACAAAATGATTTTAGCACAACACAGGGCAGCACGCAATATAACAGCAGGTGAGCCAGTGCCTTGCTGCCCTCCTGGGTGATCAGTCCGGTACGGTAAAGCACATAGCCAATGATGAGATAGAGAAACATCAGAAGGATCTGACCCAGAACAACACCAAAGACTCCGGTCATTGCTTTCCTCCCTGTTCTTCTCCGATTTTGCGCAGCAGCGGCAGCAGAGCATCCATCACAGGGCGGTAGCCGTTGGCATACAGGTGCATTCCCTCAATGGTGTACTCCGCTTTCAGATTTCCGGCAGTATCGTACAGGTCCTTGTTCAGGTCGAGGAATTCCGCCCCGTATTTCCGGGCCAATGCCTGCACGCCCTCGCTTGCCTCCCGGATACGCTCATTGGTGCGCCAGCGGAAGCATTCGATCAGGCCCGGATCTTCGGCCACGGTGGGGTTTACCGGATAATAGGCCAGCAAGTAGAGCTTTGTTTCGGGCAGTTTTTTCCGGATCTGCTGCACAATCTCCTCATACCGGCCCAGCATGGCGGCGCGGTCGTAGTCCGGGCCGTTCAGGTCATTGGTGCCGATGTTCAGGAACAGGTGCGCAGGCTGCAGCTCAAGGATGCACTCGTCCATGGCCTCCAGCAGCTCGGTGGTGGTAAAGCCGCCGATGCCCCGGTTGTACAAGGTGCAGTGCAGATCATCGTCCTGCAAAAACTCATACAGCGGAAACTGTTCCATCAGGCTGGAACCGGCAAACACCACCGCCCCTTTCTTTGCATAAGGATTCAGACGACGGAACCGCTCCCGCTTGATCTGCTTTTCCCTCTGGCTCTCCTGTTGCCGCAGTTCGTTCAGAAGGACATTTCGTTCCTGTTCCGTCATGGTCTTGGTTCCTTTCTCTCAGTTCTCGTGCAGAGGCAGTTCTACAAAGCTGCCCTCCCCCAGCAAGATCTTCTGGTGGGCGATGCGGGTCTTTCCCTGTTCAGACCAGACTCCTGCGTAATTGCTGTGAACGGCGTACTGCGGGAAGTCGGAAGAAGAGACATCCAGCCGCAGGCAGCTGCCGGGCTGCACTGTCCAGTTCATATCCCACATCTCCACACAGACCTTTGCTGTCTGGCCGGGAGTATAGGTCTGCCCCTCCGGCAAATCTGCTGCAATGGTGGTGATGCCGCCCCGGATGTTATAGGCCCTGCCGTCCGGGAACACTTCCATCAGCTTGGCAGTGAAGGCAGTATCATCCACATCGGTCGAGACATTCAGGTGCACCTTGATTTGCCCACAAATGGGCAGTGCTTTTTCCAGCGGAGCGCTGACGAAGCTGACCACATCGGGCCGATAGTCTGGCTCCGGCTGCAACAGACTGCCTGCCTCGGCAATGGTGGTCAGAACGCTTTCTGCACCATGGCTGGGCACGGGGGTCTCCGGGTCATATACAAAGGTGCGCTCCCCTTCTGCCGGCTCGGCATTCAGAGTTGTTTCACCCAGATAAAGCTTTTCAGTCCGGCTCACGGGGGCAGGCCATGCCTCCAGCGTTTTCCAGCGGTCCTCCCGCATTACATAGGTGCGCACCCGCTTTTCCGGCTGTTTTTTCTGCTTCAGCAGCAGATCGAACCATTCCAGCATCCGGTGGATGTCACCGTTTTCCAGATTGTGCTGCTCGCCCCACGCAATGCAGGGCTGGGACATATGATTCCAGCAGCCGATATCCAGCCAGCTGTGCTCTTTGGTCTCAGGGGCCAGAGAGGCATACGTGTTGATGGCACTGCCAAAATGGTGATCGTACCATGCATCGATGATATACACCGGAACCTTGGTATTTCCGGGCACATCGGCTAACAGCTTCCACCAGCCCTGCTGCCAGTAGGCATCTGTGCGGCGGGTGGCATGGATCCAGTCCTGATACCAGTCCAGCGTTCCACCCCACAGCGCTTCATCCACCTTGTCGTGGGGACGGAAGTGGCAGCTTTCCAGATAGTCCGCTGTGACCGGATGGCCTGCATTCTGCATTGCCCAGCCAGTCAGCACATCGTGGCGGAACAGCCCCTTTTCATAAGCCGATTTGAAACGGTCGGTGCCATAGACCGTCAGCATCATTCCCTTGACCTTGGGTGGAACGATATCTGCAATGGCCCAGCCGGTCAGGGCCAGATAGCTGGCTCCGAAATAGCCGATGCTCTCTGCCCAGGGCTGGTCGTTGAGCCACTGCAGGGTATCGCGGCCATCCGGGCGCTCATTGACGTTGGGTTCCCAATGTCCCTCGCTCTTGCCCGTGCCACGGCAGGTCTGGACCACATAGCCGTAGCCCCGGCGGGTCAGTTCTACACCGTTGATCTCATACAGCGGCTGCTGATTGGGATAGCAGCTGCGCTGGATCAGCACAGGGAACTGTGCAAGCCCCTCCGGTTTGAAGATCTCGGTATAGAGCTTCACTCCGTCCTGCATGGGCAGCATCAGCTCCTCCCGGCGGCAGCCATAGACCGGGCCGTCGTAGGGCATACTGGCATATTCCTGCCGGTAGCTCTCCTGCGCCTGCCGCATCATCTCTTCCATTTCACGCTGCTTCTGCTCGGCAGCAGCCTTTTTTTCATTCTCAGTCATCGTTTTTCCCGCCTTTCCGTGTTCTCAAAAGCGTGTGCAGCTGACAAAGTGGCCGGGTTCCACTTCCTTCAAGGGGATATCCCTGCCGCGGCAGGCATCTGTTGCATAGGGGCAGCGGGCCGCAAAACGGCAGCCGGGAGCCGGGTCCACAGGACTTGTCAGTTCGCCGCGCATGACCTCGGTGGAAAGTTTTTTGGCTTTCAGGCTTGGGATAGGCACTGCATCCAGCAGACCCTTGGTGTAGGGGTGGAGCGGATTCTTGAACAGGTCCTCGGTCTTGGCATATTCCACACACTGGCCCAGATACATGACCATGATCTCGTGGCTGATGTGCTTGACCACGCTCAGATCGTGGGTGATAAAGACATAGGTCAGCTTTTTCTCATCCTGCAGATCCATCAGCAGATTCAGGATCTGTGCCTGAATGGAAACGTCCAGTGCAGAGACCGGCTCGTCACAGATGATGAACTCCGGGTCCATGGCCAATGCGCGGCCAATGCCGATGCGCTGGCGGCGGCCGCCGTCCAGCTCGTGGCTGAAACTCTCTGCATAACGCTCATCCAGACCAACGGTCTCCATAATCTCGGCGATGCGGGCATCGTATTCGTCACGGTTTTTGCAGGCTTTATAAATCTTCAGCGGTTCTCCGATCAGTTCCTTCACGCTCTTGCGGGGATCCAGCGAACCGGACGGATCCTGGAAGATCATCTGCATCCGGGCACGGATGGGCTTGAGTTCCTTGGCGTTCAGTTTGGTGATATCGGTACCGTCGTAGATGATCTGACCATCGGTAACATCATAGAGCCGCAGCAGCAGGCGGCCCAGCGTGGACTTGCCGCAGCCGGACTCGCCCACCACGCCCAGTGTGGTGCCGCGCTTGATCTTGAAGTTCACGCCGTCCACCGCATGGAGCTGGCTGCTTGCGCCGACTTTGAAGTATTTTTTGAGGTTCTTTGCCTCGATCAAAATCTTTTCTTCCATTGTCATTTCCTCCCGGCTCAGGTGTTGGACTGCGGCGGATCGAACCGGCAGCAGCGGATGAAGTGGCCCGGTGTGACCTCCCGCATCTTCTGGGCTTTTTTGCAGGCCGCAGTGGCATATTTGCAGCGGTCAGCAAAGCGGCAGCCCTCGATCTTCTGGGTGGGGTCAGCCATCATCCCCTCAATGGCCTCCAGACGCTTGGTGTTCTCATCCAGCTTGGGAATGGCGTTGAACAGCCCCTGGGTGTAAGGGTGGCGCTGCGTGGTCTCAAAGATATCCTCTGCTGTGCCGTACTCAATGGCCTCGCCGGCGTACATGACCATGACCTTCTCGCAGGTCTGGGCCACAACACCCAGATCGTGGGTGATGAGGATCATGGCGGTGTTCAGCCGCTTCTGCAGCTCATTGATCAGGCCCAGCATCTGGGCCTGAATGGTCACATCCAGTGCGGTGGTGGGTTCGTCGGCAAGGATCAGCTTCGGCTCGCAGGCCAGCGCAATGGCAATGACGATGCGCTGCTTCATGCCGCCGGAAAACTGATGGGGATACTCCACCTTGCGCTTTGCAGGGATGCCCACCAGCTCCATCATTTCGTCCACACGGGCTTCCAGTTGAGCAGTGCTCTGCTCCGGATGGTGGATTTTCAGCACCTCCATGATCTGAGCCCCCACGGTCATCACCGGGTTCAGGGCAGACATGGGATCCTGGAAGATCATGGATACCACACTGCCGCGCATGGCACGGATCTTTTCCTCGGGAGCATTCAGCATATCCACACCGTCCAGCTTGATGGCACCGTCGGTCACAAAACCGATGCCCTCGGGCAGAAGCTGGATGACGCTCAGGGCTGTGGTGGTCTTACCGGCACCGGTCTCACCCACCAGACCCAGCGTCTCGCCGTAGTTCAGATCCAAGTCCAGACCATTGACGGCGTAGACGGTGGAAATTTCGGTATCATATTCAACGCTCAGGTTTTTGACTTCCAGCAGCTTGTCGCTCATTTCAGGCCACCTCTTTCACATTCTTGGTGCGCATTGCGCGCTTGGTCTTTTTGCCGCTGCCCAATGTGCCGCGCAGCTTCGGGTCGAGGGCATCGCGCAGAGCGTCGCCGCACATATTGAAGCAGAGCACCACGATGATGATCGCAATGCCGGGAGCAATGGCAATGATGGGCTGGGTGGACAGGTACTTATAGCCGCCGCTGACCATTGCGCCCCAGCTGGGAGTCGGGGGCGTGATGCCCATGCCCAGGAAGCTCAGGTTCGCTTCGGCCAGAATGGCACCGCCCAGGCTGGCGGTCATGCTGACGATGTTGACGGACAGGCAGTTGGGGAACACATGCACCAGCGTGTTGCGGATCCGGGATGCACCGCACAGGGTACCGGCGGTGACATAATCGGCATTGCGGACGCTCAGCACCTGACCGCGGGTGACACGGGCGTAGCCGGGCACCATCGAGATGCCGATGGCCAGACAGACATTGCCCAGGCCCTGACCCAGGATCGCGCCCAGAAACATAGCCAGGATCAGCATGGGCACAGCCATCATGGCATCCATGACACGCATGATGAAGGCATCCACCACACCGCCTGCCATGCCGGCGATCAGGCCCAGTGCCATGCCGATGACGCTGGAAATGACCACGGCCACGATACCGACCGTAAAGGAGATGCGGGCACCATAGATGATGCGGCTCAGAACATCACGGCCATTGGAGTCGGTGCCCAGCCAGTGCTCGGCAGAGCAGCCCTTCAGAACATTGTAAAGATCATCCTTGTTGGGATCATAGGGAGCAATCACCGGTGCGAAGATGGCGATAAGCACCATGATGAGAAGCAAAATCGCGCAGACCACGATGATCTTGCGGCTGAACATGACCCGGAACACGCGGGAGGACGTGATACGGTCCAGCAGACCCTTCTTTTTTGTCTTGTTTTCCACAGTTCATTCCTCCTTTTAGCGGGTGCGGGGATCGATGATGCCGTACAGGATATCGACCACGAGGTTGCAGATGGCAACAAAGATGGAGATGATGAGCACGCCGTTCGCCACCAGCATGAAGTCACGGTTGCTGATGCCGTTCATCATCACGCTGCCAAGACCCGGGATGACGAACAGGCTCTCGATCAGGACGGTGGAGCCCACCATGGAACCCAGGCGCATACCCATGGTGGTGACGATGGGGATCATGGAATTGCGCAGCTGGTGCCTGAAGGTAACATCCTTCTTGGAAACGCCCTTGGCACGGGCAGTGGTCACATAATCCTGCCGCATGACTTCCAGCATGGAGGAGCGGGTCAGACGAACAAAACCAGCGTTGACACCCAGACTCAGCACAATGATGGGCATGATCATATGGCTGAGCCAGCCGCCAAAATCACGGGTAATGGGCACATAGCCGGAACTGGGCAGGACCCGCAGTTTGAGGGCAAACACCAGCATTCCCATCATGCCCAGCCAGAACATGGGCATCGAAACACCGATGTTCGCAAAGAAGGAGATCACACTGTCAATGACCTTGCCGCGGTTCTTGGCAGCAATGATGCCGAACAGGATACCGGTGATCGTTCCGATGATGAAAGCCGGGATCACCATGGTCAGGGTGGTGCCCAGACGGGGCAGGATAATGTCAGCGATCTCAGACTGATAGCTGATGGACTGGCCCATGGTGCCCCGGAACAGGCCGCCGATCCAGCTGAGATACTGGACGATGACCGGACGATCGAAACCATAAAGGTGGCGGTAATAGGTGATCTGCTCTTCGGTAGCGGTTGCACCCAGATAGTTGGCTACGGGATCGCCTGGAACCATCTGAATGAGGGCAAAGACGAACAGAGTGACAAGCAGAATGGTGATGCAGGATTGCACCACACGCTTGCCGATCATTTTGGCAAGGTTGTTCGATTTCATAGTTCGCTCCATTTCCTGCGGAACCTTTCTCCCCTTCTAAAACAAATTCCGGCGCAGTTGCCCGCGCCGGAATCTGCCGAAATAAGGAGAAACGTATTCCGGTCGTGATACACTAAGGTTGGTCGCTTACTTGTTCAGCCAGCAGGCGGACAGATCCCATGCGGAGGTAAATGCCTCGGTAGCGTGGTCGTCGATGACGTAATCATACTTGTACATCGTAGAACCGTTGACCATCAGCGGACGGCCAAACAGGCAGGAACCGGTCTCAGCATCGTAAATTGCTGCCTGCATTTCCTTTTCCAGCTTGTGCTTCTCGTCGGGATCCATGCAGCGGCGGATCTCCTCCAGCAGCTGCATTTCCTTGTCGGGATGCTGGATGCCCTTGGCGTAGTAAGCGCCGTTGTAATCCAGATGACGGCCCATGTACAGGCCCAGATCGGGAGAAACGGTCGTCCAATGGGGCATCAGGCCTTCCCAGGTGCCATCCATGTACAGCTGGTTCTGGGTAGCACCATCGACCTGCTGGATGTTGCAGTGGATGCCCACCTCGTCCAGCATGTTGGCAATGGCCGTGAACATATCAGAAATAGTACTCACCGTTACGATGTTGGTGTTGAAGCCATCTGCATAACCAGCTTCGGCCAGCAGTTCTTTTGCACGGTCGGGATCGAACTTGTAGTGGTTGATATCATCATTGTAGGTAACTGCACCGGGAACTGCCCACTGATCAGTCATCTGTGCCGTACCCATCAGGAAAGCAGCATTCAGTGCATCCACATCAATGGCGTAGCACATTGCACGACGGACGCGAGCATCGGCCCAGGGGCCGTCAATGGCACTGTTGGGGATCAGACCCAGTGTACCAACGCCCATACCGTTTTCATTACGTTCAGCCACATAGATGCCATCATTGTCCAGATCCTGTTTGACCAGCGGAGACATATCAAGTACCTGAAGCATATCGTACTCATTGGCACGGAATGCGGTCTCAGCAGTGCTGGACTCGGTGACCACGGTGATCTCGACGGAATCCAGATAGGGCAGGCCTTCCTTCCAGTAATTCTCGTTCTTGGTATAGATAGCGTAGGCGTTGTTCTCGAACTCGCTCAACTGGAAGGGGCCGGTGCCGCAGGTGGCAGCATCCAGGCTGCTGGGGTTTTCCAGTGCCTTGGGGCTCATGTAGTAAACGAAGAAGCCAACGGATTCCAGCGTAGAGGAGTTGGGCTCTGCCATCATCATCTTGATGTGGGTGTCGTCAATGATCTGGCACTCGGCAATGTTTGCGGTCTCGGTACGGTTATTGGCCTGATACTCTTCAATGTTGCGCTTGACTGCCTCGGCATTGAACGGCTCACCGTCGGCAAATTTGACGTTCTCCCTCAGGGTCCAGGTGATGCTATTTTCATCATTGTTCACGTCCCACTCGGTAGCCAACTTGGGAACCATATTGCCGTCATTGTCATAGGTCAGCAGGTTCTCATAAGCCAGATTCAGATAGAACAGCAGTGCATTACCGGTTGCACGGGGGGTATAGCCAGGAGTTGCAATGGGGTTGCCGTAGCACAGGCGAAGGGTTCCGCCTGCCTTGGGTTCCCCGGTTGCTGCTGCGCTGGCAGCGGAAGAACCGGCGGTGCCGGCTGCGGTGGAGCTGGAAGAGCCGCCGCAGGCAGCCAGTGCCAGAGCAGTGGTAGAGATGCCCATAGCCTTGAGGAAGTTCCGACGAGAGATTCGTTTCATAGTGGTTTCTCCTTCTTGTCCTTCTTATTCTTGCGTTCGTCTGCACGGTTCTGTGTCTGCCGTGCTTTTGTTGTATTTAGTTTAGCGCACCGGGAGCTTTTCCAGCTACCAAAAAACCGAAACTAATTTTTCATTTTCCGTGTTCCTGTTCCGAGAGCTGCCGCATTTTTTTCAAGTTTCCGACCTCTGTTTTTCATTTTCAGAGGTTTCTTCTGTCCGAAAAAACGAAAACAGGGCCGGTCTCCCAGCCCTGCCTGTTTCAGTGCGATGCGTTCAGCCAGTTGTCCAATGCGCTTTGTATTGCCTGAAGGATCTCCTGTATTCCGGCCTGTTCCAGTTCTTCCAAAAACTCCGGGAGTGCCTCTTCCGAATCCAGATAGCCGCACATCAGCCCATTGTGATAGCTATTCTTCAGTGCCCGGCAGGCATCCAGCTTTGCGGCAACTGCACTGTTGTTGAAGCTGAACCCATAGGCCGGAGAGACCCACTGCGGCTGCTCGTCTGTTTCCGGCAGCAGTCCGCTGGCGTTGAGATACAGATTCTGCCACGGATGGAACTGCTCCTCTTTCCCATCTCCCTTCGCAAAAAGATCGTAGCAGGATGCATCCGTGTACAGCAGTTCAAGAAGAGCCAGTGCCTCCCTGCGGTGGCTGTTGGTCGCAGGCAGGCACCAGCTCTCCGCCGGGATAGAGCCGTTCTGAATGGTCGGCCCCAGCGGGATGGCAGTCAGCTCTGTGCCACAGGCCCGGGTGCAGCAGTCCAGTGAATCCCGGTTGAGCCGTGCAAAAAAGCCGAAGCTGTTGCACAGCCGCATCCGATCGGTGGCCGGTTCGTCCCGCAGGCTGGCATTCCGCAGGATCAATCCTTCCTGATACCACTGATGCATAGTTCTGCAAAGCCTGCTGTAAGCATCCGCGGCATACCAGTTGACAACGGTGGTGCCGCTTTCTTCGGTCAGAACACCAAAGGTATCTCCCAGAGGATCCAGTTCCGGAAAAGGAAAAACCTGTCCATTATCCGGCAGGACCCCCTCTGCATTGGGCCGACGCTGCCTGACCTGCATCAGCAGGTCGTGCAGAGCGTCCAGATCCGTGATCTTCTCCGGCCTGGCACCCAGCTCCCGCATCCAGTCGGCCCGGGCCAGAAAGCCGACCTGATACATCGAGACTGCCCGTGCCGGGATTGCATAGACGCGGCGGTAATAGGTTCTGCTCGCCCACTGCTGCTCTGAGAACAGAGCTTTCAGCCCGGGATATTCTTCCAAAAGCGCACTCAGGGGCAGGATGCAGTTCTGATTCAGGTAAACATCCAGTGGCTGATTCTCTGTGAGGAAAAACAGATCCGGCATGGTCTGGCAGACCATCCGTTTCCACAGCTCTGCCGAGTAATTGGTGGGTGCCACCTGCTCGATAGAGACACCGAAGCCCAGCTTCTGCTTTGTGACTTCGCTCAGCGCCGCCGAAATGCGGACACAGGCAGTTTCATCCGATTGGCCCGGCATCAGCACTGTGACCATAAGCTCTGTTCCACTTTCTGCCGTCGATGCCGCCCGCTCCCCGCAGCCAGCAAGCAGAGCCGCCCCAGCTGCAGCACCGGTCAGCTGTAAAAATGTCCTGCGAGCCATCCTTGTTTCTCTCATAATGCTGCGCTGCGCTCCTCCTGTGGGGTCTTGTGATAGAACTTCTTATAAGAAGTGGAGAAATGCCCGAAATTCGTATACCCGACCTTTGCCGCGATCAGGCTGATGGGCAGATTGGTGGTGCAGAGCAGGCTCTGGGCCTCCTGCATTTTCTGCTGAATGATATAATCCTTCAGGTTCAAGCCGGTCTCTTTCTTAAAAAGCCGGGCCATGTAATCCGGATTCAGGTGGACAGCCTCGGCCAGTTCTTCCCGGCGCAGCTCGTTTTCCAGATGCTCGGCAATGTAAGCCATAATGATCTCCACGGTACTCTGGCTATTTTCTTCCGTTTCGTTATCCCAGACTGAGGCCACATAATGGACCAACGCCTTCATATCCGGCACGGTCTTCATGCCGTTGCGGTAAAGTTCCAACGCTTCCGGCTCCCGGAACATATCGCCCTGCCGTTTCTTTTCCGGAAAAGAGAAGAGCATCTGCATAAAATCCTGATAAAAATACCGCAAAGTCTGGCTGTTCAGCTGATTGTTGACCGTCAGCTTATCCAGCAGCTGGCAGGCTTCCTGCTCCATTGCCTGCGCACATCCCGCCTGCAGCAGCTTCTGCCATGCACCGATCTGCGGGATACGGAACACTTCCGGCGCTTTTTCCGCCGGGCGGCCCAGCAGAACACCGCTTTTCAGGGCCACGTTCTCGCTCCGTTGCTGCAGCAGCTCCTGGTAGATCCCCGGTGCCTGTTCAAAGGGCTGCGGCCCCTCCGGATAAAAAGCCGCTTCACAGTGGATATACTGCGCACACGCACTTTGCAGATAATTCAGCTGCCGGGTGATATAGTCTGCCTCCAGCGGCTCCCCCACCCGGCTTTGCAGCACCAGAACGAGACACTGCTCCGCAGGGATTGCCACCGTCACGCTGAGCACCTGCAGCGGCGTGAACACCTCGCTGCTCATATTTCCCACTGCCGTGCTCAGCAGGCTCAGCTCCCACGGCTCCTCGCCTTGCTTCCAGCGCAGCGGCTGCATCAGGGCAACCCAGCATTCCCGCTCCCGCCGGGGTACAAGGCTCAGTTCTTCAAACGCGGTCAGGCTGCTTCCCGGGGCGTTGCCCAACAGGAAGCCTCGCAGCATAGTCTCCACGATCTCCTTTTTCTGGTCGTCAAAAACAGCTCCCCTGCTCTGCAATTCCAGCGCCGCCCGTTCCTCCTTTACATCTTCCAGCGCACGGCTCACTGCATCCGCCACCTGCTCGTAAGGGGCGGGCTGCATGATATAATCAAAACCGCCCAGCCGCAGTGCCTCCTGCGCATATTTGAACTCAGCGTGGGCTGTCAGGAAGATGCAGCGGGTGGTCATCCCTCGCTGCCGGAGCCAGTCCAACAGATCCAGCCCGCTTTCCATGGGCATTTCAATATCGCAGAGCATGACCTCGGCCTCCTGCCGCAGCAGGCTGGCCTTGGCATCCACAGCGTTCAGAGCCGTATCCACCACAGTAAATCCCATCGCTGCCCAGTTGGTGCAGTGCAAAAGCCCCTGCACCACGGTGCTTTGATCGTCTACGATCAGCAGTTTCATGCTGTTTCTCCTTCCTTCTTCTGTAAGACCGGATCTATCGGCAGGAACAGCTCCACCCTGGCACCGCCGCCCCGGCGGTTATTGGTAAAGGCGATGGCTGCCTGTTCCCCATAGAGCAGCTGCAGCCGCCGTACCACATTGAACAGCCCGACGTGCTGTCCATTCTCCTCCTGCGGGGCTGCACTGTTCAGCTGCTTCAGATCCCCTGCCGTAAAGCCTGTGCCATTGTCCGCCACCGAAAGATCAGCCATGCAGCCCTCTTCCGTTTCGAGGAGCTTTGCAGTGATTGTGATCTTCAGCGTTTTGCCGATCATCTTGCCGTGCTTGACGCTGTTCTCCACCAGCGTCAGCAGCGAGACCGGCGGCAAGGGCAATTCGCTGAGTTCCGGGTCGATCTCGCATACTACCTCCACGGGATCGTTCTGCCCCACGCTGGAAAGTTCCGCGTAGTTGCAGCACTGCTCGATCTCGGTGTGCAGAGGCGTTGTGGTCGCTGTAAAGGAGAGGATATAGCGCAGATACCGGCTCAGCAGCAGGATCAGCTGCTGGGCATCCTCGCGGCTGCCGGTCTGCACCATGGCATAGACACTTTTCAGGCAGTTGAGCACAAAGTGGGGCCGGATCTGCAGCTTAAGGGCGGTCATCTCGTTGCGGCGGGCTTCCAGCTCCTTTTCGTAACCGTCGATCTTCAACTGGGTGATCTGATCGATCATCCGGTTGAAGGTCTCGTTCACCTGCGTAAACTCAGCGTTGCGATAATCCACACTGGAGCGCACCGAAAGTTCACCACAGCCGATCCTGTCCATGGTGCTCACCAACGCCGTCATAGGGGCAAAGATCTCGTGCTTCATATAGAACAGGAGAAACGGGATCGCCAGCAGAACAAAAACAGCGCCCATCACCAGCAGGATCTGATACGGCGCAAAGTCCACTCCGAAATGCTGGTAGGGAACCAGATACAATACCGTCAGCGCTTTGACCTGTTTGCGCACCACCAGTCGGCTGTCCCTGCCCACCTTTGTCAAACAGTAACCCTCACTGTTCCACTCCATTTTTGTGGGGAGAAGGTTGGCATCCCCCACCAGCACATTGCCGCTGTCGTTCATTACAATGACCTGACCATCCAGCCCATAGTCCTCCACCAGTTCTTCAAACACCAGCCGCAGATCCACCGCTGCGGTCAGGCTGGCTTTCTGGTAGAAAACACTGCGCAGCAGGTATAGCCGCTGGCCGATGGTGCGCAGATACCATCCCTTTGTCATCATTTTATTGGTCTGGCCCGGCTGGCCGAGATACGCTTCCAGATTCAGTTTCTGCTTGAGCTGCTGGGCAGCTGCACCGTAGCGCCCCACATACAGGTTGCCCGAACCGCTGCGCAGTACCACACCCATCAGGGTATCATTGGCAGCCAATACCGCCGGGAACCCCTGTGCGATCTCATAAGCATCCAGGTAGGCGCGGGTGCGGTCGGTCTGTTCGCTTAGGCTGCGAAAGGTCGCATCGTTCAACGACAGATTGAGCAGGTAGTTTTCCACCGAATCCAGCTGATTCTCAAAATTTGTGGTAAACATATCAAGGCCGCCGGATGCTGCAGCTGCCAGCCGGTTGCGGTTATAAAGCCCTGAAAAAAAGAGCAGCAGTCCCAGCAGAATCCCAATGGGAATGGCGATCCCCAGAAAGATCATTACAAGCTGCCTGCGCAATGATGGCCGTTCCATTTATTTTCACACCTCCTGCTGCTTGCATCCTGCGGAAAATACGGTTATAATAAAAACCGTCCAAACCATCCCGTACAACGTTGTACCACAATCAAAAAGAAGAGGCTCCTTATGCAGGAACAGAACATTGCACAAATGCTTGAAAATCCATTCATGCAGTACAATCACATCGAGATCGTATCGGTAACGTCGGACAGCGCTGTCATGTCACTGGATATCCGGCGGGACACCACCAACATCTACGGTTATGTGCACGGCGGCGCATTTTTTACCATGGCCGACTGCTGTGCCGGGCTGACTGCCCGCTCTGACGGGCGGCAGTATGTCACCCAGAATGCTTCGGTCAATTTCATCCACAACGTCAAAGCCGGTCACCTGACAGCCCGCGGCCGGACGGTCAGCCGCCGCCGACACATCTGTGTGGTGGCTGTGGAGATCACAGACGAGACCGACACCCTGTTATTTTCCAGCACCTTTTCCATGTACTGTATCAGCGCCGAAGGCTGACTGCTCTTTCTTCCCCGCACTGCGCACGTTTTGAACTGCCCCAGAATTAGTAGACATGAATAAAAAGCGCCTCATGTAGGGTGTGTCTTAACCGGACTGACGAAGCGAAAGTGGAGACAGTCCGGTTTTTAGTTGGATGCGTTCGTGGTTGTAGAAGTAAATGTAATCATCGATCATCTTGTTGGCTTCCTCAAAAGATTCCGGCTTGTTTCGGTAGATGCACTCCGTTTTGAGGATTCCGAAAAAGTTTTCAGCCAACGCATTGTCATAGCAGTTTCCACGCCTTGACATAGACGGCAAAATGCCGTATTCTTTAGTCAGGTCGAAATATGCTTGTGAGGTGTATTGGAACCCTTGGTCGCTGTGGAGGTGCAACTCCCGGCGACTTTCTGTTTTCACAGACTTCATTGCAAGATGAATGGTATCCAATACAAGATTGATTGTCTGGCTGGATCCAGTCCTGTAAGCAACAATGCTTCTATCGTATAAATCACGAATCATGGATAGGTAAAGAACCCCTTCTTGAGTTTGAATGTAAGAAATATCGGTAACCCATTTCTGATTTGGATGCTCGGCATTGAATTCTCGGTTCAGCCAGTTGTCATATCTGTGCTTGTCCTCGCCCATTTTTCGCCATCTTTTTCTGCGACGAATCTCACTCAAAAGGTCGTACTTGTGCATGATTCGCAAGATTGTCTTTGGATTCTTAGTGATTCCTTCACTATCCAGCCAGAGTTTCATTCGGCGGTAGCCGTATGTCTTTTTACAAGATTCCTGCTTTGTACGAATCTTTTCTGCAAGTTCAAAGTCTTTCGCCGTGCGGTTCAGATGTTTGACGTACTTGTAGTAACCACTTCTGGAAATCTGAAGAATCTCGCACAGAGCTTTTACTGTATACTTTGTACGGTGCCGATGAATGACTGCATATTTGAAACTTGGCTTCACTTCCTTTCCATGGATCGCATAAAATCCCGCAGCAGTTCATTCTCCATTTTCAATCGGTTGATCTCATATGCTTGCTCTGCGACAATATCTCTTGGCTGAGCATCTTTCCGAGGTCTGCCTTTTGGGCGTGGCTTGATACCTGCCGTCAGCTTCCGCTGCTGCCGATTGAACCGAGTTACCCAGTTTCTGATGCACTTCCTGTCTACTCCAAACTTCTGTGCGATTTCTCGATTCGTCTTACCTTCTCGCTTCAGTTCTAAAATTTCTTTTCCGTGTTCGTCGATCTTTACATATTTTCTGGACATAGCAAAACCTCCTCGTGTAGTTCTATTATCCTACACGGGGAGGCTTTTTGTCTATTGTCTACTTTTTACGGACCTGTTCATTTTGCGTGCCGGTGCGGGGCTTTTTTTATTGTACAGCGTCTTCTGTCAGCGGCCCGCAGCTCTCCCTGGGAACATACTCGATCGGCAGCAGCCGGCTTTCCGCCGTGGCGATCCGGCCGTCCAGCTGCCCCAGCACCAACTGGATACACTCCCGCGCCATATCCTCCATGGGCAGATAGACTACGCTCAGGCTCGGGATCGAAAACGCATCCATTTCCTCCGGGCCGTTGCCTACAGCAATCAGCCGGGGCAGCTTTTCACCGATATATCCAGCCTCACAAAAAGCCCGCAGCGCACCGTGCGCAATGGCCGAGGAACCGCAGAATACTGCATCCGGCAGCTGCTGCTTCCACTCATGCCGCAGCCGATGCGAAACTGCCTCGTAACCGCCTCGTATACTGTTTTCACAATACCGGTTGGCCAGGATCGTCAGCCCGTGGTGCTCCCCTTCCAGCCGGAACCCATGCATCCGGTTTTCCATCCCCTCAAAGACCGGGCTGCTCGTAAGAACTGCCGCTGTCTTGCATCCCTGATCCGCAAAAGCCCGCGCCGCCAGAGCACCCATCTTCAGATCATCCACATTGACGCTGCAATACCCATTGCAAACACGGTTGTACAACACCACCGGGATCGGCAGCTGCGTGTCCTCCAAAAACTGCAGATCCGCATAGGACGCATTGCAGATGATGGCCGCATGGCAGTTTGCGCCACTGGTCAGTGCCTCGCTTTCCTTCAGGTGGTCGTTGACATACGGATAGATGACCAGCCGCACCGGACGTGCCGTTTTTTCGATCTCGGCCCGCAGACCATCCCAGAAGCGGAGCATCATGCTGGCCCGGAAATCCTGTGCCCAGAACATGGCCACCACCAGCTCATTGGCACCGCTGCCGCCCCGCAGACTCCGGGCAGCCATATTGGGCTGGTAGCCAAGCCGTGCCGCCGCCGCAAAAATTTTTTCCTGCGTGGCAGTGCTGATCTTCCGCTCTGCCGCCTTGCCGCCCAAAACAATGCTGACCGTACTGGACGAGATCCCGACCTCCTGCGCGATCTGCTTGATCGTAACCATGCTCTTCCCCACCTTTTTCTGATATCAGATTTATTGTACCCGTTTCCCCGTATCTTGACAAGCCAAAAAAGCCTCTCCCATCTCAAACAAGCCGTTTTTGTGCACTCTGTATATTTTTCTTTTTTCTTTTTAGCCGTTTCAACAAAGTTGCATTTCTTTTCCTACAAACTTCGTTTTTTTCTTGACATTAGTAAATCGTTGTACTACACTCAGTACGACGATTGAGTCAAACGTTATACTTATGTTTGACGCTGATATCACCTTTTCATTTATAAGGAGGCTATCGAATGAAGAAAGTTGCAATCGGCGGTGGCCAGGGCTTCTGGGGCGACAGCCCGGACGCGGCCATCCACATGATCCGCAATGCCGATATCCAGTATATGGGCTGTGATTATCTGGCAGAGCTGACCCTTTCCATCATGGCAAAGCAGCAGCTCAAGGACCCCACCAAGGGCTTTGCGCCCGACTTCACCACCCGCATCCTGAAGGAGGCCGGCAAGGAAGCCTGGGACAAGCACATCAAGATCTGCACCAACGCAGGCGGCATGAACATCAATGGCTGCGTGGACGGCATCCGCCAGTGGGCAGAAGGCAACAGCATGAGCGGCTATAAGATCGGTTATGTGACCGGCGATAACATCAAGGATAAGATCCCGCAGCTGCTGAAGGATGGCTGGACCTTTCCCAACTTCGACTACGACGGCAATTTCAACGATATTCTGGACAAGATCTACAACTGCAATGTCTACATCGGCCATGAGGGCATTGAGGGATGCCTGGCAGAGGGTGCTGACGTGGTCATCACCGGCCGTGCGGCTGACAGTGCCCTGTTCCTGGCTCCGCTGAAGTACGAGTTCGGCTGGGCTGCTGACGATTGGGACAATCTGGCCCGCGGCATCATGGCAGGCCATCTGCTGGAGTGCGGCGGTCAGGGTGCCGGCGGCAACTATATGTACGACTGGCGCAATGTTCCCCGCATGGATGAGCTGGGCTTCCCCATCGCAGAGCTGACCGATGATACCTTTGAGATCACCAAGGCTCCCGACTGCGGCGGCATCATCTGCGAACAGAGCTGCAAGGAGCAGTTCCTGTACGAGGTCCACGATCCTGCCAACTACCTGACCCCGGATGTCAACGTGGATATCAGCCATGCTACCATCGCCCAAGTGGGTGACAACCGTGTCCGCATCGGCGGTGTCAAGGGCAAGCCCCGCCCCGACACGCTCAAGCTCTGCGTGGGTTACCACAAGGGCTGGAAGACTGTTTCCATGCTGAGCTTTGCATGGCCTGATGCCTACGAAAAGGCTCAGTACTGCGCCGAGGTCATCATGAAGAAGATGCAGCGCCGCGGCATGAAGGCCGACGACATCCACATCAGCTACATCGGCCTGAACAGCCTGCATCTGGGCGTGGCCGATATGAGCGAAGAGGCACTGAAGAACCTGAACGAGTGCGTGCTGCGCATTGCTGTGTTCAGCGAGGACAAGAGCGAGTGCGCCAAGATCATTCCCGAGATCAGCCCCCTGCAGCTGAACGGCCCTCCGGGTGCCTCCTTCTTCGGCGGCCGTGCCCGCGTGCAGGAAGTGATGGCACTGTGGCCCACCACCGTGCCCCGCGATGCCGTACAGGTCGAAAGTCACATTCTGGAGGTGAAGTAAGATGGCAGAGATCTATCTGAACGATATTGCTCACGGCCGCTCCGGCGACAAGGGTGATACCAGCAATGTCTGTGTGTATGCACGCAAACCGGAATACTATAAGATCATTGAGCGCGAGGTGACCCCCGAAAAACTCAAAGCCTACTTTGGCGACATGGTCAAGGGCGAGATCACCCGCTACGACGTGCCCAGCCTGAACGGCTTCAACTTTGTTATGAAGCACGCTCTGGGCGGCGGTGCCACCATGAGCCTGCGTCTGGACAGCCTGGGCAAATCCATGGGCAGTGCCGTGATGCGCATGAAGATCCACGTTGAGGATGGAGAGCTGTAACATGAGTGAACATATGGCATTGGAGAACCTGACGGTTCTCGACCTGACCCGTGTGCTTGCCGGCCCCTTCTGCACCATGATGCTGGCTGACATGGGCGCAAACGTCATCAAGATCGAGGTTCCCAAAGGCGGTGACGACACCCGCAGCTATCCCCCCTTCCGTGCCAAAAATCTGAATGGTGAGCGGGAAAGCGTCTATTTTGCCAACATCAACCGCAACAAAAAGGGGATCACCCTGAACCTGAAGGCCCCTGAGGGCAAGGAGATCTTCAAGGAGCTTGTCAAAAAAGCGGATATCGTGGTGGAAAACTACCGCCCCGGCGTGATGGACAAGCTGGGACTGGGCTATGATGTCCTGAAGGAGATCAATCCCCGCATCATCTATGCGGCGGTCTCCGGCTTTGGCTGCTACGGCCCCTACCACCTGCGCCCGGGCTATGATATTCTGGCTCAGGCCATGGGCGGTATGATGTCCATCACCGGTTCCAAGGGCGGAGAGCCCACCCGTGCCGGTTCGGCGCTGGGTGATATTCTGGGCGGACTTCATGTAACCATCGGCATCCTTGCCGCAGTCAACGCCCGCACCATTACCGGCAAAGGGCAGCGGGTGGACGTGAGTCTGATGGACAGCATGATCGCTGCCACTGAGAACACTGCCCTGAAGTACATCGAGACCGGCAACATCCCGGCCCCCATGGGCAACCGTTATGCCGCCGTTTCCCCCTACGACAGCTTCACCTGCAAGGGCGGCAAGGTCATCATCGCGGCAGGCAACCAGAAGCTGTACGAGAAGCTCTGCAATGAGGTGTTGGAACGCCCGGACATGATCACCGATCCCCGGTTCGTGGATATGCCGGGCCGTCTGGCCAATCAGGATGCCATTGCCGAGGTCATTGAGGAGCGGATCAAGGATCTGACCCCCAACGAGGCCGCCGAGCTGGTACTGGCCCACGGCATCCCCGCAGGTCCCATTATGAACATCAAGGAGATCCTGGACGATCCCCATGTCAAGGAGCGCGAGATGTTCGTGGAGATGGATCATCCCACCCTGGGCAAGGTCACCGTGAACGGCTGTGCCATCAAACTGATGGATACCAAGCCCTCTGTGCGCACTCCCGCTCCCCAGCTGGGGCAGAACAACCGGGACATCTTTGAGGGTGTTCTGGGCATGACCGAAGAGCAGTTCAACACTCTGCACGAGAAGCAGGTGTTCTGATCTCTGACCACCTTTACACACATTATCGAGGAGAAATCACATGCTGGCAGTATTAGGGTTCGTCACCATTCTGCTGGTGCTGGCACTGATCATGAGCAAGAAGGTCTCTACCCTTGTAGCTCTGATCTTTGTTCCCGCCATCACTGGCTTCATCGCAGCATTCATCAACGCCCCCAATGTCATCATCCAAGCCGCACAGGCTGCTGCCGAAAAGGCCGGAACTGCTTATGTTGAGCCGGTCATCACCTTCGGCACCCGCTTTACCAAGGCACTTTCCATCCTCAGCGCAGATTATATGGGCAAAGGCCTGAGCAGCATCGTTGCCACAGGTGTCATGTTCATCTTTGCCATCCTGTTTTTCAGTACCTGCTCGGATGCCGGTGTCTTTGATCCTATCATCAACCGTATCCTGAAGTTTACCGGCGAGGACCCCGTCAAGGTCTGTATCGGCACCTTCCTCATCGGCTGCATCTGCCATCTGGATGGCTCCGGTGCCACCACCTTCCTGATTGCCATCCCCGCCTGTATGCCCCTGTTCCAGAAGCTGAAAATGAACCTCTGGGTAGAGGCCACCATCGTGGCGCTGGCCGCCGGCATCATGAATGTTATGCCCTGGGGCGGCCCCACAGTCCGTGCAGCCGCAGCCATGTCTGGCCTGGGCTATGAAGTCACCGGCAGCGAGCTGTGGGTGGGCATCATGCCCGCCTGGATCGCAGGCTTGGTGACCTGCCTGCTCGTCGCGGCTTTCCTGGGCAAAAAGGAAGCCAAGCGCATTGCTGCAGGCATCCCCGCGCAGGAGGTCACCGGTCTGACCGAAGCAAAGACCACCAACACCTCCAACGAACTGGCCCGCTCCGGCTGGCGCTGGTACTTCAATGTGGCACTGATCCTGGTCATCCTGTACATCCTCGTTACCAACCGCCTCAGCCCGGCTGTCACCTTTATGATCGGCTACTGCGTCCTGCTCATCGTCAACTACCCCAGTGTGGATCTGCAGCACAAGATCATCAACAGTCACGCACAGGCCGCATTCCTGATGGTCTCCATCGTCTTTGCCGCAGGCGCATTCACCGGTGTGGTCAAAAATTCCGGTATGCTGGCTTCCATGACCGACGCTCTGGTCTCCATCATCCCCACCAGCATGGGCACCTTCATTGCCCCCATCGTCGGCCTGTTCAGCGTTCCGCTGAGCCTGCTGTTTGACCCAGACTCCTACTACTACGGTGTTATGCCGGTCATCGCCAACGCTGTTTCCGCTATGGGCGGCAACGCACTGGCTGTGGCAAAGGCTTCCATCATGGGCCAGATGACGCTGGGCTTCCCGCTCAGTCCCCTGACAGGTGCCACCTTCCTGCTGCTGGGCCTTTCCGGCCAGGACCTGGGCGACCACCAGAAGCACACTCTCCCCTACGCATGGGTTGCATCTGCCATTATGGTCGCTGTGGGCTGCGTAGCCTGTGGGCTGCTGTTCTGAGGTCTCACCAAAAGAAACACCTTCCTCCTTTTTCACCCATTTCTTCATTCTGATTCCGAAACGTCTGCCGGGCGGAGTACCCGCAGCACGCCACGGAATGCGTGCAAACCAGCAGACTTCCACCCGGTGCTCCGGGTGGTGTCGGCTGGTTTTGCCGTTTTTGAAGGATACCACCCTGCCCTTGGGGCAGAAAGGAGTTTTCTCTTATGCCCGAGCCCATCCAGACTCCTGTTCCTGCGGCGGACGAACTGGCCGCACAGGTGCTGCTGCTGGCACAGAGTCGGTTGACTGCCGACCTGCGTTTTTTATCCTCCGCTCTGGAACAGCTGAAGCCGATCCCCGTCCCTGCGCTGGACACCCTGTTTGCCGGGGATGGCCGCTGCTTGTACTATTGCCCCGAAACGCTGCTCCGTACATTCCATGCACAGCAGGCTGTGCCCACCCGTGCCCTGCTGCACGTCACCCTGCACTTTCTTCTGGGGCATCCCTTTCAACGGCAGGAAATGGATCACCGCCTATGGAACCTTGCCTGCGACATTGCCACAGAGGAAGTCATCCGGGAACTGGAGATTCCCTCCTGCGCCCTGCCGGATGATGCTGCACAGGACAGCTGGCGCAGCCGCCTGCAGGATGCCTGCCCTCACCTGACGGCAGAAGCCATCTATAATTTTCTGCTGGAACGGCAGTACCCCGCCGATGTTCTGGCGGAATTGACCCAGCTTTTTTCCCGGGACAACCATGCACTCTGGTATGCTGCGCCACGACCCGGCTCTCGTCCGGCTCCCAATGGACAGCTGCTGCCCGCCGGGGAAGATGAGGATATCACCAACGAGACCGAACTGCGCAAAACCGACACCCGGGACGAAACGCTGCAGCAGATGCAGCAGCGGCAGAAGGAAGCCCTGCGCAGACAATGGAAGCAGCTGGCCCGCCAGGCCAAGACTGATCTGGAGACCTTCAGCCGCCGTCACGGCAAGCGTGCCGGAGCATTGATGGATGGGTTAGAGCCCGTGACCTTTGAGGAATGCGACTATACCGACTTTCTTCGCCGGTTCGGGGCACAAAACGAGGTGCTGCAGCTTTCCGAGGACGAATTTGATCTCATCTATTACACTTACGGTCTGCGCACCTACGGCAACGTTCCCCTGGTCGAGCCGCTGGAATACCGGGACGACAAGCGCATCCGGGAATTTGTGATTGCCATCGACACCTCCGGCAGTGTTCAGGGCGATATCGTTCAGAGCTTTTTGCAGCGCACCTGCGACGTTCTGCGGCAGAGCGATTCCTTCACCGAGCGGGTAGAGATCTATCTCATCCAATGCGATGCCGAGGTGCAGAGCGTGGAGCGGCTGACCAGTCTGGACCAGCTGCATGAGCTGATCCCCCGGCTGAAGCTCCGGGGCTTCGGCGGTACCGACTTCCGGCCGGTGTTCGCCTATGTAGACAAGCTGCTGGAAGAGAAAAAGCTGACGAACCTCAACGGCCTGCTCTATTTTACCGACGGCGTTGGCACCTACCCGGAAAAATCCCCTGCCTACAAGACTGCCTTCATCTTTAACCGTGACGACCACATCAGCCCTCACGTTCCCAGCTGGGCCATCCGGGCTGTACTTACCACTGACAACATCCGCCTGCTTGAACCGCAGAAGACCCGAACCGAGGAGGACACCGAATCATGGATATAGCAAGTGCAAAGCAACAGATCAAAAATACCGTACAGATCTACCTACAGAAGGACGCTCTGGGCCGCTATCGACTTCCGCTGGTGCACCAGCGGCCCATCTTCCTACTGGGTGCGCCAGGTCTGGGCAAGACTGCCATTATGCAGCAGGTCGCTGATGAGATGGGACTTGGCCTTGTGAGCTATTCCATGACCCACCACACCCGCCAGAGCGCACTGGGTCTGCCTGTGATCGTAGAAAAGGAATACGGCGGCAAGCACTATCAGGTCAGCGAATACACCATGAGCGAGATCATCGCCAGCGTCTACGACTGTATGCGCACCACCGGCAAAACGCAGGGCATCCTGTTTCTGGACGAGATCAACTGCGTCTCCGAGACCCTCTCCCCTGCCATGCTGCTGTTCCTGCAATACAAAGTCTTTGGTGGGCATCAGATCCCCGAGGGCTGGGTGGTGGTCACCGCCGGCAACCCGCCCCGCTTCAACAAAAGCGTCCGGGAGTTCGACGCTGCCACCCGTGACCGCCTGAAGGTGATCGAAGTTGAGCCAAGTTATGAAGCATGGAAGGCCTATGCGCTGGAACACGGTGTCAGCCGCAGCGTCATCAGCTATCTGGATATCCGTCCCGAAGATTTTTACAAGGTCGAGACCACTGTGGACGGTCTGACCGTGGTAACGCCCCGTGCCTGGGAGGACCTTTCCGAGATCCTGCAGTATCACGAAGAGCTGGGCCTTGCAGTCAGCGAGGAGCTGACTACCCAGTATCTGCAAAACAAGCAGGTCGCCCGGGATTTTGCCATCTACTACGAACTCTATCAGAAATATCGTCAGGCCTACAATATTGATGCCATCCTGCAGGGTGTGTGGGATGAGGATGTCCTCACGCAGGCACGCAGCGCCAAGATGGACGAGCGGATGAGCCTTGTCAGCCTGCTGCTGGAAGCCGTGTTCCTGCAGATGGAACGCTGTACCTTGCGCCACGATGCGCTGCGCCTTATCGTGGCCGCCCTCAAAGCCCAGCGCGGGACGCTGGATGTTCCCGGCGATGCCCTGACCGCCCTCGCCGGGCTGGAGGACAGCTGGCGCGCCGAAGCCAACAAAGCCCCCTCTGCCCGGCAGAAGGTCTATCTCGATCTGCTGTCGCTGACTGCCCAATGGCACGGAGAACTGTCCGGCTCCACCCCTTTTTCCGCCCTCAAGGCCTGCTATCAGCGCTCGGTCGCCGACCTGCAGGCTGAGGTCGCTGAAACGCAGAAGAAGCTTGGCGATCTGCTCCGTTTTTTGCAGGAAGCCTTCGGTAAGGGGACGGAGCTGAGCATGGCGGTAAACGATCTGACCGTAGCTCCCGTAGCCACCGCATTTCTGGGGCAGTTTCTCAGCACCGATTACTTTGCAGCCAGCCGGGATCTGCTGCTGCACCGGCAATCGGAGCAGCTGCTGCACCAGATCGATCTGACAGGACTGGTGTAAAATGGAACTGCTGCAATTTGAAATAACCAACGCCGGAACGCTGGGCAGCCGCTGGACACCCCCCGCCCCGGAAACAAAAAAGGCCTCCTCCCTACCCGGAGCCGCGCTGGCAGCTCTCTTGCAGGAGGAGGATGACGAGGATGATTGGGGCGGCGATGCTCCCGACATGAGCGCAGAGTTTGCACGGCTCGGCCATCTGAACGAAGAGTCCGACACCGATGCCCTGCCCTTGACAGCCGATTTTGCCCCTCTGCCGGACGGTTCTCTGGCGCTGGTGCGCTGGCCCCGGCTGGCACGACCTGCTGTGGTACCCAACACTGTAGAAGGCCGCACTGTCACCGCCATTGCCGCTACCGCCTTTGCTGCCAGCCATCTGGATGAGAGCTGCTTTGCGCAGTTCGGGCAATCGCCTATCAGTTTCAGCATATTTTGTATGCGAATGGGCCGCGCAGTCACCACCGAAACGCTGGACGAAAGCGGGCCGACTTCCGTCACACTGCCGGACAGCATCACTCACATTGGTCCCTACGCGTTCTACCACTGCACAAATCTGACTTCCATCACCCTGCCGGATGCCATTTCCGCCCTGCCTGCCGGTGTATTCGGTGACTGCAGCCGCCTTACCAGCGTCCATCTGCCAGAGCAGCTGCAGGCTCTGGGCTATCTGCCCCGCCCCACGGATCAGGTCATGCCGGATGTGGGCACGTTTGCCGGGTGTCATGCCCTGAAACAGCTGACGCTGCCTCCACAGCTCAATGCGCTGGGCGCTCACAGCTTCAACAGTTCCGGTCTGGAGACCCTGACCGCCCGGGATGCTGGATGTGAAAATTGGAGTCGTACTGTCACTGTGGCTGTGTCTGCATTTGACCACACTGCCGCACTGCTCTGGCTGGAAAAGGCTGACGTTTCCGGCCATGTGGCGGCACGGCTGGGTCTACCCGTGGCCCGGGATAAAATTCTGGCAGGCGATGCCAGATTCGGAGCCATCCTACGGGTACCGGTGCTGTTCTTCACCCAGCCGATGCCTTACTTTGACCAACTGGCCCGGGACGCGTTCCGGCTGGATTTTTCAGCTCGCATGGCGCTGGCCCGGCTGGAAGCCTCTGCGGGGCTTTCCCTCGCCGACCGCCAGTGGTATTGTGCAGTTCTGGTGCAGTATTTCGACCGGGCTCCACAGTTCATGCCCTGCCCGGCTCAACAGGCTTACGCAGAGCTGTTCCGCTTCCTCTGCCGCACAGACCTGCTCACCGCATCTGATGTCAGCACTCTGCTTCGGATGGCCGGAGCACTCGCCCTTCCCGCCGAACTCATCAGCGAGATGATGGAGGTGCGCACCCGTCGGTTTGAAACAGTCACCGGCTTTGAGGATCTGGAGTTGGATTGATCAGAACAACAGACATTACGTAGAAAGATGCTCAGTTCGTACAGGCTGTTGCAAAACAGCGCCAACGAAAAAGAAAGACCAGAGTGGAGACGTTGATAAGCGCCTCCACTCTGGTCTTTATAAATTATCCATTCTGCTTTTGGATGGAGAAGGAGAAGGTCATGCCCTTCTCCACCGCAAAGCAGGCATCCGCATAGGGCTTTGCGCCCCAGCTGTTGTCGCCGCCAACGCCGCGCTGGAAGGCAGCACACCGGACGACCGTCTTATTGTCATCCCGGGGCAGTTCATAGAGATGGCGGGCGTTTTCCAGTTCATGGGGGGTGTAGGGCAGTGCCGAGAAGGTCATGCCGTCCCCTGCAAAGCCGATGCCTATATTCAATCCGCTGCCGGTGAGCGTTGCGCTGTACACACCGGTGCGACTGCCGCATTCCTGCGGGTAGACCGGGCTGTTCTGGGCAAAGTCCTGCCGGACGTTGTAGCTCCATGCGCCCATTTTGCCCCCGGCAGTGCGGTCGGCAGTGGTCTCCCGGGGGCCAAGACCCAGATAGGAGACTTCTGTCAGTTCCCGGCGCAGCGGGAAGAGCATCCCGAACTCCGGCAGCTCCGTCTTTTCACCCTGCCATGTCATCGTAATGTCGCAGCGGCCTACGCCGTCAATGGCAAAATCAATGGGCAGCGTCTGCCCGCCCGGCAGGGTGTAGACGGCACGAACTGTGACAAATTCTCCCTTTGTTTCGGCGGTCAGGGCATCGCACCGGGCATAAAGGCCCGCAGTTTTCCAGACGGAAAACTCGAAGGGTTCGGCGCAGCCCTCGTCGTTGTTGGTGGGGGTCCGCCAGAAGTTGGGGCGCACGGTATCATCCAGCAGCTGCACACCGTTATAGCGAATGGACACAAGCCCCTTGCCGCGGCCGAAAATGTACTCGAAGCCCTCGCCCTTTACGCCGATGTTGTAGTCCATCTCTACCAGCTGCGGGGCGGGCAGAGTCAGCCGGGCGGCGGCGTGGTTGTGCCATACCTGCCCAAAAGTGGCTTCATAGCCCGCCGGGATGCCGGGCAGCACACAGCCCGCTGCACAGCGGTAACGGTCATGCAGGCAAGCCCTGCCTCCGGCAGGGCGAACGGGAACGCGATGTGCACCGTCTCACCCGGCTTGCAGTCTGCCCGCAGCACCGCGCGGCGCTCCGGTTTGCCGTTGACCGAGGACGCAAACACAAGGTCGTAGGCGCTCAGGTCGGTAAAGAGGTTCCGGTTTTCAATCACGGCTTCTGTGTTGGTCAGGGTGATCTTCAGGGGTGCGTAGGCCGCCTTGACTGCGTCCATTTTGGGGGTGTTGCGGCGGTCAGGCAGCACCAGACCGTCCACGCAGAATTCCCGGTCGGTGGGACGGTCGCCAAAGTCACCACCGTAGGCAAAGCCGGGCTTACCGTCCGGGTCAGTCACCGCGATGCCGTGGTCCATGTACTCCCAGATGAACCCGCCCTGATACAACGGCTCTTCGTAGGCGTACTCGGTGTAGTCGGTGATGCCGCCGTTGGAGTTGCCCATGGCGTGGCTGTACTCGCACATGATGAAGGGCTTTTCCGGGTGCTCTGCCAGAAACTTTTTGATATCTGCCACCGGGGTGTACATCTGGCTCTCCATATCGGAGGTAGCGGGGTACTCCCGGTCCCAGAAAATGCCCTCATAGTGCACAAGGCGGCTTGAGTCGGTGCGGCGGAAGTATTCGCTCATCTCCCACAGGGTCTTGCCGCCGTAGCTCTCGTTGCCGCAAGACCAAATCAGGATGGCAGGATGATTTTTGTCCCGCTCCAGCATGGCTTCGGCACGGGCAAGCACATTCTCCCTCCACTCCGGGCGTGCACCGGGCAGCGTCCATTCATCCGAGCCGTCTGCGCCCAGCTTCTGCCATGTGCCGTGGCTTTCCAGATTCGTCTCCCCGATGACATACAGGCCGTATTCATCGCAGAGCTGCAAAAAATACGGGTCGTCCGGGTAGTGGCTGGTGCGCACGGCGTTCACGTTGTGGGCTTTCAGGTTTTTCACGTCCCACAGCATCTCTTCCCGGCTGACCGTGCGGCCGGTGCGGCAGCTCCACTCGTGGCGGTTGACGCCCTTGAACACGATGCGCTTGCCGTTCAAAAGCATCTGGCGGTCTTTCCGTTCAAATTTGCGCAGACCGACTTTCAGGCTGGTGTGCTCTGCCAAATCACCCTCGCGCAGCAGGGCAATTTCTGCCTCGTACAGGTTCGGCTGCTCGGCGCTCCACAGAGCGGGATGCTCCACCGTAAAGGTGAAGGAGACATCCTGCACATCCTCTTCCACGTCCGGGTCGGCCTCGCCCTTGCCGAACACCACGCCGCTGTCGTACTCGGCAGGCTCGCCCACCTCAGCAGACTGCTGCTGCCCGTCAAACACCACCGAGATGGTGCCCGCGCCGCTGACCTTGCAATCAAAGGTGACAGCAGCGCTGGAAAAGTCCGGGGCAAACTCCTGCTTCACAAAGGCATCTTCCAGATGCAGCTCAGGCTTCGTGAACAGCTCCACGGAGCGGAACAGACCGCTCATGCGCCAGAAATCCTGATCTTCCAGCCAGCTTCCGGAGGAAAAGCGGTACACCTGCACGGTCAGGGTATTTTCGCCGGGGTGGACGGCGGCGGTCATATCAAATTCAGCGGGGGTAAAGGTATCCTCGGTGTAGCCGATGTAAACGCCGTTGCACCAAACGGCGGCGGCGCTGTCCGCACCGTTCAGGCGCAGGTAGCAGCTTGCCCAGTTCTCCGGCAGGGTGAAACTGCGCTGATACTCCCCGATGGGGTTATAATCCTGCGGAATCTCGCCGGGGTGCAGCTTTTCGTGGCCGTCCCACGGGTACTGGGTATTGACGTAATGGGGCGTGCCGTAAGGCCGGCCGGGCTTTTGCAGGCTCTGCATCTGGATAAAGCCCGGCACTGTCATGGTATCCCAGTCCGTAAAGGGCGCAGTCAGGTTTTCCGCATAGCGGAAGCTCCACTCGCCGTCCAAGCTGACGGTCAAGGGCAGTTCAGGGCTTGTCTGGTCGGCAAAGTGGGCGTGGAAAGGCAGACGGTTCTGCTGGAAAATTTCCGGGTCGGCCAGAAGGGCCGGGGTAATGGGATGATTCAAAGGCATAAATGTCACCTCGCAGTATTTTCTGCTTTCATTATAACACAGGATATCATAACCCCGCGTGAAAACGCGGGGTTTGCAGAACGGCCCCATAGGGGCCATAATACCAGCCGCGCCTAAAGGCGCACAATGAGCGATGTCAACCGCACACTGACGTCGCTTTTACTTTCTCATACTATCTGCAGGCACTTCTGGCGAATCGTCGTCATCGAAGTCAGCTACATTCTTGAATGGATCTTCGTATTCCTTGAAGCTCAACTGGTCGCACATCTGATCGTTGAACTCTTGTTCCTGAATGTATTTGCGGATTTTGGTTTCATTTCCACCTACTGTATTTACGTAATATCCTTTCGCCCAGAACACTCTCCTTCCGTATTTGTATTTTAGGTTTGCAATTCCAGCTCGTATGTGATAAACTTTTCTCGTCCATATGGATGAACCTCCTTTTGCTTTAGTATGCGGTTGGCGTTACCCGCTTCTAATTATAGCAAAAGGAGGTTCTTTTTCTACCGTTTCAACGCTACGGCTCTATTCTTCCACAAGCATAGCTTGTGGTTTTCTATATGAACGAAAACAGCCCAAAATCTTTCGATTCTAGGCTGCCTCTTTATGCCGGTGGTGGGGGTCGAACCCACACGTGTTATTAGCACAAGGGATTTTGAGTTTTTATCCGCATCTTCCATCTGGTGTCATCCAGTGATATCTAGTGATATCTGGTTCCCACTGTGCAAAGGCAAAATTCACGCCTCAACGAACAATAATTTGAAATATCCACGATTTTTCGATGCGTTTTTCCTCTACTCTGTTTTTTCGGTTTGGACCGCCCAAATGGAAATTGGAGGGATGTTCAGGAGGGATGCAGGGCAAAACGCTCCTCTGCTTAGGCACAAAACGAAAGGAAAGTCAAGGATAATGAATCAAAATCAAGCAAAAGAGTATTATGAAAAATTATTTGTGAACTATCCTGATGTGCTGTCTGTCGAAGAAGCAACAACTTTACTCGGTTTCAAAAGCCAGACTGCCATCATCAGAAGAATCCATCAACATAGAATTCGCTGCCTGAAAGTCGGACGATCTTTCATGATTCCGAAAGAATATCTCATCGACTATCTTTTGGATAGCTAAATTATATAGCCATTATATTACATAGCGCACCACTTTTCAATAAGAAAAGAGTGCGCTTTTTATTTTCAAACGAAAGGCGGTTGATTTTTTGAACACAAGCTGGAGCAAAACGTTGAAAAAGCCACATGACCCTTGACTACTTTTACGGACAAGCCGGAGAACTGTTTTCGTTCTACCGCATTCCCAAGGCTCTTTTTCAGGAGCCACGGTTCCAGAGTCTGTCCACCGATGCAAAAACCCTGTACGGCATCCTGCTGGACCGCATGAGCCTGTCTGTGAAAAACGGCTGGCTGGACGAGCAGAACCGGGTGTTCATTATCTTCACGATAGAGGATGTCAAGAGGGCGTTGTGTTGCGCAGACAACAAAGCGACCAAGCTGCTGCGAGAACTGGAAGAGTACGGCCTGATTGAACGCAAACGGAGGGGGCTGGGCAAGCCCGATCTCATCTATGTAAAGAATTTTTCGTCAATATCGTCAGAAATGCGCATCCAGAATCGTGATTTTCACGATTCTGGAGGCTTCAAAAACGCAAGTCAAGACCCTTCAAAATCACGATGTAATAAGACTAAAGAGAATGATACTGAAATGAGTGAGACTGATCCATTCAATTCTGAAGAAGCGGATGGGATGAGCAAACGTACCCAACTGGAAGAATATTTTTCTCAGTCTTTGGAGATAGACCTTTTGCTCCGGCTCTGCCCGGATGACGAGGACATTATCTACCAGATCGTAGACTTGCTGGTGGACACCTGCGCTACCAACCGTAAGCTGCTGCACATTGCTGGGGACGATAAGCCCGCCGAGGTGGTATGCAGTCGGTTTATGAAGTTGAACGCCGACCACATCCGCTTTGTGCTGAAGTGCCTTGCAGAGAACAGCAGCCCGATCCGAAACATGAAACAA
>OOAI01000068.1_pt1 | contig 80914 bp, 67 predicted proteins | sample 1671191 | NCBI WGS metagenome assembly OOAI01 (sample SAMN06348131, study PRJEB24527) | human gut metagenome | biome: human gut; feature: ankylosing spondylitis patient; material: feces | host: Homo sapiens | place: China | collected 2015-10 | reverse complement strand
CGCCGCGCTGCCCGCGCACAGCCGCAGCCCGGTGCAGCTGCGCCCGCATAAAAGCCCCGCGCCCAGCAGCAGCGCGGCGGCTGCGGCAAAGTTTACCAGCAGCAATTCGTCCACAAAAACAACTGTTTTCATTGCAAAGCACCGCCTTATGGTTCTGGTAGTCTATTTTTCACAAATTTGCGAAAAAACTTGTCACACCAGAAAAACCCGCATGAACAGTGCAGTTTTGCTACAAAAGCCGGGACGATGTTTCACAGTTTTTACACTTTTTTCAAAAAAGTACTTGAACATTTCTGGAAAGTGTGGTATATTATTGCCATCCTAATAAGGATTGAGCCGGAAACACCGGTTCGAAAATATTTTTTCTATTTTTGAAGGGAGTAATTCATTATGATGATGCCTGCAAATTTCTCTGCTGTGTCTGAGAACGAGATGACCTACGTTATGGGCGGTAGCGTTGCTGACTACCTGGCACCCGCTATGGGCGCTGCTCAGTGGCAGAACTTCCACAAGAACCTGATTACCATCGTTGGTAACAAGTACGTTCAGGGCTTCCTGGACAACACCGTTGGTGCTATGTTCAGCGGCGCTTGGGTTCCCGGCAACGGCCTGAAGGGCTTCGGCGGCCAGTTCAGCGCTATCTGGGATGCCAACTACACCAAGAAGGTGAACGATCAGACCACTGGCGCTCAGAAGTTCGGCTACGGCGCTCTGGGCGTTGCAAACGGCATCCTGAACGTTGTTGGCAACCTGGCTGCTATCTACAACCTGGGCTTCGGCACCGCTAAGAACATCGTCAACGATACCAAGTTCAACTTTGTCTAAGTTTGACTCTTTGACAATGCTTGCGTGACTGTACCCCTAGGGGTGCAGGGAACATACTAGCATAATAACACCCCCGTAGGCTTATGCCTGCGGGGGTGTTTTTTTGCGTAACTCCCTTAGTCAAAGCCTGCGGCAGTACCCCATCAGTCACGGCTTGCGCCGTGCCAGCTCCCCCAAGGGGGCGCCTTTTGGCAATGCCGGAAAGTTTGCCATCACCGCCCAAAGCCGTCCCCTTGGACAGACTCTCCCCGGCCGGGGAGAGATGTCGCGTTAGCGACAGAGTGGGGAGCGGGTGGCTGCGAACGTAGTGAGCAGACGGAAGGGGTGCACTCCGGGGAGTCGCTAACCGGAAAAACGAGACTGAGAGGGTTTTCCCACGTTCACACTTCTTTTACCAGTCTGTTACTTTCCGTTTTGTGCTGTTTGTGGTATACTATGGTCAACATGGGTCACCATGGCAACATTGAAACAGACAGGATGTGAAATCCTCTTATGAAAGATGGTTTTTTAAAGGCAGCTGCCTTTTCGCCCGCCTTGCGGGTGGCAGACTGCACCTATAACGCGCAGCAGGTGCTGGCGCAGCTGCAAGCTGCCGCGCAGCGCGGGGTAAAGCTGGCGGTTTTCCCGGAGTTTTGCCTTACCGGCTACACCTGCGGCGATCTGTTTTTGCAGCGCACTTTGCAGCAGGGCGCACTGGATGCGCTGGAATGGCTGCTTGCGCAGACCCGCACGCTGGATACCGTGGCGCTGGTGGGCCTGCCGCTGCTGGTACACGGCAAGCTGTACAACTGCGCCGCCGTGCTGTGCAGGGGGCAGCTGCTGGGCATTGTGCCCAAGACCTACCTGCCCAACTACGGCGAATTCTACGAAAAGCGGCAGTTCACCCCCGGCAGCACCGAGGTGCAGACGGTGACCGTCTGCGGGCAGCAGGTGCCCTTTGGCACGTCACTGCTGTTCCGCTGCCGCCAGATGCCCAGTTTTGTGCTGGGCGTAGAGCTGTGCGAGGATCTGTGGAGCGCGCTGCCGCCCTCCACCTTCCACGCGCTAGCGGGCGCGACCGTCATTGCAAACCTTTCTGCCAGCGATGAGACCGTGGGCAAGGCGGAGTACCGCCGCGCACTGGTGGCAAACCAGTCTGCCCGGCTGCTGTGCGGCTACCTGTACGCCTCGGCGGGGCACGGCGAAAGCACCACCGATATGGTGTTTGCCGGGCATGACCTCATTGCCGAGGATGGCAGCATCCTTGCCGAGACTGCGCCCTTTGCGGGCGACCACGCCGAGACCGAGCTGGACTGCCAGCGCATGGAGGCCGAGCGTGCCCGCAACACCAGCTTTGAGCACACTGCCGAGGGCTACGTCACGGTGGAATTTGACCTTACACCGGAAGAAACGGTGCTCACCCGCCGCATCGACCCCGCGCCCTTTGTGCCCAGTGACCCGCAGCGCCGCGCCGCCCGCTGCGAGCTGATTTTGAAGATGCAGGCCGACGGCCTTGCCAAACGGCTGGAGCACGCCCACGCAAAAACAGCGGTCATTGGTATTTCCGGCGGCTTGGACAGCTGCCTTGCCCTGCTGGTGGCAGTGCGCGCCATGAAGCAGCTGCACCGCCCCGCCGCCGATGTGCTGGCGGTGACCATGCCCTGCTTTGGCACCACCAAGCGCACCCGCAGCAACGCCGAAATTTTGTGCGGGGAGCTGGGCGTAAGCTTTCAGGAAATTCGCATCGCCGACACCGTGCGCAGCCACTTTGCCGATATCGGGCAGGACGAGACCGTGCTGGATGTCACCTTTGAGAACGGGCAGGCACGGGTGCGCACGCTGGAGCTGATGGACCTTGCCAACCGCACCGGCGGCCTTGTGGTGGGCACGGGTGACCTTTCGGAGCTGGCGCTGGGCTGGGCGACCTACAACGGCGACCACATGAGCATGTACGGCGTGAATGCCGGTGTGCCCAAAACGCTGGTGCGCTATCTGGTGCAGTACGAAGCTGAGACTGCTGCCACCGCTGCTTTGCACGATGTGCTGCTGGATATTCTGGCCACCCCGGTGTCGCCGGAGCTGCTGCCCGCCAAGGACGGCGAGATTGCACAGATCACCGAGGACTTGGTGGGCCCCTACGAGCTGCACGATTTTTACCTGTATTATGTGCTGCGCTGCGGTTTTGGCCCGGCAAAAATCTACCGGCTGGCAAAGGTGGCCTTTGCAGGCAGGGCAGAGTACACGGATGCCGTGCTGTACAAGTGGCTGCGCAACTTTTACTGGCGCTTTTTTGCTCAGCAGTTCAAGCGCAGCTGCCTGCCGGACGGCCCCAAGGTGGGCAGCGTGACCCTTTCGCCCCGGGGCGACTGGCGGATGCCCAGCGATGCCTGTGCCACCCTCTGGCTGGCGGAGCTGGAGCAGCTCAAGCCCGGGGAGCAGTAAGCCATGAAGAACAAAAAGCTTTTGACCAATATCCTGTTTGCAGTGGTGGTGCTGGCCATCGCAGCGGTGCTGCTGGCCGTGCGCAGCCACAACGCCACCGGCGGAAAACTGACTGCCCAGCTGATTTACGGCGACGCGAACGCCGTGATGGACATTCCGCTGGAAAAGGACGAAACTTACAGTGTGGACACCGGTTATTATACGGTGCATATAGAGGTAAAGGACGGCAGAGCGCGGTTTATTGAGTCGCCCTGCCCGGATCACATCTGCGAGGGCTTTGGCTGGCTGTCGGCGGAGGATCAGACCGCCACCTGCCTGCCTGCCCGTGCCGTGCTGACCATCGTTCCGGTGGGCTGAAAAAAGGAGTATTCTCATGTTGGACGAAAACGAGCATTCCCGCAAGGAGGACGGCCGTTCCCTGCACCGTCTTTTGCACAAAGCTGAGCAGCAGGACGCTACTGTAGTGGTGGACAGCGCCGCGTTTTTCTCGGAGCTGCCGCCGGAGCAGGCTGCGCCGCCCCGCCGCCCGCAGCAAAACACCCCCCGCAGCACTGTGCCCGGGGCAAATGGGGCGTACCAGCCCCCGAAACGAGGGAAGATCTTGCTGATCGTACAGGCAATTTTAAGCGTTCTGGCGCTGGTGCAGCTGTGGCGCACCCAGATGCTGCCGGTGCTGTATCTGGTGGTGCTGGCGGCGCTGCTGGTGCTGCTGTGGCTGCTGGTCAAGCGCTGTCAGGAGTACAAAACTGCAGGCACAGTGTCCCGGGCGTTCTCGGTGGTGCTGTGCGCCGCCATGGCGGTGGGCTGCGTGTGGGCGCAGCAGGGCCTCGACGCGCTGGGCAATATGACCAACGGTTTTTTGAGCAACGCCGAGGCTAATAAGATCACCAAAGAGCCTTTTGTGCTGTACCTGAGCGGCGTGGACACCCGCGGCGATCTGACGGAAAAAGCGCGCAGCGATGTGAATATCATTGCCGCAGTGAACCCCGTTACCAAGCAGGTGGTGCTGATCAACACCCCGCGCGATTATTATGTGGACCTTGCCGGAACAAACAGCAAGGATAAGCTGACCCACGCCGGGCTTTACGGTGTGCAGACCAGCATGGACACCCTCGGCAACCTGTACGGTGTGAACGTGGAGCACTATATCCGCATCAATTTTGCAGGGTTTATCGACATTGTTGATGCGCTGGGCGGTGTGGACGTGTATTCCGATCAGGCGTTCACCTCGGTGGGCAGCCCCGGTTACTATGACCCCACCACCTTTGTGGAGGGCTGGAACCATCTGGATGGCAAGGCTGCGCTGGCTTTTGCCCGCGAGCGCCACGCCTTTAAGACCGGCGATGTGCAGCGCGGCATCAACCAGATGAAGGTGATCGACGCCATGCTGAACAAGATCAAGTCCCCGGCGCTGCTGATGGGCTTTACCAAAATTCTGGACGCTGTTGCCGACAGCTTTGTCACCAGCCTTTCTACCAACCAGATCAGCGCGCTGGTGCGTATGCAGCTGAGCGATTTTGCAGAGTGGAATATTGAACGCTACACCGTTACTGGCACCTCCGGCAGCAGCACCAAGTGCTACTCTGCCAAGGGGCAGAAGCTCTATGTTATGAAGCCGGACGAAGCCTCTGTGGCAAAGGCCAAAGAGATGATCGCGGCGGTGATGGGCGGCGAAGGCACGGTAAGTTCCACCACCCAGACCCCGGAGAAGACGGACGTGTACACCCCCACCACTGACCCCGATGCCGCTGTCTCTGTGCCCGAGACGCCCGCCGACAGCGTGATCGTGGAAGTACCGGCGGAAAGCGTGCCGGAGCAGCCCGCCGAACAACCGGCAGAGCAGCCCACCGAGCAGCCCGCGGAGACGCCCGCCGAGCAGCCCGCTGCCACCGAGACGCCCCAGCCGGAAACGACTGCTCCCGCCGAGGGCGGCAGCACCGAGACGCCCGCCGTCAGCCTGCCCACGCAGGAGCAGGTGGAGCAGGCCGCAGGCTCGCTGTACAGCGCTGCCTCCACCGTGCTGGACGCCATCCTGGGCGCAAGCGGGAACTGAGCAACCCCTTTCCGTGAAAAGGCAACCCGGGAAAATCCGCAGATTTTCCCGGGTTGCAATTAAAAATGATTATTCCGCTGAAAATGCCCAAAGCGCACGCGGCGGGCATTTTCAATAGTCTTGCATGCAACAAAGAGATCACTGCACAAATCCTGTGCGGTGGCCTCTTTTTACGTTGCTGCAACAAAAAAGCTGCCTGCAACAGCAGACAGCGCAAAAACACAAAAGGGAAAACGAGATAGACCGTAAGCCGGGTTCTGTATTAAACGACGATCTGTCTAGGCCTGCCATTGCTGACAGGCTCGTGCCGCCTTCGGGACACGCGAGCAGCGCTGTACGTCCCATATAGGCGTTGCTTCCGGTAGGGTTTACAAAGCCGCATAGTCACCCATGCGCTGGTGAGCTCTTACCTCGCCCTTTCATCCTTACCGCATTGCTGCGGCGGTTTCCTTTCTGTTGCACTTTCCCTGAGGTCACCCTCGGCTGCCGTTAGCAGTTACCGTGCTCTGTGAGGCCCGGACTTTCCTCAGAGCGGTCAAAGCCGCCCCGCCGCCGTATGTTCCACTCGTTTTCCGTTCCTCATGATACCATAAAAAAGTAAGATTTGCAAGTGAAACGGATTTTTGTTATAATATCATTTGTGTTTTTGTGATTTTTGCAGGGGGAGGGCAGGCCATGCAGCTGTATTTTGCCGTGCCGGATACGGCTACCACCCACGATGGGGTGCTGGTGCGCAGCTTTCTGCGCCAGTGTGCCGTCTCTACGGATCTCGCCCGGGCGGTCAAGTTCCGGGGCGGCGGCTTTTTTGCGGACGGCGTGCCTGTGCTGGCAAACCGGCGCATCTTCCCCGGGCAGATGCTCTCCTTTGCCCTGCCGCCGGAGGGGGACGGCGTGACCCCGCAGCCGGAGATCCCGGTCAACGTGGTCTACGAGGACGCCTTTGCGGTGGTGCTGGAAAAGCCGCCGCAGCTGGCGGTGCACCCCACCCTGAACTACCCCGGGGGCACATTAGCCAACGGTTATGCGGCGTGGGCGGCTGCCCACGGCCACAGCCCGATTTTCCGCCCGGTGAACCGCATTGATAAGGACACCAGCGGCCTTGTACTGGCGGCCAAAAACGCCTACGCCGCGCCGCTGTTGGCGGGCAGGGTGACAAAGCTGTATTATGCCATCGCACAGGGCGCGCTGCCGCTGGGGGAAGGAGCGATCGATGCACCCATCGGCCGCCGGGACGATAGCATCATCGGGCGCTGCGTTACCCCCGAGGGCAAGCCCAGCCGCACCGAGTATACTATTATAAAGGAAGAAAACGGCCTTAGCCTTGCAGCCTGCGTGCCGGTGACCGGGCGCACCCATCAGATCCGGGTGCACTTTGCGTCCATCGGCCATCCTCTTGCCGGGGATGATCTTTACGGCGGCAGCCGGGAGCGCATTGCCCGGCAGGCGCTGCACTGCGCGAAGCAGAGCTTTGCCGTGCCTGTATACACCCCGCTGCCGGATGGCATCCGGGTGGAAATGCCTTTGCAGCTGCGCACCGTCACAGTGGAAAGCCCGCTGCCGCCGGATATGGAAGCGCTCTTTTCGTGAAAACTGCGTGAAAAAATAGCCAAATTTTATGTAAGCGCTTGTTTCAAACCATGCAAAGTGTATAATAAAAAGAGAGCGTATTGTGTACAGGCCCTGTTGGCCTTTTGAACAGGGGAACGTACACCATCTAGCTGTTGTGTTCCGGGCCGGAAAAATGCCCTGCAGCAGCGCAGGAAGGAGAAAAATCCCGTTGACTGAAGATAAAATAAAGGAGCAGCAGCCTGCTGCGCAGCCTGTACGGCAGCCCCGCCGCCAGAAGCTGCGCTCGCTGTGGGCGCAGTTCCAATGCCGGGGCGTGCTGCGGCGGCACAGGATTCGCCGCAAGCGTCAGCACCGCTGGGAAAAGCTGTGGCACAAGCTGCTGCACAATCCCATAGCACCTATGGTGGGCGAGACGCTGTACGCCATCGGCTTTTCCGCCGAGTATGCCGTGGTCCGCACAGGACGCCGCTTGCAGCATGGGCTGCGGTGTCTGCTGCAAACGGTCAGAGAACTGCTGAAAAATATCGCATCCATGGCCTTTCCCGGGGCGGCGCAGCTGCTGCGGGATCTGTTCGGCCCGGTAGTGCTTGCCCTGCGGGGCACCTGGGCGCTGCTGCGCCACGCACACCGGGTACGCAAGGAAAACGGCTTTGGCGCTGCGCTGCGCGCAAGCGGCCACTTTCTTGCCCATGGCATCGCTGATAACATCCGCCTTGTGCCCCGTATGGCTATGTATGTGCTGCCAATGGCAGCGCTGGCCGTTATGGTGACGGTGTTCCAGACCACCATCCGTCAGCCCTACGCCTTGGAGGTGCAGGTGGACAATGAGACCGTGGGCTATGTGGCCAACGAAGAGGTGTTCAATTCTGCGCTGGAAGCCGTGCAGCAGCGTATCAATTATTCCGGTACGGAGCAGGCGCGCTTTACCGTGGAGCCTACTTATTCCGTGGCCATCGCCCACGACGTGATGGACGAAAATGGTGTGGCTGACGCCATCCTTAAGAATTCCGGCGACCAGATCAGCGAGGGCACGGCTTTGTATCTGGACGGCGAGCTTACCGCCGTGTGCGCGGACGGCACCAGCCTGCAAAGCTACATCAGCAGCCTGCTGGAGCCCTATGAGAACCCGGACGACCCCAACACCACTGTGGGCTTCAACAAGGATGTCACGCTGGAAAACGGCATCTACTTCACCGAGAGCTTTCAGGAGGAAGCCGAGGTGGAGCAGCTGCTCGCCGGTGTGCAGCAGGCACAAAAGACCTACACAGTGCAAAGCGGCGACACCATCTGGGCCATCGCCCAGAAAAACGGCCTGACCGTGAAGGAACTGTGCGAGATGAACACCGGCTTTGCCGCTAATGGGGAAAACGGCCTGACCCAGAACTCCAAGATCCTGCCCGGCGATGCATTGACCGTGGTGCGGGAGGAGGAGACGCTGGAGGTGCGCATCACCAAGGTGGAAAGCTGGGAGGAAGAGATCGCCTATACCACCGAAACCACCAAGTCCAATGATCTGAACTCCGGCACCAAGCGGGTGACCCAGACGGGCGAGAACGGCATCCGCACTGTGACGGCACAGCGGGTGTATGATACAAATGGCAATCAGCTTTCCCAGCAGATTTTGAGCACTGTGGTGACCAAGGAGCCTGTGACTGAAAAAGTTACGGTGGGCACCAAAAAGGTGTCCTCTGGTGCATCCTATATCACCGGCAGCGGACAGTTTATCTGGCCGGTGCCCGGCTATCGGAACTGCTCCCGCTGGTACGGCGGCAGCCACAAGGGCGTGGATATCTGCGCCGCCGCCGGTACGCCCATTTACGCTTCGGCAGGCGGTACGGTGACCAAGGCCGGCTATAACCGCGCCGGTGCGGGTACAGGCTACGGCAACTCCATCATCATCAGCCACGGCAACGGCTACACCACCTTGTACGCCCACTGCCTGTCGCTGGTGGTGCACGCCGGTCAGTCGGTCAAGCAGGGTCAGCTCATCGGCTATGTGGGCAGCACCGGACGTTCCAGCGGCAACCACTGCCACTTCGAGATCCGGCGCAACGGCTCTTACATCGCACCGCAGAACGTGTTCAACCGCAGCAAATATCGGTAAATAGCAGCAAGGGCTTTTCCGCAGGGGGAAAGCCCCTCTGCTGTATCATGAATAAAAAGGAGAGATCATCTATGTCTACCCCTCACATCAGCGCAGAAATGGGCGATTTCGCCAAGACAGTCCTTATGCCGGGTGACCCCCTGCGTGCCAAATTTATTGCCGACACCTTTTTGCAGGATGTCCGGCAGGTGACTGGCGTGCGCGGGATGCTGGGCTTTACCGGCACCTACGAAGGCCGCCCCATCAGCGTGATGGGCAGCGGTATGGGTATGCCCTCCATCGGCATCTACTCCTACGAGCTGTTCAACTTCTACGGCGTGGAAAATATCGTCCGCATCGGTTCTGCTGGCAGCTATACCGAGAAGGCCAAGCTGTTCGACACCGTGCTGGCCACCGGCGCTGTGAGCGAGAGCAACTACGCCCGGGTGCAGAGCGGCTTTACTGGAAACATCACCCTGCCCAGCGCAGCTTTGAACGAAAAGCTGCGTGCCTCCGCTGCAAAGCAGGGCATTCCCCTGATCGAGGGCAACATCCATTCCTCGGATGTGTTCTACCGTCAGCCCTCGGACGCAAAGCCCACCTACTGGGAAAAGCTGCGGGACGAGGACGGCTGCCTGTGCGTGGAGATGGAAAGCTTTGCTCTGTTTGCCAACGCGCAGGTGCTGGGCAAGAACGCCGCCTGCCTGCTGACCATCTCGGACAGCTTTGTGGCCCCCGGCATTACCACCGCCGAGGAGCGCCAGAAGAGCTTTACCGACATGATGAAGGTCGCTCTGGGCGCAGAGTACTGATCGCATAACTTTCCAGCGCGGCTGCCGCCCCAAGGCACAGCCGCGCTGTTTTTGCCCGTAAAAGGAGGAGACAGCATGACAAAACTGACCATGGAAGAAAAACAGCAGCTGATCCGCATGGCACTGGCCGCACGGGAAAAGGCCTATGCGCCTTACAGTGATTTTATGGTAGGCGCTGCGCTGCGCGCTGCGGACGGACGCATCTTTACCGGCTGCAACGTGGAGAACGCCGCCTTTACCCCCACCAGCTGCGCCGAGCGCACCGCCCTGTTCAAGGCGGTGGCGGAAGGCGTGACCGCGTTTACGGATATCGCCGTGGTGGGCAGCCGCCGGGGCGAAGTGAACCGGCAGATCACCTCGCCCTGCGGGGTGTGCCGTCAGGCACTATTCGAGTTTGGCGGGCCGGAGCTGAACGTCATTATGGCAAAGACCCCGGAGGACTTCATTGAGCGCAGCATGGACGAGCTGCTGCCCTTCGGCTTTGGCCCCTCCAACGTGGCGGGCAACAGCGCCGTGGAAGGAAAGTAACTGTCCTTCTGCGAAAAACAGCGCAAGCAGGGGAAAATTGGTGAACAAGCATTGCTTTTTTATAAATTATACAAGGGATTTGTAAAGAATTTGTAATCGGAAATTGCTTGCATCTGTCACATCCACCCGCTATACTTGAGCCAGCAAATGTGCCAGAGCGCACATTTCATTCATTTGACGCAATTTTTTAAAATAAAAGGAGAGTTTCTTATGAAGATTTCTCGTCGTAACTTTCTGGCTGTGGCCGGTGCTGCTGCCGCTGCCGCTGCTCTGACCGCCTGCGGCGGTTCCTCCGCTTCCTCTACCAGCACTGCTTCTTCCGCAGCTGCCAGCTCTTCCGCCGCTTCCGGCGCAGCAGACGGCGCTGAGAAGATCGCTAAGGTCGCTCTGACCTGCGATACTGGCACGATCGATGATGAGAGCTTCAACCAGGCTTGCTGGGCTGCTGTTTCCAGCTACATGGGCGACAACTGCCAGTACTACATCCCCGATTCCGATGCTTCCGATGAGGATCGCGAGACCATGATCCGTCAGGCTGTCAACGACGGCGCCGACGTTATCGTCTGCGTTGGCTACCTGTACGGCGCATCTCTGGCATGGGCTGCTGAGCAGTACCCCGACATCAAGTTCATCGCTATCGATGTGACCCAGGGCGATATCGGCACCGACAGCATCCCCGCCAACTGCTACTGCATCACCTTCAAGGAGGAGCAGGCAGGCTATCTGGCAGGTTACGCCATTGCCAAGGACGGCAAGACCAAGCTGGGCTTCCTGGGCGGCATGGCTGTTCCCGCTGTCATCCGTTACGGCTACGGCTTTGTGCAGGGCGCTGATGCTGCTGCTCAGGAGCTGGGTCAGAACATCGACATCAACTACTTCTACGGCGGCCAGTTCTACGGCGATGCCAACATCACCTCCCGTATGGAGGGCTGGTATGCCAACGGCACTCAGATCGTCTTTGCCTGCGGCGGCGGCATCTACACCTCCGCTGTCGAGGCTGCTCTGAAGAACAACGGCTACGTTGTGGGCGTTGACGTTGACCAGAACTACATCGGTGCTAATGGCGTTGAGAAGGACGGCTACGCTTACAACCCGTTCATCACCTCTGCCATGAAGGGCCTGTCTGAGTCTGTCAGCACCGCTCTGGGCGACATCGAGGCTGGCGAGTGGAGCAACATCGCTGCTACCAACGGCAACTTCGGTCTGGAGGACGGCGACTACGTCGGTCTGCCCACTGCTGATGACAGCTGGAACTTCAAGACCTTCACCAAGGACGAGTACGAGACTCTGAAGACCAAGATCGCTTCCGGCGAGCTCGTTGTGGACAACAGCTCTGACGATGCTACCAAGCCCACCGTCAGCGAGTTCACCAAGGTCAACTACATCCAGTAATCGCTTTCCCGGAATTACTCCCGTAATAGGGGCGGGGTGCTCATGCAGGGGCACCCCGCCCTTTTTGTATGCCTGTGTAGGAGAAACGGCTGGGAGATTGTGCAGACTGGACAAAAGTAATACTTTTGTCTGTGCTTTCTGACAAAAAATCAAAAAGCTGTGTGCAAACCGCAAAAAATCAGGTATAATGGTTGGTACAATAGAAAAGGTGTCGTTACGGCACGAAAGGAGAGTGAGCAGATTGGCAGAGGATTATGTGATCGAGATGCTCCACATTACCAAGGAATTTCCCGGTATCAAGGCAAACGATGATATCACCCTGCAGCTGCGCAAGGGCGAGGTGCACGCCCTTTTGGGCGAGAACGGTGCGGGCAAAAGTACGCTGATGAGCGTGCTGTTCGGCCTGTATCAGCCGGAACAGGGCAAGATCCTGAAAAACGGCAAGGAGGTCGCCATCCGCAACCCCAACGATGCCAACGCACTGGGCATCGGCATGGTGCACCAGCATTTCAAGCTGGTGGAATGCTTCAGCGTGCTGGACAACATCATTCTGGGCGTGGAGCCCAACAAGATGGGCTTTTTGCAGAAGGCCGAGGCACGCAAAAAGGTGATGGCGCTGAGCGAAAAGTACGGCCTGCGGGTGGACCCGGACGCACTGATCAGCGATATCTCGGTGGGTATGCAGCAGCGCGTGGAGATCCTGAAGATGCTGTACCGCGACAACGAGATCCTGATCTTTGACGAACCCACCGCTGTGCTGACCCCGCAGGAGATCGACGAGCTGATGGAGATCATGCGCGGGTTCAAAAAGGAGGGCAAGTCCATCCTGTTCATCACCCATAAGCTCAACGAGATCATGGCTGTGGCCGACCGCTGCACCGTGCTGCGCAAGGGCAAGTATATGGGCACGGTGGATATCAAGGGTACCACCAAGGAAGAGCTTTCCCGCCGCATGGTGGGCCGTGACGTGCAGCTGCAGGTGGAAAAGCAGCCCGCGCACCCCGGCGAGACTGTGCTGGATGTGGAGAACGTTACCATCCACAACGACCAGCGCAAAAAGGACGTGGTGAAGGACGTGTCCTTCAAGGTGCACGCAGGCGAGATCGTCTGTCTGGCGGGCATCGAGGGCAACGGCCAGACCGAGTTCATCTACGGCCTGACCGGTCTGAGCAAGCTGTCTAGCGGCAAGCTTACGCTGGACGGCAAGGATATCACCCACGAGAGCATCCGCCAGCGCTCCAAGGACGGCATGGGTCACATCCCGGAGGACCGCCACAAGCACGGTCTTGTGCTGGATTTCAGTCTGGAAAACAACATCGTGCTGCAGCGCTACTGGCAGCCGGAGTTCCAGAAGGGCGGCTTTATCCGTGCCGATAAGGTGCGCGAGTACTCTGACAGACTGATCGAGCAGTACGATGTGCGCAGCGGTCAGGGCAGTCTGACCACCGTGCGCAGTATGTCCGGCGGCAACCAGCAGAAGGCCATCATTGCCCGCGAGATCGACCGCGACCCCAAGCTGCTGGTGGCAGTGCAGCCTACCCGTGGTCTGGACGTGGGTGCCATTGAGTACATCCACCGCCAGATCGTGGCCGAGCGCGACAAGGGCAAGGCCGTGCTGCTGGTCAGCTTGGAGCTGGACGAGGTGATGAACCTTTCTGACCGCATCCTTGTAATGTACGAGGGCGAGATCGTGGGCGAGTTTGACCCCAAGACCACCACCGTGCAGGAGCTGGGTCTGTATATGGCAGGCGCCCGCAAGCAGGGAAAGGAGGAGCAGTAACACATGAATAAGAAAAAACTTTCCCGCAGCGGCAGCCTGCAAAGCTCTGTTACCAGCGTGCTGGCTGCACTGCTGTGCATCCTGATTGGTTTGCTGGTGGGCTTTCTGGTGCTGGTAGCCATCAACCCCGCACACGCATGGGGCGATGGCTTTGTGCGCATCATCAAGGGCGGTTTCCACGATGCCCCCTACGGCGTGGGCAAGGAGCTTGCCAATGCCGCACCCCTGATCATGACCGGTCTGTCCGTGGCCTTTGCCTTCAAGACCGGCCTGTTCAACATCGGTGCAGCCGGTCAGTATACGCTGGGCGCTTACGGTGCGCTGTACTGCGCCATCATGCTCAAGCTGCCCTGGTTCGTCTGCCTGCTGGCAGCAGCAGTGCTGGGCGGCCTGTGGGGTGCGATTCCCGGTTTCTTCAAGGCCTATTTCAACATCAACGAGGTCATTACCTCCATCATGTTCAACTGGATCGGCCTGTATCTGGTGAATGAGCTCATCTACCAGAACGGCACCGGCCCCATGTACGACGTGCGCAACACCCGTACTTTGAACCTGAGCAAGAATGCTGATTTTGCCCAGTCCCTGATCCCGGACTTCGGCCTGAACAAGATGTTCCAAACCAACAGCACCACCATTGCCATCTTCTTAGCAGCAGCGGTGGCTGTGCTGATCTGGGTGGTGCTGAACAAGACCACCTTCGGCTACGAGCTCAAGGCCGTTGGCCTGAACAAGAACGCCGCCCGTTACGCCGGTATCAACGAGAAGAAGAACATCATCCTCTCCATGGCCATTGCCGGTGCGCTGGCAGGCTTTGGCGCAGGTTTGTTCTATCTGTCCAACGTGTCCCAGTGGAACCCGCTGAACTCCACCAGCCTGCCGGGCATGGGCTTCAACGGTATCTCGGTGGCACTGCTGGCAAGCTCCAACCCCATCGGTACCGTGTTCTCTGCGCTGTTCATCTCCCATATCTCGGTCGGCGGCTCCTTCCTGTCCACCAAGTTTTACCCCACTGAGATCTCGGATCTGATCAGCGGCATCATCATCTATCTGTGCGCATTCTCCATGCTGTTCCGCGGCAAGATCCAGAGCCTGCTGTTCCGGAATGCCGAAAAGACCAATGTGAACGCAGAGCCTGCGCCTGCCGCAGAAAAGACCAAAAAGGAGGGCAAGTAATATGCTGCTTCTGATCAAATATACCCTGCTGTACGGTATCGTGCTGATGCTGGTGGCACTGGGCGGTATGTTCAGCGAACACTCCGGTATCATCAACATTGCACTGGAGGGCATCATGGTCATCGGCGGTGTGGCCGGTGTGCTTACCCTGACCATGCTGCCTGCAAGCCTGTCGCCCTTCCTTGTGGTGCTGATCTCCATTCTGGTGGCAGCGCTGGCGGGCGTGATCTACAGCCTGCTGCTGGCCTTTGCCTCCATCAACCTGAAGGCGGACCAGACCATCGGCGGCACGGCACTGAACCTGCTGGCTACCGCCATTGCCGTGGTCATCTCCAAGTACTTCAGCGAGAGCGGCAGCGCCAAGCTGAACTACTCCAACAAGCCCTTCCTGTTCAGCATCGGCGGGCTGGAACTCAGCGTGTTCGTGCCGTTGGGGCTGATTTTGCTGGTGGTCAGCTACATCGTGCTGTACAAGACCCGCTTTGGCCTGCGCCTGCGTGCCTGCGGCGAGCACCCGCAGGCTGCGGACTCGGTGGGCATCAACGTTTACAAGATGCGTTACGCCGGTGTCATCCTTTCCGGTGCGCTGGGCGCCGTCGGCGGTCTGGCGTATATCGTGCCCCCGGTGCAGACCTGGAACTTTGAAGTCGGCGTGGCCGGTGCAGGCTTTCTGGCACTGGCAGTTATGATCTTTGGCCAGTGGAAGCCTTTCCACATCTTTGGCGCGGCCATGTTCTTTGCCGTGTTCAAGAGCCTTGCCAATATTGCAGACTCCACCTTCCTTGCACAGCTGCACTGGTCCAGCAACATCTATAATATGATGCCCTTTGTGGCCTCCATGGTCATTCTGGCCTTCACCTCCAAGAACAGCATGGCACCCAAGGCCGAGGGTATCCCCTACGATAAGGGCTCCCGCTAAGCGTATTCGCTAAAAATCCGTAAAACGAAGGCATCCGCAGCCATCCATGTGCTGCGGATGCCTTTTTTGTACGGGGCAGGGCATATTTTGTCCATATATTTGCCGGCAGAAAATGGCATTTGCTGCTTGTAAAATACAACAAGATGTGCTATCATTATAAAACGAATGTGTATCTATAGGAACCCGGTGTACATTTCTTGCACTGCGGAAAACAAGAAAGGTGAGTTTCGCTATTATGGACGAAAAAGCAACTATGGGACAGTCGCTCCGGAGCACGGAGGACGAGGAGACCATTGATCTGATGGAACTGGCCCGCCTGCTGTGGGCGCATACCGTGCAGATCGTGGCAGCAGCTGTTGCGGCAGCGCTGATCTGCCTGCTGGTGTGCGTGTTTGCGCTTACACCCAAGTACCAGGCCTCTATCAACATGATCGTGAATACCCGGCAGGATAACTCCTCCACCTTTACCAGTGATAACTTCAATTCTGCCAAGAACCTGATCAGCACCTATGCGGTCATCATCAAGGGCAACACCGTGCTGAACGAGGTGATCGACAAACTGGATCTGGATATGACCTACACCGAGCTGTACGACATGGTGGATGTTGCCGATGTGGACGCTACCCAGATCATGAAGATCACGGTCACCGATACGGATGCAGAGCGTGCGGGTGAGATCGCACAGACCATTGCCGACATCGTGCCCGACGTGCTGGTGGAAAAGGTGGAAGCCGGTTCCTGCAAGGCGGTGAGCGATGTGATCATCGATCCCAACAAGGTGTTCCCCCAGACTACGAAGTACGTTGTGCTGGCCGGCCTGCTGGGCGCTGTGGTGGTTTGTGGCGTGCTGGTGCTGGTACATCTGCTGCACGATACCGTTGTGGATGACGAAGATGTTCAGAAGAAGCTCGGCCTGCCCGTGCTGGGCCTGATCCCGGAGGTGTAAGACGATGTGGAATCTGTTTAACAAAAAGAACAAAACTGACGGCGAGCACCGTACCCTGCAGCTGATCACCGATAAAAAGATGCCCTTTGGCTATGTGGAGGCCTACAAGTCTCTGCGCACCAATCTGGACTTTATGGCAGGCTCCATGGACGTGCACACGCTGGTCATCACCAGTACCGTGCCGGAAGAGTCCAAGAGTAACGTGGCGGTCAATCTGGCGCTGACGCTGGCCGAAAGCGGCAAAAAGGTGGCGCTGGTGGACTGCGACCTGCGCAAGCCGGTGCTGCACCGCTATCTGAAGGCCGGTCACAACGTAAAGGGCGTTTCCAACGTGCTGTCCAACCAGTGCACGCTGGACGAGGCGTTGCAGGAACTGAAGGAAATGAATCTGACCTTCCTGCCCGCCGGTACCCCGCCGCCGAACCCCTCTGAGATGCTGAGCCAGCCGCAGATGCAGGCCATGGTGGATGCCCTGCGGGAAAAGTTCGATTTTGTCATCCTTGATGCACCCCCGGTGTCCGTGGTCACCGATGCAGCCGTCATCGGCCGCTATGTGGACGGCGCAATGTTCGTTGTGCGCTCGGACTACGCCCCCGCCGATGCGGTGCGCGGCGCAGTGAAAAAGCTGCAGGATGCCGGTGTCCGGGTGCTGGGCAGCGTGCTGACCCGCTACGACATGAAGAAGGCACTCAAGGGCTCCAGCTACGCATACAGCTATGCTTACAACTACAACTATGCCTACGGCAAGCAGGATGCCACTGCCGGTAAATAATAAGGAAGCACTGCTATGACCGATCTGCATTGTCACATTCTGCCCGGCATGGATGACGGCGCAAAGGATACAGCGGTCTCGCTGGAGCTGCTGCGCAGGGAATACGAGGATGGTGTGCGCAATATTGCGTTCACCAGCCACTTCAACAGCGAGCGTACCACAGTGGAAGCCTTTACGGTAAAGCGGCAGACTGCCTTTGAACAGCTGACCGCAGCGCTGGAGGGGCAGCCCATGCAGTTTGATTTCAAACTGGGGGCGGAGGTGTTCTTCTCGCCCGGCCTGTGCGAGCTGGACACCCGGGCGCTGTGCATGGGGGACACCGCTTATCTGCTGCTGGAATTCCCCACCACCCACAAGCCGCATTTTATCCGGCAGACCCTGTACAATCTGCAGCAGCAGGGCATCGTGCCGCTGATCGCGCATATCGAGCGCTACCCCTATGTGCTGGAGGATCCCACCCTGCTGTACGACTGGGTAGCCGCCGGTGCCTATGCGCAGATCAACGCAGGAGCACTGCTGGAGCCTAAGCTCTGCAAAAAGTTGTGTAAGTTCATCCAGTGGGGATTGGTTCATGTCATCTCCACCGACACCCATTCCCCGGACAAGCGCCCGCCCCGCATGGCACAGGGAGTGCAGCGGCTGGAAGAGCTGCTGGGCAAGGAGACGGCTGCCCGCATCGTGCGCAACGGCGATGAACTGTTCCACGATCAGGAACTGGACGCTGTGACCCTGCATCAGCCCAAAAAGTTTTTGGGCATGTGGGTCTGATCCTAAAGTAAGGAGAAAACTGCCCGGGCAGAGAATTACTCTGCCCGGGCAGCGGATTTCAGTATGAAGAAAAATAAGGTCCTGAAAATCGTGTTGATCGTGCTGGGCGCGCTGGTGGCTCTGCTGGCAGCAGCTGTTCTTGGCGTGCTGTTCTACCTCCACAGTATGGCAGCCGGTATTCCTGAAACCCTGCCGGATGCCCCGGCGGACAGCACACAGGTCACCCTGACGGATGATGAGATCGATAAGCTGCTCAGCGGTGAGATCACGCTGGAGGAACTGGCAGATGAAGCCGCCGCGTCCGGCAGCGGGGAACAGGAGGCATCCGCCAGCGCTCCGCAGCAGGAGACAGGTGCGGCTTCCTCCCCGGCGAATTCTGATACTTCTCCGGCGGCATCTGCCTCCCGGACGGAGAGCAGCAGTACAGCGTCCTCCAGCAAGCAGGAGACTGCCGGTACAGCCAATTCCGGTACAAAAAAACCGTCGTCCTCCTCCGGCAAACAGGAAGCCTCCTACGAGGCCGAGGTTAAGGCGCTGCTGAAGCAGCTGTACAGCGTCAAAGCGCGCGCCGAGGCAGAGCTGAACAGCTGCATTGCCGGAGCAAAGGCAGAGTTCAAATCGCTGCCAGAGTCTCAGCAGACACAGGCGCGCAAGATCTCCATCGTGCTGGCAAGAAGCGGCAGACTGTACGCGATGCAGGCGTCCTACGACAGGGAAGTGGAGAGCATCGTCAGCCAGATGCGTGCCATTCTGACCGCCAACGGCCAGAGCACCGCATTGGCGGATCAGGCCATGGCCTCCTATAAGGCACAGAAGAGCGCCATGTACTCCCGGCTGACCGCAAAACTGTACTCCTGACCCGCAAAACGACCCATGACCACCCGCAGCACATCTCCCGGGCACTGACTGTGCCGGAAAGGGGCTGCGGGTGGCTTTGTTTTGCCTTTTTGCTGTAATATGGAGAAAAATGCCAAGGACATGGAGGGATGACTCTGCGGCAGAGACGCTGCCTTTTACGCCGACAGGGGAGGGCGGATTGTACGCACCAACGGAACAATCCCCCAAAAGGTCGGAAAAGTAGCACTTTTACCTACAAATATACAGGAAATTTGTATAAAGTATAAGATTTCACTCATGCTTTGCTATAATGAAGTGAATTCTTTTCATGTAAATTGACAAAAATCGTGGTTATCCTTATAATAGATAGAGTGTTTCTCGGGTATGGACGATGGTGTTTGTGCAACCGCAAGATGCCATCGTTTTATTATTCGCTTTTCTGTCCGCGTGCCAAGGACAGACGTCCGCTATGTGTGAGGCTGGCGGACTGCGGGAAAGTGTGGCTCGGCCTGAGAGCAAAAACAGTAATTCATTGATAGGATTGGAGTGGCATCAAACGATGGCAAAGTACATCATCAAGCGTGTCGCAATGGGTATCTTCAGTATCTTCATTGTGGCTACGGTTACCTTTTTTGTCATGAACCTGGTCCCCGGTGGCCCGTTCGTGGCAGAAAAGTCCATCAGTGCCGCTGCTCAGCAGGCTCTGGCCGAAAAGTATGGCCTTGATAAGCCGCTGAGTGTGCAGTACGTCAACTACATGAAGAGCCTTCTGCACGGCGATCTGGGTCTGAGCCTGCGTCAGCGCGGACGTACCGTGAACCAGATTATCGCCAGCAAGCTGCCGGTGTCCTGCCGTCTGGCAGGCATTGCCGTGGTGGTGGCTCTGTGCGTGGGCATCCCGCTGGGCTGCATTTCCGCTTACAACCGCGGTAAGTGGCTGGATAACGTTATTATCGTGTTTGCAACCTGTGGCATCGCGATCCCCAGCTTTATTTCCAGCGTGCTGCTATTGTACCAGTTTGGTATGAAAATGAAGGTGCTGCCCACCGTTGGCCTGAACAGCGCCGCCGCCTATATCATGCCGGTCACTGCACTGGCCATCTATCCCTCGGCTTATATCACCCGTTTGATGCGCTCCAGCCTGCTGGACGTTATGGGTCAGGACTATATGCGCACTGCCCGCGCAAAGGGCGTGTCCCAGTTCATGATCCTGTTCAAGCACGCGCTGCGCAACGCCATCCTGCCTGTCATCACCTACGTCGGCCCCATGCTGGCCAGCCTGATGACCGGTTCTTTCGTGGTGGAAAAAATCTTCTCCGTGCCCGGTCTGGGCCGCGACTTCGTGTCTGCCATCACCAACCGTGACTACACCATGATCATGGGCACCACCATCCTGCTGTCCAGCATGGTCATCATTGCTAACGTGATCGTGGATATCCTTTATAAAATCATCGACCCGCGCATCAAGCTGCAGTAAGAGAAAGGAGCGATTTTCATGGAAAACATTAAAAAGAATCCGCTCAGCCTGCAGCTCAACGCGGAGGATTTTCTGCCCGCCAGCAATGAGGAAAAGCAGAGCCTGGTGGTCATGCGCGAAAGCGTCAACTTCTGGAAGGACGGTATCCGCCGCCTGAAGAAGAACAAGATCGCCATGGTCAGCTTTGTGTTCATCATTGCCATTGCTATCTTTGCCTACCTGCTGCCCGCCGTGTGGCCCTACAGCTACTCGGAGCAGGTGAAGGGCAGCAACAACCTGAAGCCTTTCGAGTACTCTGCCTCCGAGCAGGCGCGTATCGATGCGGGCGAAAAGGTGTTCCCGCACATTTTGGGCACCGACCGCATGGGACGTGACTTCGCTGTGCGTATCATGATGGGCACCCGCGTCAGCCTGTCCGTCGGTCTGATCGCCTCTGTGCTGGTGCTGATCATCGGCGCTACCTATGGTGCGGTTGCGGCCTTTGCTGGCGGCTGGGTGGACAATATCATGATGCGTATTACAGATATCCTGTACACCATCCCCGATATTCTGCTGATCATCCTGCTGGGCATGGCTCTGAAAGATCCGCTGGATGCACTGGCTACTAAGCCTGGCTTCAAGTGGATGCAGACCCTTGGCCCCAACATGATCTCCATCTTCATCATCTTTGCTCTGCTGTACTGGGTGGGTATGGCGCGTATCGTCCGCAGCCAGATCCTGATCCTGAAGGAGAGCGAGTACGTTACCGCTGCCCGTGCACTGGGCGCTTCCAGCGGCCGTATCATCAAAAAGCATCTGCTCACCAACTGCATCGGTACTCTGATCGTTACCACCACCCTGCAGATCCCGGCTTCCATCTTTACTGAGAGCTACCTGAGCTTCATCGGTCTGGGTGTCGCAGCCCCGCTGCCTTCTCTGGGTTCTCTGGCTACCGATGCCGTCAAGGGCATGAACACCTACCCCCATCTGCTGATCGCACCCGCACTGATGATCAGCGTGATGATCCTTGTGTTCAACCTGTTCGGCGATGGCCTGCGCGATGCCTTTGACCCGAAGCTGAAGAATTGATGAGGTGAACAGAAATGAGCGAGAAAATTCTTGACATTAAAGAAGAACGCCTTTCTTTCTTCACCCCTGCGGGCGAAGTAAAGGCACTGAACGGCGTTTCCTTTACCATGAATCAGGGCGATGTTCTGGGCGTTGTGGGTGAGTCCGGCTCCGGTAAGTCGGTCACCGCCTACTCCGTTATGGGCCTGACCGCTTATCCCGGCAAGCTGGTGGGCGGCAAGGTGTGGTTCAACGGCCACGAGATCGAGAACATGAAGGAGAAGGACTTCCGCAAGATCCGCGGCAACGAGGTTTCCATCATCTTCCAGGATCCCATGACCAGCCTGAACCCGGTGTACACCATCGGCAACCAGATCGTGGAGGTCATCCGCCTGCACACCGATAAGAACAAGGCCGATGCATGGGCACGCGCCAAGGAGCTGCTGGAGCTGGTTGGCATCAACGAGCCCGAGAAGCGTCTGAAGCAGTACCCCCACGAGCTGTCCGGCGGTATGCGCCAGCGCGTGATGATCGCCATTGCACTGGCCTGTGAGCCCAAGCTGCTGATCGCTGACGAGCCCACCACCGCATTGGACGTGACCATTCAGGCACAGATCCTTGAGTTGATGCAGGATCTGCGCAAGAAGCTGGGCATGAGCATCATCATGATCACCCACGATCTGGGCGTTGTGGCTTCCATGTGCGAGAAGATCGCCGTCATGTACGCCGGCCACATTGTGGAGTACGGCACCACTGACGAGATCTTCTACCAGCCGGGTCACGAGTACACCAAGGGTCTGATCAACTCCATCCCCAAGCTGAACACCGCAGAGCACGAGCGCCTTGTGCCCATCGAGGGTACCCCTGTGGACCTGCTGAATCCGCCGGCCGGCTGCCCCTTTGCGCCCCGTTGCAAGAACTGCATGAAGATCTGTCTGAGCAAGATGCCCCCGCGCACCGAGCTCAGCGATACCCACTATACCTACTGCTGGCTGCAGCAGAAGGCTGCATTTGAGAAAGGGGAAAAGGCAGAATGAGTGAACACAAGACGCTGGTCGAAGTCCAGCACCTGCAGCAGTATTTCCCCGCCGGCGGTGTGGGCAAGAACCGCAAGTACGTTCAGGCTGTGGATGACGTAAGCTTTGCCATCCGCAAGGGCGAGACCCTTGGTCTGGTAGGTGAGTCCGGTTGTGGCAAGACCACCACCGGCCGCACCCTGCTGCGCCTGTACGAGCCCACCGGCGGTAAGATCTACTATGACGGCAACCTGCTGTTCGATAAGGACAACAAGATCGCAGTGGATATGCTGCCCTACCGCCGCCGGATGCAGATCGTTTTTCAGGATCCCTACGCAAGTCTGGACCCCCGCATGACCATCGGCGACATCGTGGGCGAGGGCATTGATATCCATCATCTGGCTGAGAATGAAAAGGACCGCCACGATAAGATCATCGCCCTGCTGGAGCGCGTTGGCCTGAACAGCGAGCACGCAAACCGCTACTGCCACGAGTTCTCCGGCGGTCAGCGTCAGCGCGTGGGCATTGCCCGTGCACTGGCTGTGAACCCCGAGTTCATCGTTTGTGACGAGCCTGTCTCTGCACTGGACGTTTCCATTCAGGCACAGGTCGTCAATATGTTCGAGGATCTGCAGCAGGAGATGGGTCTGACCTACCTGTTTATCGCCCATGACCTGAGCGTTGTCAAGCACATCTCCAACCGCATCGGCGTCATGTATCTGGGCAAGATGGTGGAGCTGGCCGACAGCTACGAGCTGATCACCCACAGCATCCACCCCTACACCCGCAGCCTGATCTCCGCAATTCCGGTGGCAGACCCCATTACGGCCCGCCAGTCCAAGCGTATCGTGCTACAGGGCGATGTGCCCAGCCCCCTGAACCCGCCGTCCGGCTGCCGTTTCCGCACCCGTTGCCCCTATGCAGACGAGCAGTGCGCAAACGAGGTGCCCGAGTTCAAGGAGGTCTCCACCGGCCACTGGGCAGCCTGCCATCACCTTGACCGCGTGAAGTGAGAACACTTCACGCCGGTAAAAAGTGAAAGCAATTCAACTTAGTGCTGAAATGTTGTCACAAAATGGTTACAGTCCAAGTTTTGGGCTTGTAACCGGTATGAGAACGCATTATAATCATTCGTGTTCCTCCGGTGTACATTTGCACCGGATCGAATATAGAGGCGGCTGGGGGAACCTGGCACACTCAAATTTGATATAAGGGAAGGATATTATTATGAAACGCATTTCTCGTCGTAATTTCCTCAAGGTTGCAGGCGTGGGTGCCGCTGCTCTGGGTCTGGCAGCCTGTGGCGGCAGCAAGTCCGGTTCTACCGCAACCTCCGGTTCTGCTTCTTCCGCTGCTGGTTCTTCTACCGGCAGTGTCAACACCGCTGGCTTCACCGTCCAGTACGGCCCCAACCCCGAGACTCTGGATCCCTCTTTGAACAGCGCTGTTGATGGCGCCAACACCATCATCACCATCTTCGAGCCCCTGCTGATCATCAACGAGAACAACGAAGTTATTGGTGGCCAGGCTGAGAGCTGGGAAGCAAGCGAGGACGGCCTGACTTGGACCTTCACCATGCGTGACGGCCTGAAGTGGAGCGATGGCACCGACCTGACCGCTAAGGACTTCGAGTACACCTTCAAGCGTATGGTCAACCCCGACACCGCAGCTCCCTACGCAGAGACCTGCCTGGGCATGATCGATGGTTTTGACGCAGCTGCCGGCTTCCCCGATACAGACGGCAACCCCACTGCAGAGCCCAACCCCGATGCGCTGAACGTCAAGGCAAGCGACGACGGCAAGACCCTGACCATCGTGCTGTCCTACCCCTGCTCCTACTTCGACAAGATGGCTGCATTCGCATCCATGAGCCCTGTGCAGCAGGCTACCGTTGAGGCCAACGGCGATGCATGGTGCACCTCCGCTGAGACCTTCGTCTCCAACGGCCCCTACATGATCACCGAGTGGACCCCCTCCGAGCGTATCGTTCTGTCCAAGAACCCCAACTACGTTGGCGGCTGGGATAGCTCTAAGATCGTTTCCGACAGCATCACCCTGCTGCTGCTGGAGGACTCTTCCGCTTGCTTCGCTGCTTATAACAGCGGCGAGGCTGTCCTGATCAAGGACGTGCCCACCGACGAGATCCCCAGCCTGACCAAGGCAGAGGATGGCGGCGACTTCTATGTTGACCCCATTCTGGGCACCTATTACGTCAGCATGAACCTGCAGCGCGATGCCTTCAAGGATGCCAAGGTCCGCAAGGCTCTGGCTCTGGCTATCGACCGCGACTACGTTGCCAACACCATCATGCAGGGCACCTACTCTGCTGCTTCCAACCTGGTCGGCCCTAGCATCGTGGACGCGCAGGGCTACTTCTACGACAACGCAAACGGCGGTTCTCCCTACATTGCAGCTGACTACGAGGCAAATATGGCCGAGGCTAAGAAGCTGCTGGAAGAGGCTGGCTATCCCAATGGCGAGGGCTACCCCACCATCGAGTACAGCACCAACGATTCCGGCTACCATGTGCCTCTGGCAGAGTACCTGCAGCAGACTTGGGGCGATCTGGGCATCACTTTGACCATCAGCAAGATGGAGTGGTCTGCCTTCACCGCTGCTCGCCGTGCCGGCGAGTACGATGTTGCCCGTAACGGCTGGGTCATGGACTACAACGATCCTTCCAACATGATCGAGCTGTTCTGCTCCGGCAACGGCAACAACGATGGTAAGTACTCCAACCCTGACTTCGATGCTGCTATGGAGGCTTCCAAGGTTGCAGATGTCGCCGAGCACTTTGCACAGCTGCACAAGGCTGAGGACATCCTGATGGAGGATATGGGCTGCATCCCCGTTGCTTACTACAACGAATTCTGGCTGCAGAGCTCTTCTCTGAAGGGCGTCTGGCACAGCCCCTACGGCTACTGGTACTTCCAGTACGGCTACATCGAGGAGTGATTTCCTCCCTGTGCTGTGCAGCGTAAGCTGAACCGTAAACTATAAGCACTGAGCACCCCGCTGACCGGAAACGGTTGGCGGGGTGCTTTTTTGCTGTTATTTTGTAAAAAAAGACGAGTGCTCGGTAAAACCGAGCACTCGTCTTTTATATGTAAACCAGATTGAAAAGGTACCATGTGCTTACACCGCAGCCATGGCGGCCAGAACGCTCTGCCAGCTCTTGCTGCGCGCGGCAGGCACCGGGGCGGGGCGGGTGCGCCGTGCTGCAGGGGCAGTATGGCAGGCCGCAGAGGATACCGTCAGGGCAGGGGAGGGGCAGAAGAACACAGCGGTGTCCTTTGCCAACCACTGCGCAGCCAGTGCAGCGGCCTGCGGGTCAGACTGCAACGCGCGGCGCTCGTTCCCGGCCAGAAAATCAGCCAGCCAGTACAAAATTGCGCCCAGCGGCAGGCAGGGGGAAGCGTCCTGATTCCAGTAACTCCAGCGTGCGCCGCGGCCAAGGTGGCTTTCCACCGTGATCTGTGCACCGGTGCGGGCATTCTGCGGGATGGAGCCAACATAGTTGGTCCCGGCACGCTGCCCCAATTCCTCGATAAGGCGCTGGGTGCGGGCAGCATCCAGCCGATCCTCCCGGCAGTAGGCGCGGAAGTCGGTCTGGCTCAGCAGGCTGTCGGCACTGGACGGAAAACGCCCGGTCAACTGCCCATCCGCATTGTGGCACAGCTGCCAGCCCTTGCGGAACAGCTGGAAATTCAGGCAGCGCCGCCCCATGGTGGAGTAGCACACAAGGGCGCTTTGCTCCCCGGGTAGCTGTTTTACTTCAAGATAGGCATCGTTGCCGCAGGTATCCTGCAAACGGACGGTAAGCAGCAACTGTGCACCGACGTGCTGGGTGGACATGGCGTTGTGCATGGCGTCAAAATAACGGGAAGCGTCCATGATTGATCTCCTTCCTATAGCAATTCAACTTTTTAATGCAAAAGCAACAACGTTGAATTGCATATCGCAAATATGCTGTTTGAATGTTGCACTAATTTCTTGCCTTGCGATAAAAGCAAACAGCGAAACGTTGTAAAAGCGCCAGCCGGGTGATCGGGCCAACAGGCTGCATAAAACTTCTCTGAACGTAGTATAGCATACTTTTGGATGAAAAACAACTGTAAGTTTTCCGAAACAACAAATTTTTGCAAAAATCTACAGCGCATTGCAAACAAAAGTTCAAAGTATGGTTGTGCACTGAGATGTGCGGTTGTAAAAAATGACCCCTGCGGGAGATGCCGGCTAAGGCCGGAACTGCTCCCACAGGGGTCGTTTTGTTTTTTCAGTCGCCAAGTTCCCGGATCTCGTTCTGGATCAGCCGTCCGGCAGCGCGGGCAAGCTGATCCATGCCGCGGATGCGTGCCATATTTTTGCCGTAGATCTGCGCGGCGGCACCGGCGCTGCTGTCCTCGCCCATAAAAACGGCAGACACCCGCACGCCCTGCCGCTGTAAGGTGCGCACCTGTGCGGCGGTATCGGCTACACCGGCGGCGTCCTCGTAGGCGCAGCCCAGCGGGTTCTGTGCCGTGGGCGGGATGCGGCGGCTGTCGTTGGGGCTGGCATCGGTCAGCAGGATCATCAGGTGGCGCGGGGCGGGGCCGGGGGCGTACCGGATCAGGTCGCCCGCCGCCCGCAGCGCCAGACCGTCCCGGTTCCAGCCCGAGGCAAAATAGCGGAAGATGTTCTGCCGGTTTTTGTCCGCAAAGCCTTTCAGCACCCGCAGCACCGTGTAGCCCCGCAGGCTGCTGAAGGCGCTCACCCGCACCGGAATGCCACAGTTGGCCAGACTTTCGGCCAGAATAACACCCTGCGCCGCGATCACCTCCTGACAGTGCAGGCGGGAGGCGGAGGCATCCAGCAGCAGATCTACCGTAAAGGCGGGGCAGTTCTCCTCCTCCGGGCACAAAAACACCCGGTCATCGTTCAGGTAAGGGGCACGCCACACCCGCCCGGCGCACAGATCACCGCTGCGCGCTATCCGCTGGTCTGGCTGCTGATGCACCAGAATACAGTTGCGGATCTGCTCGGTAAGGCGCAGCACCACGCTGCGGTGCAGCTCCTGATTTTTGGCGTAGTAGGCGCGGTTGCGTTCGGCCTGTAATTCGGCCTGCTGCGCCAGCTGCCGCGCCTCCGGGGTGGGCGCCTGCGCCGGGCTGGGCACACCGGCGCTGAACCACAAGTGACAGCCCAGATGCACCCCGGTGCACAACTCCTGCTCGGCCTTGCGCAGCTGCTCCGGCGGGTAGAAACAGCGCCCAAAGCAGCTTTCAATGTAGGCGCGATCCTGCGCGGCGCGCTGCTTCAGGGTAATGTTTGCCCGGCGCTTGTCCACCGCCAGCCCGCTGCCTGCGGCATCCACCGCGCCGGAATGCTCCACCGTCACCCGGTCGGTCTTGATCATCTGGGTGGGCATGGCTTTGGTAGCCAGCTTTGCCCAAAAGCCCTGCAGCCGCAGATGCAGCGCGGGCTTCTGGCGCACCTTGCCGTCAAACAGGGCGAACTTTGCAAACAGCGCCAGCAGGTCGTTTTTGAGCTGTGCTGGTTCCGGTACGGTCTCCGGTTCCAGCGCGGCGGCAAGGCTGCTCTCGTAAGGAGTCATGACCGGAGCGGTGCGTCCCAGCACCTTGCGCCAGCGTGCAGCCTGCATGGTGTACACCAGCTGGTTTTTCGCCATCCACTCCTGCCGCGAAAGCTTGTACTGAATGGCAAAAAAGTAGTCCGCGTGGGCAAACCGCAGCGCTTCCAGCACCGGGCGGCGGGGCAGCTCCAGCCGGTAGGCGGCGTTTTCTAAGTACAGCCACGCCATATCGTCCAGCATGGGCTGGCGCGTGTCGCCCTCCCATGCGGAAAAAATGTCCCGGATCAGCGCGTCACCGTAGTATTTGTGCACCAGTCCCACGATGCAGTTCATGTAAAAATCAATGGTGCCGTCCGTGTTGCGGGCCAGAAACAGCGGCTTGAAGCCGTAAGCACCAGCAGCGGCCCAGACCTGATTGGCCGCACGCCGCTCCTGCGCGGTGTAGCTCTGGGCGTCCATCAGGCAAACAGCTTTCCGGCATCCAGCTTGGCCGGGATGCGCGCAGCGATCACGTCCCGGATCAGTCCCTGCTCGTAGGAGTCAAAGGCCTTGTTGGTGATGCCCATATCCAGCGCCGCCCCGGCGGGGATGCCCCTGCGGATCAGCCGCAGCGCGTCCAGCATACCGCGCAGATCCAGCGCCTTGGTGGAGATCTCGGCACTGTCGCACTTTTTCTGCAGGTCCAGAAACAGCAGTGCGAACTGGTGCACATACTTTGCGGCAAGATCCGGGAACTGCGCCCGCAGCAGCTTTTCCAGATTATCCTGCGTGATGGTGGGCATCTGCACCACCGCAAAGCGGGAGGTCAGCGCCTCGTTCAGCTCCCGGGTGCCCGCGTAGCCGTAGTTCATGGTGGCAATAAAGCGGGTCTCCTCGGCCAGCGGGATGCGGTCGTACCCGGGCACATCGATGGCGCGGCGGAAGTCCAGCACCGCGTGCAGCACCGCCAGCGCCTCGTTTTTGGCCATGTTGATCTCGTCCAGCACGCCAAAGCCGCCGCACTGTGCGCAGCGGTACACCGGCCCGGGACGGAACACCACCTGCCCGCCCGCAAAGGTATCCATGCCGATCAGGGAGGCGGCATCCATGTTTACATGAAAAGAGATGTCCCATGCGGGGCGGCCAAAGGCGGCGGCAAGGTTTTCTGCCAGCACGTTTTTGCCGGTGGCCTTGCCGCCGGCCAGCAGCAGGTTTTCGCCGCAGAGGATGGCCGCCAGCGCCTGCTCCCACACCTCTTTGCCGTAGTAGGTAAAGGCAGGGGTGGGGATGCGCGGGCGCAGCGCCTCACTGAGCGGATGGGCGGCGCGGTATTCCTGCACCGCCGTAAGCAGGGCGGGGTCCACCCCTTCCTGCCGTAAGGTATCCAGAATATCCGACATTTGTACAAACACCTCGATCTCTGACCGGGCGGGAATGAACTGCCCGGTTTTCAGCCTTATCATAGCACAATCGCGGGCATTTGTGTAGAGGGCGTGCGGGGCAAAAACACAAAGAGGGGCAGCCCCAAATGGGACCGCCCCTCTTCACATGAAAAAGAAGAAACGCTTAGAGTATGCCGGAGAACTGCGCTTTATCAGGCGTTCTCAAGACCAGCCATCTGCTTGACGGATTTGATGGCAAAGGTCAGGGTGCGGCCACAAGCGGTGCCGCCCATGACGCAGGGGTAGTTGTTCTGGAAGAAGCTACCGGACATATCGCCGGTAATGTACAGGCCGGGAATGGGCTCGTTGTTGCTATCCTTCGCCTGGCAGTTTTCAGTGATGGAAATACCCTGCATACTGCACAGCAGAGAGGCACCCAGCCAGCAGCCGTAGAAGGGCGCGGTGCGGATGGCGCTCAGGCGGCTTGCAGGCTTGCCGAAGTCCTCGTCGTTCTGTTTGTCGTACAGCTCATTGTAGCGGGCAACGGTGGCTACAAAGTTGTCCTTGTCAGCACCGGTAAAGCCCATCTTGTCGGCAAGCTCTTCAATGGTGTCCGCCTTCATGATCAGGCCCTCACCCTCGTACTGCTCCAGCTGAGCTTCCATCATGCCGGGGATGTAACGGGTCAGTGCAGAGCAACCGATGGTGTGGAAACGATCTACGTCGCTGCGGAAGTTTGCATCGTGGATCATGGCATAAACGTGCCCCGGCTGCTGGAAAGAAGCATGGGAGGCATTGTCGTATTCCTGACTTTCGTTCATAAAACGCTCGCCATGGCGGTTGACCTTCAGGAAGGGCTGGCTGCCGGGGTTGTACTGACCCACAGTGCCGGGGAAGGCCTTGCCGCCAAAGGCAGAGCCGTTGTCCGCATAACCGGCATCCACACCGGGTGCCACCAGACCGCGGTCGAACAGCACGGGAGCAGGCTCTGCATCCAGATGTGCACCTGCCCAGATAGCGGCGCGGATACCATAGCCCTTGTCAGCAGGGGTATAGGAGCAGGCGGTGGTCACGCTGGTGCCCAGCGGGTCCAGCTGCTCCATCATGTAGGGATTGCCTGCATAGCCGCCACAGGCCAGCAGTACGCCCTTGGCTGCGTTGATGCGGATGAAGTGGTCGTCGGCAGTGCTCTGGGCGATAACGCCGGTGATGCGGCCGTCGGCATCCTTTTCCAGCTTGGCAAGGCCGGTGTTAAAGTCGATGCTGTAGCCCTTGCTCTCGATATACTCCTGAAATACCACGTTGCGGGGCTTTTCGGCGCTGCTGTAGTCGACCTGCTGCACAGGGAACATCAGCTTGCTCTGGCTCACCTGCGTATCATCCGGCCATTTGGCTTCATCGCCGGAGGTCAGGTTACATACATAGTTGTAGGGCTCGCTTTCCAGAATGCCGGAAACAAAATCGTGCATGGCGGCAGACTCATTGATCCAGGTCTTAACTACGCGCTGGTCGCAGCGACCGCCCATGGAGCGGGAGATCTCGCTCAGCAGCTCGGCGCGGTCAACAGGAGCGATGCCCTTTTTCTTTGCTTCGCTGCTGTCGATGGTGCCGTACCAGTGGCGGGTATCCATAACGGCAGAATTCTGCTCGATGATGCGGAAGTCCAGTCCGTTCTGTGCAGCATAAGCGGCTGCGCACATACCACCGTTGCCAGCGCCCACAATGACGATATCGGTATCCCATGTCTCAGTGATGGAAGCCTCGTCGATGTCAGGCTCTTTGCCCAGCCAGTCGTTCTCATCGCCGGTGGGCAGCTGCACGCTGGAGACCACGGCCTCGCCCTTAGCCTGTGCGTAGCAGCTCTTGGCGGCCTTCATCACGGCGTTAGAGGTGACGGTGGAGCCGGAAACACCGTCGATCTCGGCAGAACCAGCAGCCAGCAGCTGCTCGCGCAGCTCATCGGCAGCGGCAGCGCCGAAGGAAGCGGTCTCGCCGGAGGTATCCACCACCACGTCGGTGACAGCGCTGTCGGAGAAGGTCATAGTGACCTTGACGGTGGAGGAAATACCCTCGGCAGTGCCCTCGTAGGTGCCGGGGGTGTACTGGCCGGCAGCACCGGAAGTGGAAGCGGAAGCAGAGCCGGAGGCGGCATTGCAGGCAGCCAAAGCACCGGCGGTCACACCGCTCATGGCGGCAGCAGCGGCGATCTTGATAAAGCCCTTACGGGAAATCTTGTTCATAGGTACGCTCTCTTTCTTTTTTCTCTTCTTGTTTTCCTTCTTGTTGTGCAGCAAGGTGAAGGCCACTTTGCTGAATCCTTAACAATTGTAGCGTAGAAAAATGCTGTTTACAATTCAAGTTTATCATATTATAATTAAGGAAAACCTAATGTATTTGGGAGGAAGGAAAGAATGAACCAGAGCGCGATGGCGGGCTTTGTAAAGATCGTGGAGATGAACAGCTTTTCTGCGGCGGCAGAGGCGCTGTATCTTTCACAGTCGGCACTTTCGCAGCAGATCCGCACGCTGGAAGGGCAATTGCAGTTTGAACTGTTCCAGCATGTGCCGCGCCGTGTGGTGCTGACCCCGGCGGGATGGGATTTTTACCCCAAGGCAAAGCAGCTGCTGGAATTGTACGATGAGGCGGTGCATCATGCGCAGGCAGTAAAGCTGAATGCAAATCCACCCAAACGGCATCTACTGATCGGACATCAGAATATGCCGCTGCAAATGCTAGGCTTTGACCTGTTTGCCGCTACAGGGGAGTTGAGCAACCGCTTTTCTCCTATAATGCACCGCTGTGCCAGCATAAAGGATGTCTGGAGGGCGTTGCTGAATGATGAGATCGATCTTTCATTACAGATCGAGTGTGCAGAGATCGCGGCGCGAGGCTTGCACTTTTATCCGGTAGTGTATATGCCAGAGATCGGCGTCCCATTTCATACGCCGCCGGAGGTGCCCCGTGGATATATTACGCTGGAACAGGCGGTGCAGTATCGGTGGATGTTTGCAGAAACACCAGAGCAGTCACTGTATGAGACCGCATTGCTGCACGAGGCTGCGAGACGACAGGCAGAAATCATTCGCAGCGTAAAAAGTGTACAGTATGAACTGCCCAGCCTGATGCTGACCCCGGCAGTGTACTACCGCAGACCGGATCCTTCACAGGTGTTTATTCTGGATTGGAACAAGGGAATGCGGTTTGGTATTGTTACGAAAGCGGAGCCGGACTCGGTGGTGATGGCCTATGTCCGCGCCTTGCAGCAACAGCTGCCGTCCCTCTCGGAAAAGCTGTTCGGCTTGAAGCTGGAACCGGTGGAGGAATCATAAAGAAAAGACGAAAACCCTCTCAGGTACCGACAGATGTAGAAAAGCTCCCCCCTCTCGGGGGGAGCTGGCATCGCGCAGCGATGACTGAGAGGGTAAAACAAAGAGCACCTATTGCCCTAAAAAGGCGACAGGTGCTCTTTTTGCAATTATATCGTGATGACAGGTGCTTTAATCCACCACATCCTCGAACTGGCTGTTGTACAGGTCGGCGTAGAAGCCGCCGGCCTCGATCAGCTGGTCGTGGGTGCCCTGCTCCACAATGTCGCCGTCCCGCATCACAAGGATGAGGTCGGCATCGCGGATGGTGGAAAGGCGGTGGGCGATGACAAAGCTGGTGCGCCCCTCCATCAGGCGGTCCATGGCGGTCTGGATGCGCTGCTCAGTGCGAGTATCCACGCTGCTGGTGGCCTCGTCCAAAATCAGGATGCGGTTGTCTGCCAGAATGGTGCGGGCGATGGTAAGCAGCTGCTTCTGTCCCTGACTGACGTTGGAGGCGTCCTCGTTCAGTTCCATCTGGTAGCCGCCGGGCAGGGTGCGGATAAAGTGGTCGGCGTTGGCAGCCTTTGCGGCAGCAATCACCTCTTCATCGGTGGCGTCCAGCCGGCCGTAACGGATGTTCTCCATAATGGTGCCCTTGAACAGCCATGTGTCCTGCAACACCATGCCAAAGCCCTCGCGCAGAGCGCTGCGGTCAAAGTCCCGCACATTGTGGCCGTTCAGGGTGATAGAACCGGCGTCCACATCGTAAAAGCGCATCAGCAGCTTGACCATGGTGGTCTTGCCCGCACCGGTGGGGCCTACGATGGCTACCTTCTGGCCGGGCTGCACCGTGCAGCTGAAGTCGTGGATGACGGTCTTGTCCGGGGTGTAGCCGAAACGCACATGGTCAAAGGTGACCTGTCCGTCAATGTCGGCAGGGTCGGCGCGGCGGGCAGGGTCGGCCAACTGCGCCTCCTCCGGCTCGTTCAAAAACTCGAACACCCGCTCGGCAGCAGCGGCCATGCTTTGCAGCATATTGGACACCTGCGAAAGCTGCTGGATGGGCTGGGTAAAGTTTTTGACGTACTGGATAAAGGCCTGAATATCACCAATGGTGATAACGCCGTTTGCGGCAAAAATGCTGCCCACGATGGCCACCGCCACATAGCCCAGGTTGCCCACAAAGTTCATGATGGGCATCATCAGGCCGGAGAGGAACTGGCTTTTCCATGCGGATTCGTACAGCTTATCGTTGGCGGCGTTGAAGTCTGCCAGTACCACGGCCTCGCGGTTAAACGCCTTGACCACATTGTGGCCGGCGTAGATCTCCTCGACCTGACCGTTGACCACGCCCAGGGTGGCCTGCTGTGCCTTGAAGTACTTCTGGCTGAACTTGACCACCACCAGCACCAGCGCCAGCGATACCGGTAAGATCAGCAGGGCGATCAGGGTCATGCGGGGACTGATGGAGAGCATCATCACCAGCACACCGATCATGGTGGTCACGCTGGTGATCAGCTGGGTGATGCTCTGGTTCAGGCTCTGGCCCAGTGTGTCCACATCGTTGGTGATGCGGGAGAGCACCTCGCCCACGGTGCGCTTTTCAAAGTACGCCAGCGGCAGGCGGTTGATCTTTTCACTGATCTGGCGACGGAAGTCGTAGCAGACCTTCTGAGAAAGGCCGGTCATCAGCCAGCCCTGAATAAAGCTGAAGGCGCTGCTCAGCAGGTACATCCCCAGCAAAAACAGCAGGATACGGCCGATATACACAAAATCGATGCTGCCGGTGCCACGCAGCCGGGCGATCCAGCCGGTGGCAAGGGCGGTGGTGGCCTTTGCCAGCACCTTGGGGCCTGCAATGTTGAAGATGGTAGAAAGAATTGCAAACAACATGGCTGCCGCAAGGGGCAGCTTGTAGTGGCTCATGGTGCGGATGAGCTGCCGCAGCGTGCCTTTAAAGTCCTTGGCGCGCTCGGTGGTGGGACGTCCGGGTCTGGGCATATCACTCACCCTCCTTTTCTGTATTCAGGGTATCCAGCGCCAGTTCCTTCTGGCTCAGCTGGCTGCGGGCGATCTCCTGATATTCCGGGCAGCTGACCATCAGCTGGGCGTGGGTGCCCTTGCCCACCAGTCTGCCTTCGTCCAGTACAAGGATCTGGTTTGCGTGCAGCACGGTGGAAATGCGCTGTGCCACAATGATCACAGTGGCGTTGTCGGTCTGTGCCTTCAAAGCGCGGCGCAGCGTTACATCGGTCTTGTAGTCCAGCGCCGAGAAGCTGTCGTCAAACAGATAGACCTTGGGATTTTTGGCAATTGCCCGGGCAATGGAAAGCCGCTGCTTCTGGCCGCCGGATACGTTGGAGCCGCCCTGCGCAATGGGACTTTGATAGCTTTCGGACTTTGCCTCGATAAAATCAGTGGCCTGTGCAATGGCGGCGGCTTTGTGCACCTGTGCGTCGGTGATATCCTCGCCGCCGAATTTCAGGTTGCTGTCAATGGTGCCGCTGAACAGCACACCCTTCTGGGGCACATAGCCCAGCAGGTCGTGCAGCTGTGCCTGTGGCATCTCGCGCACGTCAATGCCGTCCACGGTCACCTTGCCGCCGGTCACATCGTAAAAGCGGGGGATCAGGTTGAGCAGGGTGGACTTGCCGCAGCCGGTGGAGCCGATGATGGCGGTAGTCTCGCCGGGCTTTGCGGTAAAGCTGATGTGTTCCAGCGCATCGCTGTCTGCACCGGGGTAACGGAAGCTCACATCCTCGAACTGCACAACGCCCTGCCAGTCGGTGTGCGCCTGTGCGGCCTTTGCGGCGGCTTCGTCCGGGTCGTGGATGGTGGCTTTGGTGCGGATGACCTCGTCAATACGATCCGCAGCCACACCGGCGCGGGGCAGCATGACGGCCACCATGGCCAGCATCAGGAAGGACATGACGATCTGCATGGTGTAGGTGATAAAGGCAATCATTTCGCCCACCTGCATAGTGCCGGCATCCATGGCCTTGCCGCCGAACCAGACGATGAGCAGGCTGGTGCCGTTCATGATCAGGGTCATAAAGGGCATCATAGCCACCATAGCGCGGTTGGTGAACAGCTGGGTGCCCATCAGCTCCCGGTTGGCCTTGTCAAAGCGCTGCTCCTCAAACTTTTCGCGGCTGAAGGCGCGCACCGGCATGATGCCGGTCAAAATTTCGCGGCTGACCAGATTCAGCCGGTCCACCAGCTGCTGCATCACCTTGAATTTGGGCATGGCAACGCTCATCAGGAAGAGCAGCAGCAACAAAAGCAGTGCCACGTCCAGCACCACGATCCAGGAAAGGCCGCTGCTGCTGCCTACAACGTGCAGCACGCCGCCAATGCCCAGAATGGGCGCGTAGGCCACCATGCGCAGCAGGATGACGCAGACGAACTGCACCTGCTGGATATCGTTGGTGGTGCGGGTGATGAGAGAGGCGGTGGAAAAATTCTCAATCTCCGCATTGGAAAAGCCGATAACGCTGGAGAAGGTCTCCCGGCGCAGGTCGCGGCCGATGGCGGCAGATACCCGGGAGGCAAGGAAGCCCACGGCCACAGCCACGGCCACCATCAGCAGGGTGAGCGCCAGCATCTGGCCGCCCACCCGGAAGAGGTAACCCATCTGCACATCCTGCGCAACGCCCTGCGCCTCGTATTCCAGCTGCACCAGCAGCAAAGACTGGCTTTTCAGGTTTTCCAGCAGGGTGCTGTCCAGCTGGCTCATGGCACCGTCCAGCTGCTTTTGCAGCATACTGCGGTCAAAGCCGGGCATCTGGCTCATGGCGGCAAACTGGCTGCAAACGGTGTCCAGATTCGCTGCCGTAGGGGTGACGGTCTCAGTGTCCGCGTCCGCAGCGGCAGAGGGCGTCTCGGCAAGGCCGGTCATACCCATATTACTTTGCCCGGCGGGGGTGTTGGCGGCCTGTGTAGCAGCCATATACAGCACGATGTCCGGGGTGGTCACGGCCTCTTCCAGTGCGGTGCGCTCGTCCTCGGTCAGGTCGGAGCGCAGCTGCAACACGCCATCGTCCTGCAGGTAGTACTGGTAGGCGTTTTGCAGCTTCTGCGCATCCTCCTCGCTCATCAGCAGGCTCAGCGCGTCCAGCGTACTCTGGCGCACCGTCTGGGGCAGGGGGCTTTCAATGCCGCCCTGCTGGATGCCGGTGTCCACAATCTTGCTGGTGTAGTCCGGCAGGGCAAGGTCGCAGTACGCCTGCACGAACAGCAGTGCGAACACCACAAGGCAGACTGCCCAGTGCCGGGCCAGCTGCTTAAAGATCTTTGTCATGGTTCGTTTCTCCCTTCGGGTTAATGTTGCGCGCGGCATTTTCCGCAAGAATGGCATCCATCAGCGCGCCGCGCAGCGCGTCCATCTGGGCTACCTGCTCCGGCTCTAACCGTGCCAGCACGCTGGCAAAGTAGTTGCGCAGAGCCTGCTCACACTGGTGGCACAGCTCGTACCCCTTGGGGGTGATGCGCACCAGCGTTTTGCGGCGGTCGGCGGGGTCCGGTTCCCGCACCACGGTGCCGTCCTGCTCCATGAGCCGCAGCCCGCGCGAGACCGCCGGCAGCGGCTGACGAATCTCCCGGGCAAGGTCGGAGACATAAATGGCACCGTCCTTTCCGTGACAGTTGATGGCGTGCAGCAGGCCTTCCAGCATATTGAAGTGGCATTTGGGGCAATCGGCCAGCGCCGCCCGCATCCCGGCCTTGGATGCCTTGCTCAGCTGCCCGATATAGTGGCACATCCCCTGAAAGCTGGGGGTGCTTGGCTCGGACACGACAGTCCCTCCTCGTTTGCATTTTTTTAGATACTTAACAGTTGTTAAGTATTAACGCCTGATAAGCATATTCCTTTTGCTGCCGGATTGCAAGGGAATGGGGAAATATTAAACAAAAATTCACAAAAAACTTGTAGGTTTTGTCAATGCGCAAACCGGCTCTCGCTGCATAGAAATAAAGGACAGGCAGAAACGGAGGGCGCGGATGGAGCAGGGATTCCAAGTGTTGTTACAGGTATTCGGCGGATTGGCGCTGTTTTTATATGGAACGGACAGCCTGTGCAGGGCAGTACAGCAGGGAGCGGGCAGGCGTCTGCGCAGCCTGCTGGCGCGGTGCACCGCAAACCCGGTGGCAGGGTTGCTGACTGGTGCTGCGGTAACGGCGGTGCTGCAAAGCAGCTCAGCGGTCACGGTTATGGTGATTGCCTTTCTGGCGGCGGGGCTGTTGCAGCTGCGGCAGGCGGTTCCGGTGGTGTTCGGGGCGAACATCGGCACAACAGTCACGGCACAGCTGCTGGCGTTTCAGGTGGAAGGCTGGCGGTATCTGCTGCTGTTTGGCGGGGTGCTGCTCTGTCTGGTCTGTAAAGGCTGGCGGGGCCGCTGCGTGGGCGAGGCAGTGTTCGGCTTTGGGCTGCTGTTCGAAGGCGTCACCGTGATGCGCAGCGCCATGGAGCCGCTGCTGCAAAGCCCTCTGCTCCGGCTGGAGCTTGCCCGGGTGCGGCAAAGTCCCATGCACGGGCTGCTGGCGGGTGTCTGCATGACCTTAACGGTGCAAAGCAGCTCTGCCACAGTGGCGCTGCTGCAAAGCATGGCGGCGCAGCCCGGGGCAGACGGCGTGCACAGCCTGCTGGGGCTGACGGCGGCCATTCCCATTTTGCTGGGGGATAACATCGGCACCACCATCACGGCGGTGCTTGCCGCCATCGGGCAGGGAAGAGACGCCAAGCGGGTGGCGGCAGCCCACGCCATCTTCAACCTGAGCGGCGCGGCGGTGTGCTGCGCACTCTTGCAGCCCTTTGCGGCGCTGGTGCGGCTGTGCTCGCCCGCAGGGGTGGAGTGCGCCGTGATCGCCCGGCAAATCGCCAACGCACACACCTTATTCAACGTACTGTGCGCGCTGGTGTGGCTGCCCCTGACCGGGCAGATGGTGCGGCTGGTCTGCGCGCTGCTGCCCGATAAAAAACGACCGGAAGAACGGTTGTAAACCGGAGCGGGGAATGGTATACTGAAGCAGACGATACTATTATATATAAAGGATGGAATGCAATGAAACGGAAAATCGGCAGGCTGTGCATGGTGCTGGGTGCTGTGCTGATCTTATGCGCCGCCGGGTTGCTGGGCTACAACCGGTGGGATGCCGCCCGGGCAGAAAAGGCTTCGCAGGAAGTATTGGGCGAGCTGGAGCAGACCATGCAAAAGACCATTACGGAGCACCAGCAGGAAAACGAGACTGCAGCCCCGCAGCCGGTGTTGGACCCGACGCAGGAGATGACCACCGTGGAGGTGGAAGGGCGGGACTACATCGGGGTGCTTTCCATCCCGGCGGTAGAACGGGAGCTGCCGGTGATGGCGCAGTGGAGCTACGCCGGGCTGAAGATCGCCCCCGGGCGGTACAGCGGCACCACCTATGGCGATGATCTTGTGATCTGCGGCCACAACTACGCAATGCACTTCAGCCCCATCAAGTGGCTGGCCATCGGCAGTTCGGTCTATTTTACGGATGCAGACGGTCTGCGCTGGAGCTATGAGGTGGAGAGCGTGGAGACTTTGCGCCCCACCCAGATCGAGGAGATGACCACCGATACCGAGACGGACAACTGGGATCTGACCCTGTTCACCTGCACCTCCGGCGGCGGTTCCCGCTACGCGGTGCGCTGTGTGCGGACAGGCTACCCCGTCCGTGTGACGGACGCGGCAGAATAATGCTTTGCACAGCAGGATGATTTGGAAGGGCTTCCGCTTTGCTCTAGCCATTATCAGCGGAAAATTTATTTTTAATTTCGGGATAGCGGAGCGTCTGCGGACGCTCCGCTATCCCATTTTCACAGGAGGGGGTCGTGACGGAAAACGGCAGCTCCAGCGCCTGTTTCCTGCGGAAATGCGGCGCTGCGGGGACTGCCAAAGACCTGATCTCCGAGGAAAATGGCCGTGTACAGCGTGAGCAGACTGGGGAGCATACGCTGTTTTTTACGCAAAAAATCCGCAAAAACGTTTGAAAGTCCTTTTTATGGTATCTGAATTATGCGATACTGTGTTCACCGGGAAAGCCCCGGAACAAAACAGAAACACAGGAGGGAAACACCATGAAGGATTTTGAGTTGCGTTATGTGGGCAATCATGTGGAGGTATACACCGGCAGTGGTGTGTTCCTGTTTTCGGCCGATACAGTGCGCGAGGCCATGGAAGAGCTGGCCGGGTAAGCGGCGGCATATCGCATCTGGGAAAGCTGAATGTAAAATGTATGTAAAATAACGGAAATCTTTTTGTTTGCCGCCCGGAAATATGTTGCGGAATGTGTAAAAAAAGTAACTTTCCTGTAAAATAAACCTTGTTGAGACGCCCCCTTTGATGGTATAATAAAAGTAAGCGGCTTCCGGAACAGGGCAGGCGTTGCGCGTGCAAGGTTCCGGCGGCTGTGTGCTGTAAAGGATTAAAAGGGAAGTTTCATATTAGGAGTATCGTTATGGATATCACACACATTACCTCTCTGCTGGGCGGCGTTGCGCTGTTCCTGTACGGCATGTCCATCATGGGCGCCGGTCTGGAAAAGCTGGCAGGCGGCAAGATGCAGGGCGTATTGCAAAAGCTTACCTCCTCTACCATCAAAGGCGTGATCTTCGGCACACTGATCACCGGCGTCATCCAGTCGTCGGCTGGTACGGTGGTTATTTGTGTCGGTCTGGTCAACTCCGGTATCATGACACTGACGCAGTCGGTAGGCGTGATCATGGGTGCAAATATTGGTACTACGGTAACAGGTCAGTTGATCCGCATGGCGGATATCTCAGGCGACAGCCTGTGGCTGACCTTGATCCAGCCCAAGACCTTTGCCCCCGTGGTGGCGTTTATTGGCTGCATTTTTTATGTGTTCCTGCGCAATGCCAAAAAGAAGAATATCGGTCAGATCATGCTGGGCTTCGGCATTCTGTTTACCGGCATGAGCCTGATGGATACCGGCGTTGCTCCCCTGCGGGAGAGCGCCGTCTTTCAGAATCTGTTTGTCACTATGACCAACCCCATTCTGGGCGTTCTGGTGGGCGTGGTGGTCACCGTGATCATCCAGTCCTCCTCCGCTTCGGTGGGTATTCTGCAGGCACTGTCCAGCACAGGGCTTGTCACCTTCAGCTCTGCCATTCCCATCATTCTGGGTGCACATATCGGTACGGCGTTCACCCCGTTGCTCACCATCGGCGGCTCCTCCAAGGATGGTAAGCGGGCAGCGCTCATCCACCTGTACTTCAACGTCATCGGCAGTGTGATCCTGCTGGCGCTGATCTATGCGGTGCAGTTCACCATCGGCATCCCCATGTGGGGCGATGTGATGAACAAGAGCTCCATTGCAAACATCCATACTTTGTCCAGCGTATGCGCCATGCTGCTGTTCCTGCCTTGCAGCGGAGTGCTGAGCCGCTTGGCGATGCTCACGGTGCCCAGTAGCGTGGAGGAAGCACAGGAGCTGAGCATGCCGGTGCTGGACGAGCGTCTGTACAAGAGCCCGGCTGTGGCCTTGCAGCAGGCGAAGAATGCGGTGATCAAGATGTCCCGCCGCGCCGCCCGCAACGTGGGTCTGGCCGCGCCGCTGCTTTTGAAGATGGACGAGGAGACCGTGAGCGCCATTAAGGTGCGCGAGAACCTGATCGACCGCATGGAGGTGGAGATCACCAACTATCTGATCAAGCTGACCGATCAGGAGCTGGGCGACGACGAGAGCCACGCGGTGACCGAGTTGCTGAACTTTGTCACCGAGTTCGAGCGCATTGGCGACTATGCCGTGAACATCATGGAAAAGGCCGAGGAGCTGCACGACAAGGAGGCCAGCTTCAGCGAGAGCGCCAAAAAGGAACTGCAATTGCTGGACGCCGCATTGGAGCGTATTCTGGCTCTGACGGACGAGGCCTTTGAAAACGATGATACCCAGAAGGCTGCACAGGTGGAGCCGCTGGAGGAGATCATTGATGTGATGGTGGAGCGCCTGCGCGACCAGCACATCCGCCGCCTGAAGGACGGCATCTGCTCCATCGACACCGGCGTGGTGTTCCTGGATGTGCTGAACAACGCCGAGCGTATCTCCGACCACTGCTCCAACATTGCGGTGCGCATGGTGGGCATGGAGGCCGGCGATGATTACGACTCTCACACCCTGAAAAACATCATGCACCACAGCCCCAGCAAGGACTATATGCTGGAGTACGAGCAGTGCCGCAAGGAATACCTTGTGCCGCTGGAAGAAATGGAAGCGTAAGTCATATTTATAACAGAGGCCGCTGCACATCGTTTGCAGCGGCCTCTTATACTTATTCCCCCAGATCCTCCAGCAGCAGGTCGAGTTCCCGGGGGCTGTTGACCACAAGCCCGCGCTTGATGCGTAAGGCGTCGTTTTCGGGCAGAAGATTGGTGTAGATGCCGGTCACGCGGATCAGGGTGCCCGGGGTGCCGTCGGCGCGGCAGGTGTACACCGCCACCCGCCCGCCGCTGTCTTGCAGGCAGTAGCGGGCGGTGTCCGTCTGGGGCACTGCCTGCGCGGCAAGGCTCAGGGGAGAGGCGGGGTCGGTCTCAGACCCGGCGGGGCTTTGAGACAGCGGCAGCTTTGGCAGCGCCATCCAGAACAGACTGAATACAATGGTGAATACGCAAAGCCCGTAGAACAGGCAGACAGACAGCTTGCGCATAAAAAACACTCCCTTCCCCGGTAAGTATGCCCCGTTTTGGCGGATAGCAGACAATTTTCACACGCAGATACTGTACTTTCCACAAGAGAGTGTGTTATACTATTTATATCTGCTCAGCGCGCAAAGATTGGTTCTTGCCCGGCTGGGGCTTGCGTGCTATAATATGGTATTGCAGTTTGAAATTTCGTGTCACAAACGATGTGGATAAAGCCCGGTGCAGCTATGCCCGGCAACAGTCTTGAAATGTCAGGAGGCGATCCCTATCTCCAACAATGAGATGAGAAAGATCCACCGGGGCGGCGAGGAGCAGCCTGCCCGCCCGGTGGGACGTAAGGTCAATGTTTCCCAGAGCCGCCGCGAGGTACACTCCGCAGCGGAAAACCGTACCCGCACACCCAAGGCACCCAAAAGCCCCAAGCCGCCGAAGGAAAAGAGCAAGCATCCCATTCTGCGGTTCATTGGCCGCACTGTCGCTACGGTGCTCTGCCTTGGCATCATGCTGGGCAGCGTGGTGGCCGTGGGCATGGTGTTCTATGTGGTGCAGGCTACTGCCAACGACGGTGACCTGCTGGACCTAGACAACATTCAGCTGAGCCAGTCCAGTATGGTGGTAGCTACCGACCCGGATACCGGCGCACAGGTGGAGTATGCCACCCTGCGCTCCTCCAACAGCCACCGCGTATGGGCAGACCTTGAGCAGATTCCCTCCAATTTGCAGTATGCCTTCATCTGCACCGAGGATAAGGACTTCTACTCAGAGCCCGGCGTCAACTTCAAGCGCACCATCGGCGCAATGATCAATGAGTATCTGCTGCCCATTTACAGCTCCAAGCAGGGCGCATCCACACTGGAACAGCAGCTCATCAAGAACCTGACCGATGACAACAGCGCCAGCGGTATTGATGGCGCATTGCGCAAGGTGCGCGAGATCTACCGCGCCCTCTGCCTGAGTCGCAGCTACTCCAAGGAGACCATTCTGGAGGCTTACCTGAACACCATCAGCTTTACCGGCACCATTCAGGGTGTGCAGACGGCGGCCAACGAGTACTTCAACAAGGACGTCAGCCAGCTGAGCCTGTGGGAGTGCGCTACCATTGCCTCTATTACAAAAAACCCCACCAACTATAACCCCTATACGAACCCCGAAAATCTGATCCACCGCCGCAACTTCATCATGTACAATATGTGGCAGCAGGGAGTGATCAGCGAGGAGGACTACCGCAACGGCGCTGCACAGCCCCTTGTGCTGGCCGAAGAAGACAGCGGCAAAAAGCCCAGCACCGTCACCTCCTACTTCACCGATGCACTGTTCAATGAGGTCGTGCAGGACATCATGACCAAGGAGGGCATCAGCGAGTCCGAGGCACAGAAGCTGCTCTACACCGGCGGCTTTACCATCGAAGCCACTGTCAACACCAAGCTGCAGTCCCAGATGGAAAACCTGATGCTGAACACCGACGATGCCTACTTCCCGGCGGGCTGGCATGAGGAAGAGGTCACCTCCATTTCGGACGATGATGTGCAGGTGTTCAACGAGGACGGCACCCCCAAGACCCGCACCGGCGAAGATGGCACCGTCTACTATTACCGCAACGTGCGCACGCAGGCTGCTATGGTCACGCTGGACTATGACGGCAACGTGCTGGCCATTGCGGGCGGCCTGGGCGAAAAGACCAAGAGCCTTTCCCTGAACCGCGCCTATAATGTGGAGCGGCAGACCGGTTCTACCATCAAGCCCATCGGTGCCTATGCGCTGGGCATTGAGTACGGTCTGGTCAACTGGTCCACCATGCTCAACAACTCCCCCCTGTATCAGAAGCAGGATATGATCATCCGGGACGAGGACTACTGCCGCAAGAATGGCCTGATGGGACTCTCCGACAAGCAGCTCCGCGCTTACCCCAACGCATGGCGCAGCTGGCCGCGCAACTACGGCGGCAACTATGGCGACGGCAGCGATCTCCCGCTGTGGAACGGCCTTGCCCGCTCGCTGAATACCATCGCAGTCCGCGTGGGCGACCTTGTGGGCGCAAGCAATATCTTCAACTTCGTCTACAACACTCTGCAACTGAATACGCTGGACCCCACCAACGACGTGGGTCTGGCGCAGATGGTTATGGGCAGCCAGACCAAGGGCGTTACGCCCATGGCGCTGGCCGCAGCCTTCCAGATCTTCTATGACGGCGAGTACACCACTCCGCACCTGTACACCCGTGTGCTGGACCGGGAAGGCAACATCTATCTGGAAAACAACGCCACCAGCTATCAGGCACTGACCCCCGATACCGCTTATGTCATGAACCGTCTGCTGAAGAACGTTCTGTTCTCCAGCGTAGGTACTGCCAGCGGCCGCTACCCCAACTCCAACGGCATGGAGGCCTTTGGTAAGACTGGTACTGCCAGCGACGAAAAGGATCTGTGGTTCGTGGGCGGCACACCCTACTATGTCACCGCTGTGTGGTGGGGATATGATGCACCTTACGATATGACCAAGACCCTGTCCAAGCAGCAAGCCAAGACCCGCACCTGTGTTATGGCGTGGAAGGCACTGATGGAGCAGGCACAGGCAGACCTGCCCTATAAGGCATTCCCCGCCTCCGCAGGCGTGGTGGAGCGCCGTTACTGCACCCAGAGCGGATTGCTGGCCGGTGCAGGCTGCCCGAGCACTGCCGTGGGCTACTACCGTGCCGATGACCTGCCCGATACCTGCACCTATTCCCATGCCGCACCGCAGGCTGCTGCCCCTGCCGAGAACACAGACGATGCTGTGCCCACCCAGCCGGTCATCCCCACCGATACCAGTGCACTGGACACGGAATAAGGACAAAAATCGTACTTTTTCACCCCTTTGCTGAAAAATCCGGCAAGGACAGGGCGCACTTCACAAGACAAAACTGGACAAAGTGACAAAATAGCATCCGGGCTCTTGCATTGCAGGGGTTCGGATGCTATTATATTTTCTGCAAGAACACTTGTGTTTGAGAGGTGAACAAGTTGGAACGCCGTTTTTATCTGGTGGATGCGCAGGTGCTGCCGGAGGTTTTTCTCAAGGTGGTACGCGCCAAGGAGTTGCTGGCCAGCGGCGAAGCCCGCAGCATTTCGGCTGCGACCCGCGCCGTAGAGCTTTCGCGCAGTGCATTTTATAAGTATAAGGATTGTATTTTTGATTCCGAGAACGGCCGTGAGGTCATCACGGTCATGGCCACCCTGCGGGACGAGACCGGCGCGCTGCAAAGCCTTCTGGCCGGCATCAGCGCCGCAGGTGCCAGTATTGTGACCATCAACCAGTCCACCCCGGAGAATGGGGCTGCGCTGGTGGCGGTCACCATCCGCACCGATACCATGCAGATGTCCCCGGAGGAACTGACCGAAAAGCTTTCGCGCCAGCGCATGGTCGTGGGTGTGCGCTGCGGGTATAACCTGTAACAAAGCAGGAAACGAGGGAAAGAGAGTATGGCTAAAATTGCAATTCTGGGCTTTGGCACGGTGGGCAGCGGCGTATACGAGGTGCTGTGCCACAATGCTGCAAGCGTCTCCCGCCGGGCTGGCGAACCGGTGGAGGTAAAATACATTCTGGACCCGAAGGATTTTACCGGCAACCCGGTGGAGCCTTTGGTGGTCAAGAATATCGACGTGATCCTGCAGGACCCGGAGATCCAGGTGGTGGTGGAGACCATCGGCGGTACCCGCTTTGCTTACCCCTACGTCAAGGCGTGTCTGGAGAGCGGCCGCAGCGTGTGCACCTCCAACAAGGAGATGGTGGCCACCTACGGCGCAGAGTTGCTGGCACTGGCCAAGGAGCACGGCTGCGCCTTCCTGTTCGAGGCCTCTGTGGGCGGCGGTACGCCCATCATCACCCCCATGCACCAGTGCCTGGCGGCCAACGTCATCACCGAGGTGGAGGGCATCGTGAACGGTACCACCAACTTCATGCTCACCAAGATGGTGCGGGAGGGACTGGGCTTTGAGGATGCGCTGCAAATTGCGCAGGAGCTGGGTTACGCAGAGACCAAGGACCCCAGCGATGACGTGGACGGCCGCGACGCCTGCCGCAAGATCGCCATCCTGTCCTCCATGGTGTGCGGCCACCAGATCTACCCCCAGAACATCCCCACCCGGGGCATCCGCGCCATTACCGCCGCCGATGTGGCCAGCGCCGAAAAGCTGGGCTGCGTTATCAAGCTGATCGCATGGATGAAGCTTGGCAAGGACGGCAGCGTGGCCGCCGGTGTAGAGCCGTGTCTGGTGCCCAAGGCAAACCAGCTGGCCAGCGTGGACGATGTGTTCAACGCGGTGCTGGTCAAGGGCGATATGCTGGGCGATGTGGTGTTCTACGGCAAGGGCGCAGGCAAGCTGCCCACCGCCAGCGCTGTGGTGGCAGACGTGGTGGATGCGTTGAAAAACGGCGCACAGGTGCACGACAGCCTGTTCTGGCAGCCTGCGGACCCAGTGGACGGCATGCTCACCGACCCGGCTCCCGCTGCATATTATGTGCGTGTGGCGGGCATTGCACCCGCTGTGGTGGAGGCCATCTACGGCTACGGCAAGGTGGTGGATGAGCGGTACGAGGGCTGCGCCTACTTTGTGGAGCGCGCCGACGAGCGTGCGCTGGCAGAGGCCGCGCGCAAGGTGGAGGCCGTGGGCGGCAGCGTGAAGCTGGTGCTCAAGCGTCTGCCCGAGGAAGTGTAACGGAAAGGAACTGCGGCAATGAAGATCAAGGTTTCAGTCCCTGCCACCAGCGCCAATGTAGGCTCCGGCTTCGATGCGCTGGGTCTGGCAGTTACGTTGTACAACACAGTCACCTTTGAGGACAGCGAAGTGCTGGAGATCTCGGCATCGGACGGCACCCGCATCCCCCGGGGCGAGTCGAATCTCGTGTACCGCTCCGCCAAGGGCCTGTTCGAAAAGGTTGGCAAGCAGATCCCGCCCCTCAAGATCACCCAGACGAACCCCATCCCCATGGCACGGGGTCTGGGCTCTTCTTCGGCCTGCATTATCGCGGGTCTGCTGGGCGCAAACCGGATGCTGGGCGATGTGCTCAACACGCAGGAGCTGCTCACGCTGGCAACTGCCATTGAGGGACACCCCGATAACGTGGCTCCGGCACTACTGGGCGGCCTGACCAGCAGCGTGTTCGAGGACGGCAAGGTGTATTCGGTCAAGCGGAATGTGGACGAAAGCCTCTGCTTTGCTGCCATCGTGCCGGACTACAAGCTGCTGACCGAGGCAGCCCGCGCTGCCCTGCCTAAAGAGGTATCCCATAAGGACGCGGTGTATAACCTGTCCCGTGCGGCGCTGGTGCCCGCAGCCTTCTGCGAGGGGCGGCACGACCTGCTGGCCATTGCCACCGAGGATAAGCTGCACCAGCAGTATCGCATGCCCTTGATGCCCGGTTCCCGCGAGGTGTTCGATATGGCGCGGCTGTGCGGCGCAAAGGCCGTGTATGTGTCCGGTGCAGGCAGCACGGTCATGGCTGTGGCAGAAAAGGCCGAGGCCGAAAAGTTCTATTCCAAGCTGGAAAAAGGTCTGGAGCTGCTGGAAGGTCTGGACGGATGTGAAGCATTTACACTGTTGCAGCTGGATGCCGATAACACCGGCGCAACCGTGGAATGATAAATGGGTAAGGGAAGTGCAAGAACGCTTCCGCCCGGCAAGCCCCCCGCAAGCGCGGGGCGTTAAAGAGGAGAGTGACAAGATATGGCGTTGATCGTACAGAAATTCGGCGGTTCTTCCGTAAAGGACCGTGACCGTATCTTCAACGTTGCGCGGATCGTGGCCAACACCCACAACGCGGGCAATGACGTAGTGGTGGTAGTCTCCGCACAGGGCGACACCACCGATGACCTGATCGCCAAGGCAGGGGAGATCACCCATAACCCCTCGGCGCGTGAGATGGATATGCTGCTGGCCTCCGGCGAGCAGATCAGCATCGCACTGCTGGCCATGGCGCTGAACGAGCTGGGCTGCCATGCCATCAGCCTGACCGGCTGGCAGGCGGGCTTCCGCACCGACCGTGCCTACACCAAGGCGCGCATCACCCGGCTGGAGACCGAGCGGATCTCCTCCGAGCTGGAGCGCAACCGCGTGGTGGTGGTGGCAGGCTTCCAGGGCTTGAACAAGCTGGATGACATCACCACTCTGGGACGCGGCGGCTCCGACACCAGTGCTGTGGCAATTGCCGCTGCCCTGCACGCTGACCGCTGCCAGATCTACACGGATGTGGAGGGCGTTTATACCGCCGACCCGCGCAAAGTGAGCAACACCCGTAAGCTGGAGGAGATCACCTTTGACGAGATGCTGGAACTGGCATCTCTGGGCGCACAGGTGCTGAACAACCGCAGCGTGGAGCTGGCTAAAAAGTACAATGTGGAGCTGGAGGTGCTCTCCAGCCTGAACCCCATCCCGGGTACGGTGGTTAAGGAGGTTACAAAGGACATGGAAGGTATGCTGATCAAGGGTGTCGCCAAGGACACCGATGTTGCCGTTATCACGATTCTCAACGTTCCCGATGAGCCGGGCATGAGCTTTAGGATCTTCGGTCTGCTGGCACAGAAGAACATCAACGTGGACATCATTCTGCAGTCCACCGGCCGCGACGGCAAGAAGGATATCAGCTTTACCTGTGCCGAAGGCGAAGCCGAGCTGGCCATGCGTGTGCTGAAGGAAAGTGCACACTTCAACGATGTCAGTGTGGACACCACCTGCGCCAAGGTCTCCATCGTGGGTGCCGGTATGCAGAGCCACAGCGGCGTTGCCTCCAAGATGTTCGAGGCACTGTCCAACAACAATATCAACATCAAGATGATCTCCACCAGCGAGATCAAGATCTCCTGCATCATCGACCGTGCAGACGCCGATAAGGCTGTCGGTGCCATCCACGATATGCTGTTTGACTGATCTGCGTAAAATTTTTAATTGTGGCCTGTCTGCTCCCTGCCGGGGGCGGGCGGGTCATAATTTTTTTACACACAGCAGCGTTTACACAAAATGCAAAGGGGTGTATAATATAGTTTGAATCTGTGCGGCGCACCGGCGCTGCAACAATGCCGAAAAGGAGCCCCGCCGCATGAGTGAACCCACCCGTACCTCCAGAGCGCCTGCTGAGAAGCGCCTGACCTATCAACAATGGAAGCGCCGCAAAATGCTGCGGCTGGCCCGCAACTGGGTGCTGTTTCTGGCCGGCTGCGCTGCGGTGGTAGCGCTGCTGACCGGCGGCATCCTGTGGCTGCTGCCCAAGGTGCACGGCCTGCTGGCCGGGCCAAAGGTATTTGCAGCCAGCGTGTACGACGGCACAGACTATGTATTTAACGCCGCAGATGCCCGGCTGGTACTGGTGAACGCCAACCTGCCCTATGCAGCCGAGCCTGCTCCGCTGCTGGATACCGCCGACGAGGCCACCGGCCAGCAGCTGGAGGCCGAAGCAGCCATGCAGTATCGCAGCATGGCTGCCGCCGCGCAGGCGGATGGGGTTAGCCTGATCCTTGCGGCCGGTTATCAGGACGCCGACACCCGTCAGGCCGCCTACGAGGCCCGGGTGCAGACCTACCGCGATAAGCGCAAGTCCGAGGAGGAAGCTGCCCGTCTGGCGGCTACCATCCAGCCCGCCGCCAACGCCAACGAGCACGGCACCGGCTACGCGGCAGATATCCTCAGCGCGGACAATCCGCAGCAGGACACCGGTTTTGCCGAGACCCGCGCCTACGAGTGGCTTACGGCCTACGCGGCGGAATACGGCTTTATCCTGCGCTACCCGCAGGACCGGCAGGCCGCCACCGGCATCGTGTTCGAGCCGTGGCACTGGCGCTATGTGGGGGTGGAAAACGCCCTTGCCATCCGCGCCAGCGGCCTGAGCCTGGAAGAGTTCATCGCCCTGCAGCGGGCAGACTGAATCAAATGCTCTGTGCTGCGGCACAGAGAGAAGGGAACTATCATTGGAACGTACTCTCATTGCACCGGGCGTGCATCTTTCCTGCGACCCGGCTTCTAAATTCAACCGCTGCCGCATCAGCATCCACTTTGCTTTCCCGGCCCAGCGTAAAACGGCCACTGCCCATGCGCTTTTGCCGCTGGTGATGGAGCGCGGCTATGCGGACTGCCCGGATATGACCCGCCTCACCAAAAAGCTGGCAAAGCTCTACGGCGCAGACCTGACCGTGGACGCCCGCCCCATGGGCTGCAACCACAACCTCTGCGTCAGCGTGACCGGCATCAAGGATGCCTTTGCGCTGGAGGGCGAGGCACTGACCGCCGAGTATACCAAAATCGCGCTGGGTGCGGCCTTCCATCCGTATTTTGTGGACGGCTGCTTTGACCCGCAGGCCGTCAGCATTGAAAAGCAGATGCTGAAAAAGGGCCTTGAGGATGAGATCAACGATAAACGCATCTACTGCCTGCATCAGGCCAACCGGGAGTTTTTTGGTGACAGCCCGGCAGGCGTGCGGCAGGAGGGCTATCTGGAAGAGGTGGACGGTCTTACCCCGGCCATGCTGACCGCCGCTTATCAGCAGATGCTGCGCACCGCCAACATTGAGCTGCTGGTGCTGGGCTGTGATACTGCCCAGACCGCCGCCATCCGGGATGCTTTGCTGGCAGAGCTTGCCTGCATCGACCGCGCCCCGCTGCCGCTGGTGGAAAACATGGCCATGCCTGCCATTGCACCGATGCATAAGACCGAAAACTACGATATGGTGCAGGCAAAGCTGTGTATGCTGTTTACACTGGGGCAGCCTATGCAGCCGCAGCAGCTGGCAGCGGTGCGCCTTGCCATGGCGCTGTACGGCGGCAGCGTGACCAGCCGCCTGTTCCTCAACGTGCGGGAGCGGGACCATCTGTGCTACTACTGCTCCTCCTCCTTCCAAAGTTTTACCGGCAGCATGGCGGTGAACAGCGGTGTGGAGCACGCTGATGCCGCCCGCGCAGAGCAGGCCATTTTGAAAGAACTTGCAGACCTGCGCACCGGCCCCATTACCGACGAGGAATTTGAGGACTGCCGCCGGGGCTTGCTCAGCGGCATGAACGGGGTAGAGGACAGCCTTGGCGGCATCGAAAGCTGGTACTACATCGAGGTGCTGCGCGCCGGTGCCAACAGCGCTGCACCTATCCAGAGCCCGGAGCAGGCGCGGAATGCTCTACGCGCCGTGACCAAAGACGAGGTGCGGGATATCCTGCGCCGCCTGACCCTCTCGGTCAGCTATCTGCTTACAAAGGAGGATGCTGCCCATGCCGCAGAATAACCAGACCCTGCTGGAAAAGACCGTGGCCGACCAGTGGCAGACCCTGCCCTCCGGCCTGACGGCGCTGGTGCGCCCCATGCCGGGCTATTCCAGCACCCATGTGATCTATGCCACAAAGTTCGGCTCCATCGACCGGGATTTCTGCCTGAACGGGCAAACGGTGCATCTGCCGGCCGGTGTGGCGCATTTTCTGGAGCACAAAATGTTCGAGGACGAGGACGGCGATGCCTTTGCCAAGTACGCAAAGACCGGTGCCAACGCCAACGCCTTTACCAGCTTTGACCGCACCTGCTACCTGTTCACCGCTACCCAGCAGTTGGACGAAAGCTTGGACGTGCTGCTGGGCATGGTAGGCCACCCCTACTTTACCGAGCAGACCATCGCCAAGGAGCAGGGCATCATCGGACAGGAGATCAAAATGTACGATGACAGCCCGGACTGGCGGCTCATCACCGGCCTGTTCGAGTGCCTGTACCACAGCCACCCCATCCGCAGCGACATCGCGGGCACGGTGGAGAGCATTGCCGAGATCACGCCCGCCATGCTGTACGACAGCTGCAAGGCTTTTTATGCCCCGGGCAATATGGTGCTGGCTGCTGCCGGCAACACCACCATGGAACAGATCCTTGCCGCCTGCAAGCGGCACGGCCTGATGGAGCCCCGCCCGGCAGAAAAGGTGCAGCGGCTGTGGGCCACGGAGCCTATGACCCTTGCCGCTACGGAAAAAACGCTGACCATGCCGGTCTCCAAGCCCTGCTTCGGCGTAGGCTTTAAGGAAGAGCCGCTGCCTGCGGACGATCTGCGCACCGAGGCGCTGTACGACCTTGTGCTCAGCTGCATCGTGGGCGGGATGTCGCCGCTGTACCGCCGCCTGTATGACGAAGGTCTTGTGAACCCCGGCTTTGGCGGCGAGGTGCTGCGGGTGGACGGCTGCTGCTGCATCCTGTTCACCGGAGAGAGCGATGTACCGGATACTGTGCGGCAGCTGCTGCTGGACGAGATCGCCCGGGTACGCGCCGCAGGGGTGGACAGGGAAGTGTTTACCCTGTGTAAGAACGAAAAATACGGTCAGCTGATCGAAAATCTGGAAAACGTGGAGGACTCGGCCAGCCAGATGGCAGACTTTGCCCTCAGCGGCCAGACGGTGGCGCAGCAGATCTCCATGCTGGCCGGGCTGACCGCAGAGGATGCAGACGCTGCCCTGCAGCACATCCTGTGCACCGACCGCATGGCTACCATGTACATCCTGCCGGATGGCACGGCGCAGGCGGCAGAAGAGGACGAGGAGGAAGAAGAATGACAAATCTGGTACAGTTTCCGGGTCTGGGACTGAGTTTTCAGCTGAACCGCGTGGCCTTTACCATCGGCGGGGTCAGCATCTACTGGTACGGCGTGTGCATTGCGGTGGGTCTGTGTCTGGCGCTGGTCTTTGCCTTCCGGCACAGTCTGGAATTTGGCGTAGACCCGGACAGCATGGTGGACGTCATCCTTATTGGCGTAGTGCTGGGCATCATCAGCGCCCGCGCCTATTATGTGGCTATGGCACCTTTTAAATACGAGAGCATCTGGGAGATGATCGCCATCCGGGATGGCGGCCTTGCCATCTACGGCGGCGTCATCGGCGGCTTTTTGTTCGGCGGCCTGGCCTGTAAGTGGCGGGGCGTTCCAGTGCTGCCCATGTTCGACCTGACTGCTATGGGCTTTCTCCTTGGGCAGGGCTGCGGCCGCTGGGGCAACTTTTTCAATCAGGAGGCCTTTGGTTGCAACACCACCCTGCCGTGGGGGATGTACAGCGAGGCTACCCGTGCTTACCTGATGAGCAGCACGGTCACGGTGCCCAAGGGTGTGGTCATCGACCCCAACCTGCCGGTGCATCCCACCTTTTTGTACGAGAGCATCTGGTGCTTTGTGGGCTTTTTCCTGCTGTTCCGCTACATCAAAAAGCGCAAGTTCAACGGCGACATCACCCTGCGGTATCTGATTTGGTACGGCGCAGGCCGTTTCTGGATCGAGGGTCTGCGCACCGACAGCCTGATGCTGGTGCCCTCCATCGGGTTGCGGGTATCCCAGCTGGTGGCAGGCATCGCTGTGGTGGCTGGCATTGCGGCGGAGGTGTATTTTACCAGCAAGTTTAAGGGCAAGCCTTTGCTTGTGCCGCTGGCGATGAACGCAGAGAACAAGGCGGCTCAAAAGAAGCTGGACGGTCCCATCTCCTTTGCAGGTAAGGACACCCAGCTGCTGGCTTCCAGCCCGCGCAAGCTGTTTTTGGAAAAGACCGAGGCCTATAATGCGCAGGTGAAAGCCGCCATAGAACAGACCGGGCAGAAAAAAGCGTAAAAATCTGCGCAAAAAGGGAAATTTCCTCTTGCAATCCGGTTGGGTTTTTGCTATAATATTCTAGCCGCATGGTGTGGGCGCCTGAAATGGCCCGCAGTAAGGGTCTGCCTTTACGACCAGCGAGTACAACGAAAAGGAATGAACAAAATGTACGCAATCATTGTTACCGGCGGTAAGCAGTACCGCGTGGAGCAGGGCGACATCGTCTACATCGAAAAGCTGGACGTTGAGGCCGACTCCGAAGTGAAGTTTGATCAGGTTCTCGCTATTGGCGAGGAGGGTTCTGTCAAGGTTGGCGCTCCCGTTGTTGAGGGCGCTTCCGTTTCTGCCAAGGTCATCAAGAATGGCAAGGGCAAGAAGCTGAACATCATCACCTATCGCGCAAAGAAGCACAGTGCTCGCCGTATGGGCCATCGTCAGCCCTACACCAAGGTTGAGATCACTGCGATCAACGGCTAAGGAGGTAAATTACAATGGCACATAAAAAGGGCGTAGGCAGCACCAAGAACGGCCGCGATTCCGCAGCACAGCGTCTGGGCACCAAGCGTGCAGATGGTCAGTTCGTTCTGGCCGGCAACATCCTGGTTCGTCAGCGTGGCACCCACATCATGCCGGGTGAGAACGTTGGCAAGGGCAGCGATGATACCCTGTTTGCTCTGGTGGACGGCACCGTCCGTTTCGAGCGCGTGGGCAAGAGCGGCAAGAAGTGCAGCGTTAAGCAGTAACTTCTTTCTGAATAACTGCAATCGTAGAGCCGGACCCTCGTGGCCCGGCTCTTTTTGATGAAATAAGGCTATGCGTTCGTGTAGCGCTGTTTGCAAGCCTTCCCCCGGTCGGGGGAAGGTGGCACGAAGTGCCGGATGAGGGCGCTGAAACGCAAAGGCCTATAAAGCTAAGGAGGGGCTGTATGGCAGCACAGACTAACTTTATCGACATCGCCACGATATGGCTCCATGCGGGCAAGGGCGGCGATGGTGCGGTGAGCTTCCACCGCGAAAAATTCGTGGCCGCGGGCGGCCCGGACGGCGGCGACGGCGGCCGGGGCGGCGACATCATCTTTGTGGCGGACGATCATCTGTCCACCCTGATGGATTTCCGCTATAAACGCAAGTATGCAGCGCCGGAGGGCGGCAAGGGCGGCGCAAGCCTTTGCCACGGCAAAAATGCCGAAAATCTGGTCATCAAGGTGCCGCTGGGCACCGTGATCAAGGATGCAGAGAGCGGCCTTGTCATCGCAGATCTGTCCGACCACACCCCGGTCACCATTGCCAAGGGCGGCCGCGGCGGCTACGGCAACGCACACTTTGCCACTCCCACCCGCCAGATCCCCAAGTTTGCAAAGCCCGGTATGCCCGGCGAGGATCTGCAGGTGACCTTGGAGCTGAAGCTGATTGCGGACGTGGGTTTGATCGGCTTCCCCAACGTGGGTAAGTCCACCCTCATCTCCACCATCAGCGCGGCAAAGCCCAAAATCGCAAACTACCACTTTACCACCCTTGTGCCCACGCTGGGCGTTGTGTCGGTGGGCGAGGGCGCAAGCTTTGTCTGCGCCGACATTCCCGGCCTGATCGAGGGTGCCAGCGAGGGCGTCGGTCTGGGACACGATTTCCTGCGCCATGTGGAGCGCTGCCGCCTGCTGCTGCACGTTGTGGATGTTTCCGGCAGCGAGTGCCGCGACCCCATCGAGGACTTTGAGAAGATCAATGAGGAGCTGGCAAAGTTCAGCCCCGTGCTGGCCGAGCGCCCGCAGATCGTGGTGGGCAACAAGTGCGACCTTGCCACCGAGGAGCAGATCGAGACCTTCCGCCAGTATGTGGAGGGCAAGGGAATGACCTTTGTGGCCATCTCTGCCGCCACTATGCAGGGCGTCAAGCAGCTTCCGGGGCTCGTGTACAACCGCCTCAAGGATATCCCGCAGGTGCCGGTGTTCACCCCCGAGTACAAAAAGCAGGAGCCCAAGAAGAATGGCCGCGACTTCACCATCCAGCGCATGGAAGCCCATGTGTGGAGCGTGGATGCCCCGTGGCTGGAGTATATTCTGGCCGGCAGCAACGTGGACGACTACGAGAGCCTGCAGTTCTTCCAGCGTCAGCTGGGCGAGAGCGGCATTCTGGACGCGCTGGTGCAGAAGGGCGTGGAAGAGAACGATACCATCCTCATCGGCGATTATCAGTTCGACTATATCTTCTAAGGATAAAGCATCATGAACGAATCAGAAAAGATCGACCCGCGGGAGCTCAGCCCGCTGGCGCTGGCCTTTGTGGGGGACAGCGTGCTGGAGCTGCTGGTGCGCCAGCGTCTGGTGGAGCACCACCGCCTTTCAGCCGGAAAGCTGAATGCCGAAAAGGTCAAGTATGTCTCTGCCAAGGCGCAGTTCAGAGAGGAACAGCTGCTGGAGCCGCTGTTCACCGAGGACGAGCTGGCTGTGTTCAAGCGTGGCCGCAATGCCAGCAAGGCCAGTGTCGCCAAGCACGCCTCCCCGGAGGAATACCGTGCCTCCACCGGCTTCGAGTGCCTGTTGGGCTGGCTGTACCTGAACGGACAACTGGAGCGTGTGCACCAGCTGTTTGAGGTGCTGTGGCAGCAGTTTGACCCTGACCAGAAATAAGAATGCGAAAGCCCGCTGCTTTCCACACTGGAAACCAGTGGTGGAGGGCAGCGGGCTTTGCTTGTTGGCATCTGCGGTCCGTCAGATGCCGCTTACGCCATCAGCGGCTGTTTTTTGCGTTGCTGGAACGGCTGTTGGTGGAGTTCTTGGCGCTCTCGTCATCGGCACCCTTGGTGTACTGGTTGGGGTGCTTGTGCTCGTTGGTAGCGCTGCTGGTGGTCTTGCTGCTGGTACGGTTAGAGGTCTGGTTCTTGCAATTGGTACTGCGGTTCTCACTGCGGTTTTCCATGGTGTGAATGCTCCTTTCGGTCGTTGCTGTGGGGGCGGGACCGCCCTCACAGTCCATAGTGTGGCCGCAGCCGGCGGCTTTATACATCCCATGGGAGGAAAAGAATATGCCTACGGAATATTTTGAGCAGCGGGAACGTGCCCTGCTGGGCCAGCGATACGAGCAGCTGTATGCCGCCCTGCAGCAGACGGCAGAGCGCGGCGTTACCGTATCGGCGCTGCGCACCACGCCGGAGCAGTTTGCGCAGAGGGCAGATTTCCCGCTGGAGCCCTCGCCCTTCTGCAAGGCGGCTTTTGTGGTGCATCAGCCGGACTTTAAGCCCGGACGGCATCCGTATCACCATGCGGGTGTGTTCTATTCGCAGGAGCCCTCGGCTTCTTCGGCAGCGCCGCTGCTGGGGGTACAGCCGGGGATGCGGGTGCTGGATCTGTGCGCCGCACCCGGCGGCAAAAGCAGCCAGCTGGCGGCGGCATTGCAGGGGCGCGGTGTGCTGGTGAGCAACGAGTATGTGGCTGCGCGTGCCGAAATTTTAAAAAGCAACCTTGAGCGCATGGGCGTTTCCAACGCCGTGGTGCTCAACGAGACCCCCGCCCGCATTGCCGAGGCGCTGCCGGAGTTTTTCGACCGGGTGCTGGTGGACGCGCCCTGCTCCGGTGAGGGAATGTTCCGCAAGGAGCCGGTAGCGCTGCAGCAGCACTGCGAGGCACTGGTAAAGCAGTGCGCAGAGCTGGGTGCGCAGATACTGGACTGCGCCGCAGCAGCACTGGCTCCCGGCGGGCAGCTGGTGTACTCCACCTGCACCTTTGCGCCGGAGGAGGACGAAGGACAGGTGGCGGCCTTTTTGCAGCGCCACCCGGAGTTTGCACTGGCTGATGTGTTGGGCAATGTGGACTACACCTTTGGCAGCGCAGGCGAAGAGAACCGCACCGGCGGTCTGCCGCTGGATGTGAGCAAGGTGCGCCGCATCTGGCCCTGTCAGGGCGGCGAGGGGCACTTTATGGCCCGGCTGGTCAAGGCCGGTACGCCCCGCACCCTGCCGCCGGAGGGGGAATACACCCCGGAGGAGCAGCTCTGGCTTGCCGCTGCTGCACAGGCGGGCAAAAAGGGCAAGGGCAAGGCGAAGCCTGCCAAGGCCGCAGATGCCCGCAGCACCCGCCGCGCAGACAGCCGCGCCTGCCGGGACGCCGTGCAGGGCACGAGCCGCCGCACCCGGGATACCGGGGCAGGGGAGGCCACCCCGGCGCAGAGCCTTGCCGCATGGCAGGAGTTTGCCCGGCAGTATTTCCCTGCGCTGGCGCAGCGCCCGGCTGTGGTGCACGGCGGCGGTGTGCTGCTGCCGGTGGCCTTTCCGCAGACGGGACTCCATGTGCTGCGGGCGGGGGTGTTCGTGGGCAGCGTGCAGAAGGGCCGCTTTGTGCCGGAGCACCACCTGTTCACGGCCTTTGGCAGCCTGTGCACGAACTGCGAGCAGCTGACCCTTGCCGACTGCCGCTGCACCGAGTACCTCTCCGGCCGCGAGGTGGAAGCCCGCACGGCAGCGGACGGCTGGTGCTGCGTGACCGTGGACGGCTGGCCGCTGGGCGGCGGCAAGGTGTCCGGCGGGCGGGTGAAAAACCACTATCCCAAGGCGCTGCGGCTGCTGTAAACCGCAGATTTACACGCATCCGGGCGAAAATCGGGCTTTTCAGGCTTGAACGTGCCGGTGGATTGTGATAAAATAATAGAGTTAGATTTTGTGTGCTGCCACAAGCGGGCGACCACAGCCCGTCTGCCCGCAGGCGGAGATACCGATAAATTTAGGAGGCTCTTTCCCATGTCTGGACATAGCAAATGGAACAATATTAAGCGCAAGAAGGAAAAGACTGACGGCGCCCGCGCCAAGGTCTTTACCAAGATCGGCCGCGAGATCAGCGTTGCCGTCCGTGACGGCGGCCCCAACCCGGCTTCCAACAGCAAGCTGGCAGACCTGATCGCCAAGGCAAAGCGCATGAGCGTGCCCAACGATAACATCCAGCGTATCATCAAGAAGGCCGAGGGCGGCGACAAGACCGAGTTCGAGGCCATCACCTACGAAGGCTACGGCCCCGGCGGCGTGGCTGTCATGGTGGAGACCCTGACCGACAACCGCAACCGTACCGCTGCCGACCTGCGCCACTACTTCGATAAGAACGGCGGCAATCTGGGCGCTATGGGCTGCGTGGCCTTCCTGTTCAACCAGAAGGGTGTCATCGACATCTCTCTGGAGGATAAGGACGCCGACGAGGCCATGATGGACGCTCTGGATGCCGGTGCCGAGGACTTTGATGCCAGCGAGGACGCAGCCGAGGTCACCACCGACCCCGAGAACTACTCCGCTGTGGTCAAGGCTCTGGAAGAGAAGGGCTACGAGATCCTGTCCGATGATCTGGCCATGGTGCCCATGACCACCACCCGCCTGACCGATCCCGATCAGCTGAAGCAGATGGGCAAGCTGCTGGATTCTCTGGAAGATAACGATGACGTCCAGAACGTCTGGCACTCTCTCGAGAACGAAGAGGACCTGCCGGAATAAGCTTCCATAAGTCTCTTTGCTCCTGAAATAAGACGATAAAAAGCCGCTTTTTGTGCTGTTTGGCACGAAAGGCGGCTTTTGCTTGTTATTTTTGTATGTCGTGCGGATAAGGGTTCCTTCTGGCATCAGAAAAATCGTACTCTGCACGCATATCCTCATCGTATGATGGATTTTCCGAAGAAGTGCTATTAGATTTATCGTTCATAGTGCGTCCACAGACTGAGGATCTTAACGGTCTGCTCTTTTTCATAGACCTGATAAACAAGGCGGTGCTGGATGTTGATGCGGCGGCTGTATGCACCGTTCAGATCACCCACCAGCTTTTCGTACGGGGGCGGGTTTTGGAAAGGATCAACACGGATGATTTCAATGAGTGCCTTTGCCTTTTCGTCCAGATGGGCAGACCTCAGTTTTGGCACGTCCTTTGCGGCGGTTTTGGTGTAAACGACCTTGTACATTTACCACTCCACCGCCGTTTCGTCCACACAGTCCTCAAGCGGCGTGGCGATTCCGTCCATAATCTTTTCGCGCATACCCGGTGCAGAGACCAGATACAGCGTTTCCATGATGCCGCTGTAATCTTCTTCAGACAGCAGCACGGCATTGCCGTCCTTGGTGGTGATGTTGATGGGCTGGTTGTATTTAATGGTCTGCTCTACATAGTCGAAGGCATTCTTACGGAAATTCGTGATATTTGTAGTGGTCATCGTAGAATCACTCCTTTCGTGTACAGTATAGCGTACGCTTGTAAAAATGTCAATATGCGACCGGCAATCGAAACATGACACACGGTCACCCCTGTGCCAGCGCCTTGCCTTTTGCGTAGTAGCGCTGCATTTCTTCCCGGGGAACCATATTCCCGCCGGTGGCCCAGACCAGATGGGTGGCGTTTGCCAGCGCACCGGCAGGCAGGGCGGCTTCGGTGTAAGCGCCAAGCAGCTGCCCGGGCTGGGTGAGCACCGGGCCGTACATTCCCGCCAGAGCACTGGGCTCAAGGAAAAGCTCTTCTGTATCAGCCAGTTGTGCCAGAAGGGTGTACATCCGCTCGTCCTGCAGGGTGTAGCAGCCGCTCATAAAGGGACGCATCAGTCCGCCCACAAAGCCGGAGGCGCGCCCTACGGCAAGGCCATCGGCGGCGGTGCAGTTGTCGATGCCAAAGTCCTGCACACAAACGCTGCTGTTTTCGCCGGTGGCCATGCCCAGCATCATGCAGGGGGAGTGGGTTGGCTCGGCAAAGAAGCAGTGTGCGGCATCGCCGAACAGCATCTTCAGGCCAAAGGCCACACCGCCGGGGCCGCCGCCCACGCCGCAGGGCAGATAGGCGAAGAGAGGATGCTCCGCATCCACGGTGACGCCCTGCGCGTCCAGCTGCTTTTTCAGTCGCAGTGCAGCCACAGCATAGCCCAGAAAGAGGGTCTTGGAGTTTTCGTCATCCACAAAGTGGCAGTGGGGGTCACCCGCCGCCAGCTTACGACCCTCAGTCACGGCGATGCTGTAATCAGAGGCGTACTCCACCACCTTGACGCCCCGGCTGCGGAGCAGGTCTTTTTTCCATTGCCGCGCGTCAGCGGACATATGCACAGTGACCTGAAAGCCCAGCTTCGCGCTCATGATGCCGATGGAAAGCCCCAGATTGCCGGTGGAACCCACCGCGATGGAATACTGCGAGAACAGCTTGCGGAAGCGCTCTTCTGCCAGAACGGCGTAGTTGTCGGCCAGATGCAGCATTCCGCTGTGCAGGGCAATGTCCTCGGCGGTTTTCAGCACCTCGTAAATGCCGCCCCGCGCCTTGATGGAGCCGGAAATGGGCAGATGACTGTCCAACTTGACCCATACCTGCCCGGCGATGGGGGTGCCGCTGCGCTCCTTCAGCACCTTCTGCATCCGGGGGATGGGCTGAACAGGGGACTCGATGATGCCGCCGGTCGCAGCAGTCTCGGGAAAGACGGCGGCAAGATAGGGCGCAAACCGCTCCAGTCGTGCGGCGGCGTCCTCAATGTCGGAAAGGGTCAGCGGGCAGGCGGCCGCAGCCTGTGCAAAGGGCAGTTTGTCCGGGTTTGTCCATGCAGTCTCCTTCAGGGCGCAGAGGTCAGAGACCACGGGATATGCCGCGATCCAATCGGCAACAGAACGCCCGGCGATGCACTTGGCAGGTGAAACCATAGCGGATCCTCCTTTATATATAAAAGTAAAAGCAGATGGCGCGCCCGGCGGTTTTTGCGGAGCGCTGCGTGTCTTGAATATAAAGGTTTTTACAGGAATTGTCAACCGGCTGCGCTTCGCGCCGGGCGGGTCAGAGCGCCACGATCTCGGTGGTCACCAGCTGCTGCTCTGCGCCGTAGTTCAGCTTCATGGCATAGTCGGTCAGGACACAGAATTCCTCAGCCTCCTTCCAGGTGGCAAAATAGTTCTCGGTAAGTACCTCGGAGCTGCCGCAGGCGTGGAAGATGGTCTTTACCACAAAGTTGCTTTCGTCCATAGTATGCCTCTTTTTTCCAGTAGATGAGGGAGACGCTGCCGTCCCTCGGTGTAATTGCAGTATAACAGGGCAAATGTACCACAGAACGGACTTTTAACGGAAACGGGCATATTTTTACGCAAACCGGTCGAAAAGCTGTGCTAACCGCAAAAGCAGGAGAAACTTGGAAGGAGAGCAGCACACTGCCCAAAAACCTTGTTAAAAAACTGGCATTTTGCCATTTTTGTGTAAAGTATACAAGAATAAACACAAAAAAATGGCATTGTGCGTATTGCTATTTTATAACTGATATATTAGAATATAAGCAAGAAGAGCGTGCAGGCGTACTGCGCGTGCCATAAGATAAATAACGACAGGAGGAACTTCTCTATGCCTATGAAAATGGGTTGGCGCTGGTATGGCGAGGGCAACGACCCCGTCACCCTGAGCGACATCAAGCAGATCCCCGGCGTGACCAGCATCGTCTGGGCACTGCACAACAAGATGCCCGGCGAGATCTGGGAAATCGACGAGATCCAGAAGGTTGCAGACCAGATCCACGCCTACGGCTTTGATATGGATGTTGTCGAGTCCGTCAACGTGCACGATGACATCAAGATCGGTCTGCCCACCCGTGACCAGTATATCGAGAACTACAAGCAGTGCATCCGCAACCTGTCCAAGTTCGGCGTCAAGGTCATCTGCTACAACTTTATGCCCATCTTCGACTGGACCCGCACCGACCTGTTCCATCCGGTAGGCGACGGCTCCACCGCACTGTTTTACGAGAAGGACAAAATCAAGGGCGATTACAAGGCGATGGCTGAGTATATCATGTCCTTCACCGAGAAGTATAATATGACCTTCCCCGGCTGGGAGCCGGAGCGCATGGCAAAGCTGGACGAGCTGTTCAAGGCTTACGCCCCTGTGACCAAGGAAAAGCTGTGGGAAAACCTGAAGTACTTCCTGGAAGCACTGATGCCCACCTGCCGCGAGTGCGACATCAAGATGGCCATCCACATGGACGATCCCCCTTGGGATATCTTCGGCCTGCCCCGTCTGCTGGTGGACGAGCCCAGCATCGACCGCTTCCTGAAGATGGTGGACGATCCGTACAACTGCCTGACCCTGTGCACCGGCAGCCTGAACGCAAACCCCAACAATAACTGTGCCGAGATCATCCGCAAGCACTGCGACCGCATTGCCTTCGGCCACGTCCGCAATATCCACCACTTCCCCAACGGCGACTTCTCTGAGGCTGCGCACCGCGACTGCTGCGGCGAGACCGGCATCATTGAGGTGATGCGCGCTTACCATGACTGCGGCTTTGAGGGCTATATCCGCCCCGACCACGGCCGTCAGCTGTGGGAGGAAGGCCCCGGCGTCTGCCGCCCCGGCTATGGCAAGTATGACCGCGCTCTGGGCATCCAGTATATGCTGGGTATCTGGGATCTGCTGGACCGTCTGGATGAAGAAAAGAAGGGCTGATGATTATGAAGCTGTCTGATATCAAAAACGGCAATCTGTCCGCCGAGTGGGCAGAAAAGGGCTACGAGTTGCCCAAATTCGACATCGAGGCTGTCAAGGCCAAGACCCACGCCGAGCCCACTTGGGTGCACTTCGGTGCCGGCAACATCTTCCGTGCTTTCCCCGCTGCCGTGCTGAACGACGCACTGAACAGCGGCAAGTACGACCGCGGCGTCATCGTGGCCGAGAGCTTCGACTACGAGATCATCGACAAGGCTTACCAGCCCTACGATAACCTGAGCCTGCTGGTCTGCCTGAAGTCCACCGGCGAGATCGAGAAGAAGGTCATCGCTTCCGTTACCGAGAGCCTGAAGGCTGACTACTCCTTCGGTGCTGACTGGGCACGTCTGGTGGAAATCTTCCAGAACCCCAGCCTGCAGATGATCTCCTTTACCATCACCGAGAAGGGCTACGGCGTTGCTCCCGCTGACTTGGAGCGCGGCCTGACCCCCGTGCTGGCCATGGGCAAGGTCACCGCTCTGCTGTACGAGCGCTTCAAGGCCGGCAAGCTGCCCCTGACCGTGCAGAGCATGGATAACTGCTCTCACAACGGCGATAAGGTCAAGACTGCCGTCCACGCCTACGCTGCAAAGTGGGTGGAGCAGGGTCTGGTGCCCGCTGAGTTCTTGGCCTATGTGCAGGACGAGACCAAGATCACCTTCCCCTGGAGCATGATCGATAAGATCACCCCGCGCCCGGACGCAAAGGTGCAGGAGATGCTGGCAAACGATGGCTTTGAGGACAACTACACCATCGTTACCGAGAAGCACACCTTCACCGCTCCCTTCGTCAACGCCGAGGAGACCCAGTACCTGTGCATCGAGGATCACTACACCAACGGCCGTCCTCCGCTGGAGCTGGGCGGTGTGCTGTACTGCGACCGCGAGACCGTGGACAAGATCGAGAAGATGAAGGTCTGCACCTGCCTGAACCCCCTGCACACTGCCATGTCCATCTATGGCTGCATGCTGGGCTACAACCTCATCTCTGCCGAGATGGCAGACGAGGATCTGCGCTCCTTCATCCAGAAGATCGGCTATATCGAGGCTATGCCCGTTGTGGTTGATCCCGGCGTTCTGAACCCCTACGAGTTCATCGGCGCTGTCATCAACCGCCGTCTGCCCAACCCCTTTATGCCCGATGCTCCTCAGCGTATCGCTACCGATACCTCTCAGAAGCTGGCTATCCGCTTCGGCGAGACCATCAAGGCTTACGAGGAGCGCGGTCTGGACAAGTCCAACCTTGTGCTGATCCCGCTGGTGCTGGCAGGCTATGCCCGCTACCTGAAGGGCATCGACGACAACGGCCAGCCCTTCGAGATCTCTCCCGATCCGCTGCTGGCTGAGCTGCAGGCCATCGTCAACCCCTTGGAGGTCAAGGAAGGCGAGCAGGACTTCAGCTGCCTGAAGGCTCTGTACAGCCGTGCCGACGTGTTCGGCGTGGACCTGTACGCTGTCGGTCTTGGCGAAAAGATCGAGGGCATGGTCAAGGAGCTGTACGCCGGTAGCGGCGCAGTGCGCAAGACCCTGCACAAGTACACCCTCGCCCGCTAAAATTTTATAACGCTATTTCCGTGACCCACGCTGCGCTTTTGCTTTGCCGCAGCGTGGGTTTTTGTTTTGTGAAAATTGTTATGTAAAAATAGAATCCCGGAGCGTCCGCAGACGCTCCGGGATTTCAAAAGAACCATAATTTTCCGCTATTCATGCGCAGAGCAAAGCGGAGCGCATGAAAAATCGTCACGCTGCCCTTATTTCCGGCAGTCGTGCAGGCTGGCGGCGGGCAGGACGCTGCTCAGCAGGCTCCATGCGGCATCCATGCTCTCGTTCAGCAGATAGGCCTGATTCTTCTGGACGTAGATGTACACCGCCTCTTTGGTGCGGTAGGCGCAGTACACGGTGTTCCAGGTGTAGCGGTTGGTGGGCTCGGTCTTGTTCTGCTCACCGGCCATCCAGACCGAAAGCCCGGCGGCGTCCAGTTCCAGCCGGTAGAAGGGGCGGGGCAGACCCAGCTTTTTGATCTGCTTGGAGAGGTTGGCAAAGAAGGTGCCGAAGTATACGGCGGGCAGACCGATGGCTACGATGGCCAGCACGGCGGTCAGCAGCCCGGCACCCTCCCGCTTGCCGATCTGGCTCAGGCAGATGCCGGCACACACCAGCAGAATGGCGGTGAACACCGCCGGACGCTGCCAGCCCTTGTTGTGGCGCAGCAGGTCAAAAGATGCAAAATCGTGAAAGCTTTTTTCATCCATCTGAACGGAAACGCAAACATTCTGGGTCATAAAGTTACCCTCCTTTTTGGGCATAGTACCACATTTACCGGCAAGAAGCAAGCAAAAGATGCACCGGCGGCGGTGCATCCGGCTTGCAAACCGCCCGCAAGGCGTGGTAAAATAAGATATTATCTGGGGTGTATCTGAAAAGTCGAAAATTTAGTCTATTTCTACAAGCACAGCTGGCTTTTGCGTGAATCAGCCTTGAAATCCACAAAGGATTCCTGCGGCTATTTGCCTTAAATCCCGCTTGTGCTTGCGAAATATTCGTCATTTTCTTTGTTTTCAGATACACCTTACGAAAAAGGGGGAAGCCTTGCATGGAAAAGCGCAACTGGAAGCACAGCGTTACGCTCAAGCAGCGCATGGTGCTGTGTCTGGCAGCATTTTTTGCGGCCTTTGCATTGCAGCTTGCCCTGAACGGCTATCAGGCACGGGCGGTGCAGCAGGTGCAGGACGACCAGATGGGCAACTTTAACGCCATCAGCCGCTTTCAGGGCGGTGTGGAAAGCTCCATCAGCATTCTGGAAGCGTACCGCTGGGAGAACGGCGAGACTGAGGAAATGCTGGAAAAGCTTCAGGCAGCCTGCTCCACCAGCAACGCATGGCTGTGGCGCATCCGATCCAATATGGACGGCTTGCAGAACGTCAGCGATGAGCAGTGGGTGCTGTACGGCGCGGTGGAGACCACCTACGGCAGCTACAACACCCTGCTGGAAGAGCTGGAAGGCTACCTTTCCAGTGGGCAGGAAGCAAAGGCTTCCCAGCTGTACTACAACAAGGTCTCGGTCTGCGGCGGGTATCTGAGCCAGTACACCATGCAGCTGCTGAAAGCCTCGATCCTAGATGCCCAGACTACTTACACCGAGATCTCGGAGCTGGGCGAGCGGATCGCCCTGATGCAGATCGTGGTGGTGGCACTGTGCGTGGCGCTGGGCTGTGCCTCCGGTCTGATGGTCATGCAGCTGCTGACTCCGGTGTCTCAGATGATCGAGGCCTCCCGCGCTATCAGCCGCAGCCAGTTCGATACCCCGGACATCCCGCTGCCCAAGCAGCCGGAGATCGGCCAGCTGGCGGAGTCCTTCAACCGCATGAAGCACTCTATGGCGCAGCAGGTGAGCACCTTACAGGAGAAAAACGAGATCGAGCGGGAGTTGCATCGCCAAAAGACCGAGGCGCTGGAACTGCAGAACCGCATGGAGCGCAGTCGGTTACAGCAGCTGCGCAGCCAGATCGACCCGCATTTTTTGTTCAACACCCTGAACGTCATCCAGCAGATGGCGGGCACAGAGTCCGCCTACCGCACGCAGGCGCTCGTCATGGCGCTTTCCCATCTGCTGCGTTACAGCCTGATGAGCAATGATGAACAGGTGCCCCTCTCCCGGGAGGTGCGCGTTGTGGACGAGTACTACTCCATCTACCATGTGCGTTTTGGCGACCGGGTGCAGATGGAGTGGGCGTTCTCGGACTCGCTGGATCTGACCGAGACTATGGTGCCGTCCTTTATCTTGCAGCCTATCGTGGAAAACGCTTTCAAGCACGGCATCTGCCCCAAGGAAGAGGGCGGCGTGGTGCGCATCCGCATGATCCCCCTGCGGGAAAAAGGCCTGCTGTGCATCCGGGTGCTGGACAACGGTGTGGGTATTGAGCCGGAGCAGCTGCAGCAGCTGCGCACGGCACTGGAGCAGCCCGCGCCCCGCTGGGAGCATATCGGTATTTATAATGTGGCTGCTCGTCTGCGGCTGCTGGATGCCCGCTGCCGGGTGGTGGTGCGCTCCCGGCCGGGGCGGGGAACTGCGGTGATCCTGTATCTGCCGCTGGTGGAGAATGAGGAGGAATTTGAGGAATGATTCGTCTGTTGATCGCGGATGATGAGAGGATGGAGCGGGAGGCGCTGGCGGATATCGTCATGCGCCGGTTCGAGCATGAGGTGACGGTGGAGATGGCGGAAAATGGCCGCAAAGCCGCCGATACCGCTGTGCTCTGGGAAGCAGACCTGATTTTGATGGACATTGAGATGCCGGGCATGAACGGCCTGAATGCCGCCCGCGCGGTGCTGGAACAGCGGCCGGAGTGCAAGGTGATCTTTATCACGGCATACAGCCTGTTCCAGTACGCCCACGAGGCGGTGCATCTGGGTGCCTGCGACTATCTGCTGAAGCCGGTGGACCCGGACGAGACCGAGGCCGCCATCCGCCGCGCTATCCGGCAGATCGAGGCCGGCCGCCGCTTGGCCGAGCTGGCTGCGGAAGCCCCGGAGCCGGAAACCGCCCCGGAGCAGGAGACCGAGCCCGCCGGGGAAGGGGAGAGCGACCGCAACGCACTGGTGATGGATCATGTGCGCAAGTATATGGAAGATAACTATATGGCAGACCTCTCGCTGGGCAGCGTGAGCGAAATTTTGCACATCAGTCCGGCGTACCTTTCGGCGCAGTTCAAAAAATACCAGAAGATGAACTTTCTGGACTGCCTGACCGAGCTGCGCATCAACGCAGCTAAAGAACTGCTGGCCGACCCCTTCCGCTCCGCAGCGGAGGTGGCCTCCATGGTGGGCTACGAGGACGCCAGTTACTTTGCCCGCGCCTTTAAAAAGCGCACCGGCATGACCCCCACCCAGTACCGGAAGGAAGCGGCAAAGGCAGCCCGGGAGGCGCGGCTGTGACCCGCCGTCAGCTGCTGCGTCTGCTTGCGGCAGCCCCGGCACTGGCAGTTACAGGCTGCACGGCGCAGTCTGCTTCTTCGCAGCAGGAGAAGCCGCTCATTCTGCGCTATGCGGAGAACCAGCCGGAGGACTACCCCACCAGCAAGGCGGCAAAAGCCTTTGCCGAGCTTGTGGCGCAGCGCACGGGCGGCCGGGTGAAGGTGCTGGTTTACAGCGGGGCGGAACTGGGCGCAGAGCAGAGCGTCATCCAGCAGATGCAGTTCGGCGGGGTGGATTTTTCCCGCGTGTCCCTGAGCCAGCTGGCAGAGTGCGAGCCGGAGCTCAGCGTGTTGCAGCTGCCTTACCTGTACAGCGATGCCCAGCAGATGTGGCGGGTGCTGGACGGCAGCATCGGGGATGAGTTTCTGGCCATGCTGGACGGGATGGACTTAGTAGGGCTTTCGTGGTTCGACGCCGGTGTGCGCAGCTTCTACACCCGGGAAAAGGTGACCGGGTTGGATGATTTGCAGGGGCTGACCATCCGGGTGCAGGAGTCGGACATGATGAGCGACATGATCACCGCACTGGGCGCAAAGCCGGCGCAGGTGGTGTACAGCAAGGTATATGCCGCCCTGCATAACGCCGAGATCGACGGGGCAGAGAACAACTGGCCCAGCTACGAAGTGATGGGACACTACGAGGTAGCGCCCTTTTTCCTGAAGGACGAGCACACCCGGGTGCCGGAGGTGCAGCTGGCCAGCCCGGCGGTGATGGAAAAGCTTGCCGCATTGGACGAAAGCTTCCCGGAGGTGATTCGCGCCTGCGCCCGGGAGAGCGCACAGACAGAGCGGGAGCTCTGGGCACGGCGGGAGGCGAACGCAGAGCAGAATATGCGCAAGCGAGGCATCTGCGTCACCGAACTGGACGAGGCCGAAAAAGCCCGCTTCCGCGCAGCGGTACAGCCCATGTACGATGGCTTCTCTGCCCAGCAGGAACTGATCGACCGGATACAGAAAAGCTGAAGAAGACACCCCGAGAAGTGCCCGGACGGACATTTTTTGGGGTGTTGTTTTTTGCTATGAATGCAGGAATGTATCCAACTGGTCAGTAGTGTTGCACAAACAAGACAGAAAACGGTTGTGCAATATGGCAAAAACAATCTTGACATTCTTTCGAAAAACAGGACATTTTTCGAAAGCTCTTGTTTCATTTCGGAAAATTTGCTAAAGTGTGTACAGTCAATGAACGAAAGCTCCGGCACCTGTGCGCCCGGAGAAGTTCACAATTATTTAAGGAGGACGATTCCTATGAAAATGATCTCTCGTCGTAGCTTTATGGCCGTTGCCGGTGCAGCTACCGCTGCTGTTGCTCTGACCGCCTGCGGTGGTTCCAAGAGCGGCTCCACTTCTACCGCTGCTTCCACCTCTACCGCAGCTTCTGCTTCTGCTGCTGCCGGTGATGCAGCTGCTGCTGCCAGCGATCCCAAGGTGACTCTGGTCTACGCCGAGGTCAACCCGCTGGATACCATCGTTGGCCAGACCGGTTCTCACTTCAAGGAGAAGGTCGAGGAGCTGAGCGGCGGTTCTGTGGTCGTCGATGTGCAGGCTTCCGGTGTTCTGGGCTCTGAGAACGATGTTCTGGACGCTATTCTGGGCGGCTCTACCTCCATCGACATCAGCCGTATCTCTGCTTTCGCTCTGACCAGCTACGGCTGCAACAAGTCTAAGCTGCTGTCCATCCCCTTCACCTTCAACAACCGCGCTCACTTCTGGAACTTCGCTAACAGCGATCTGGCTCCTGAGTTCCTGAACGAGCCCCAGGAACTGGGCCTGCCCGTTCGCGGCCTGTTCTACGGCGAGGAGGGCTTCCGTCACTTCTTCACCGTCAAGCCCGTTGCTGCTATCGGCGACCTGAAGGGCATGAAGCTGCGTGTGTCCAACGACCCTGTTATGAACGGCATGGTCGAGGGTCTGGGCGCTAACCCCACCGTCGTTGCTTTCGGCGAGCTGTACAGCGCACTGCAGACCGGCGTTGTGGATGGCGCTGAGCAGCCCATCGCAAACTACAAGTCCAACGCTTTCCCCGAGGTTGCTAACAACCTGATCTTGGACGGCCACACTCTGGGCGCTGTGCAGGCTGTTATCACCGACAACGCATGGGGCAAGCTGACCGCTAACCAGCAGGCTGCTGTTATGGCTGCTGCTGCCGACACCCAGAAGTTCAACGCTGATCTGTCTGAGACCGCTGAGAACAAGGTTCTGGAAGAGCTGCGCTCCTCCGGCTGCAACGTTGTGGATGTGGACGACAAGACTCCCTGGCAGGAAGCTTGCGCTAAGGTCATCAAGGACAACACCTCTGATCAGGCTGAGCTGTACCAGAAGCTGCTGGACATGAAGGCATAAGCTGGCTTTCCATCCAATCTAGGTAGTACATTGCCCGGCGGGGGCCCACGGGAATACGCCCGCAGGCTTCGCCGGGCTTTTATATGGAGGAATTTCTATGCCGAAAATCTTTACCACTCTGGATAAGATCAGACCGGCGTACGACTTTACCTACAAGGTGGTTCTGTTCATCTGCAAGATCCTGCTGATCGCAGATATCCTCATTACCACGATGTCGGTCATTGGCCGTTACGTCCCCTTTATTCCGGACCCCTCCTGGTCTGAGGAGGTCGTTTTGACCTGCATGAGCTACATGGCTGTGCTGAGCGCTGCGCTGGCCATCCGCCGCGGCGCACACATCCGCATGACTGCCTTTGATATGTACTTGCCCAAGAAAGTGGTCAAGGCGCTGGACATCCTGTCTGACGTGGCCGTGATGATCCTTGGTGTGGTGATGATGGCGGTCGGCTGGAACTACGCCACCACGCTGGGCGGCCGTGGCTTCTATGTTTCCATGCCTTGGCTGAGCCGCTTCTGGATGTACTTCCCGGTGCCGCTGGCCGGTGTTGCCATGATCATCTTCGAGATCGAGTCGCTGTATAACCATATCAAGAGCTTTTTTGTAAAGGAGGAAATGTAATATGACAGTTCAGACACTGGCAATCATTGTCCTTCTTGTCAGCTTCTTTGTTATGATCTTCCTGCGCTTCCCCATTGCATACGCCGTTGGTCTGTCCAGCGTGCTGTGCATGCTGGTGCAGGGTCAGGCACTGACCGACGTCTGCCGCCTGATGGTCAAGGGCATTTCTTCCTTCAGCCTGATGGCTGTGCCGTTCTTTATCACCATGGGTGTGCTCATGGGCTCCGGCGGCATCTCTGAAAAGCTGATCGCACTGGCTGACGCCTGCGTGGGCTGGATGCGCGGCGGCATGGCCATGGTCAACATCGTGGCTTCCTACTTCTTCGGCGGCATTTCCGGTTCCGCTTCCGCCGATACCGCTTCCATCGGCTCTATCATGATCCCCATGATGGTGGATCAGGGCTACGGTGCAGACTTCTCCACCGCTGTTACCATCACCTCCTCCTGCGAGGGTCTGCTGGTTCCCCCCAGCCATAACATGGTCATCTACGCTACCACCGCCGGTGGTATCTCCGTGGGCAGCCTGTTCTTGGCCGGTTACCTGCCCGGCGCTCTGCTGGCTATCGTGCTGATGATCGGCTCCTATATCATCTCGGTCAAGCGCAACTACCCCAAGGGTGATCCCTTCAGCATCAAGGCTTTTGTCAAGCAGCTGGGCACTTCCATCTGGGCACTGGCCGCTGTCATCATCGTGGTGTTCGGCGTTGTCGGCGGTGTGTTTACCGCTACCGAGTCCGCTGCTATCGCCGTTATCTACTCTCTGCTCGTTTCCGTGTTCGTCTATAAGGGTCTGGACTGGAAGGGCGTGTGGCACGCTCTGGACGAGTGCGTCAACACCCTGTCCATCGTGCTGATCCTGATCGCTACCTCTGCAGTGTTCGGCAACTGCCTGACCATGCTGCATGTGCCTGATCTGGCAGCAACCGCCATCACCGACCTCACCGATAACCCCTACATCATTGCACTGCTCATCGACCTGATCCTGCTGGTGCTGGGCATGATCATGGATATGGCTCCCATCATCCTGATCGCTACCCCCATCCTGTTGCCCATCGCCACCTCCATCGGCATCGATCCCATCCAGTTCGGTATCATCGTGGTTCTGAACTGCGGCATCGGTCTGCTGACTCCTCCCGTTGGCTCCGTTCTGTTCATCGGCTCTGCCGTTGCAAAGCGTCCCATGGAGAAGGTAGTCAAGGCAACCCTGCCGTTCTACCTGTGCATGTTCATTGCACTGCTGCTGCTGACCTACATCCCCGACATCAGTCTTGCTATCCCCAAGCTGCTGGGCGGCTATGTAAGTCCCATTGCAAACCCGCTGGGCCCTGTGTTCATCCACTAAGCGCAGCATAAGGGAAACCCCTTGCATCTTTAAGACCGGAGCCTGTCAGCCCTTTGGGCTGCGGGCCCCGGTCTTTTTTGCGTGTGCACCAAAATGCGGACAGCTTGCACGGCGGGGAACACTATGATACAATAAAATGTATAGAAGTTTGGAAGGGGAGAGAACACTATGGAGCAAAAACGCCTGTGTCCGTTCTGCATGGGGGAACTGCCGCCTGCGGCGACCGTCTGCCCCCATTGCGGGAAGATCTTAGAGGGATGCAACCCGGCGGGCTGTCTGCCGGTGGGTACGGTGCTGGCCGGGCGCTACACGGTGGGCGAGATGCGCAGTCTGGACGGCGAGGGCGTGCTGTACAGCGGCGTGGAGAATCTGGGCGCTTTCCGGGTGACCATCAAGGAGTACCTGCCCGTCACCCTTTCTGCGGAGCGGGGTGCGGACTGCGTCCTGCGCCCCAAGCAGGGCAGTGAAGTGCTGTTCAAGACCACCCGCATGGACTTTGCAGACCTGTACCGCGCCATCCAACGCATTACCCCCGCCAGCGGTCTGGAGGCCGTGCTGGATGTGGTGGAAGCCAACAACACCGTGTATGCGGTGCTGGAAAACTTAGGCGGCACCCCGCTGGAGCAATGGCTGGAAAATCGTCCCGCTCCGGTGCAGGCAGAGGAGGCCTGCGCCATGCTGCGGCCGGTGTTTGAGGGCGTGGCGGCCATGCACAAGGCAGGGCTGGTGCACCGCGGCATCTGCCCGGAGAATATCCGGGTAATGTCGGATGGACGCTGTCGTCTGGCCGGGTACGCCACCGTGGGTCTGCGCACCGCAGGCAGCGGTCTGCACGAGCAGCTGTACGAGGGTTACTCCGCGCCGGAGCAGTATACTACCGCCGAGTTTGAGGGGCGCTACACCGACGAATACAGCCTTGCCGCCGTCTTTTACCGCATGGTATGCGGGCAGGCACCCATGCCCGCTGCTCAGCGCGTGGTGTCGGACTCCAACCCCCGGGCACGCACCGTAGAGCCTGCCGTGCCGGCCTACGTTTCCGATGTGTTGCAGCTGGGGCTGCGGCTCAAGGTCATGGAGCGCATTCAGACTGTGCCGCAGCTGTATCAGGCACTTTCTTCCAAAGAATATACCGCCGAGCTGACCCGCACCATGAAGCCGGAGACCCCGATGCATCCGGTGCGGGCAGAGCAGAGCGGGCAGGGCAGGGAACATCTGCTCAGTTTGAAGGGATTGCTGGCGGGCATCCTGATCCTGCTTTCCGTTCTGATCTTGCTCACCCTGTGGGGCATCGTGAGCAGCAAGGAGGAGCAGCTGCCCTCTTCGGAGCCGAGCTCGGAAGCTGCCAGCAGCGAGGAAATGAAGCCACAGAACCTTGTGCCCAACTTTGTGGGCATCGATTACGAGCAGATCAAGAATAACCGCGAGTACACCAGTATGTACCTGTTCCGGGCGGTGCTGGAGTACAGCGATACCGTGCCCTCCGGGCAGGTCATCCGGCAGGAGCCGGAGGCCGGCGAAGTAATGGAGAATGGCGAGGTGATCCAGATCGTGGTCAGTCAGGGCCCGGAAAAGGTGGAGATGCCAAAGATCATCGGCGCATCGCAGGATAAGGCTATTGAGATCCTGAGCAGCCGGGGGCTTGTGGCCAGCTGTTTCATGGTGGTGAACGATGGCTCCTACGCTACGGGCTGCGTGGTCTCTGCCAGTGAGGAAGAGGGCACCATGGTCACGGTGGGTACGGTGATCACCATATATATCGCCGCAGACCCCAGTGTGCAGATCACCGCCACCCCGGAAGAGCCTGCCGCTACCGAGCCTACTACCCCGGAAACGACCCCGGAGGGCAGCGCAGAGCCGGAATACGATACAGATTAAACATAACAATAAAAGCAGAAGCGGGAACCTTGCAACGGGCTCCCGCTTCTGCTTGTTTAGGATAGGAAAGAGAATGGCAAATTAAAGGTTGGTGTAGCCCATCAGGCAGCGGTCCACCTCGGCGGCGCAATCGCGGCCCTCGCGCAGACCCCACACCACAAGGCTCTGGCCGCGGCGCATATCGCCGCAGACGAATACCTTGTCCACATTGGTCTTAAAGCTGTGGTCGGCTACATTGCCCCGGGCGGTCAGCTCCACCCCAAAGGCATCGGCTGTGTAGTTTTCGCAGCCGGTAAAGCCTGCGGCAATAAATGCCAACTGGCAGTCGTAGGTAAATTCCTTGCCGGTAGGCACCATGCTGGTGCGGCCGGTCTCGGGGTCGCGCTCCGGTTTCAGGCAGCTGATGACGGCACCGGTCAGATTGCCGGCCTCGTCCTTCAAAAACTCCTTCACGGTGGTCTGGTACACGCGCGGATCCTTGCCGAACTTGGCAATGCACTCGGTCTGGCCGTAGTCCACCTTCAGAACCCGGGGCCACTCCGGCCACGGGTTTGCAGCGGTGCGCTCGACAGGAGGCTGCGGCATCATTTCCAGTGCCATCAGGTCGGTGCAGCCCTGCCGCAGGGCAGTGCCCTGACAGTCGTTGCCGGTGTCGCCGCCGCCAATGACCAGTACGTTTTTACCGGCTGCGTTGATGGCCCTGCCGTCTGCAAAGCCGGAGTCCAGCAGGCTCTTGGTCACGCTGGTCAGGTAGTCCACGGCAAAGTGCACGCCCTTGGCGTCCCGGCCGGGCACGTTCAAATCGCGGGGCTTTTTTGCGCCGCAGCACAGCACCACAGCATCAAAATCTGCCAGCAGCTGCTCGGCGGGCACGGCGCCGCCAACATCCATGCCGGTGCGGAACACCACACCCTCGGCCTGCATCAGCTTGACACGGCGCTCGATGACCGCCTTGTCCAGCTTCATGTTGGGGATGCCGTACATCAGCAGGCCGCCCACACGGTCGGCGCGCTCAAACACCGTAACGGCGTGGCCGCGCTTGTTCAGGTACTCGGCCACCGAAAGCCCCGCAGGGCCGCTGCCCACCACGGCAACGCTCTTGCCGGTGCGGGTCGGCGGCGGGGTGGCGGTCAGCCAGTTCTTGGCGTAGGCCGTCTCGATGATGGCGTGCTCGTTTTCGCGCACGGTGACACTGCTACCGGTCACATCCCCGCAGGTGCAGGCGGCCTCACACAAGGCGGGGCACACCCGGCTGGTAAACTCCGGGAAGCGGTTGGTGGCCATCAGGCGGTGGAGCGCAAGCTCCCACTTGCCGTGGTACACCAGATCGTTCCACTCCGGGATGAGGTTGTTCAGCGGACAGCCGGAGGCCATGCCGCCGATCATCATGCCCGCCTGACAGAAGGGCACGCCGCAGTCCATGCAGCGGGCGGCCTGCGTCTGCTGCTGCTCCCGCGAGAGCCAGATGTGGAACTCGTTAAAATTTTCAAGGCGCTCCAGCGGCGCAACGTCCGTGCTGGTCTTGCGCGCATAATCCATAAATCCTGTTGTCTTACCCATGCTGCTGCCCCTCCTTACTTATGCTTCTGCACTGCATAGAATGCTTCGATCTGTGCCTGCTCACCGTCCAGACCACGCTCCTCTACCGAGGCGATGACCCGCAGCATCCGGTCGTAATCGTAAGGCAGCACCTTTTTGAATTTGGGCAGGAACGCACTGAAATTGTCCAGGATCTCTTTGCCGCGCGGAGAGCCGGTGGCCTCCACATGGGCGCGAATCAGCTCCTTCAGGGTGGCAACATCGTACTTATGCTCCACCGGCTCAAGGCTGACGGTCTCCTTGTTCACGCGCTGGTAGAAGTCCCAGTTTTCGTCCAGCACATAGGCAATGCCGCCGGTCATACCGGCTGCAAAGTTTTTGCCGGTCTGTCCCAGCACCACCACGGTGCCGCCGGTCATGTACTCACAGCCGTGGTCGCCCACGCCCTCCACAACGGCGGTAGCGCCGCTGTTGCGCACGCAGAAGCGCTCACCGGCCACACCGGAGATGAACGCCTTGCCGCTGGTAGCGCCGTACAGCGCCACGTTGCCGGTGATGATGTTCTCCTCGGGCTTGAAGTCGATGCCCTGCGGCGGACGCACAACGATCTTGCCGCCGGAAAGACCCTTGCCCATGTAGTCGTTGCAGTCGCCCACCAGCTCTAGCGTCAGGCCGCTCGGGATAAAGGCACCGAAGCTCTGGCCGCCTGCACCGGTGCAGTGCACGGTGTACACATCATCCGGCAGGTCGTTGCCGTATTTGCGGGTGATCTCGCTGCCAAAGATGGCACCAAAGGCGCGGTCCACGTTGGAAACATTCAGGCTGACGCTCTGGGGAGCCTTGCTGCCCAGCTTGAACTTCTTCATCAGCACCTTCATGTCCAGCGTGTTTTCCAGATGGAAGTCGTAGCTGTCCTCCTTGATAAAGTGGACGTTGCTGTTTGCAATGGCGGGGTTGTGCAGGATGCAGTCCAGATCCAGCTCCGCGGCGCGGCTGCCCGGGGCGGCGGGCTTGACTCGCAGCAGGTCGGTGCGGCCTACCAGCTCGTCCACGGTGCGCACGCCCAGCTTTGCCATGTACTCCCGCAGTTCCTCGGCCACAAAGGTGAGGTAGTTGATGATGTACTCCGGCTTGCCGCGGAAGTTCTTGCGCAGCTCGGGGTTCTGGGTGCAGATGCCCATGGGGCAGGTGTCCAGATTGCACACACGCATCATCACACAGCCCTCTGCCATCAGCAGGGTGGTGCCAAAGCCGAACTCCTCTGCGCCCAGCATACAGCTGATGGCCACATCCCGGCCGGACAGCAGCTTGGAGTCGCTCTCAATGCGCACGCGGGTGCGCAGGCCGTTCAGGATCAGGGTCTGGTGGGTCTCGGCGATGCCCAGCTCCCAAGGCAGACCGGCGTGCTTGATGGAGGTGCGGGGCGCAGCACCGGTGCCGCCGTCATAGCCGGACACCAGAATGACCTGTGCGCCGCCCTTGGCAACACCGGCGGCAATTGTGCCGACACCGGCCTCGCTGACCAGCTTGACGTTGATGTTGGCGCTGCGGTTGGCGTTTTTCAGGTCGTAGATCAGCTCTGCCAGATCCTCGATGGAATAGATATCGTGGTGGGGCGGGGGAGAGATGAGTCCTACGCCGGTGGTGCTGTGGCGGGTCTTGGCAATCCACGGATACACCTTTGCACCGGGCAGGTTGCCGCCCTCGCCGGGCTTTGCGCCCTGTGCCAGCTTGATCTGGATCTCCTCGGCGCTGACCAGATACTTGCTGGTCACGCCAAAGCGGGCAGAAGCCACCTGTTTGATCTTGGAATTGCTCTCGCTGTGGTAGCGCTCTTCGGGCTCGCCGCCCTCGCCGGTATTGCTGCGGCCGCCCAGACGGTTCAGGGCAATGGCAATGGTCTCGTGTGCTTCGCTGCTCAGTGCGCCGTAGCTCATGGCAGCGCCCTTGAACCGCTTGACGATGCTGGAGACCGGCTCTACTTCTTCCAGCGGGATGCCGCCGTCTGCGGCGTAGTTGAAGTCCAGCAGGCTGCGCAGATGCACGCCCTCGGCACCCATGTTGTCCACCGTCTGGGTGAACTGCTTGAAGGTGTCGTAATCGCCGGTGCGGCAGGCCTTCTGGAACAGGTGGATGGTCTGGGGGTTGAACAGGTGCTCTTCCTTGCCGCTGCGGAACTTGTGGGCACCGCTGTCGGACAGCTCCATGTTGATATCCAGTCCCAGCGGGTCAAAGGCAGCGTTGTGCTGCGCTTCCACATCGGCCTGAATGTCTGCCATGCTGATGCCGCCCACACGGCTCACCGTGCCGGTGAAGTATTTGTCGATGACCTCCTTCGAGATGCCCACAGCCTCAAAGATCTGGCTGCTCTGGTAGCTCTGGATGGTGGAAATGCCCATCTTGGAGGCGATCTTCACGATGCCGCTGAGGATAGCGTTGTCGTAGTCCTGCACAGCGGCGTAATAGTCCTTGTCCAGCAGGCCTTCGTCGATCAGCTGCCCGATGGTCTCGTGTGCCAGATAGGGGTTGATGGCGCAGGCACCGTAGCCCAGCAGGGTGGCAAAGTGGTGCACCTCCCGGGGCTCGGCGCTCTCTAAAATCAGTGCCAGTGCGGTGCTCTTTTTGGTGCGGATGAGGTACTGGGACACTGCCGACACCGCCAGCAGACTGGGAATGGTCACATGGTATTCGTCCACGTCACGGTCGGACAGGATGATGATGTTTGCGCCCTCCTTGTAGGCGCGGTCGACCTCCAGAAATACCCGGTCGATGGCCTTTTCCAGACTGGTGTTCTTGTAGTAGTTGATGGACACCGTAGCCACCTTGAAGCCCGGCACGTTCATGTACTTGATCTTCAACAGGTCGGTGTTGGTCAGGATGGGGTTGTGCACCTTGAGCACCTTGCAGTTCTCGGGCTTATCCTCCAGCAGATTGCCGTGGGCACCGATGTAAACGCTGGTGGAAGTGACCACCTTTTCCCGGATGGCGTCGATAGGGGGGTTGGTCACCTGTGCAAACCGCTGCTTAAAGTAGTTGAACAGCGGGGGATGCTGGCTGCTGAGCACAGCCAGCGGAGTGTCGGTACCCATGGCACCGGAAGGCTCTGCGCCCGCCCGCGCCATGGCAAGGATCATGGTGTTCACGTCCTCGTATTTGTAGCCGAACACCTTCTGCAGCCGGGTCAGCTGTTCGCCGGTGTAGCTCTCCACCTTCACGTTGGGGATCTTCAGCCCGCTCAGCTGCACCAGATTGCGGTCGATCCACTCGCCGTAGGGCTCGCGGCTGGCGTAAAGCTCCTTCAGCTTCTCGTCGTCCACCACTTCACCCTTGATGGTATCCACCAGCAGCATCTTGCCGGGACGCAGACGCTCCTTGACCAGAATATTCTCCGGATCGCATTCCAGCACGCCTACCTCAGAGGACAGGATCATGCGGCCGTCCTTGGTGATGTAGTAGCGGCTGGGGCGCAGACCGTTGCGGTCCAGCACCGCGCCCATCACGTCGCCGTCCGAGAACAGAATGGCGGCGGGGCCGTCCCACGGCTCCAGCATGGTGGCGTAGTACTGGTAGAAATCCCGCTTTTTCTGGCTGATGTTCTTGTTGTTTTCCCACGGCTCGGGGATGGTGATCATCACAGCCAGCGGCAGATCCATGCCGTTCATCACCATGAACTCCAGTGCGTTATCCAGCATGGCGGAGTCCGAGCCGGAGGTGTTGATGATGGGCAGGATCTTGTTCATGTCGTCCTGCAGGATGGGGCTCTCGATGCTCTCCTCACGGGCCAGCATGGCATCGGTGTTGCCCTTGATGGTGTTGATCTCGCCGTTGTGCAGGATGAACCGGTTGGGGTGGGCACGCATCCAGCTGGGGTTGGTGTTGGTAGAAAAGCGGCTGTGCACCATGCCGATGGCGGACTCGTAATCCTCGTCCTGCAGGTCAAGGTAGAACAGGCGCAGATCGTGCACCAGGAACATGCCCTTGTAGACGATGGTGCGGCTGGACAGGCTGGGCACATAGGTGCCGTTGCTGGCCTGCTCGAACACGCGGCGCACGATGTACAGGCGGCGGTCAAACTCAATGCCCTTGCTTACCTTGGCGGGCTTTTTGATGAAGCACTGCCAGATGGCGGGCATGCAGTCCCGCGCCTTCTGACCCACGGCATCGGGGTCTACGGGCACTTCGCGCCATGCCAGAAACTCCAGCCCCTCCTTGCGGGTGACCACCTCGAACAGCTTCATGGCCTGAGCCCGCAGGTGCTCGTTCTGGGGGAAGAAGAACATACCCACGCCGTACTCCCGCTCGTTGCCCAGCCGGATGTTCAGCTCCTCGGCCACCTTGGAGAAGAACTTGTGGCTGATCTGCAGCAGGATGCCCACGCCGTCGCCGGTCTTGCCCTCGGCGTCCTTACCGGCGCGGTGCTCCAGCCGCTCTACGATGGACAGTGCATCGTCCACCGTCTGGTGGCTTTTACGTCCCTTGATGTCCACCACAGCGCCGATGCCGCAGGCATCGTGCTCGAACTGCGGGTCGTACAGACCAAGGGTGGTTTTCTGCTCTGTAAAGTTTTCCATAGTCTTTCCCATCCTTTTTACTTGTTTACCGGGGGCTACGGCACCCTCCGCAGCTTTTTATCCCCTGCAAAAAGAAAAAAGCGCCCCGCAAGGGCATAAGATGCCCCTGCGGAACGCCTTTGTTCCGATACCTGATATTATACAGATTCCTGAAAAATCTTCAAGTGACAGCTGCACCAAATATGCTACACACATTGCGCCGCTTCTTGTGCGAAACGCCGCGAGCCCCCGCAGCTGTGCGCGGTATACAAGCAAAACCGCCGCACCCGGCGTTGTGCACGCGGGTACGGCGGTTTGGAGGAATTTGCC
>OOAI01000065.1_pt1 | contig 82655 bp, 77 predicted proteins | sample 1671191 | NCBI WGS metagenome assembly OOAI01 (sample SAMN06348131, study PRJEB24527) | human gut metagenome | biome: human gut; feature: ankylosing spondylitis patient; material: feces | host: Homo sapiens | place: China | collected 2015-10 | reverse complement strand
AACATGGAGAGCACGGCCAGTACAGCGGCGACCGAAAGAACGGTCTCCTGTTTGAAGAACTTGAAGAGGCGAAGCCTCTTCATCTTGCTACGCAAGACCGTTCGGTCGCTTAAAAGCCCCACTGGGGCTTTCATTGATTCGCTGCGCTCATCAAACGCGAATTGCTTCAACTTCATTTGTAATTTCATGGCATCCGCTTTCTTTCAAGAATAATCGATACATCCTTTAGTATAGTAGATGTGGAACAAAATGCAAGTTTTTTTGCAGCGGTGAGTGATGGAACAGCGCAATTCAAAAAGTTGGATGTTTCATGAAACTTTTCTGCGAAAGTACGATACAATCATGTCACGAAAACGGCCTGGCCCCGAAAGGGAGCAAGACCGGGGCCGTGCGGACCTTGAAAATTGAATATGCAGCTTCAGGTACTTCCAGACAATGATACTTCCGTAATTCGCGGCCCGGTCATAAAGAAGACGGGGTGGCCGAGAGGCCAATGGAGTGGTGCAAATCCACCGCCTGAATGTTTCCCTTTCTCAGGGGTGCCGGGGGCAAATTAAGAGAGACCATGCTGCAGTGGACGAGCAGGCTGCTCTGGACGATTTGGAGACCTTCGCGCAGAACTGGGACAATAAATACCCCAAAATCGCAAAGTCGTGGCGGGAAAACTGGGCCAACCTCAGTACCTAATTTGGGAGAGACCTGAATATCGTAGTCCTTCTCCAGATCATCACGGATGCGGCGATGTCCTTTATCCGGATGCTCCTTATAGATCTCTTGAATTGCCGCTGAAATCTTCTCGTTTGCAAGTTCATGGCTGCTTTTTGGATGGTTCAGCCATTTGTAATAAGATGAACGCGCAATATGTACCAGTGGGCAGAGGTCTCGGACTGTATAGCCTTTTTCTTGACATGAAAAATACCCCCAGAGTATTCAGAGTTTTGTTTTTACTCTGTCTACTCTAGGGGTAGCATATCAAACGCCACATCAGTCAGCTGTTTCAGCTGTTCAATGGGCGGAGCGGTGTGCTGCTTTTCCAGATAAGGAGTGCCGGACGGATGACTGCAAGGGCAGGAGAGAGGCCTCTTTTAAGCTGCTGAGGCCGCCGCAAAGAGAGGGGACAAATCTTCGGAAATTTTTACCCCCCCTCTTGACAATGCCCTGGATGGCTTGTATACTATGCATCATGAACGGCGTTCATGTTGAGGTGATCCGATGAATCTAAATGCAACGTCAAAAGCGAATATCCTGAAAACCAGCCGGGAGATTATCCAGCAAAACGGATGGGCAGGTGTGAACATCCGCTCGGTGGCCGCTGCCTGTGGGGTCTCGGTGGGGTGCATCTACAATTACTTTGCATCCAAGACCGAACTGCTGAGTGCTACAGTGGAAAGCATCTGGAGCGATATCTTCCACCATCCGGAGAACGAAGTGGTTTTTCAAGATACCTTGTCCTGCGTCCGGTGGATGTATCAGCAGCTGGAGGACGGCTGCCAGCGGTATCCGGGCTTTTTTACCCACCATGCGCTGGGCTTTGTCCGGCAGGATACTGCCGACGGCAAACAGCAGATGCAGCGTGCCTGGCGGCACATTCTGGAAGCCCTGTGTGTGGTGCTGCAGAATGATACCAAGATCCGGGCCGACGCATTCACAGAGGAGTTTACCGTTGAAAAGTTTGCGGAAACACTCTTCTCTCTGATGCTGTCTGCCCTGGTGCGGCAGGACTTTGACCCCTCTACCGTGCTGGAGATCGTCCGGCGAGCCATCTACTAAAAAACATCCCACAAAACTGTGGGATTTTTTTAGGACGAAAGTGAACGATGTTCAGTATGGGCGGTGCTGCAGGACGGAAGCGTCCTGTTCACATAAATCCCCCCTCCCCAAAAACCAATCTGAAAAAGGAGTAAAAACCTATGCGTGCAATCATTGAAACTGTGTTTGACATCTTTTACCTGGCTGCCGTTCTCACGGTGGGCATTCGTATGATCCGTGGCAGCAAGAGCGGCTCTCAGTTCAAGCTGTTCGGCCTCATGGCTGTGGTGCTGGGTGCCGGCGATTCCTTCCACCTGGTACCTCGTGCACTGGCTCTGTGCACCACCGGCCTGGAGAACTACGCTGTTCCCCTGGGCCTGGGTAAGTGGATCACCTCCATCACCATGACCGTCTTTTATGTGCTGCTGTACTACGTCTGGCGTAAGCGTTACCAGGTAGAGGGCGAGAAGAACCTGACCATCGCTGTGTACGCTCTGTCTGCTGTCCGTGTGCTGCTGTGCATGATGCCCCAGAACCAGTGGCTCACCAACAAGACCTCCCTCACCTGGGGCATCCTGCGGAACGTACCCTTTGCTCTGCTGGGCCTGCTGATCATCGTGCTGTTCTACCGCAGCGCAAAGGACCACGGCGATAAGGCTTTCCGTTGGATGTGGCTCACCATCGTGCTGAGCTTCGGTTTCTACATCCCTGTGGTGCTGTGGGCTGACGTGAACCCCCTGATCGGTATGCTGATGATCCCCAAGACCTGCGCTTATGTGTGGACCGTCCTCATTGGCTACAACGCCATGAAGGCTGAAAGCGGCGGGAGTCTAAGCGATTCCAAGAAATAAAGTGACAACTTGACAAAAGGCGTCACTTTATTTCTTGGAACTGCTATAAGAGATGAAAGATTGCATGAAAGATTATCAGAAAATTATCTTTCTGTGAATTTTAGCACTCAATACTTGACACTGCTAACAAACGGTGCTATAACTATGGCGTGCTCAGGAGGAAGGGCAAAAGAGAGAGCCGCGAGGCTCCCAGGAAGGCCCTTCCGAGTGAACAACATAAAGATTTTTGACCCGACCCGAACGCCGGGATTGGAGGAATGATTTATGTTTATGCCTGCTGTTTTCCATGAGAATCTGTTCGATGATTTCTTTGATCCGTTCTGGAACGATGGTGCGCTGGAGCGTGCGATGAACCGTGAAGAGCGTGAGACCTTCGGCAAGCGCGGTGCAAACATGATGAAGACCGATGTGAAGCAGACCGAGAACGGCTACGAGGTGGCTGTTGACCTGCCGGGCTGCAAGAAGGAAGACGTTCAGATGGAACTGAACGACGGCTACCTGACCATTCAGGCCGTGCGCAGCCACTCGAACGATGAGAAGGACAACAACGGCCGCTACATCCGCCGCGAGACCTTCTCCGGCACCTGCGCCCGCAGCTTCTATGTGGGCGATGCCGTGAAGAAAGAGGATATCCACGCAAAGTTCGAGGATGGTATCCTTCACATCCAGCTGCCTGCACCCCAGCAGCAGAAGGCTTTGCCGGAAAACCCCAATCTGATTGAAATTGAATAACGATTGTGCCGATGCAAGGAACATCACCGCATAATCCAAGCCCCTGCGAGCATTTGCCCGCAGGGGCTTTTTGCGTCAGATGCGGCTACTTTGCCTCCGGTCTTGGCAATGGCGTAGTCAACATGATCGGCGGTGCCCTGCGGCAGCTGGTGGTTCTGGTGCCCTGCCTGTGGCTGCTCATCCGATTCTTTGGTGTGGACTACGCGTGGTTTGCGTTCTGGGCCTCGGAGATCCTTGCCTGCGTCTACAGCTTGTGGGCGGCTCGGAAAGAACTGAAAAATAAGGTGGAACAGCAGTAATTGGCTGTTGAAAAAACATCCCCTCCGTGCGTGTGCCCGAATCGTTGAGATCGGGTCTGCACGGAGGGGATGCTTTTCGGTCCGGGTGTGAGAGTACGGACGGCGATCAGACGCCGAGGGTCAGGGTCTGACGGCTGCTGTAGCCTTCCTTTTTGAAGTCGGAGAACAGGGCCTGGATCTCGGTCGGCGTTACGCAGATGAGGTTCATGGGCGATTCCAGCTTTTCCAGACCGACAAATTTCTTGCCGCCCTCCAAGAACATCCAGAATTTTCTGTCTATGACTGGTGCCATCCTTGAATATGCCCGCGGCCTTGCGGTGGTGAAGTCCTTCGGCAGGGACATCCCGTTGGAACATTTCGACATAGCCTTTGACCATGTGAGCTTTGGCTACGATGACCGTCAGGTTCTGCGCGACGTCAGCTTCACCATCCCGGAAAAGACCTCCACGGCCATCGTCGGCCCGTCCGGCTCCGGCAAGACCACCCTCTGCTTTGCTGTCCAGCGTGCTGAGGATCTCCTCCGAAAAATAGAACGAGTTGGGTTCGCCCTGCTCGTAGGACAGGCGTGGATAAGGAGCAAGATCTTCCAGCGTCAGGGCATCTTTTTGTGCCAGCGGGCTGGAGGGTCATAGGGCATTCCTTTCAGTTCATGGACAATGGAGCGCGGTGTACTGCGGGGTCACAGTGCCCCGCCGGGCAAGGCAGCCGTGCGATTTTCCGGCGGTGGGCAGCAGCTTTCCCGTACGATGAGCTGATGCGGCACGATGATCTTGGTGGCCAGCAGGTTGGGGTTCTCGATGTGGTTGATGGTCTGGCTGGCCGCCTCAATGCCAAGCTGATAGGGATTGACGTCCACGGTCGTCAGCGGCGGGTTGGTGATGCGGGAGAACAGCGAGTTGTTAAAGGATACGATGGACAGATCTTTCGGGATGCGCAGGCCCAGCTTGCTGCAGAACTGTTCCAGTACCACCGCAAGAATGTCATCGCTGACCAGAACCGCTGTAGGGCGGTCAGGAGCGGTAAGCAGCGCTTTCAGGGCAGGTTCATAGGAATCATTCAGGGTGTCGATCTCCACACAGTCCCCTTCCCGCGGGGTGATGCCGTGCTTGAGCAGAGACATCTGATAGCCGCGTTTCCGCTCGGCAGAAAACAGCATGGCATTGCTGACCCCAAAATAGGCGATGCGGCGATGTCCCATCTCGTAGAGATAGTCGGTGGCTTCCTCGCCCGCCAGTGCGTTGTCATTGTCGATATAGATGGTCTGGTTGGCCGACTGTGCCGCCTTGCCCACGATAACGTGAAGCAGACCCTCGCTGCGCAGATAGGCAGCCACCGGACAATCTTTTTTGGAGTAGAGCAGGATGAATCCATCGGCCTGCGTGTTGGCTACCATGCTCTGGATAGCATCCAGCACTTCGGCATCGTCCTCGCCGGTGATGACGGTGTTTACATAACGGCGCTGGTTGCAGAACTGCCCGATGCCCCGGATGATCTCCAGATGAAAGGCATTTTCATATACGTCCCGCTGGGAGGAAGGCAGGATGATGCCGATGGTCTTGGAAAATGCTTCGGACGGTTCAGCCTCAAAATTTGGTTCATAGCCCATCTGCGCCATGATGCGGCGGATGCGTTCTTTTGTGTCCCGGCTGATGGAGGGGCTGTCCTTGCAGGTGCGGGAGACCGTGGACGGCGAAACGCCCGCAGCGGCCGCAATATCTTTGATCGTGACTGCCATGCTCTGAATCTCCTTTCTGATATCTCTATTGTAAAGGGCTTTGCACGCAAAGTCAACGTTTGCGTGCTCATTTGCGTAAATCGTGCAACGGTGTTGCTGCAAAGGCTTGACGTTTTCAACAAAAATCGCTTTCGACAATGTACAAGATGCAGAAAAACACTCTGAAACTCAAAAAACTCTTGTAAAATTTGCGAAAGTGAGCTATTCTTATTGCGCAATCCAATGCAAGCGTAATGCAATACTTGCATAATCAAATGCAAAAGAACAAGGAGGAACATCATGGCAACCACACAGACAGTTCCCAAGAAGAAGGGGCTCATCAATTTCGACTTTTTGCAAAAACTGGGCAAAGTTCTGATGACCGTCATCGCCGTCATGCCTGCGGCGGGTCTGATGATCAGTCTGGGCAAGCTGGTGCAGATGGGCGGCGGCGACATTGCGGCGGTCCTGACCATCGGCACCACCATGGAGAACATCGGCTGGGCTGTCATCAACAATCTGCACATCCTGTTCGCCGTGGCCATCGGCGGCAGCTGGGCAAAAGAACGCGCAGGCGGTGCCTTTGCGGCTGTGCTGGCCTTTGCGCTCATCAACGTGATCACCGGCAACATCTTCGGCGTTACCAGCGCCATGCTGGCAGATCCCAACGCCGTGACCCACACCCTGTTCGGGCAGGAAATCGCCGTCAACGGCTACTTCACCTCTGTGCTGGGCGCACCGGCGCTGAACATGGGCGTGTTTGTGGGCATCATTGCCGGTTTTGTGGGCGGCGTGGCTTACAATAAATACTACAACTTCCGCAAGCTGCCGGATGCGCTGGCTTTCTTCAACGGCAAGCGCTTCGTGCCCATGGTGGTCATTGCCTACTCGGTGGTCATCTCCATGGTGCTGGCGCTGTTCTGGCCTGTGGTGCAGACCGGCATCAACAACTTTGGCATCTGGATCGCCAACTCTTCGGAGACTTCTCCGGTGCTGGCTCCGTTCATCTACGGCACCCTGGAGCGTCTGCTGCTGCCCTTTGGCCTGCACCACATGCTGACCATCCCCATGAACTATACCTCCTTCGGCGGCACCTACACCATCGCCACCGGCGTGAACGCAGGCAGTCAGGTGTTTGGTCAGGACCCGCTGTGGCTGGCATGGGCCAACGATCTCATCAACTTTAAAAAGGCAGGCGACATGGCTGCCTATAACAATCTGCTGGCTACCGTCACTCCCGCCCGCTTCAAGGTTGGTCAGATGATCGGCGCGACCGGCCTGCTGCTGGGCATCGCCCTGGCCATGTTCCGCCGTGTGGACGCTGACAAGCGCAAGAATTACAAATCCATGTTCATTTCCACCGCGCTGGCTGTGTTCCTCACCGGTGTGACCGAGCCGCTGGAGTTCATGTTCATGTTCTGCGCCATGCCGCTGTACATTGTATACGCCATCCTGCAGGGCTGTGCCTTCGCCATGGCGGGCATCATCCATCTGCGCCTGCACTCCTTCGGCAATCTGGAATTCATCACCCGGATCCCCATGTCCCTGCAGGCCGGTCTGGGCGGTGATATCATCAACTTTGTCATCTGTGTCGTGGCATTCTTCCTCATTGGCTATTTCGTGGCCTATTTCATGATCGGCAAGCTTCAGCTGGCAACGCCGGGTCGTCTGGGCAACTACACCGATGACAACGCAAACGATGCCGCAGCTGACACCAAGACCGAGAAGAAGGCCGACAAAAAGGCGGACAACGGTCAGGCCGAGCGCATCATCGCCCTGCTGGGCGGCCGGGAGAACATCGTGCTGGTGGACGCCTGCATGACCCGTCTGCGCGTCACCGTGAAGGACCCCGCCAAGGTGGCCGACCTTGCCGCATGGAAGGCAGAGGGTGCTCTGAGCCTGCTGGTGAAGGGGGACGGCATCCAGGCGGTGTACGGCCCCAAGGCAGACGTGCTGAAATCTGATATCAACGATATTCTGTAAAAAACTATGAAACTGCTGACATTGAATACCCACAGTCTCATCGAACCGGCATATGAGGCCAAGCGGGATGCTTTTGTGGAGTTTATCCGAAAGGAACAGCCGGATGTGTTCGCCCTGCAGGAGGTGAACCAGACCGCCGCTGCGCCGCTGCTGGCAGATGTCCCGGCGGGGTACTACCCCTGCCCCGGCAATATGGTGCTGCTGAAAGCGGATAACCATGCCGCTGCGGTGGCCCGGATGCTGGAAGAAGCGGGCTGTGCCTACCATTGGAGCTGGCTCCCGGCCAAGATCGGCTACGACAGATACGACGAGGGCATGGCGGTATTCAGCCGGGCACCCATCACCGCCGCCGAGAACCTGCTGCTGAGCCAAATCAACGATTACAACAACTGGAAGACCCGCCGGGCGCTGGGCATCTGTGCAGGAGATGTCTGGTACTATACGGTGCATCTGGGCTGGTGGAAGGACGAGGAAGAGCCCTTTGCCGACCAGTGGAACATTCTGGCGGCGGCAGCCAGTGCAAAACCGCTGGCGTTCCTGCTGGGCGACTTCAACAGTGAAGCCGGTGTGCGGGGTGAGGGCTACGACCTCATTCTGCGCAGCGGCTGGCAGGATACCTACCGGCTGGCCCGGCAGCGGGATGACGGCTATACCGTCGTGCAGGCCATTGACGGCTGGCGGGATGCTCCGGACGCGGCTGCCAAAAAACGCATTGACCAGATCTGGTGCTCCCAGACGGTGCCGGTGCACAGCAGCCGGGTGGTATTCGGCGGAAAACAGGAGCCTCGGGTCTCCGACCATGCGGGCGTTCTGATCGAAGTAGAACGATAAGAAGGGAATCAAGAAACATGCAGAGAAGTGCAGGCATTTTACTGCCCGTCAGCAGTCTGCCGTCCCCCTACGGCATCGGCTGCTTTTCGCAGGAAGCATACGATTTTGTAGACTGGCTGAAGGACGCCGGGCAGACCTACTGGCAGATCCTGCCGCTGGGTGTGACCAGCTACGGCGACAGCCCGTATCAGAGCTTTTCCGCCTTTGCTGGCAACCCCTATTTCATCAGTCTGGATGAGCTGGTCAAAGAGGGTGTGCTCACGGCAGAAGAGTGCAAAAAGGCAAAGTTCGGCCGCAAGGCGGACGATATCGACTACAGCCAGCTCTACAAGGAGCGGGGCCGCCTGCTCCGGCTGGCCTACTCCCGCAGTGACATCGGCCACAATGCGGAGTTTGCGGCCTTCTGTGAACAGAACAAGTGGTGGCTGGATGACTTTGCCCTGTTCATGGCGGTGAAGGATCGCTTTGAGGGCAAGCCGTGGATCGAGTGGGCGGAGGATATCCGCCTGCGCTGGCAGAATGCCATGGACTACTACCGCCGGGAATTGTATTTTGAGGTGGAGTACTACAAATATCTCCAGTTCAAATTCGACCAGCAGTGGCGTGCACTAAAGGCTTACGCCAACGAAAAGGGCATCCGCATCATCGGCGATATCCCCATCTATGTGGCACTGGATTCTGCCGATGCATGGGCGAACCCGCAGATGTTCCAGCTGGATGAGGACAACATTCCCACCGCTGTGGCAGGTGTTCCGCCGGATGGTTTTTCGCCCACCGGCCAGCTCTGGGGCAATCCGCTCTACCGCTGGGAAAAGCACCGGGAAACGGGCTATCAGTGGTGGATCACCCGCTTGTGGTATTGCTTTGAACTGTACGATGTGGTTCGCATCGACCACTTCCGCGGTTTCGACGAGTATTTTTCCATTCCCTACGGCAGTGAAACTGCGGCACCCGGCCACTGGGAAAAAGGCCCTGGCATCGAGCTGTTCCGTGCGGTGGAGCAGGCACTGGGCAAGTGGGAGATCATTGCCGAGGATCTGGGCTATATGAGCGAGACTGTCCGGAAGCTGGTGCGGGACAGCGGTTTTCCCGGCATGAAGGTGCTGGAATTTGCCTTCGATTCCCGCGACACCGGCAGTGCCAGCGATTACCTGCCCCATAATTACCCGGTGAACAGCGTGGCCTACACCGGCACCCATGACAACGAAACGCTGGTGTCGTGGTACCAGGCCATCACCTCTGCCGAACGTGCACTGGTGCGGGATTATCTGTGCGATTATGCCACGCCGGAAGCACAGCTCTATAAGAGCATGATCGCCCTTATCTTCCGCAGTGCCGCAGCCACCTGCATCATCCCCATGCAGGACTGGCTGGGGCTGGACAATTCCGCCCGGATCAATAAGCCCTCCACCGTAGGCGAGAACTGGCGCTGGCGGCTAAAAAAGAGCCAGCTGACCCCAAAGCTGCAAAAAGAAATTTGCAGTATCACCACCCGCTATGGCCGGATGAACTGGGCATAACGAGAAGTTCTGTAAAATCTGAAACGAGCAAAACAAAAGTCCCTGTGAACCTTTGCGTTCACAGGGACTTTCGTTTTGTCCTGAAATCAGCAGCCCGGGCGGGGGGCGTTACAGTTTTTTGATGCCCTCCGGCTCATCGGCTTTAGCACGGCGCTCCATCAGGTAGGTGTCCAGCCAGCGGCCGTGGCAGTCACGCGCGATACGCTCCCGCCGCCCTACCAGACGGAACCCGCATTTAGTATGCAGGGCGCGGCTGGCCGTGTTGTCCTGCAGCACGGTGGACTGCAGGGTCCAGTAGCCTGCCTTCTCGGCGTCAGCGCACAGAGCGTTCAGGAGCTGGGAGCCCAGTCCCTTCCCACGGAAGCGCTCGCCCACATAAATGCTCACCTCGGCCACGCCCCGGTAGCACCAGCGGGGATCTACCCGGTGCAGGGCAGCCCACCCGGCCAGCACGCCGTCGGCCAGAATGACCAGCCGACACTCTTTGGTGTGGGAGGCGTCCCACGCAGCATAGGGCGGACAGTCGGTCTGGAAGGTGGCGTGCTCGGTGGCAATGCCTTCCAGATAGATCCGGGCCACATCGTCCCAGTCCTCCGGCACCATGGGCCGGATCGTTATTTCGCTCATGTTCCCATCCCCAATGGGAGCCGCAATGCTCCCTGATTTTGCAAAATGCACTATTTTTAGTATAGCAGAATTTGCGGTGCGGTACAAGCACCGGGCGGGGCTTTGTCGAAGATGCAGCTCAGTTGGTCAGGGGCATAATACTTTCCGGTGCAGCGCACAGGAAATGCGGCGGCACCGGAGCGGGGGAGGAAAGGGTGGATTTGCTTACCTTCCACCACAGGCGGGCCGTGCCGTCCGGAGCGGTACAGATGAGGTTCCAGTCAAAGGGATTTTCACTGGAAGAAAGGGCTGCTACCGGTAAGGCGTTCGGTACCCCGGCATCGCAGGGCACAAAGTCGTGGGCGCGGATGCCCACGGCGGTGCAGCCTTCCGGCACCGGAAGCGCCAGCTGCAGCGGCACATCCCAGCCGGTCAGATGCACCGTGTGCGCGTCCAGCCGGGTGCAAGGCAGAATGTTCTTGCAGCCGGTGAGCCGGGCTGCCGTGATGCTGCGCGGGTCCGCAAAGACGTCCCGGGTGTGGCCGGAGCGCAGCACCCGGCCGCTGTCCAGTACCACCATTTCCGGGCAAAGGCGGTAGGCTTCGTCCCGGTTGTGGGTGACCAGAAGCGCGGTGCCGTCAAACCCGGCCAGCAGACTGCCCACTTCGCTTTCCACAGCTTCGCGCAGGTAACTGTCCAGCGCGCTGAAGGGCTCGTCCAGCATCAGGATGCGCGGCCGCCCGGCAAGGATGCGGGCCAGTGCGGTGCGCTGCTGCTGCCCGCCGGAAAGCTGGGCCGGGTACCGCTTTGCCAGCGGCTCCAGCCGCATGGCCCGCAGCAGTTCGGCGCAGCGCGCCTGCCGGGCAGCGCGGTCTTTTTCGGCTTTCAGGCCGCAGAGAATGTTCTGTTCCACCGTCATATTCGGGAAGAGAGCATAATTCTGGAACAGCAGCCCTGCGCCCCGCTGCTGAGGCGGCAGGTCGATGTGCTGCTCACTGTCAAACAGTACCCGCCCGTCCAGCACGATGCGGCCTTTGTCCGGCTTCACGATGCCGGCAATGCAGCGCAGGGTCATGCTTTTGCCGCAGCCGGACGCGCCCAGCAGGGCAGTGGGGATGTTTCCGGCGGAAAATGCAGCCCGCAGGGTGAAGCCATCCAGCTTCTTTTCAATGTTCACTTTCAGGCTCATGCGCGTCCACCTGCTTTCTGCTGCTTTTCCAGCAGGTTCACGGCCAGCAGCACCACCGCTGAAATGACGATGTCCACCAGCACCCAGCGCAGGGCCCCGGCTTCGTCATTGGTGCGCCAGAGCTGATACACCGTGGTGGCAATGGTGGCGGTCTTGCCGGGGGTATAGCCCGCGATCATGCTGGTGGCGCCGTATTCGCCGAGGGCACGGGCAAAGGCCAGCACGGTGCCTGCCAGAATGCCTTGCCGACAGTAAGGCATCCGCACCCGCCAGAAGATCCAGGTGTTGGACTGCCCCAGGGTCTGGGCCGACCAGGCCAACGTTTCGTCAAAGCTCTCAAAGGCACCCCGGGCGGTGCGGTACATCAGCGGAAAAGCCACCACAATGGAAGCGAAAATGGCGCTGTACCAGTTCATGACCAGTTTCACGCCGAAGTGTTCCAGGAAGAAGATGCCCAGCGGCCGCCTTGCCCCGAAGAGAAGCAGCAGGAAATAACCCACCACCGTGGGCGGCAGTACCATGGGCAGGGTGAGCACCACGTCCAGCACGCCCTTGACGGCCCGGGGCAGCCGGGCAATGTAATAGGCGGCAAAAATGCCGAGAAAGAACACGGCTGCGCAGCTGATGAGCGCAATGCGCAGGCTGTTCCAGAGTGGATACCAGTCCATCGCTCGTCCTTACTGCGCCACAGCGCTGAAGCCGACGCTCTCATAGAATTTTTCGGGCTGCAGACCGGCTGCGCAAAGAACGTTCCGGCGGGAAATCTTGTGTTGTTTCATGGTTTGTTCTCCTGTCTTTTGAAATGGATGCGGATCGTGCAATACGGTACAGGATGCGGTGCCGCCCACCGGGATAAAAAGATCCCGAAGAATAAGATACAAAAAACAGGCCGGTCCGTCAAGTGGCAGACCGGCCAGATCTCGGTGTGAAATTGTGAAACTTGCAGGCTCCCGGCAGAACCTGCCGGGAAAGCAAAGAGGCGGAGAAAAGGATCGTGAAACGCTAAGAAATAATGGTTACTGCCCCAGATGCCAGATGTCGCGGTCGTATTCGCCAATGGTGCGGTCACTGGAGAAGAAGCCTGCCTTGGCGATGTTCACCAGGCACTTTTTGCGCCAGCCCAGCGGGTCGCAGGCGTAATCGTTCAGGGCCTGCCCCTTGCGTACCACATAGGCGTTGAAGTCCGGCAGGGTCTGGAACCAGTCCTTGTGGATAAGCTCATCGTGCAGGCGGGTCAGGTTCTCGGCGTGGCCTGCAGCCAGCATCTCCGGCCCAGTCAAGAAGTCGATGGCACGGCGGATGTTGGCATCGCCCTCGTACCACTGAGCCGCGCAGTAATCCCCGGCGGCATAGCGGTGGATGACCTGATCGGAAGTCTGGCCGAAGATATAGATGTTCTCTTCGCCCACCTGCTGGCAGATCTCCACGTTGGCACCGTCCATGGTGCCGAGGGTCAGCGCACCGTTCAACATAAACTTCATGTTGCCGGTGCCGGAAGCCTCCTTGGAGGCAAGGCTGATCTGCTCGGACAGGTCGCAGGCCGGGATCAGCTTTTCAGCAGCGGTGACGTTGTAGTTCTCGATGAACACGACCTGTAACCACTTGGACACTTCCGGGTCTGCCGCAATGACCTTGGAAAGGGTCAACAGGGCGTGGATGATGTCCTTTGCGATCGTGTAGGCGGGCGCAGCCTTGGCACCAAAGATGCTTACCAGCGGTACGGCGGGCAGATGGCCTGCCTTGATCTCGTGATACTGGTGGATGAGATAGAGCAGATTGAGCTGCTGACGCTTGTACTCATGCAGACGTTTGGACTGGATATCAAACACGGCATCGGTGTTTACGGTGACATTCTGCGTATGCAGCAGCCAGTCGGCAAGGGCCTGTTTGTTGGCCTTCTTCACGGCGGTCAGCTCGTTCAGCACCGTCTCGTCCTCCGCAAAGGCCAGCAGCTTTTCCAGTTCGGCGGCATCCTTGCGGAAGCCGGAGCCGATGTGCTGTTCCAACTCAGCGGTCAGGGCCGGGTCGCATTCCAGCAGCCAGCGGCGGAAGGTGATGCCGTTGGTCTTGTTGTTGAATTTTTCCGGGTACAGCTCGTAAAAACCGTGCAGCTCGGAGTTTTTCAAAATCTCGGTGTGCAGGGCGGCCACACCGTTGGTGGAGTGGGTGAAGTGGATATCCATGTGTGCCATGTGCACCCGGTCGTCCTTGTCGATGATAGCAAGACCTTCGTCCTCGGTGCGGGTGCGGGCCAGTGCATCCAGCTTTTCGATGATGGGCATCAGCTGCGGCACCACGGCATCCAGATAGGAACGGGGCCACTTTTCCAGTGCTTCGGCCAGAATGGTATGGTTGGTGTAGGCGCAGGTCTTGGTAACGATCTCCACGGCTTCGTCAAAATCAATGCCTTTTTCACCCAGCAGACGGATCAGCTCCGGGATGACCATGCTGGGGTGGGTGTCGTTGATCTGGATGGCGGCATAATCGGCCAGGTCGTGGTAGTTGCAGCCCCGGGCGGCGCACTCGGCCAGAATGAGCTGGGCACCGGCAGAGACCATCAGGTACTGCTGGTACACCCGCAGACGGCGGCCTGCTTCGTCGGAATCGTCCGGGTAGAGGAACAACGTCAGGTTCTTGTCGATGGCAGTTTTGTCGAAGGCGATGCCGTCGTGGACGATGCTCTCGTCGATGGTGTCGAGGTCGAACAGGTTCAGGGTATTGGTGCGGCCCTCGTAACCGGTGACGGCCAGCTTGTACAGGCGGGCGGTGTATTCCTTGCCGGCCAGCTGGACCGGATAGGTGATATCGGTCTTTTCGGCCCAGCTGTGGGCGGTGAGCCACGGGTCGGGCTTCTCATTCTGGACACCGTTTTCAAAGGACTGTCGGAACAGGCCGAAGTGATACCGCAGACCCACACCGTCGCCGGGCAGGTTCAGCGTGGCCAGCGAGTCAAGGAAGCAGGCGGCCAGACGGCCCAGACCGCCGTTGCCGAGAGACGGCTCCGGCTCTACTTCTTCGATGTCTGCAAGGCTCTTCCCGGCAGCAGCCAGCGCGTCGCGGGCTTCGTCGTACAAACCCAGATTGATGAGGTTGTTGGACAGCAGCTTGCCGATGAGAAATTCGGCGCTGATATAATAGAGCTTACGGCCGGTCACCGGCTGCACACGGTCAGCACTCTTGCGCCGGACAAGTTCCAGCAGGGCAAGATACAGTTCCTGATTCGTGCAGGCAGAAAGAGGTTTGCCGGTAAGGCTTTGTAAGGTTTCAGTAAAGTTCATAACAGGATCCTCCTTTGATACGGAAAGCAGGTTTGACATCTGTGTCTCAAGATATACCACACAAAACGTGCAAAATCTTGCCTAAACAGTGCAAATTGTGATACAATCCTATCATCAGGAGGAAACAGACATGGGAAATCCATCTTTTTTGCAGGAAACAAAGCAACACGGTGCCGTGCGTTTTCCATTCAACATCTATCCGTGCACCATCCCGGGGGACTTCCCGCAGGTGGCACTGCACTGGCAGGACAGCATGGAGCTGGTCTTTGTCAAGCGCGGCAGCGGCCTTGTGCAGATGGGCACAGCGGCCTATCCGGCGCATACAGGGGATATCTTTGTCTTTTCGCCGGGGACACTCCATGCCCTGCGGCAGAAGGAGGGCTGTTCCATGGAATATGAGAACATCATCTTTGATTTGGAACTGCTGGGCGGCGCGGGCGACCTCTGCGCCGAAAAATACCTGTTGCCGCTGCAAAGTGGGCGGCTGTCGCTGACCCAGCGCCTGACCCCGGACGAGCCATGTTATGCTCGTGCCGCCGCCTGCCTGCGGGAGACCGAGGATGTGAACCGCGCCAAGGAGCCGGGCTATGAGCTGTTTATCAAAGGGGCATTGCTGCGCTTTCTGGCGCTGCTCATTGCACAGGGGAAGAACCTGCCGCCGATGGAGACCGCCGACTCCCGGCGATTGAAAAAAATTTTGCAATGGGTGGCGGACCATTATGGCGAAGAGGTGCATATCTCCGATGCAGCACAGCTGGTGCCTTGCAGCGAGAGCCATTTTATGCGGTGGTTCCGGCAGATGACCGGGCAGAGCTTCATTGCTTTTCTCAAGGAATACCGGCTCAATGCCGCTGCCGAAGCCCTGCACACAACGGATGACACGGTGCTGAGCATCGCTTCCCGCTGCGGGTTCGAGAACCTCTCCTATTTCAACCGGGCATTCAAGGCGCATTTTGGCCTGACCCCGCGGGAACACCGCAAAAAATAGTGCATTTCCACAGGCTATGCCCAGTACATGACGGCCTTTAACCGCAGCTTTGGCGGCTCGTCCGGCGGCGGAGGCGGAAATCACGGTGGCGGCGGGGGAGATGGCGGCGGATGCGGCTGCCTGATCGCCATTGCCGTGATCGTGGTGCTGATCCGAATCGGCAGCTGAGTGGACTGTAAGATAAAGCTGGAATGACCTGCGCGGGAAACTTTACAGGATTTTACAAAAGCACGGTTGATTTGCAGGGATGCGCCGGGTATACTGGATTTGTTTCCGATTTACACCGTTTTACTGCGCCACAGCGCTGAAACCGACGCCCTCGAACACCGTCATGGCCTCTTCGGTCTGCAGATAGGCGAGGAAAGCCTTGGCGGCGTCGGCATGGGGAGCGGCTTTCATCACGGCGGCAGGGTAGATGACCTGACCGCACATCTCCTTGGTGGCCTCGTCCACCGGGGTCAGACCGGCGCTGTAGGCGTCGGTGCAGTAGACCACACCGGCATCCACGCTGCCCTCGGTGACCTGGGTGGTCACCTCCTTGACATTGGAACCGTAGGTGATGACCCCGGCGACAGCCAGAGCGGCCTCGTCCAGATCATAATAGGCCAGAATTTTCTGGGTGTACTGGCCCACCGGCACATCGCTGTTGCCCATGCAGAAGAGGATGTCCTCGGCCTTCAGGTGCTCGGCCAGGGCGTCAAAGCTGTCGATGCCCTTGTTGCTGCCCTCTGGCACGCAGAGCACCACCTTGTTTTCCAGCAGGTCCACGCGGCTGTCGCTGTCCACAAAGTCCAGCCCTTCGGTGTTTACATCCGCAGAAGTGGTGCTGTCCAGCTGGTTCATCTGCTTCTGACCGGCCGAAATGAACACGTCGCAGTCGGCACCTTCCTGAATCTGGGTCTTGAGGGTGCCGGAGGAATCAAAGTTGAACCGGAAGGTCACGCCCGGGTTCTCTGCCGGGTACGTTTCGCCGATGGCGGTCAGGGTCTCAGTGAGGGAGGCGGCGGCAAAGACGATGAGCTCCACCGGTTCTGCAGCGGCTCCGGAGGAAGCGGCGGCAGAGGATGCGGCCGCGCTGGAAGCGGAGCTGCCGCAGGCAGTCAAGGCAGCGGCGGTGGTCAGACCGGCCGCACACAGAAAGTTCCGGCGGGAAATCTTGTTCAGGTTCATGGCTTATTCTCCTGTTCTTTGAAAGAAATGATTTTGCACGATACGGTACAGGATGCGGTGCCGCCCACCGGGATAAAAGAATTCCAAGGAATAGGATACAAAAAAACAGGCCGGTCCGTCAAGCGGAAAACCGGCCGAAATTTCTGCGCACATCGGTCAAAATTGAGGGATAACCGATGCATAGTATTGCTTTTTTGAAAAGTCAATGGCGTGCACATTCACCGTCCAGACCGGCGGCGATGCGCAACCCATGTTCCAGACTGGGCAGGATGTACTCCAGATTTTCCTGCACAGCTTTGGGGCTGCCCGGCAGGTTGACGATGAGCGTTTTGCCGCGGAGGACACTGGCTGCACGGCTGAGCATCCCGCGCGGGGTGATGCTCAGGCTGTGGTACCGCATGGCCTCGGCGATGCCGGGCGCGTTGCGGTCGGCCACGGCAAGGGTGGCCTCCGGGGTGATATCCCGGGGCGAAAAGCCGGTGCCGCCGGTGGTGAGGATCAGGTTGACCTGACGGCCGTCGGCCAGCCGGATGAGCTGGGCTTTCAGGGCAGCTGCCTCGTCGGGCAGAAGCAGTGTCTCTTCCACCTTGTAGCCTGCGGCGGCGAGCATTTTGACGATGAGCGGGCCGCTTTTGTCCTCCCGTTCACCGCGGCTGCCCTTGTCGGAAAGGGTAATGACGGCAGCCCGCAGGGGCGGATTCTCCGGCGGGGGCAGCAGGGTCACTTCGTCGCCCACACGGATCTCGCCGCCGGCAATTACCCGGGCAAACACGCCCTCCCGCGGCATGATGCATTCGCCGGTTTGCTGCTTGATGACACAGTCGTTGTGGCATTCCTTGCCGATCTGGGTCATCTCCAGTACCACGTCTCCGATGGCAAACCGGCTGGTGACCGGAAGGGTGCGGAAATCAAACCCTTCGACGACCAGGTTTTCGCCAAAGGCACCGTAGTCCACCCAGACCCTTTTGCGGAAGGCCTCGATCTTTTCCGAGCTCAACATACTGACCTGGCGGTGCCAATTGCCGCCGTGGGCGTCGCCCACGATGCCCCATTCCGGGGTGAGCACGGCGCTGGGCACCGCGGTCTTGACGGTGCCGCGCCGGGGGCTTGTGCAGATGGCCAGAATTTTACCCATAAAATATTATCCTCCGATGCGGTACATGCTGCGTGTCGCGGGCATGCACCGGTCCTCAAAATGATGCTCCCGGGGTTTGGACCAGATGGTCTCCCGGATGGCCGTCCGCAGCCGGGCGTCGTCGGCCCCGCCGCGCAGCAGAGCACGCAGGTCACACCCGGTCTCGCTGGCAAGGCAGGGACGCAGAAAGCCCTGACTCGTCAGCCGTACCCTGTTGCAGGAGGCGCAGAATTTGCCGTGCACGGCGGCAATGAAGCCAATGCTGCCCTTCCAGCCGGGCACGGTATAATAGACGGCAGGGCCATTGCCAAAGGTGGTGCCTTCCACGGGATGCAGTTCCGGCCAGCGGTTGGCAAACCGCGCCCGCAGCTCTGGGCCGGAGACGCAGGGCATGGCCGCGCCGTAGCCGATGGGCATCATCTCAATGAACCGCACCTGCAGATCGTTGTCCCGGGCCAGCGCTGCAATCGCTTCCAGTTCGCCCTCGTTGACGCCCACTTGCGGCACACAGTTGAGCTTGACCGGCAGGGGACTTTCCAATGCGGCGCGCAGGCCCGCCTGCACGGCGGCGAATTCGTCCCGGGCGGTGATGTGCCGGAACACCGCCGGGTCCAGCGTGTCCAGACTGATGTTCACGCTGTCAAGGCCCGCGTCCAGTAAAGCGGGCAGCTGCTGCGCCAGCAGAGTACCGTTGGTGGTCATGCTGACATGACGGATGCCGGGCGTTGCTTTCAGCCCGGCCACCAGCTGTGCCACACTCTTGCGCACCAACGGTTCGCCACCGGTCACCCGCACCGTGTCGATGCCGCACTGCGCAAACAGCGCGGCCAGACGCAGAAATTCTTCATGGGTCAGCACTTCTTCGTGCTCCAGTATTTTTGTGCCGTCCGGCATACAGTACCGGCAGCGCAGGTTGCAGCGGTCGGTGACCGACAGGCGCAGGTAGTGGATATCCCGGCGGCAGGAATCAAACATAGCCGCCCTCCGACCGGATGTAATGGCCGCTCTTGCCGCCGGTCTTTTCCACCAGATGGATGCCGCTCAGCTCCATGCCCTTGTCCACAGCTTTGCACATGTCGTAGATGGTCAGCAGGGCTGTGGAAACGCCGGTCAAGGCTTCCATCTCCACGCCGGTGACGCCGCTGGTTTTGACCGTGCAGCGGGCTTCCACGGCCTGCTGTTCGGGCAGCAGTTCAAAATCCACGCATACCTTGGTCAGCGGCAGGGGATGGCACAGCGGGATCAGCTCGCTGGTGCGTTTGGCGGCCATAATGCCGGCGATGCGGGCCACGCCCAGCACGTCGCCCTTTTTCACCGTGCCGCTCTGCACGGCGGCAAAGGCTTCGGCGTTCATGGTAAGGATGCCCCGGGCCGTAGCCTCCCGGGCGGTGACCGGTTTGCCGCTCACATCCACCATCACGGCATTTCCGGCGGCATCAAAATGGGTCAGATTATTTTCACTCATTTATTTCTTGTCCTTATTACGCTCTATTGCAAAACTCCCTGCCGTTCGACAGCGAGACGGAGAGGGTTTCTCAGCAATGGCCGAAGCCGCAGTTGGGCCAGTGGCATTCCGCACAGCCCAGGCACAGCCCGCCCTCGCCCAGCCGGGCAATGTCCTCGGCGGTGATGGGGGCATCGGCCAGCAGGCGGGGCAGCAGCAGGTCAAAAATCGTTCGCTTGGCGTACATCACACAGCCGGGCAGGCCGCACACGGGTACCCCGTCCAGATAGCTGACCAGGAACATGGCACCCGGCAGCACCGGCGCGCCGTAGCTGATGATGTCGGCACCGGTGTTTTTGATGGCCAGCGGGGTGCGGTCGTCGGGGTCCACGCTCATGCCGCCGGTGGTGAAGATCAGCTCACAGCCTGCGTCTTTTGCCTCCAGAATGGCGGCCGTGATGCCCGCCGGGTCATCATCGCAGACCTTGCGGAAGGTCATCTCACAGCCATATTCGGCCAGCTTGTTTTGCAAAATCGGGGTGAATTTGTCCTCGATGCGGCCCTTGAACACCTCGCTGCCGGTGGGGATGACGGCAAACTTCTTCGCACGGAAGGGCAGCACGTTCAGGATGGGGTCCGGCCCGGCAGCGGCCTGCATGGCGTCCATCTTTTCCTGCTCGATCACCAGCGGGATGATGCGGGTGCCGGCCAGCTTCTGGCCTTTTTTCACGGGCATATCACCGTGGATGGTGGCGATCATCATCTGGGGCGTGCGGTTCACAGCCAGCAATGCGGCGCGATCGATCTTGAGCAGGCCGTCGCAGTCGGCGATCAGCTCGATCTTGCCCTCTTTCGGTTCGGTGCCGTGGATGTTTTTGCCGGCAGCAGCTTTGTACAGCAGGGCCGCTGCCTCGTCCTCATGCAGGATGCCGGGGCGCTTTTCCCAGACATAGAGGTTTTCTTTGCCGATGGACAGCAGCACTGGGATGTCCTCGGGCTGGACGATGTGCCCCTTACGGAAGCGCGGGCCCTTGAACTCGCCCGGGATGATCTGGGTGATATCGTGGCAGAGCACCTGCCCTGCCGCGTCAACAGTGCGGATCAATTTCATCTTTTTAATCTCCTTACAACGCAGGCAGCTGGTTCGCGGCGGAACGGATGATTCAGCTGTCAGTACCAACATAACGGTTCCGGCAGAAAATGTCAAGCAAAAGTGAGGATGTCCGGCCCCGGGCGGCACTTTGTGCATCGGCAGCACAAAGCTCTGTGGATAAATGATGATTCACGCAAAAACGATGATTTATAAGAAAAGATAACAAGGATGAAACTTCTGAACTGCAAATTCAGCATAGACTTAAAAAGCGGGCCTCTTCGGAATGCGTTCATTCCAGTTTTGTAGAGAGCAGCATCAATCTGGTTCCGCTCTTGATTTTACAGCAAAATCCCCCTGCATTGACCTTTGAACCGGGTCAGCGTAGGGGGATTTTTCGTTTTATGTTTTACGATGTGGTCACGCAGGGAAGTTCACAAAACAAAACGAACACGTTGCCTACCATTTGAATGGTGACTTCGTGTTCGTTTTGCTCTTGATTGGTGGAGAATAGCGGGATCGAACCGCTGACCTCTTGCATGCCATGCAAGCGCTCTCCCAGCTGAGCTAATCCCCCATGAGCTGGTGTTTTGCCATCGTATTCCTGACGACGTGTGTAATTATACCAGCCAAAAGGGAGATTGTCAACAGCTTTTTTGGGATTTTCTGCAAAAAAATTCCCGCAGGGGAAATGCCCTTCCCGGCGGGAAAAATGATCGCGAAAAAACTTACGCTCTGGCGTTCTGCCGGTCGAAGATCTGCGGGGCGACACGGATCAGGATCACCACAAGGACGGTGGTCAGGATGGCTTCAGGCAGCATGTAGGTGGCGTTGTACACGGCGCTGTACAGCCAGCACAGACCGTCCACGCTCATGTTGGAGATGCCGGGAAAGCCGATCTCGGTCATCCAGCTGAAAGCGTAGTCGTAGTCCTTCCAGACGATGTAACCGGACAGAAAGCTGCACAAAAAGCGCAGCAGGCACACCACAAAGGCGCTGACACCGACACCCACGGTGCGGCTGCGGAACGGCTTTGCGATCAGGCAGGCAAAGCCCAGCACCGTGAAGGCCAGAAGGTAGTCTAGCAGCACGCAGCCCACCTGTGCCGTGAGGGTCTGGCAGTATGCCAGATTGCCAAGGCCCTGCACAAGCTGGATCAGGCTGTTGACGAAAGCGGTCATGACGCCCCACTTTGCGCCGTGGCGGTAGCTCATTACCAGAATGGGCACCATGCTGAACAGGGTGATGGAACCGCCGTGGGGCATGAGCGGGATCTGGATCATGCTCAAAACGGTGGACAGAGCAATCATCAGTGCACCCTCCACCAGAATGCGGGTCTTGGAATAGGTTTTGGTCATAGGGATTCCTCTTCTCAGAACGATAGTACACAAAAACAAAATGCGCCTGCCGGTAGCAGACGCATGGAGGTTTGTTGATGGTGCCGGACAGCTCCGCAAACTCCCTACGCCGGCATTGCCCGGATCAGGTTAAAGGGTACTCCGCTCAGTGCGGATCTCAGCCTTACGGCGCCCCTGTTTTTATGTCCGCGTCCAGTATAGCGCAGCCAGGCGGCAAAAGTCAACCCTTGCCGACATAATTGCCCGGCCCGGCGCATAGGCTGTAGCAGCACGATACAGGGGGCGTGGGGGTATGAGAGCAGATCCGGAACAGCGGGCGGTACAGCTGGCAGAATACATCGTGGAGCAGGGGGCCACCGTGCGCGCTGCGGCTGCAGCGTTTGGGTGCAGCAAGTCCACCGTGCACAAGGACGTTTCGGTGCGGCTGGTCCGGGTCAGCCCGGGGCTGTCGGCACAGGTGCGGGCGGTGTTGGCCCGCAACAAAGCCGAACGGCATCTGCGCGGCGGGGCTGCCACCCGCCGAAAATACCGTAAATAGAAGCGCAGCGCCCCTGCACGCCGCCGGATGGACGGAGCAGGGGCGCTGCTGTGTTCAGTGCCCGGCCCGGAACTGATTCAAGGCACCTTTTTCCAGCCGGGACACCTGCGCCTGACTGATGCCGATCTCCTGCGCCACCTCCATCTGGGTCTTGCCCCGGAGATAGCGCAGCTCCATGATCCGCTTTTCGCGCGGGGTCAGCCCGGCCACGGTCTGCCGGAACTGCAGCCCGCTGATCCAGCTGTCCTCGCCATCCGGGTCGCGCACCTGGTCGATGAGGTACATGGCATCGCCGCCGTCGGTATACACCGGCTCTTCCAGGCTCACCGGCTCTACCACCGATTCCAGTGCCGCGGTCACCTCCCGGCGGGACAGGCCTGCCTCCCCGGCGATCTCGTCCATGGTGGGTTCCCGGCCCAGCTGCTTCTCCAGCGTTTCGCGGGCCTGCATGGCCCGGTAGGCGGTATCGCGCAGGCTGCGGCTTACCCGCAGGGCATTGTTATCCCGCAAAAAGCGCCGGATCTCGCCGATGATCATGGGCACGCCGTAGGTGGAAAACCGCACCGGCTGGGCAGGGTCAAAGTTGTCGATGGCTTTGATGAGCCCGATGCACCCCACCTGAAACAGGTCGTCGAGGTTTTCGCCCCGCTGGGCAAAGCGCTGCACCACGCTCAGCACCAGCCGCAGGTTGCCCTCCACCATGCGTTCCCGTGCTCCTGCATCCCCGGCGTGGGCCTGCAGGAGCAGCTGCCGCTTTTCGCTTTCGGACAAAACAGGAAGCTGCGCCGTGTTCACGCCGCACAGTTCCACCTTGTTGTACATCCAAACGCCCCCGGTCTGTTTTGAAGTTCACCGGGAGTATGGCCGCAGGGGCAAACCACTATGCGTGGAAAAAATTACACGCCCACCCGGCAGCCGGATGAGCGTGCAAAAAAGCCGCAATTGCAATTGGCCCATAATTATGGTATGCTTTAAATGCAGCCGCAAGGCTGCCACGAGGCGCTGCGTCCCACAAATGCAGGCGGCTGAGCTCCTTACCGGCACCTGAGTGCCCGGTGGAGCGAATTTTTCTTGAAATCTCGGCCTCCCCCGGACGCCCAAGGGCGGAAAGGGGGGATGCACCATGACGTTTGAACAGGTCGTAATGCTGCTTTCGCTGCTTGGCGGAGCAATCTACGTTACATTTCAGATCACATGGACTGTCTCGCACAGTGATGACAAAAAGAAAAAATGACCGCCTTCAAGTCTCCACACCTGAACGGTCATTTTTTCTGATCAATCTGGTAAGGAGCTAGTCGTTTGTATGGGCCAGCGCCTTTTGTATTTTCAGTATAGACGATTCCACGCGGTTTGTCAAGGACAAGGCCGCGTTTTTTGCTGTCGCATTGGCAAAGCTGCAATTGCAATTGGCCCATAATTATGGTATGCTTTAAATGCAGCCGCAAGGCTGCCACGAGGCGCTGCGTCCCACAAATGCAGGCGGCTGAGCTCCTTACCGGCACCTGAGTGCCCGGTGGAGCGAATTTTTCTTGAAATCTCGGCCTCCCCCGGACGCCCAAGGGCGGAAAGGGGGGATGCACCATGACGTTTGAACAGGTCGTAATGCTGCTTTCGCTGCTTGGCGGAGCAATCTACGTTACATTTCAGATCACATGGACTGTCTCGCACAGTGATGACAAAAAGAAAAAATGACCGCCTTCAAGTCTCCACACCTGAACGGTCATTTTTTCTGATCAATCTGGTAAGGAGCTAGTCGTTTGTATGGGCCAGCGCCTTTTGTATTTTCAGTATAGACGATTCCACGCGGTTTGTCAAGGACAAGGCCGCGCTTTTTTATTGCCCTTCCAGTTGGAGCTTCAGGGTCTGGATGATGCGCTTTTCAAGGCGGGAGATGTAACTCTGGCTGATGCCCAGGGCGTCGGCGGCTTCCTTCTGGGTGCGTTCCACGCCGTCGGTCAGGCCGAAGCGCAGCTCCATGATCCGGCGCTCCCGGGCCGAAAGGCTGTTCACGGCGCGGCGCAGACCGGCGCGCTCGGCGTCCTGCTCCAGCTGCTGGCCCACCATGTTCTCGTCGCTGCCGAGGATGTCCGACAGCAGCAGCTCGTTGCCGTCGCCGTCCACATTCAGCGGCTCGTCAAGGCTGGCCTCCTGACGGCGGTTGGAGGTCTTGCGCAGGTACATCAGGATCTCGTTGCCGATGCAGCGGCTGGCGTAGGTGGCCAGCTTGATGCTGCGTTCCGGCGTGAAGGTGTTCACGGCCTTGATCAGCCCGATGGTGCCGATGCTGATCAGGTCCTCGGCGGGCACACCGCTGTTCTCGTACTTTTTGGCAAGGTACACCACCAGCCGCAGATTGTGCAGGATGAGCGCATCGCGGGCGTCTGCCTCTCCGGCGGCCATGCGGGCCAGCAGGGCTTTTTCCTCGGCGGGGGAGAGGGGAGAGGGCAGGCTGGCGGTGCCGGCCAGATACTGCACGCCGCCGCAAAACCGCAGCCGCGCACACAGGCGGTGCCAGAGCTGCCGCAAAAACTGGAACATGAGCAGTCCTCCCTATAATAAGTATTATAAGAGCAGCTGTGCCGCGTCCTCGCCGTACAGCAGCTCCCATGCAGGGTCCGGCGGCGTGGGGCAGCAGAACGCCGCCAGCAGCCCGCCTGCGCGGTTTTTGCCCAACTGCAGGGCAGCGGGCAGGGCAGGCAGCATGCTCTGGCCGTGGATGCTGCGGCAGGGCACCAGATGCACCCCCAGCTCCGGCGGGGGCGGGGCTGTGCTGTGGGCAAACCAGCCATCGAGATACTGCCGGGCTGCCTGCGGCAGGCGGTGCCGCACCGCCGGGTACTGCACCAGCACCACGGCCTTGCCGCTCAGCGGCTCCTGCAGGGCAAAGCCGGTGTCGTGGAAGGCCTGTACCGGCAGCTGCACCCCGGCCACCTCCAGCGTGGCGGGCACGCTGGGCGCGCCGCTGCGGCCAAAGCAGTACAGCAGGGCCCGCAGTACGGCATACACCCCGGCACAGCTGGCCAGCAGCCGCCCCGGTGACAGGGGCAGGCTGACGCTCAGGTTGCGGCTCTGCACGCCCGGCAGCACCACCGCTCCGCACAAAAGCAGGTTGAGCAGTGCATACCACGCACACAACCGAGCAAAACGCCCCCGCCCGGGCAGGCCGTAGGCGGCGGCCACCACCGCGCAACCTGTGAAAATTTTATAACCAACTGCCACGGCTCCCGGCAGCTCCGGGGCCAGCAGTACCAGTGCCGACACTGCCGCCAGCGCCGCCCCGGTGCACAGCCGCACCCCGGTGCACACAGTGGCGCACAGCAGACCGGCTGCGGTGAGAAACAGGGCAGCAAGGACAAAATTGGTCAGCAGAAGCTCGTCGAGGTAGATCACGCTTTTCAATGCCGCAGCCCCCTTGCAGCCAGTGTACCGCCCGGCGGCGGCAAAGCTTGTCGGAACCGGAAAACCGCCTGCGGACTGTACAAAAGCAATACTTTTATAGACCTCGTTTCACATTTTTTACACTTTTTGCAAAAAGGTACTTGAACATTTCTGGAAAGTGTGGTATATTATTGCCATCCTAGTAAGGATTGGTGAGCACACGAAAGTGAGCTTGCAAAATATCTTTCTACATTTTGAAGGGAGTAATTCATTATGATGATGCCTGCAAACTTTTCCGCAATCTCTGAGAACGAGATGACCTACGTCAACGGTGGCGCTTCTCTGGCTGACATCCTGGCTCCGTCTCTGGAAGTCAAGAACTGGCAGAAGTTCAACACCAACATGGTTACCATCATCGGTAACAGCTTCATGAGCAGCTACATCAAGAACACTGTCGGCGAGCTGTTCAACGGCGCTTACAAGCCCGGCAACCTGGGCAACGCATGGCTCACCGGCGTCAAGGGTGCTTACGGCACCGGCTCCGCTGCTGGCTTCGGCAAGCATGAGGGTGAGCTGACCGCTGGCGACAAGTTCCTGAACGGTGCTAACGGCGTTCTGAACGCTGGCCTGCGTATGGTCGGTTCCGCTGCTGCTATCTACAACCTGGCTACCGGCACCGTGAAGAACGATGCCAGTGAGAAGGCTTGGACCATCGCTGGCTAATCAGTATTTGTGACTGACTAGCTGGTTTGCCTGAGGGCAGACCAAAGAACAGGTTCTGAATGGGCCCGGAGACGAAAGTCTCCGGGCCCATTTTTGCGTGCAGCTCCCTCAGTCGCCTGCGGCGACAGCTCCCTCTAGGAGGGAGCCTTTTTTGTTGGTACAGGAGGGTCTGCGCACGAGATCAAAGCAGGGGCAGCACAGTTCTGTCAGACACGATTGTCTGAGCGGAGTGCGGCACCTGCTTTGTTTGATCTGGTCTTGGATTTGCAGCGGGCGGGGCTGCAGAATTGTTTTGACAATAGCCTGGGATGTGATACAATAAACCTATATCGTCCGGTTGGGACCGGACCAAAGGAGGAACAAAAAATGAGATCATGGAACTACAAGCTGCTGTGTGGGGCGGTGTGCCTGGCACAGCTGGCCTGCCTGAGCCTGCCGGTGTGGGCAGCGGAAAACACTGGCCCCATTACAGCCCAGACCACGATGCAGGAGATCCGGCAGGACCCCAGCATTGCAAAGTCGGGCATCTTCACCTTTGGCAACGCCGATGATGGCAGCGCATTGCTGAGGGCTTACTTTCAGAACCAGACCTTGGCAGAATACGCAGGCCAGGAACAGGCGGAGGACTGTGCAGCAGCCCTGAACCTGGTAGTAGAAAACTACAATGCAGGCCGTCAGGTGACCTACAAGGTCTACACGGAGGAGGAAATCGCCGCTATGCCAGCCAAGGCGGCGGTGGAACTGTATTATTTCCCGGCGGAGCAGGCAAACGCCAAATTTGCGGTGGTGTTGGGCGGCAATGTTGCCTTTACCAGCGGCGAGCTGCGGGAAGGCATGGCGTCAGCGGCTCAGCTCCATGATATGGGGTACGGGGTGTTCGTGCTGCGGTACCGCATCTGGATGGATATGGGCGACAATGCTCCCCTGGAGGACCTGGCCCGGGCGGTGGAATATATCACGGCCCATGCAGAGGAACTTGGCGTGCAGCCAGAGGACTACGCCCTGGTGGGCTTTTCCTCCGGCGGACAGGTGGCAGGAGTGTTTGCCAACAGCAAGCGAGGCTATGGTCGGTATCATGTGGCAAAACCCGGCGTGTTGCTGCTGGGGTATTCCGTCTCCGACACCTCCGTGATGAAGCCGGTATACTACACCCTGTACGATATCGGCACCTGTGGGTGGCGTTATTACTGGACCTCTCTGGACAAGGCTGTGGAAGAAGGATATCCGCCGGTATACTTCTGGCGCGGAAACGACGACAGTATGCTGGGCCCTGCCTGGATGCCCGGCCAGTATGACGATTTCGAAAAGGCTCTGCAGGCCTGCAATGTACCCTACAAACGTGTGACGTATCAGCACGCACCCCACGCCATCGGCACCGGCAATGGCACCGATGCAGAGGGCTGGATGATGGATGCGGTGGCTTTCTGGGAAGCACATACCACCGGCTGATTCAAAACGGAAAGGAATGGGTGAAATGTTCGGACATCTGCTGAAACGCGGTGCAGCTATTTTATGCCTTGTGGCCGTTCTGGCTCTGCCGGCCTATGCGGAAGGGCGCGTCACCACCGATATGACCATGAAGGAGATCCGCTCCGACCCGGCCATTGCGGGCAGCGGGGTCTCCACCTATTGCAAAGGGGATGCGGACAGCCTTGCACTGCGCCGCCTGTATGAAAACAAGACCCTTCTGGACTATGTGGGTGAGACCACGGCACAGGACAGCGCCGACGGCCTGAACATCGTCATTGAGAATTACGAAGCCGGTAAGCAGGTGACCTGGCAGGTGTACAGCCCGGAAGAGGTCGCAGCCGACTCCTCGCTGGGCTGTGTGCAGCTGTTCTGGTTCCCCGGCACGAATGCCGATGGCAAATATGCGCTGGTGGTGGGCGGCAATGCGGCCATGAAAAGCGGCGACCTGAACGAGGGCATTGCTGTGGCAGCGCAGCTGAACAAGATGGGCTATAGCGTCTTTGTGCTGCGGTATCGCATCTGGTGGGATATCAGCAACAACGGCCCCCTGCAGGATCTGGGCCGGGCGGTGCAGTTCATCACGAACCATGCACAGCAGTTCGGCCTGCAGCCGGAAAACTATGCCCTCGTGGGCTTTTCCTCCGGCGGGCAGCTGTGCGGGCTGTTCAGTTCGGATAAGCGCTATGGCTACAAGGCCTATGATGTGCCAAAGCCCGGTGCACTGCTGATGGGCTACCCCGTCAACGATTTTGCAGAAATCAAGCCGGTGTACCATGCCGTGATGGACCCGGCATCCTGCAGATGGAGGTATTACTGGTCGGATATCTCAGGCGGCATCACACCGGACTTCCCGCCCACCTATTTCTGGTACGGCAAGAATGATGCTTCCCTGAAGACTCTGGGATATCCGTTCCAGGGATCGGCCATTCGGAAAGTACTGGAAGCAAACAGCGTGCCCTGTGAGGTGCACGTCTATGAAAATGCACCCCATGCCATCGGCACCGGCAACGGTACGGATGCAGAGGGCTGGATGACGGATGCGGTGGATTTCTGGGAGCAGTACACTTCCTGAAATATCAGAATTTGAATTTATAAAAAAGGGGATGCTTTTATGCAAAACAAGATCTCTCGCCGCCAGTTTCTGCAGGTGACCGGAGCCTCGGCCGCCGCGCTGCTGCTGGCCGGTCTGCCGGTGGAGGTCTCTGCCGCATCGGGCCATCTGACCGTTACGCCGGATACCCTCGTCTCTGACCTGCGTGCCGACCCGACATTCGCCGCCAGCGGCGTGTGGACCTGGCAGAGTGCCGTGGACAGCCCGGACACCCCGGAAGCAGGCACCACGCTGTCGGACTATGTGGGCGCCAACATGGCACAGGACAGCGCCGACGCCCTGAACTATCTGGCCGATACCTATGAAGCCGGCACTCAGGTGACTTATAAAGTGTACTCCCCGGAGGAGATCACCGCAGACGCCACCCGTGATGGCGTGGAACTGTATTACTGGCCGTCGGAAGTGCCCGGCAGCAAGTTTGTGGTGGTCATGTCCGGCAATGTGCTCAACAATACTGCCAATATGTCCGAGGGCTATGCCACGGCATGGCGGCTGCACCAGATGGGCTACGCAGCCTTCGTGCTGCGCTACCGCGTGTTCCTCAAGGCAAAGGACAACGCCCCGGTGGCTGACCTTGGCAACGCTGTCCGGTTCATCACCACTCATGCAGGCCAGTTCAATGTGCAGCCGGAAAACTACGCACTGCTGGGCTATTCCTCCGGCGGCCATCTGGCCGGTGTGTTCTCCGGCGACGAACTGGGCTACAAGCACTATGGGGTACCCAAGCCCGGTGCTTTGCTGCTGGGCTATCCCATCAACAATTTCTTTGAGTATAAGCCGGTCTATCATGCTGCTATCGACCCCTTTGTACTGGAGGGCCGGTACTATGAACTGAACATCTCTGACTGTGTCACCGACGATTACCCGCCGGTGTATCACTGGTACGGCGAGAACGATTATGTGTTCCCGCTGCTGTGCTACCCGGCTCAGCGCCCGGCGCTGAGCCGCGCACTGGAAAAGCACCATGTGCCCTGCAAAGAGGTGCTGTTCCCCAATGCGACCCACGGCGTGGGTACCGGCGCAGGCACCGATGCCGACGGCTGGATGCTGGACGCTGCGAACTTCTGGGAGACCCAGATCAACGGCTGAATCTGAACAAAAGAGGAGCGGAATGCAATGAAGAACCTGAATGCCTGTCTGGCAAGCCTGAACCTCGGCCTGCCGGACGATGTGCGCCGTCTGAAGGAGGCGGGCTATTACACCGAGGCCATTGCCCGCATCGACGCATATCTTGCGGAGGACTGGACAAAAACGCAGAACCAGCCGGTGCAGCCTGGCGGTCCTCTGCCGGAAAACCCCACGCCCCACGGGGTGGACGCCATGCGGGATGCACTGCTGGCCCAGCGGGAGATCCTGCGCCGTCTGCCGCTGGATTACACGGTGCCCGAAGCGCAGGCGCTGGAACTGCTGCAGGACCTTGTGCGGGACTTTACCCCGGAGGAATTCCGGGCACTGGACCACGCCGGGGCCATGGACTGGCGGTTCGTGGAAGGGGAGAAGCGGTACATCCGCTCCTTTGCCGAGACCCTGTTGGCCACCCATCCGGAGCTGGCAGCCCGTCAGATCGACCCGCCCCAGCAGCACCCCAGCTGGGAGCGGTATGAGCCGGAGCACGAGCAGATGGTGCGCACCGGCGCAGTCAGCGCGGACATCACGCTGGAAACCTGCATCGGCATGAGTGACGCGGCCTTTGCCGAAGCCCTTGCGGCCGCAAAGCAGCAGGGGCGCAGCACCGTGCACGTCCGGGTGTGGCTGCCGCTTCCGGCGGCCTGCCCGGCACAGAGCGGCATCACGCTGGAGTCCTTCACCGAGCCGCCCACCTGCATTGCCCCAGAAGATGCCGCCCAGCGCACGGCGTACTGGGAGGCCGACCTTGCCGAGAACCGGCCCTTTGGCGCGGTGTACAGTTACCGTACCACGGCCCGCTATGCCGACCCGCTGCACATGCAGGCGGACCCCGTGCAGCCGGATTTTGACACGCAGGAGGAGCTGCCGCATCTGGAGTTCACGCCCTATCTGCGGGCACTGGCGGCCCAGCTCACCCAGGGGCTCACCGACCCGGTGCAGAAGGCAAAGCGCATCTACGACTATGTGACCCTCAACACCCACTACCACTACCAGCCGCCCTACTTCGTGCAGGAAAACATCACCGACGGCTGTGCCCACAACCGCCGGGGCGACTGCGGCATCATGGCCTCCACATTCATCGTGCTGTGCCGTCTGGCCGGCATCCCGGCCCAGTGGCAGAGCGGTCTGGTGGTGCGGCGGGAGCTGGTGGGCTGCCACGACTGGGCCGCGTTCTACATCGCGCCCCACGGCTGGATGTACGCCGACTGCTCGGCCGGTGCCTCCATGGCCCGTGCCGGGAACGAGAAGATGCGCCTGCACTACTTCGGCAATCTGGACACCGGGCGCATGGTGGCCAACCGTGCCCTCTGCGCACCCTTTGACCCGCCCATGTGCTCCTTCCGCGCCGACCCCTGTGACAATCAGGTGGGCGAGGTGGAAGCCGACGGTGTGGGCCTGTACGGCGAGCAGCTGCAGTGGAGCCAGACGCTGCGCCGCTACGAGACATTGTAAAAAGCAAAAGGTCCGGGCTTTGCATCTGCACGGCCCGGATCTTGGATTTTATAAGGAGACATCCCATGGAATTTCTTTCGCTTTTGTATACGGTTCTGCTGGTGGCCATCTGCCTGCAGCAGGCACTGCTGCTGTACCGATCCGGAAAACCGGCACCCCGGCAGGACGACGAAGCCCTCAAGGAGTGGGTGCGTCAGCAGCTGGACGCCCAGTCGAAGCTCTTTGCCCAGAAGCAGGCCGAGCTGGCCCGGCAGAACTACGACGCCATGCGCGGCATCAGCGAAACGCTGCAGACCGCTGTGCAGGGCATGAGCAGCACCCTGAATGCCGGGCAGGCCGCGCAGCAGCAGACCATGGAACAGCGCCTGCAGGGGCTGGAAGCTTCCAACGCCCGCAAGCTGGAAGAAATGCGCAAAACGCTGGCCGAAAGCATGGCCGCCCTGCAGGCACAGAATGCCCAGAAGCTGGACGAGATCCGCTGCACGGTGGACGAGCAGCTGCAGGATGCCCTGCAGAAGCGGGTGACCGAGAGCTTCAAGGCGGTCAACGCCCAGCTGGAACAGGTGTACAAGGGCCTGGGTGAGATGCAGAGCCTTGCCGCCGATGTGGGCGGCCTGAAACAGGTGCTGTCGGGCGTCAAGACCCGCGGCATCCTGGGCGAGATCCAGCTGGGAGCCATTCTGGAAGAAATTCTGGCCCCAGAGCAGTACGACACCAATGTGGCAACCATCCCCGGCAGCACCCAGCGGGTGGAGTACGCTATCAAAATGCCGGGTGCCGACGGCGGCAGCGTCTGGCTGCCGATCGACTCCAAGTTCCCCGGTGATACCTACGCCCACCTGCAGGATGCGCAGGCATCCGGCGATGCGCAGGCTGTGGAAAACGCCCGCCATGCACTGGAACTGGTGCTGCGCAGCGAGGCCAAGGACATCCGCGAAAAGTATGTGGAGCCGCCGTATACCACGGCCTTCGGCATCCTGTTTCTGCCCTTTGAGGGCCTGTACGCCGAGGTGGTGAATGCGGGCCTGCTGGAGGTGCTGCAGCGGGACTATCAGGTGAACGTGGCCGGCCCCAGCACCATGGCGGCTCTGCTCAACAGCCTGCAGATGGGCTTCAAGACCCTTGCCATCCAGAAACGTTCGGGCGAGGTGTGGCAGCTGCTGGGTGCCGTCAAGACTGAGTTCGACAAGTTCGGGCAGGGGCTTTCCAAGCTGCAGCAGCGTCTGCGCCAGACCGACGAAGAGCTGGACAACCTTATCGGCGTGCGCAGCCGTGCCATCAGCCGCAAATTGCGGGCCGTACAGACGATGGACGACGCCAGCGCTGCGGCCCTGCTGGAGCTGGACACCGAGCCGGGCCGCCCCGTGTCTGCCCGCCTGCCGGAAAGCAGGGGCGATGAATAACGGTTGTGGTCAGGGTGCAGGAAAAGCCGCAGATCCCTCTTGCTAAATTTCTGACAATGTGCTATACTAGGAATTGTTCTTAAGAAAAATCGGCCGCTTTCTGCGGCACAGCATAAAAATAAAGGAGCATGGGATTTATGAGCGTACAGAAGATCAGCAATGCCATTCTGGGCGTGGGGGTGGACGATACCACCATCGACCTGTTTGAAAGTCAGTACCCGGTGCCAACCGGCGTCAGCTACAACTCCTATGTCATTCTGGATGAAAAGGTCGCCATTCTGGACACGGTGGACAACCGTGCCACGGATGCCTGGCTGGCAAACCTCACCGAAGCGCTGGGCGACCGCATGCCGGAATATCTGGTGGTCTCCCACATGGAGCCGGACCATGGTGCCAACATTGCCCGCCTGGCCGCTAAGTACCCGGACATGAAGGTGGTGGGCAACGCCAAGACCTTTGTGTATATGGAGCAGTTCTTCGGCCCGGATGCCGTGGCCAAGGAGCGCCGTGTGGTGGTGAAGGACGGCGAGAGCTTGTCTCTGGGGAGCCACACCCTCACCTTTGTGTTTGCACCCATGGTGCACTGGCCGGAGGTCATGGTCAGCTATGAGAGCAGCGAAAAGGTGCTGTTCTCCGCCGACGGTTTCGGCCGCTTCGGGGCGGTGGCAAAGTTTGACGAAAAGGCCGACTGGGCCAGCGAAGCCCGCCGGTATTACCTGAACATCGTGGGCAAGTATGGCCCGCAGGTGCAGGCACTGCTCAAAAAGGCAGCCGCACTGGATATTGCCACCATCTGCCCGCTGCACGGCCCGGTGCTCACCGGGGACCTGGGCAAGTATCTGGCCTATTATGATACCTGGTCCAGCTACAAGCCGGAGGAGCCGGAAAAGATCCTGGTGGCCAGTGCTTCCATCCACGGCCATACCCGCGCCGCGGCCCACACCATGGCCGAAAAGCTGCGTGCCAAGGGCGCAAAGGTGGTGGAGATCGACCTGACCCGCACCGATGTGTCCTACGCTGTCACCGAGGCCTTCCGTTGCGGAAAGATCGTTCTGGCCTGCGCCACCTATGACGGCTTCCTCTTCCCGCCGATGGAGTCCCTGCTGACCCACCTCAAGACCAAGGCGTTCCAGAACCGTACCGTCGGCCTGATGGAGAACGGCACTTGGGCCCCCATGGCTGCCAAACTCATGCGCGCCGAGCTGGAAGGCATGAAGAACATCACGGTCTGCGAGAACGTGGTCACTATCCGCTCTGCTGCCAATGCTGCCGCGGAAGCCCAGATGGACGCTCTGGCCGACGAAATCGTGGCAAAATAAGCCCCAAAAGCGCGTAAAATCAGAAAAGACAAGCTGCCCGCATACCGGATGTGACAAGATCACACGGTATGCGGGCAGCTTTTTATCGGGGTGCAGGACTGCAGCGAGAGGACGGAAAGAGCGCTATGGAGTAGAAAAAGTAATTATTTGATCTGTGCCAGCACCGCAGCAATGTCACCGTCAAAAAGCAGTGACTGCTTGGCGATCTCATTCGGACAGACGGCCTCGCCCTTGTTGATGCAGACGTAGGTGGCATTGGGGTTCCTGGCTGTCATCCGCCAGAAAGGATACTTGATGATGACCGGCGTATTATAGCCAACGCCTAACTCTAAGAACAAGATCTTCTGCCCCTCGTGGCGGCGGAGAAATTCGCTGTACCGCTCGGCGGCGGCGTGCCAGCCGGCATCCTCTACAAAGCTGTCATCACTGCGCAGGTTCATCGTGAGCAGCTTGCCGCAGTGCGGGCAGTGGGGGACAAGCTCGGACGGAACAGAAGTTTTCAGGATGGTATTCTCCGGTACGGTCAGCTGACCATCCGGTGCGAGGACATACCCCTGTGCTTCTACCATCTGCCGGATGAGTGCCTCATTATCGAAAGTCTCCGGACAGCATGGTTCACTGCACTGGAACAGGCCGTAATCGCCCTGCGTGTAGAACAGCCGCTTTTTATCGAACCCTGCTTTCTGGAAGCAGTGGTCCACATTGGTGGTGATTACAAAGTGATCCTTATCCTGCACCAGCCGGAGCAGCGTGTCGTATACAGGCTTCGGGGCGTTCTGATAGCGGTTGATATAAATGTACCGGCTCCAGTAGGCCCAGTATTCCTCCATGGTGGAGTAGGGGTAGAACCCGCCGGAATACATATCCGTAAAGCCGTATTTGCTGGCAAAATCGGAGAAATATGTTCGGAATCGTTCCCCGGCGTAGGTGAACCCGGCGGAGGTGGACAGCCCGGCTCCTGCGCCGATGATGACGGCATCAGCCTCGTGCAGGGCCTTTTTGAGCTGCTCAGGCTGTGAGCAGTCGGGTGTAGATTTCCTTGTCCAAATCTTTGAAAACATTGAAGATCACCTTTTTGATGGTTGTGGGTGTTTGCAGGAACTCCTTCACAGTCTGTACGGCAATTTCTGCCGCATCCTCATTCGGGAAACAGAACACGCCGGTGGAGATGCAGCAGAATGCGATGCTTTCCAGCCCGGATTCTGCGGCCTTCGTCAGGCAGGCGCGGTAGCAGGAGGCCAGCAGGGTGCGGTCCCGTGCAGTGACGCGCCCGGTCACGATGGGCCCCACCGTGTGCAGGACATACCGGCAGGGCAGGTTGAAGGCCGGGGTGAGTTTGGCCTGCCCGGTGGGCTCCTCGTGGCCCTGCTGCGCCATCAGGCGGGCACAGGCGCTGCGCAGCTGTACCCCGGCAAAGGTATGGATGCAGTTGTCGATGCAGCGGTGGCCGGGCACATAGCAGCCGGTCATGCCGCTGTTGGCGGCGTTGACGATGGCGTCGCACTGCAGCGTGGTGATGTCGCCCTGCCACAGGTAAAGGGCAGCTTCCCCGCAGCGGGCGGCGGGGGTCAGGCTTTCAAGGACGGTAACGCCCTTCTGAGCAAGCTCGGCGCGCAGGTATTCGTCCTGTACCTGCAAAAACTCCGGGCTGGCATCCCGGGGCGGGCGCACATTGAGCAGTGCGCGCAGCAGCTGCTTCTGCCCGGCGGCATCGTCCGGGACGGCCAGCTGCCGGTATTCGGGGACTTCTGCCAGCAGGCGGCTGAGCAAAAAACGGCGGCGTTCGGTCTGGGTCATAGAAAGATCTCCTTTGCGGTACCAAACGGCAAAACGCCCTGAAAACAGCGTTTCCAAGGCGATCTGCACGAAACGGGAATCAGAACTCGTAGGGAGGGTTGCCGGAGAAGTCGGCGATGGCGCCGTGAGCATCCTCCAGGTAGAACACCTCAAAGATGGGGTTGGTGGCTTCGCCGTACTGGCCCTTCACGATGGGGTTGGCGATGCACATCTCCTTGGCAGCCATGTTGTTTTCAAACACGGCCTTTCCGTGCAGGCGGACCCAGGCGTACTCCGGGCTGGACACCGAGATCTCGGTGTAGGGGTTGGCCTGCAGATCCTTGTACACGTCCTTCTGGTTGTTGGTGCAGAACCACAGCTTGCCGTCCAGCTCACCGGAGAACATGAAGGGACGGCACTTGGCCTTGCCGTCACGGCCGACGGTGGCCAGATACTGCACGGGGTTGGCATTCAGGAATTCAACGACTTTGTTCAGAGACATGGTTTGGTACCTCCAGGATTATTGCATTGGGTGTGCGGGGCATCTCGGCGTGCCCCGGCTGACAAGGCCATGATACACCCCTTTTTGCCCGGCGTAAAGTACGCACAATGCGGTAACCTGGTTACCGGCGGGTGACTTTTGACCGGTTGCGATTCGGAAACTTTTGCGGTGAACCGCTGATTTCTCGCAATTTGGACTGCAAAAAAATTTTTTTGAGCCGGATGTGCGGGGGTGTCCGGCCCCTGCTTGACAAGCACCGCGTCTGTGCCGTAAAATAGAAAAAACGGCCCGCGAGGGGCCGGAGGGGAGAAACGACAGATGTGTACCAAAAAGGAACTGCCGGCCTGCCCGGTGGAAACCACCCTCACCATGATCAGTGACAAATGGAAGGTGCTGATCCTGCGGGACTTGCTCACCGGCACCAAGCGTTTCGGCGAGCTGAAAAAGTCGCTGACCGGCGTGAGCCAGAAGGTGCTCACCTCCCAGCTGCGGGAGATGGAGGAAAACGGTCTGGTGGAGCGCAAGGCCTACCCGGAGGTGCCGCCCCGGGTGGAGTACAGCCTGACCCCGCTGGGCCGGAGCCTGCAGCCCATCATGGATGCCATGCGGGTGTGGGGCGAACAGTACAAACAACAGAATGCGTGACTGCGCGCCGGGCAGCTGCCGTACCTGCGGCAGCACCCGGCATTTTTTGCAAAAAGGAGAAATTGCACCATGGAGCGGATCTTACTGCTGGAGGATGACAAAAGTCTGGTCGCGGCATGTGCAGCGGCGCTTGCGGTGCACGGCCCGGTGAAGCGATTGCAGGCAATGCCCGTCACAGCAGCCATCAACGAACTCTGACAAACAAAAAACAAGCGCCGGAGCGCTCCCTTTTTGCGGGAATGCTCCGGCGCTTTTGGGTGTAACTCAGTCCAGCACGGGAATGTCCAGCCCGAATTCCAGCGGGCGGAACCGGGGGCAGACGTTTTCGGTGATGGAGATCACCGAGGCGGCCAGACGGCTGCCGATCTCGCAGGAGGCGGGCAGGTTCTTGCCGTAGGTCAGGCCGATGACCGTACCGGCAAAGAAGGCGTCACCGGCACCGGTGGTGTCGATCACATCCACCTTCTTGGCGGGCACAACGCCGCTTTCGCCGTTGGCGCGGGCATACACGGCACCCTGCCCGCCCATGGTGACCACCATGCAGGGGATGTTGGCGCTGTGCACGTTGGCGGCCAGCACCTCCCGCATGGCAGCGGGGGAAAGGTGGTCGTAATCGTCCGAGAAGAGCAGCCCGGCTTCCTGCTGGTTGCACACAAAGCAGTCCACCTGCTGCAAAAAGTCGCGGCGCTCCATGGCGATGCTCATGTTGGAGATGGCCGCATAGACCCGCTTGTTGTACTTTTTGGCAAAGCGCAGCACCTGCTTGACCGTCTCTTTTTCCAGATCCAGCTCCAGCGCGATGCTGTCGCAGTCCTTGAAGATCTCGTCTCCCTGCTCTTTCAGCAGAGCGGTGAGGGGAGTGGTGTCCGGGCGCTTGGAGATGGAGGCGCATACGTCACCGTCGTTGTTGAACACGGCCAGCCAGGTGCCCATGCCGTCCTTCACGCGGCGGATGAACTGGGTGTTCACCTTGTGGTTGCGCAGTTTGTCGATGACATCCTGGCCCATGCCGGTGTCGTCCACCAGACCCACAAAGGTGGGGCGCAGCTCCACATTGGCGATGTCCTCCACGATGTTGCGGCTCACACCACCGTGTACCTGCTCGACCCGGCCGGAGTTGCGCCCGCCCGGGATGTAGGTGGAAAGGGGGTACCCCTTGATGTCCACAAAAACGGCTCCGATGACTACGATTCCCATAGAAAAACCTTCCTGCAAAAATATTTTGCCTTCATTATACCAACTCTTTCCGACAGAATCCATCCTTTTTGTCATTTCGGGCCGAAAAAGCGCGCAGAAGGCCGAACTGCCTTACAGGGCGGTGCTTGCCGTCCGAACCAGGAACTCCATGGCCTGCACGGGGTACTGCCCGGCGGCGGTCTCGCCGGTGAGCATCAGGCTGGACGCACCATCCAACACAGCATTGTAAATATCGCTCACTTCGGCGCGGGTGGGCACGGCACGGGTGCACATGCTGTCCAGCATCTGGGTGACCACCATAAAGGGCACCCCGGCGGCCCGGCAGACGGCGGAAAGCTGTTTCTGACAGCGGGGCAGCTCCCACAGCGGCATGGCGTTGCCCAGGTCGCCGCGGGCAATGACCACCTCGTCCACGAGGGACAGAAACTCCGGCAGGGCCTGCACCCCAGCAAGGTTCTCGATCTTTGCAAAGATGCGGATCTGCGGCGCACCGGCCTCGGCCAGCGCCTGCCGAAGGGCAAGGATGTCCTGTTTCCCGCGCACGAAGGGCAGCATGACCCCGGTGACGCCGCAGGAAGCTGCGATGCGCAGGTTGGCAAGGTCCTCACTTGTCAGGGTGGGCATGGGCACCGACAGACCCGGGGCGGCAATGCTCTTGCGGCTTTGCAGAACGCCGCCCCGCAGTACGGTGCAGACCAGTGCATCCGGCCCGGCGGCAGTTACTTCCACCAGCAGCTTGCCGTCGTCCAGCAGAAGCTGCTGCCCGGGGCGAGCTGCCTGCACGAGCTGGACAGGGCAGGGGATGCCGCCTGCACCCAGCTGTACCGTGCCGCCCTCCGGCAGGGTGACCGGGCTGGCCAGCCGCCCGACACGCAGTTCCGGCCCCTGCAGGTCGATGAGCAGGTCCGGAATGCCGACAGCGTGGATCATTGCCAGCCAGTCAGTGTGTTCGGCCAGCGCCCCGTGGGAAAGGTTCATGCGCAGGCCGGTCATGCCGGCGTCCACAAGGCGGCGCAGAGTTCCGGCACTGGCGCAGGCCGGGCCGATGGTTCCATAAAAATGCATAAGGGGTCCCTTCTTTCATAGATTGCGCAGGTGTTCCTGCAAAAAGCTGCACAAAAGCCGGACACAGGGGTGCTCTGCGTGCTCCGGCTGCAAAAAGGCGGCGCAGATGGGCGGCATGCCGTCCAGTGCCACGTCCTGAACATTGTCCATGCTGTGGTCGGAGGTGATCTCCAACCGGTCCAGGGCCAGACCGTTGCGCTCCTGGGTGCGGTAAAGCACTTGATAGTATTGCTCGCCGATCTCTACCTTCGGGCGGGCACCGGCCTGCCGCAGGGTATTCCACAGCGGGGCCAGCGGCTCCGGCGCAAGGCCTGGCACCAACAGCAGCTGGCCGTCCAGCTCTGCCGGGGCGATGCTGCTGCGCCCCCAGAACGGGCTGCAGCGGGGCACCAGCAGGGCTGCGGTGTGCCGGGTGAGCGCGGTGCGGGCAAGCCCGGCCGCGCAGCCGCCCAGGTCCATCACCAGCCCGGCGTCCAGCGTGCCGTTCTGCAATTGTGCACATACGGCGTCGTTGGAGAACGATGCGGTTTCCAGCGGGATGCCCGGGTATTGCTGCCGGAACTGCTCCAGCACATCCCCCAGCATGGGCAGGTAGCTGGGCACCAACGCCACACTGATGCCCAGCCGCAGGGCGGGGGACCGGATATCCTGATACGCCTGCGCGCACATCCGGTCAAATTGCTCCACCACCGGCGCGGCCTGCGCCCGGAAGCGCTGGCCCTTTTCGGTCAGGACAAGGTGATTGCGCACATTGGTGAACAGCGGGCCGCAGAGCTCGTTTTCCAGCGCGGCAATGCTGAGGCGCAGCGCCTGCCGCGACAGATACAGCCGCCCGGCCGTGCGGGTATAGTTCAGGTCCTGACACAGGGCCAGAAAATAGCGCAGCTGCTGAATGGTCATGGGAGGTTCCTTTCCAGAAATAAAACGCAAGTTTTTCTTGATACCTACAGGGATATTATAACTTCTTTTTCTTTGGTTGTAAATGTGATACTTTTAACAAGAATGGCAAAGCATTTTTGCCACTCTGGAACAAAGCACGAAGAAAAAGAAGAGAAAGGAACCTTATTATGGAAAAGATCTCTCGTAAAGGATTTCTGAAAATCGCAGCAGCCGCTGCCATGAGCAGCGTCACCGCTGCCGGGCTGGCTGCCTGCAATGCAGCCAGCAGCACCTCCAGCGCAACCGGCATCTACACCCCCGGTACCTACACCGCTACTGCCAAGGGCATGAGCGAGATCACCGCTACTGTCACCTTTGATGCCAATACCATCACCAAGGTGGAGCTGGACCTCTCCGGCGAGACCGACAGCATCGGCCAGGCCGCCAAGGACAAGCTGATCGAGCAGGTGATGAACGCTCAGACCAGCCAGATCGACGGTGTGACCGGTGCCACCGTGACCAGCAAGGCTGTGCAGAACGCTGTGGCCGACTGCATCCGTCAGGCCAGCGGCGGTGCCATCAACCCCGCGGAGCAGACCACCGAGGAGACTGCCTCCACCGCCGACTGGCTGGGCGAGGAGCCCGAAGTGGCCGAGAGCGACATCAAGCAGACCGTGGAGTGTGAGGTGCTGGTGGTGGGTGCCGGTTCTTCCGGCAGCTTTGCCGCTGCCGCCGCGGCCGAGGCCGGTGCCAAGACCATCCTGATCGAAAAGTTCGGCCACGACATGGCCAGCGGCATCCGCGACACGCTGGCTGCCTGCGGCTCCAAGCAGCAGCAGGAGGACGGCGATGACGTGAACAAGAAGGACGCTGTGCGCTACCTGTGCAATTGGAGCCAGGGCTATACCCGCCGCAGCCTGGCACAGGTGTGGGCAGACCGCAGCGGTGAGACCATCGACTGGTTCACCGACGTACTGGCCGAGAGCGGCATCGACTTCCGCCACGAGATCGACGAAAAGCATGACAACGACAACTACGAGGTGCTGGACGTGGGCCACAGCACCCAGTACGGCGACGAGTACAGCGAGCAGCTGACCATGGACGCCGTGCTCAAGCACGCCGAGGCCGACGGGCTGGAAGTGCAGTACGAGATCACCATGGTCAAGCTGGAAAAGGACGGCAACCGTGTCACCGGCCTCATTGCCAAGAATGCCAACGACGAGTATGTGCGCTACAACGCATCCAAGGGCGTCATTCTGGCCTGCGGCGGCTACAGCGGCAATGAAACCATGATGAAGGCTCTGCAGCCCCAGAGCGTGGAGCAGACCTGCATCAACTATTCCAAGCCCGGTGCCAAGGGCGACGGTATCAAGGCCTGCCTGTGGGCCGGTGCCATCATGGACCAGACCCACACCTCCATGATCTTTGACCGCGGTGCCATCAAGCCCGATCAGGTGGGCGAGTACGGCAAAGCCAACGACGGTGCCCTGTTCTGGATGGGCAGCCAGCCGTTCCTGAAGGTGAACCTGAACGGTGAGCGCTTCATGAACGAGTACATGCCTTACGATCTGGTGCTGCACGCTGCAGCCAGCCAGCCCTATCACACCTACTGCACTGTGTGGGACAGCAAGTACCCCGAGGATGTGGAGCGCTTTGCCACCCACGGCTGCAGCCGTCTGTACCCGCATGTGAACGGCACCGCTCCGGTGTTCCCCATTGAGTACATCGAGGGCATGAACGCCGATCTGCAGGACCAGGGTTACATCGTGCAGGCCGACACCGTGGAGGAGCTGGCCGACAAGCTGGGCCTGCCCAAGGACACCTTTACCGCAACGGTGGATCGCTACAATGAGCTGGCTGCCAAGGGCGAGGACGAGGATTACGGTAAGGAGGACTACCGTCTGTCCACCCTGAGCGAAGCTCCCTTCTACGGTGTGCGCCAGTCCGGCGGCTACCTCATCTGCACCATGGACGGCATCCAGATCGACGACAACATGCACGCACTGGACCGCGACTTCAAGGCCATCCCGGGCCTGTACGTCATCGGTGACATGAGCGGCAACTACTTCTCCGGAAGCTATCCCTGCCTGATGGCTGGTGCCGCCGCAGGCCGCAGCGCCACCTTCGGCCGCTTTGCCGGTCAGAACGCTGCCGCCGGCATCTGATATTACAGAACCTGAAAAAATCCCCAGTCTGTGCCGATTCCAGGTGGCACAGACTGGGGATTTGCTTGTTAGGTGGTGTCCCCACACATAATCCCGAACCTCTTTGTAAGCGGCCTTGCTTTCGGCGGCAGTCACATCCAGCTCATCCATGCTTACTTCCGTTTCGATGTGTCAGTTGACATGGACCTTGGTTAGAAGAATGACCGCTTCGCAGTGCTTCGTCCTCGGGAACAGGTCCACCGGCTGCACCTTCTCGGCGTGATAGCCGTTCTGCTCCAGCCATGCGGCATCGCGGGCGGCGGTGGCGGGGTTGCAGCTGACGTAGACCACCCGGCGGGGAGCCATGCGTACTACGGCAGAAAGGGTGGGTTCGTCACAGCCCTTCCGGGGCGGGTCCAGCATGACCACGTCCGGGTGCAGGCCCTCGGCGGCCAGCCGGGTGGCCGCCTGCCCGGCGTCGGCACAGAAGAAGCAGCTCTTTGCGGCCACAGCATCCCCCATGCGGGCGGCATTGGCCTTGGCGCTCTCAATGGCTTCGGGCACGATCTCCACGCCCACCAGCTCCCGGCAGTGGTCCACCATGGAAAGGCCGATGGTACCCATGCCGCAGTAGAGGTCCAGCAACAGGTCATCAGGGGTCAGCTGGGCGTACTGTGCGGCAATGCCGTACAGCCGCTCGGCGGCCAGCGTGTTCACCTGGTAGAACGACAGCGGCCCCAGCTGCACTGGAACCCCGCAGAGCGTATCTTCAATGTAACCCGGCCCGTACAGGGTGTGGGTCTCGGTGCCCAGGATCACGTTGGTGTTTTTGCTGTTGACATTGAGCAGGATGGTGGCAATGTCCGCAAACTGCTCCCGCAGACGGGTGCACAGCGCATCGGTGTGGGGGAGGTTCGGGCGGGTGCACACCAGACACACCATGATCTGTCCGCTGTGCGCGCCCCGCCGCAGGAAGATGTGCCGCACCAGGCCCCGGCCGGTCTCTTCGTTGTAAGGCTGGATGCCGTTTTCGGCAAAGAACCTGCACAGTGCATTGCCGATGTCGTTGAGCACGCCGGGCTGCAATTTGCAGTCCGGGCAGGGCACGATGCGGTGAGTGCGCCCGGCGTAGAAGCCGATGCAGGGGTTACCGTTCTTGTCCAGCCCTACCGGGAACTGGACCTTGTTGCGGTAGCGGTCTGCCTCCGGGGAGGGGCAGATGTTCAGCACCGGCACGTCCAGCCCACCGATGCGGCGGAAGGCATCGGTCACATTCTCCTGCTTGGCACGCAGCTCGGCGGTGTAATCCAGATGCCGCAGGCTGCAGCCGCCGCAGGGTCCCGCCACGGCACAGTCCACCGGAATGCGGTCCGGCGAGGGGGTGCGCAGATGGTCCAGAATGCCAAAGGCGTAGCGCTTGCAGTCTTTTACGATGCGCACATCGGCTTCGTCACCGGGGGCGGCACCCGGCACAAAAACGGTCTCGCCGTCCGGGCTGTGGGCCACACCGCTGCCGTCGCTGGAAAGCCGCTCGATGCGCAGGGTCAGGATCTGGTTCTTCTGTAAGGGCATGGGTCATAGTCTCCTTTGGTAGTGGAAATGCGCCGGGTCACGGCTGCGGTTCGGCGGGGGAAGCATCTGCCTGGGTGGCAAAATACTTGCTGGGCGGCACGCCCTTGGCACGCTTGAACACCCGCGAAAAATAGAACTGGTCGAAGAAGCCTACTGACACGGCCACCTCTGCAATGGAAAGGTGACCGGCACGCAGTAGCTTGCAGGCTTCGTTGATGCGGTATTCGGTGAGGTAGTCGATGGGGCTTTTGCCCACATTGAGCATGAACACCCGGTACAGGTGGCTGCGGGAAACGCCCACGCTCTTGGCGACATCGTCAATGGAGATGTCGTGGGAGTAGTTGAACTGGATGTATTTGATGGCGTTGAGCACATACTGGCTGGAGGACGAGGTGGAGTGCGGCTTGCCGGCGATGGTTTCCTTCATCAGAGCGGCAATGAACAAATAAAGGTACCCCACCATGGCGGCCTCGTCCTGGGGCTGCAGCCCGCGGGAGGAGTAGATGTTAGCCAGGGCGGCGCGCATGCCGTCCGGGTCGCTGGTGTGGTGTACGGGGGCGTCGTCGGTAAAGGGCAGCTGGGCTGCCAGCTTGTGGGCGCAGGCACCGTTGAAGCCCACCCAACTGTACTCCCAGGGGTACTGCTCATCGGCGGTGTAGCGGATGAGCTGGCTGGGGCGCGCAAAGAACAGATCTCCGGTGCTGACTTGCCAGGTTCGGCCGCCTACCTCGAATTCGCCCTTGCCCGAGAGCACCAGGTGGATCAGGTAATGGTCACGGATTCCAGGACCCCAGGTCTTGGACGGGGCGCAGCGCTCAATGCCGCAGTTGAAGATGGAAAGTTCGATGTTGTTCGTGTAGTTCTGTTTGAAGGATTGCTTGTAAACGTCTGCCATGGCGGCTTGACCTCCCTCGTTGTCACGTCTTTTGACCAGTATACCACAGAACCGCCTGCAAATTCAACAAAAGTACATCTTATTCTTTGAGCCGGACGCCAAATTTCGCGCTTTTTCTTCGATAGAAATTGAAAAAACAGAAGGGATGCATTACAATAGACCTAACAAACCTACAAACACTGTTTGAATGTTTCAGGGAGGGATCGCGGATGGCAACCAGCGCACAACTCAGGGAACAGATCGCGGCAGGGAGGTGGGACGGGCCCCTTGCCGCGCTTTACGGCACCGCCCCGCAGGAACTGGCCCGGCAGCGGGCGCGGTACTGCGCGGCGCTGGAGCAGTTCGAGCTGTATTTCGGCCCGGGGCGGCAGGTGCAGGTGTACTCGGCCCCGGGGCGTGCGGAGCTGGGCGGCAACCACACCGACCACCAGCACGGCTACGGGCTGGCGGCGGCGGTCACGCTGGATCTGGTGGCGGTAGCGGCCCGGAACACGGACGGCTATGTGCGGGTCAAGTCCCGCGGGTTCAACAAGCTGGATGTGATCGACCTGGCCACGGCAGAGCCGCAGGAAGGGGAGAGCACCCACTCGGCCAGCCTGATCCGGGGCATTGCCGAGGGCTTCCGTACGGCGGGAAAGGCTATTGGCGGCTTTGATGCTTACACGGCCAGCGACGTGCTGCGGGGCAGCGGCCTTTCCAGCTCTGCGGCCTTTGAGATGGGCATGGCCTGCATCTGGAACGGGGAGTACGCCTGTGGGCTGGATGCCCGGGCACTGGCCGGCATCTGCCAGTATGCGGAGAATACTTACTTTGGCAAACCCAGCGGTCAGCTGGACCAGCTGGCCAGCGCGGTGGGCGGCGTCATTTTTGCCGACTTCGCAGACCCGGCCGCCCCGCAGGTGGAAAAGATCCACGCAGACGGTCTGCTGCCGCCCGGCATGACCCTGTGCGTGACCGACACCCGGGGCAGCCACAGTGAGCTGACCGGGGAGTTCGCGGCTATCCGGCAGGAGATGGAGGCTGTGGCGGCCTGCCTGGGCGGCAAGGTGTTGGGTCAGGTGCCGGAAACCGATTTTTGGGCAGCACTGCCCCGGCTGCGTACCGCCTGCGGTGACCGCGCGGTGCTGCGTGCCATCCACTATTACGAAGAAAATGCCCGCACGCTGGCTCAGCGCCGGGCTTTGCTGGAAAAACGCTTTGCCGATTTTGCCGCGCTGGTGCTGGAAAGCGGGCGCGCCTCCTTTGCACTGTGCCAGAATGTGTACTGCGCCACGGATGTCCGGCATCAGGGGCTGTCGGTGGCGCTTGCGTTGAGCCAGAGCATCCTGCAGGGCAGCAGCGGCGCATGGCGGATGCAGGGCGGCGGCTTTGCGGGCACCATTCAGGCCTATGTGCCGGAAATGTTGCTGCAGCGCTACCATACCGCCATGGAGCGGGTGTTCGGCCCGGGCAGCTGCTATGTGCTCCGGCTGCGGGAACAGGGCGCAAGACAAGTGCTGTAACTGCAGAAGCAACAAAAAAGGGTCTGCTGCAAATTTGCAGCAGACCCTTTTCAATTTTTGATTCAAATGGACTCAGCGCAGCGGGAAGGAATTGGTCTCCTGCTGTGCTGCAAGATGCTGGACCGTTTCCGAGGTCGAGGTGCCCAGCCGGAAAATGGAGGATGCCAGCAGCTTGTTGTAGACACGGTAGCCAAACAGCACCACGTTCTTGACCGCTGTGAACAGCAGCATCGGCACGAAGGTGACAGAGAAGGAAACGAGCCCTTCGCCCAGTGTAAAATCGTGCAGATGAAGGCTGCCCAAAAACTCATCCAGAGAGTCCTTGAGTTCACCGCCGCCCGAAACGGTCCGCTGTTCTTCCTCCGAAAGCACAGCATACGACGAAGGCAGTTGGAGCTTTTTCATGAACGAACACTCCTTTCAGGCAGAAACCCGAAACACTCAGGCGGCCAGACCTGCGGCCACAGAAGGATCCTGTGTGTCGGTATTTGTGGTGGTGCCAAACATAGAGCCGAACAGATTCTTCAGCGACAGGTACATGCTGCGCACCTGTGCATAAGCATAGTAACCGGCCAGTCCTGCCATGCCGACGGTGGCAACGCGGCTCCAGGTGTTCATACGATTCCAATTGTGTTTGACCACACCGGTCAGGCTCAGGCCGTCGGACAGACCCTCTTTGAAGGTATTGATAAAGTACTGGAAGGAACCCTGGCTCAGCATATAAACGCCGTTCACCACCACATTCATGGCATAGGTGACCAAAACTTCCGGGTGTAAGGTAACGGTGTAGTCACCGACGTTGAAGCTGTAGTCGGCACCGCCGTCGAGGTAGGTCATTTCTTCTTCCGAGAGAACCGCATAGGAGGCGGGCATCAGCATGGTGCTCTGATATGTATGATCCATAATGGAAAGGCTCCTTTCACTCGTGAAATCCGCCCAAAGGCAGACGATATGTTATCTGAATTGTAGCATATCTGTATAAAAATAACAAGGGATGCGGCGAAAAAAAAGATGATACCTTTGTGAACAAACTGTGAACGGACGAGAGAATAACTGCGAACAGACGATGGAAACAGTGTGAATGCGGCGCTTTCGGCCGCTGAAAAAATGTTCCGCAAAAACGCAAAAAAAGGCACCCGCAGCCGGAAGCTGCGGATGCCAAAAGGGGAAAAAACACTTATTCGCCGCAGGGGGTGCGCTCGTACAGTGCAGTCAGCTGTGCGATGTGTGCTGCAAGGCTGCCGGGCATAGGGCTGCCGAGCCGCCACTGCCAGTTGGCACCCTGGGTGCTGGGGGTGTTGATGCGGGCCTCACTGCCCAGATGCAGCCAGTCGGCCAGCGGAATGATCGCCATGTCCGACACACTGGCAAGGCAGGCGCAGATCATGGACTCGGTCAGATCCTCCGGCTTGCAGCGCAGGTAGCGGCAGGCATAGGCCACATCTTCCGGGCTGGCATTGGTGCGCCAGCCTTCGGTGGTCACGTTGTCATGGGTGCCGGTGTACACCACGCTGTTGCGGGGGTAGGTATGAGGCAGGTAATTGCCGGACTCCCGGCTGTCAAAGGCAAACTGCATGATCTTCATGCCGGGGTAGCCGCTCTCTGCCAGCATGGCCTTGACCTCCGGGGTCAGGTAGCCCAGATCCTCGGCAATGATGCCGCCTTCGCCCAAAGCTTCGTGCATGGCGTGGATAAAATCACGGTCCGGGCCCTTTTCCCAGTGGCCGCCCGCTGCGGTCTTGTTTCCGGCGGGGATGGAGTAGTAGCTCTCAAAACCGCGGAAATGGTCGATGCGCACCACATCGTAAATGGAGGTGGCGTGCTGCATCCGGCGTTTCCACCAGGCAAAGCCGGTGGCTTTGTGCGTGGGCCAGTCATACAGGGGGTTGCCCCACAGCTGGCCGTCTGCTGCAAAGGCGTCCGGCGGGCATCCGGCCACCTGGGTCAGATGCATTTCTCCGTCGGTCTGGAACAGCTCCGGGTGGGTCCACAGGTCACTGGAATCCGGGCTGACATAGATGGGAATATCGCCCACCAGACGGACGCCCTTGCCGTTGGCGTAAGCCTTCAGGGCGTTCCACTGGGTGTAGAAGAAGAACTGCACCGCCTTGTAGTAATCCACCGCACCGGCGAGACGCTGTTTTGCGGCAGCAATGGCTTCCGGTTTGCGGCAGCGCAGGTCATCCGGCCAGTCGGCAAGGCCTGCCTGCCCCTGTTCGGCCTTGACAGCCATAAACAGGGCGTAATCCTCCAGCCAGAAGCTCTGCGCCTCGCAGAAGGCTTCATAGGCGGGGGAGGGGGCTGCCAGCAGGCGGTCGGCTGCCTTTTTCAGGATCACAGGCCGCTCGTTGTACAGTGCGCCGTAGTCGATGGAGCCTACAGGCCGTGCGGCGGGCACTTCATCGGCCGTCAGCAGACCGGTGTCGGCCAGCAGGCGGTAGTCTATGAAGTAGGGGTTGCCGGCAAAGGCGGAAAAGCTCTGGTAAGGGCTGTCACCGTAGCCGGTAGGGCCGATGGGCAAAATCTGCCAGTAGGTCTGTTTTGCCTCGGCGAGGAAATCGACAAATGCGAAGGCCTCTTTGCCCAGCGTGCCGATGCCAAAGGGCCCCGGCAGGCTGAACACGGGCATCAGAATGCCGCTTGCACGCATGGTGCGCACCTCCTTAGCCCTTGACAGCACCTGCCACAACGCCCTCGATGATGTACTTCTGGCAGGTCATATACAGGATGATGATGGGGATGATGGCAATGATGATGCAGGCCATCATGGGGGCCAGCTCCACACGACCGTAGCCACCGCGGAAGTATTGGATGGCCATGGGGATGGTGCGGTACTTCTTGATGTCCAGAACCAGGGTGGGCAGCAGATAGTCGTTCCACACCCACATGGTTTCCAGAATGGCGGTGGAGATCATGGTGGGCTTGAGGATGGGGAACACGATCTTGAAGAAGATCTGGATGGGGTTGCAGCCGTCGATCATGGCGGCTTCCTCGATCTCCATGGGCACGCTCTTCATGAAGCCGGTGAACATGAACACGGCCAGACCGGCACCAAAGCCCAGGTAGATGATGCAGATGTTCCACGGGGTGTTCAGCTTGAGCTGGTCTGCAGTCTTAGACAGGGTGAACATGACCATCTGGAAGGGCACGACCATGGAGAACACGATCAGCAGGTTCATGAACTTGCTCAGCTTGTTGTTCACGCGGGTGAGGTACCAGCCGGTCATGGAGCAGCACAGCAGGATCAGGAACACACTGGTAATGGTGATCAGAAGGCTGTAGCCCAGGCTGGACAGAAAGCCCATCTTGGTCACGCCGTAAACGTAGTTGGACAGGCCCGCAAAGGTCTCCTTCGTGGGCAGCCGGAACACCGTGGAGGTGGTAAAGGTGCCCTCTTTTTTCAGGCTGTTCAGCAGGATCAGCACGATGGGGTAGATCCACAGCAGGCACAGCACACTCATGATGACGGTGAGGACGTTATCCCACATCTTTTTCTGTTTAGGCATTACTGCTGCACCTCCTTGGAGCGGGTAAAGTGGAGCTGGATGAGCGAGATGACCACCACGATCAGGAAGAACACCACAGCCTTTGCCTGACCAATGCCCTTCCACTGGGCACCGGAGCGGCCGTAGAAGGTGTTGTAGATGTTCAGGGCCAGCATTTCACTGGCGTTGGCGGGTTCACCGGCGGTCAGGGCCACGTTCTGGTCAAACAGCTTGAAGCTGTTGGTCAGGGTGAGGAAGGTGCAGATGGTCACACTGGGCATGACCATGGGGATCTTGATCTTGAACAGGATCTCGCGGTCGTTGGCACCGTCGATCTTGGCCGCCTCGATCAGGTCGCCGGGCACGCTCTGCAGGCCGGCCACATAGATGATCATCATGTAACCGATCTGCTGCCAGCACATCAGGATGACCAGACCGATGAAACCGGCCTTGGCATCCAGTGCCAGCAGGGGCTTCTGCAGGTTGGCCAGCACACCGTTGAGCAGGATCTGCCAGATGTAGCCCAGCAGGATGCCGCCGATCAGGTTGGGCATGAAGTACACGGTACGGAACAGGTTGGTGCCCTTGATGCCCCGGGTCAGCACCAGAGCAATGGCAAAGGCACACACGTTGATGAGCACGGTGCTCACCACAGTAAAGACCGCCGTAAAGCCAAAGGCATGGAGGAAGGTGGAATCCTGGAATACCGAGATGTAGTTCTGGATGCCCACGAAGGTGGTCTTGCTCACGGTGGTGAACCGCTGGAAAGACAGGTAAGTGCCCCAGATGAAGGGCCAGATGAAGCCGATGATAAAGGCGACCAGAGTAGGCAGCACAAACACCGGCCAATATTTGCTGATGGCTTTTTGCATGATATACCTCCTGCGATGGAGTGGTTGTCAAAAAAGAAGGGAGGCGGGCGAACTTCTTCGCCCGCCTCCCGGTTCAGTTCTTAGGGAAAGCTCCGGTCAAAGGCTTAGCCGTTGGCCAGCTTGTACTCCTTGGCCCAGCCATCCACAAATGCGGTGACAACATCGTCCCACTTGCCGGTGCCTGCTGCGTATGCAGTCAGGGCAGAGCCGACGCCGTTCTTCCACTCCTCGGAAGGCATGGTGGAGAAGCACCAGTCCACACTGGTCTTGCCGTCGGCCACATACTGGTTTGCAATGCCGATCAGGGGGTTGGTGGAATCCTTGGCAGCCTTGAAGGGGATCACGAAGCCCATGTCGTCGGCCATGGCGCTGGTGCCCTTGTCGGAAGTGACACACCAGTACAGGAAGTCCAGGGTGGCCTGGATGTCGGCCTCAGAAGCGGCGTTGTTGACACACCAGAAGTTCTCGGAACCGGTGCACAGGCCCTGGTTCTCTTCGCCCTCTACGCCGATGTAGATGGGCAGCATGCCCAGGTTGTCGTCACCCAGGCTGGAAACATCGCCGTAAGCCCAAGTGCCGTTCTGATAGAACACAGCCTTCTTGTCCACGAATTCCGCCACAGCGTCGTTGCCGGTCTTGGAAGCCAGCAGCTTGGGGTCGCAGGTGGAGTCGGTGATGTACAGGTCCCAGATCTGCTTGTAGTTGTCCAGATAGGTGCCCTTGATGGCGTCGGTGGAGCCGATGCCGTCAGCCTTGTACTCGTAGTAGATGGGCAGGTTGGCCAGGTGGGTCTTGAAACGCCAGTCAGAAGAACCATCCATACCAGCGGAGGTAAAGGCACCGTCCACGCCCAGCTCAGCCTTGCGAGCCTGGATGTCGTCAGCCACCTTCTTCAGATCGTCAAAGCCCTTGATGTCGTCCTGGGTATAGCCAGCGGCGGTCAGCAGCTCCTTGTTGTAGATGATGCCGTAGGTCTCGATAACGTAGGCGATAGCGGCAACGGCGTCGCCATCCTTCAGTGCGAAGGAATCGCTGGTCAGCTCACCGTACAGCTGGCTGCCGGACAGGTCGTAGCAGTAATCCTTCCAGTTGGCCAGACCCACAGGGCCGTTGACCTGGAACAGGGTGGGAGCCTCGCTCTTCTCCATCTCGCTCATCAGGGTGGTCTCGTACTGGCCGGAAGCAGCGGTAACCACGGTCACGGGCACGCCGGTCTCCTCGGTGTAGACCTTAGCCAGATCCTGCCAAGCCTGATCCTGCTCGGGCTTGAAGTTCAGGTAGTAGACCTTGCCGTCTGCCTTTGCAGCGGTGCTGGAAGCAGCGGTAGAACTGGCAGCAGAGGAAGCGGTGCTGCTGGAAGAGCCGCCGCAGGCAGCCAGACCCAGAGCAGCGGCAGAAACGCCAGCGGCCTTCAGGAAGTTACGACGAGTGATCATCTTTTTCATAATAAGTTCTCCTTCTTATTAAAATTAAAGATCAACTATATACTCTCCGTCCTTCGACGGAGGGGATACAAAATTCAGAGGGCCCTTACGCTCTCGCCCTGCTGCAGCTCCGGCTGCAGCGTCACGGTCTGAGCGGGGGTGCCGTGCTCGATCTGCCGCACCAGCAGCTCAATGCTCTGCAGAGCGATCTGCTCGCTGGGCTGGACAATGGTGGTCATCACAGGCACACAGTAGCGGGACATCGTAATGCCATCAAAGCCGATGACCGACACATCCTCCGGCACCCGGAGCCCAGCGCTCACCAGCGCCCGGATGGCACCAAAGGCGATCACATCGCTCATGGCAAACAGGGCAGTGAACTCAGCCCGGCGGGCCAGAAGCCCATTCATGGCGTGATACGCGGACTCGAAATCGTAGTTGGACAGGCCGTAGAGCTTGTCCTCGAAGCGAATGCCCGCATCCTCCATGGCTTGCTGCGCACCCTGACGGCGCATCATGCTGGGGTGGCTCGTGGCCGGGCCGCCCAGCACGGCGATTTTGCGGTGGCCCTGCTGGATGAGGTAGGACACTGCCTGATAGGCGGCTGCCCGGTCATCCACGCCCACCATGGACAGATTGGGAAAGTCTAGCTCGTCCGACACGAGGGTGGCCAGCACCGAAGGGACGCTGATGTTGGCAAATCCTTTCTGGAAGTTTGCAACGCTGCCGCCCAGGAAAATCATGCCTTTGGGTTTGATCTCGCGCAGGATCTTTTCAGCGGCGTCGATCTCGTTGGCATTCTCGTCCAGATAGGAGACGATGCCGTTGTACCCGTAAAGGGTGGCGGCCCGCTGCAGCTGCACAAGAAAGTCGGAGAAGAAGATGTTGCGGGTGCCTTTGACCACGAACACCAGGCTGCGCGACTGCTGGATCTTGAGCTGCCGTGCGTTGGTGTTGGGCACAAAGCCTGCTTCCCGCATTACCTCCAAGACTCGTTCCTTGGTCTCCGGCCGGACATCCGGGCGATCGTTGATCACACGGGAGATCGTGCTGACGGAACAGCCGCTGATCCGTGCGATATCTTTGATCGTCATGTTGCCCATTGCCGGAATCCCTCATCTCTGAAAGAACTATCGGAAACGTTGTCGGGAACGTTTCCAGTGGCTATAGTATGGCACATTCCGTATAAAAAATCAAGAATGAAAAAACAGTTTCGTGCAATCTGTATATGCTCCCGACCTGTTTTTGTGCAGATTGATTTGCCAGCAGAGCAAAACGCACTGGACTTCCCGCAAATTCCCGGGAACGGTCAAAAACTACCGGCAAAACCGTACCACTTTGTAACTTTTTGCGGGAGCGTTCCCGGTTGAAAGAGGGGAGAAAGAGAGAAAAAATCAGCGGCAAAACGCAGTTGACATTGCAAAGAACGTACACTTACAGCATCGGTTGGTGTATCAGGTCTGTGAAGAAGAACAGACCATAAAAATCGTCAGCCTCTGGCTGCATTACGAGCGGGAACGGGGAAGAGCAGCAGGGGAACACTGTGTCAGAATGACGGTTTTCGACACCTGCTTCTGTTATTTGTTACAAAATACAAATTATATATAGAAAAGAACTGGAAAAGAATCCTTCCAGGGTGTATCCTAGTATCAGGAATATTGAACGTGCCGCCACTTTTATTGGGCGATGCACGGAAAGGAATCTGCTCATGAAACGGAAAAAACTGCTTCCCCTTGCGGCTGCAGCCCTCGCCTGCGGGGTGCTGATCGCCGCGCCGCAGGCAGCTTCGGCGCTTGCGCCGGATCAGGCCGCCCCGGAAGTACTGGGGCAGGCAAACGACTACTATTATTACGAGGGCGACGGCTATATCAGCTACGATGATACTTACGGCTACATCCGTCTGGATCAGGACGAGCTGTATCTGACCATTCAGCCCGGAAGCAGCAGCACCAGCCAATACCTCAAGGTGCTGTATGTGGAAGACCAGTCCAGCCGCATCACCTGGACCAGCAGCAACGCCAGCGTTGCCACTGTGGACGGCAATGGCTGCGTGACCGGCTGGAGTCAGGGCACGGCCATCATCACTGCCCGCTCAGCTGGCGGCTCTGTCGGCAGCTGCATAGTCTACGTCGATGAGGCCAGCCAGCTGAACACCAGCGTTCTCTCGATGGAGATCGAGTACAACAACCCCCAGCCCCGCAGCCAGCTGTATCTGAAGAGCAGGAACGGCTATGATGATGTGCTCCAGTGGCGCAGCTCCAACCCTGCCGTTGTCTCCGTTGACCGCAACGGCAACCTCACCGCATATCAGGAGGGCACCGCCACCATCTATGCCACCACCTACCGCAGCGGCACGCTGTCCTGCACGGTCACGGTCCAGAACAACATCGGCCGCGTGACTCTGAACAAGTCCTGCATGTATCTGGAAAGCATCGGCGCACAGGGCGCGCTCCGCGCAAAGGTGGCGGTGGCGAACCCGGAGGCCGTGCCCATCACATGGACCAGCAGCAACACCGACGCCGCTGTGGTGGACGCTAACGGCAATGTCACCGCCGTGGGCGACGGTCAGGCCGTGATCACGGCGACCTCCGCCGAAGGCCGCTGCGCTTCCTGCAAAGTGTACACCGGCTCCGTCGGTGCACAGAAAAAGAAGAAAGCAGATTCCTTCTTCGGCCTGGGCGGCCTGTTCCAGAAGCTGTTCCAGAAACTGTTCGAGTAACCGCCTGCTGCAAAACCGGAAGACAAAGCGATGGGACGGGCACCCCGGAAAGGGGAGTGCCCGTCTCTTTTTATGCGCGAAGGCAGAAAAAAGGCTCTTTCCCTTGTCATCGGGAAAGAGCCTTTGCTGATTGCTGATTATTTTGATTGGGTTGATGTTTTAAAGATTAGTCGCTGACGTAGGGCATCAGAGCAACGTGACGAGCACGCTTGATGGCGATGGTCAGTGCGCGCTGATGATAAGCGCAAGTGCCGGTCACACGGCGGGGAATGATCTTTGCACGCTCAGAGACGTACTTACGCAGACGGGGCACGTCCTTGTAATCGATGGTGTCGATGCGATCGACACAGAAGCTGCAAACCTTCTTGCGGCCGCGACGCATGGGGCGTGCGGGGCGAGAGCCTTCGGTTCTTTCAAAAGCCATTGCTTATTACCTCCTATTGGATTTTTAACGGATGGACCGTTTCGTGTCAGAACGGCAGGTCGTCGCTGTCGTCGATGACGGCAAAGTCATCGGCATTGCCGGCGGAATAGCTGGGAGCTGCCTCCACAGCGGCCGGACGGGCAGGGGCTGCGTTCTGGTAGGACGGAGCAGAATTCTGATAATTTGCTCCGCCGCCTGCATTGCTGTTCTTGGGGCCTGCAAAGTTGATGTTGTTGGCCACGATCTCAAAAGCCGTGCGGTTGTTGCCGTTCTTGTCCTGATACTGGCGGGTCTGGATGCTGCCGTCAATGGCGATCAGACTGCCTTTCTGGAAATACTTGCTCACAAACTCGGCCTGCGAACGCCAAGCGACGATATCAATGAAATCGGCCTGACGCTGCTCGCCCTGACGTGCAAAATTGCGGTCGCAGGCGATGCGGAAACTGCACACATTGATGCCCTGGGGCGTGGTGCGCAGTTCAGGGTCCGCCACAAGGCGGCCCATGATGGCAACAACATTCAACATAGTACGGACTCCTTTTTCATCACGAAAGGATTACTCCTCGTGAGCAATGATCAGGCTGCGCATAACGCCTTCGGTGATCTTGTACACACGGTCCAGCTCAGCGGGGAAGCTGGGCTCGCTGGTGAAGTTGATCACGGTGTAGACGCCTTCCTCCTCGTCGTTGATGGGGTAGGCCAGACGGCGCTTGCCCCACTCGTCGATGGAATCGATCGTACCGTTGTTCTCGATCAGGGTCTTGAACTTACCAACCAGAGCGGCGGTAGCCTCCTCGTCGAGAGCGGCGCTGGTAATCAGCATGGTTTCGTACTTTGCCATTTTTGTAGCACCTCCTTTTGGACTTAAGGGTCTTGCAATCGCAAGACCAAGGGTACACACAGCTGCGGCGTTGCGGCTGTGTGCGGCGTGTCTGTTCAGACAGCAATTTATTATAGCAAGTCCGGCGGCGTCTGTCAAGCCCTTGGATAAAAAAAGTGCTGAAAAAAATCCTTTGCTTTTTTTGCCATAGGGGACTATAATATAGTCGCTTTCTGATGATACCGTGGAACAAAGTACTGCGGCGGCAGGGAAGTGGGAAATTTAAAAAATCGGAAAAGGAGCGTATCTATGTACTCGATATTCCGCAATCTGGCAATCATCATCCTGAGTGCAAAGTTTTTTGGGCTGGTAGCACGCAAGTGCAAGGCTCCGCAGGTGGTGGGCGAGATCCTGGCAGGTCTTGTCATCGGCCCCTGTGTGCTCAACCTGGTGCAGACCAGTGACTCCATTGCCACCTTCGCCGAGATCGGCGTGGTGCTGCTGATGTTCACCACGGGCCTGGGCACCAACCTGAAGGAACTGATCAAGGCAGGCCCCATCGCCACCCTGATCGCCGCCGTGGGTGTGGCTGTGCCCCTGGTGGGAGGCACCTTATTATATGGTGCTTTCTACGGCTTTGCAGCAGTGGGCAGCCCGGAGTTTTACAGGGCTCTGTTCATTGGCACCATTATGACCGCCACCAGCGTGTCCATCACGGTGGCCACCCTGCAGGAGCTGGGCCACCTGAAGAGCTTTCTGGGCACCACCATCGTCAGTGCAGCCGTTATTGACGATGTGATGGGTATCGTGGTGCTTACCTGTGTGCTGGGTGCCAGCAGCGGCACCGGTACGGGTCTGGGCAAGGTGCTGTTCAACACCCTGCTGTTCTTTGCCACCGCTGTGGGTGTGGGCCTGGTGGTCCATTACGCCATGAAGTGGCTGGATCGGCGCAACCCTCACACCCAGCGTATCACCATCGTGAGCCTGGCCTTCTGCTTTGGCATGGCCTATGTGGCCGAGGCCTACTTTGGCATTGCCGATATTACCGGTGCCTACATTGCCGGTATCGTGCTGTGCACCATGAATGACGCATCCTATGTGGAGCGCCGGGTGGATATCAGCAACTATATCATCTTTGCACCTATCTTCTTTGCCTCCATCGGCCTTAAGACCGATATCAGCGGCCTGACCCCGGAGATCCTGCTGTTCTGCGTCTGCTTTGTGATTGTGGCACTGATCACCAAGATCATCGGTTGCGGTCTGGCTGCCAAGGTCTGCCGCTTCAACTGGGGCGACTCCCTGAAGGTTGGTGTCGGCATGATGACTCGCGGCGAGGTGGCACTGATCGTGGCGCAGAAGGGTCTTGCCATCGGCGTGGTAGACCCGGTCTACTTTACCGCCGTGATCCTGTTGATCGTGGTGTCCAGCGTGGCCACCCCGCTGGCACTCAAGGCGATGTTCACCAAGCACCCGCCCGTGCCGCATCCCAGTCAGGCAAAATAAATGATGTTGCAGCGCAAATGATGTTTTGCTTCGCAAAAATGATGTGCGTTGCGGCGCATGAAGGACACTGCGGCAGCATAGAAAAACACCCCGGAAAAGCGAAAGCCTCCGGGGTGTTTTCATTGCGCCGCTGTGCGGCGTACATCCTCTGCGCAGCAGACATCATGGCGCAAGCCACATCATTTACGCAGCAATATCATTTTATTTTACAGCGTCTTGCAGAACTCCTTCAGGTAGGCACGGAAGGCCTCGCCGATCTCCGGGTGCTGCAGGGCCAGCTCCACCTGAGCCTCTACCACTTTGAGCTTGTTGCCCATGTCGTAGTGCTTGCCGGTAAACTCCACGGCCGTCATGCCGCCGTAATTGCGGGCGTACTCGGCCATGGCGTCGGTCAGCTGGATCTCACCGCCGGCACCGGGTTTGGTGTGGGCCAGCAGGTCGTAGATCTCCGGGGTCAGCAGCACGCGGCCCAGGATGGAATAATTGCTGAACTCCTGACCCTTTTTGGGCTTCTCGATCATGTCATCCACAAAGAAATAGTTGTCGTGGATGGGGGTGGTCTTTAAGCTGCAGTAGCGGCTCACATCGGCCCAGGGCACAGCGGAAACACCGGCTGCCGGACGACCGAACTCCTCGTAGGCGCGGATCAGCTGAGCACACACGGGGTCCTCGCCCCAGATCACATCATCGCCGTAGATCACCACAAAGGGGTCATCCCCGGTAAAGGGCTTTGCCATGCTCACGGCATGGCCCAGACCCAGCGTCTGCTTCTGGCGTACAAAATAGATGTTGGCCAAATTGGAGATGCCAAGGCATTCCTCCAGCATCTTTTCCTTGCCGGGGGCGGCCAGCTTCTCTTCCAGCTCCGGGCTGCGGTCAAAATGGTCCTCGATCACGCTCTGGTTGCGGCCCAGAATGATCAGAATGTCGGTGATGCCGGAACGCACGGCCTCTTCCACCAGATACTGGATGGCGGGCTTGTCCACGATGGGCAGCATGCCCTTGGGCATGGCTTTGGTGGCCGGCAGCACACGGGTGCCAAGACCGGCAGCGGGGATCACAGCTTTGGTTACCTTTTTCATGATAAAAACTCCTTTATAAATCGCATCAGGAGAGAGCGTTCAGCAGAACATCCAGATTGGGGCCCAGCAGCATGCTGCAGCAGGCACCGAACACCATCAGCAGCAGGAGCGACCCCAGCACAGCACCCCAGCTCACACCGCCCTGTGCCGAAAGCACCACGCTGCGCTGGGCATCGTCCGGGAACTCCGCGCGGATGCGCCGGATGTGCTCCGCCGCGCTCTTGCGGTAGAACCACTTGGCAAACATGCCGCGCACCAGCATGAGCGCAAAGCTGGCCAACGACACCACGCGGCCCAGCACCACATAGGTGGAATCGCTCAGGCCCAAAGACAGCGAGCTGCCGGTGATCTGCATCATCTGCAGCAGCGTGGGCACGAACAGCAGCAATTCTGCGGCCAGAAAGGCAAACGCGGGCTTCCAGGCCTTGCGGTAAAAGAAGTAGAACGGCCCGAACAGCAGCGCCGAAAAGCTCAGCGAAATTTTGGTGTGCTGCAGCTGCATCCGGCTGTAATCGTTCAGGTAGGCCGGGGCGGCCGTGCCGATGTAGGTCATCCAGTCGCTGCTGGGGATGCCGTCGATCAGCTCATCCTTCCCGAAAGCGGCCTGCAGGTTGCGGTGCAGCGGGTCCATGGTCTGCTGCTCGTACTGGCGGTAAAAGCGCTCGTAGTCAAAGCCGCCGTGCTGCTCGTCCTGTGCGGCTTTGCGGTCATTGAGCTGCTCATCCGCTTCCGTCTCCGGGGGCAGGGCAGCGCCGCAGCAGCGGCAGATCTCTTCGCTGCGCAGCGTGCGCTCCCCGCAGCTGGGGCAGGTGCGCAGTTCGGCATCCTGATACGGGAAATGCCACTCGTACCCGGCCGCATGGGCGGGGCTGTGGATGCAGCGGCCCAGCTTTTCGTAGCAGGTACGGTGATAGGGGGCACCGCAGTCCGGACAGACCACGATGTCATCTTTCAGGGTCAGCGGCTCACCGCAGCCCTCGCAGGGACAGCCATAATATTTCGGCATGTTTTCCTCCAGTGATAAGGTTCATACTGGTATTATACTCTCCCACCCAGCAAAAGAAAAGGTGAAATTCTTCAAAATTCCAGCAGATCAACCGTTTTTCCTCTTTACTTTACCACAGATTCTCGGTATACTAATGAAGTATCTGTGTATAAACTGTGTCTTTTGGGTCACCCCGAAAGACCGCTTCCCTAAATGTAGATCCAACCCGGAACGAGAGGAACAAGAGAATGATCACCATTGACGAACTGAAAGTGCAGCTTGCCGATTATGCCAAGGCGGTCAAGGACCTGGAAGAGGCTCTGGCCATCGAGGCTTCCCGCAAGCGTGTGCAGGAGCTGGAGCACACCATGTCCCGCCCCGGCTTTTATGATGACGCCGACCTGAGCAAAAAGGTGTTTGACGAGGTGGGCGACCTGAAGGGCAAGCTGAGCCGCTTTGAAAAGCTGCAGGGCCTGTACGATGACGCCGAGACCATGATCGAGATGCTGGACGAGGAGTACGACCCCGCCATGATCCCCGAAGCCGAAGAGGCTGTGAACGCCGTAGGCAAGGCTGTGGATGAGCTGCAGCTCATGACCATGCTGAACGGCGAGTACGACCACAGCAATGCCATCCTCACCTTCCACGCCGGTACCGGCGGCACCGAAGCACAGGACTGGGCCGAGATGCTGTACCGCATGTACAACAAGTGGGCCGTGGCCCACGGCATGACCGTAGAGGTGCTGGACTATCAGGACGGCGACGAAGCCGGCCTGAAGAGCGCTTCCATGATGGTCAAGGGCGCCAACGCCTACGGCCTGCTCAAGAGTGAGAACGGCGTGCACCGCCTGGTGCGTGTGTCGCCCTTTGACGCCAATGCCCGCCGCCAGACCAGCTTTGCTTCGCTGGAAGTGATGCCCGAGCTGGACAACACCATCCAGGTGGACATCCGCCCCGAGGACATCGAAATGCAGGTGTACCGTTCTTCCGGTGCCGGCGGCCAGCACATCAACAAGACTTCTTCCGCAGTGCGTCTGATCCACAAGCCCACCGGCATCGTGGTCAACTGCCAGACCCAGCGCAGCCAGTTCCAGAACCGTGACTACGCCATGGAAATGCTGAAGGCAAAGCTCTATCAGATCGCAAAGCAGCAGCACATGGACAAGATCGATGACATCAAGGGCGTGCAGAATGAGATCGCCTGGGGCCACCAGATCCGCAGCTATGTGTTCATGCCCTACACCATGGTCAAGGATCACCGCACCAACTACGAGACCGGCAATGTGGACGCCGTGATGGACGGCGACCTGGATGGCTTCATCTTTGCCTACCTCAAGGCCGCCAGCCGCGGCGAGCTGCAGGACACCTGATCCCTGACAGTTTAAACTGTATGAAAAGCCTGTGCATCAATCTGATTTTCGGTGCGGTGCACAGGCTTTTTTGCTGAATTTTTACTTGAAACATAGAAAAAGAAACGCTATACTGCAATTAGAAGGGTTGTCTTGTGTTGAGTAAAGGAGGAATTGTTATGAAACGAAAAATTGTAGCATTCTTTTGCACAGTGGCAATATTATGTGCATGTCTTTGCGGAACAGCGTTTGCAGCAAAGAAGCCAAGCATAGAATTGATGAGCTTAGATGCCGCATGGAATGGCGCTATGGTGACAAACCCGGTTATATGCTTCCGTGTGAATGGTAACAAAACAATTAAGTATGCGAGATGGTATGTGACGGCATACAATCGTGTGGACGATAAAACATCAATGTCGCCGACAAAAATCCTGACGATGGTAGGACCATTGGAGCCGTTTTATGTGGAACGAAATAATAATTATGAGCTGAAAGCGCAGGATAATGCAGCGGAGGATAGCCCGTTTAAGTATTACCGAATGGCTCCATATAAAGTTGCCATCGGCGATAATGCTCAGTGGGTATATCAAGACGTATACGGGAATTTCTTTGTGAAACCGGACGAAAGCAATCCTGAAAGTTACATATATTTAAGTGAAGATGAAGTTCAGAATGCGATGTATAATTATGATGATTCTGAATTCCCAGATATATGGTGGAGAGACTGGTCGATTGATTATCTCGCAGTAGACAAAGTGGAACTGATTTACATGGACGGAAGCACAGAAACGCTCTCAAACGTAGGTTCTAAATACCGTACGATGAGTTTCCAGAACCCGCCGTTTGCCCAGCAACTTGCCCAGTATCAGGCCGTCTACAATTATCAGGATTACCTGAAACTTAACCCGGATCTTGCAGATGCATTCGGTGCAAACCAGAAAGCACTGTTTGAACACTTTGTGACCAACGGCATGAAAGAAGGTCGGCAGGGAAGCAGCGAGTTCAATTTGAACACATACAAGGCAAACAACCCCGATCTCGTGGCCGCATTTGGCGACGATAACGTGAAATACTACGAGCATTACATCTCGTCCGGCAAGGCAGAAGGACGAATCGCAAAATAACAAAAACGGGAGACAGCGTTGATGCTGTCTCCCGTTTTTGTTATGCCAGGTCCGGCAAAATATCCTCCCACAGGGCCTGCTCTTGCCGCAAAGCGTCAAAGCAGCAGTCCAGATACATCTTGTTGGCAGCGGCCAGAATGGTGCTGCGCAGCAGCAGCTTTTCGTCAGCGGCATCCGGGTCCGGGTCAGGCAGGGCACGGGTACAGCCGAACACGAACGGCAGGCAGCGCTCCAGCTCCTCACAGAAGGTATCGTAGGCGGCCCCGGCGGAACAATAGGCCTTCTGCATTTTGAACAGGGTGTCGATGTTTTCCATCGAGAGGACTGTTTTGGAGACTACGATGTACAGCAGGGAAGCGATCTGGTCACGGGTGTATTTCTTTTTGACCGGGTGGCTCAGAATGCCTTTTTTGACGTAGTTGCTCACCATGGACGGGGTGAGCTCTACCCCGCAAAAGGTGCGGAAGCAGGCGTTGACATATTGCACGGTCTGGTCCAGATACAGCCCTACGGCAGGGAGGTCGCGGTACCGGGGCAGGGCAAACCCGGCGGCGCAGGCCGCAACGCGGCGCTTGGTTTCATCATTCATAGTGGATCATGCTTTCTGTTCAGCGGGTGAGGGGGGCTTTTGGTTTTCAGTATAACGCAAAAAATGGAAGCGGTCAACGGGAATATGAAAACTTTTTATCAAATGATGAAAACGGCTTGACAGGTTTTAAAAAAACTGATAAGATGTCCACAAGAAACCGAATAAGCCCGGCGGGCTGTCCGCCGCTGAACGATAAAACTGGAGATGTACTGTATGAAAACCAAGATCGTTGTGGACTCTTCCTCCAACCTGTATACCCTCAGCGGGGTGGACTTTGCCTGTGTGCCGCTGAAAATCGTGACCGACGATGGGGAATATCTGGACACGGCAGAACTGGATGCGGTCGGTATGGCCCAGACCCTGCGCAGCTATAAGGGAAAGACCGGCACATCCTGCCCCAATGTGGCCGACTGGCTGGCGGCCTACGAGGGCGCGGAGGAAGTGTTCGTGGTCACCATCACGGGCACGCTGTCCGGCAGCTATAACGCGGCCCAGCTGGCCGCCGAGGAATACCGGCAGGAGCACGAAGGTGCCCGCGTGTTCGTACTGGACAGCCTGTCGGCCGGGCCGGAATGCCGCCTGTTGGCCGAGCGTCTGGCGGCGCTGGTGCAGGCGGGCTGTGCCTTTGATGATGCCGCCGAGAAGATTCTGGCCTATCACCGGCACACGCACCTGTTGTTCTCGCTGGAATCGCTGGCCAACCTCGCCCGCAACGGCCGCGTAAAACCGGCGGTAGCTGCTGTGGCGCGGATGCTGGGCATCCGGGTCATCGGGCAGGCCAGTGAGGCAGGGGAGCTGGAGGTACTGTGCAAGACTCGCGGCGAACACGGCGCACTGGAACGCATCGTGCTGGAAATGAAGGGCCGCGGTTTTGTCTCCGGCCGGGTACACATTGCCCACTGCGGCAACCCTGACGCCGCCGACCGGCTGAAAAAGATGCTGCACGCGGTGTTCCCGGGGGCGCAGGTGGATGTGAGCCCCTGCGGCGGCCTGTGCAGCTACTATGCCGAATTGGGCGGCCTGATGGTCGGTTATGAGGACAACGAAGCACCGGCATTGTAACGAGAAACGGCCTCTCCGAAAGGAGAGGCCGTTTTTGCGTGAGGGCGATTTTTACAGGGCATCCAGCGCTGTGCGTGCGGCACGGATATTGGTTTCGCTGGTCTGCCACAGGTCAAACTCCGAAAAGCCCGGCAGGCCCATAGGCACGCCTTCCCGGCGGAAGGTCATGCGGCTGTCCAGCACCTGCTTGCCGGAGAGGTGGAACGCCCGGGCACCGGTCTGGGCGGCCAGCGCCGGGAGATTGCCCGCGGAGACGCCGGCACCCACCAGAATTTCCACATCGCTCCCGGCGGCTTCCACCAGCTGGCGCAGCAGCTCAGCTCCCTGCGGCGCACTGGCGGCCTGCCCGCTGGTAAGGATGGTGGCAAGGCCCAGTTCCTTTGCGGCGGCCAGCGCGGCAAAGGGGTCCCGGCAGACGTCAAAGGCACGGTGCAGGGTGCAGGCAACGGGACGGCCTGCAGCTGCTGCCGCCCGGCGGGCAGCAGCGTAGATGGGACGCAGGGCGTCCACATCCAGTACGCCGTCCGGGGTGAGCACGCCGGTGACGATGCCGTCCGCCCCGGCTTCCACCAGCTCTGCGGCCGACTGCTCCATCTGGGCCAGCTCGTAGCGGTCGTAGCAGAAATCACCAAAGCGGGGGCGCAGCAGTGCCCGCACCGGCAGTCCGGTCTCGGCTTTGACCTGCCGCAGCAGGGCAAGGCTGGGGGTGGTGCCGCCGATCACCAGGTCGGCACACAGTTCCAGTCGGTCGGCTCCGCCGCGCTTGGCGGCCAGTGCACTGGCCGTGCTGTCCACGCAGACTTCCAGAGTATAAGGCATAAACGTTTCCTCCTTGTATGGCAAGGCCCCGCCGATGAGATCTGCGGCGGGGCCTGTGATAGTTTGAGGTTATTTTACGCTGGCAAGGAACCGCACGAACCCGGCACGACCGGCTTCGTCCAGCTTGTACACACCGGCATCGGCCAGCACCTGTGCGAACACCTGGCCCACCTCATCCTGCAGGATGAGGTGCACGGTGTCGCCGTTCAGCTCCGGGTGACGGGCCAGAATGCCCTGCGCCCATTCCGCGTGCTTCTGCAGTGTCTCGGGGTACTCGCTGACGGGGGTGCGGGCCACCAGTACGTCTGCCAGATCAAACAGTTCCTGCTTCAGGCGGCTGGGCAGCACGGCCAGACCCATGACCTCGATAAGGCCGATGTTCTCCTTTTTGATGTGGTGCAGCTTGGCATGGGGGTGGAACACGCCCAGTGGGTGTTCCGGCGTGGTGATGTTGTTGCGCAGCACCAGATCCAGCTGGTATTTGCCATCCCGCATGCGGGCAATGGGGGTAATGGTGTTGTGGGGCTCGCCGTCGGTCTCAGCAAAGAGGAAGCAGCTCTCATCCGTGTAGCCGCGCCAGGCGGTCAGGATCTTGTCGGCCAGCTCCACCAGACGCTCATCATCCTCACAGGTCAGGCGGATGCAGCTCATGGGCCAGTGTACGATGCCGGCCTCCACGTCCTCAAAGCCGGGGAACGCCCATGCCTTTTCGATGGGGGCCTTGGCCATGGCAAATTCATAGTGGCCGCCCTGGAAGTGGTCGTGGCTCAGGATGCTGCCGCCCACGATGGGCAGGTCAGCGTTGCTGCCCACGAAATAGTGGGGGAACAGGCCCACAAAATCCAGCAGCTTGCGGAAGGTGGCCCGCTCGATCTTCATGGGTGTATGCTGGTTATTGAACACGATGCAGTGTTCGTTGTAGTACACATAGGGGCTGTACTGCAGGTTCCAGGCGCTGTCGTTGATGGTCAGCGGGATGATGCGGTGGTTCTCGCGGGCGGGATGGTTCATGCGGCCCGCATAACCCTCGTTCTCGGCGCACAGCTGGCACTTGGGGTAGGCGCTTTGGGGAGCCAGCTTGGCAGCGGCGATGGCCTTGGGGTCCTTTTCCGGCTTGGAAAGGTTGATGGTGATGTCCAGATCACCGTAAGGCGTCTTGGCCACCCACTTCAGGTCCCGCTTGATGCGGTAGCGGCGGATATAATCCGTGTCCTGGCTGAACTTATAGAACCAGTCGGTGGCGGCCTGGGGGCCCTCGTTCTCGTAGCGCTCCTCAAAGTTGGCGCGCACAATGCTGGGACGCGGCGTCAGCACGCCCATGAGTTTGGTGTCGAACAGGTCGCGTGCGGTGCTGTTGTCGGCACAAACGCCGCGGGCCACGGCATCGTCCACCAGCGTTTTCAGGATGCTTTCCAGGTCGGTGTAGCACACCTCACCCTCGGGGGCGGTAAAGTCGTCCAGCTGCATGGTCATGAGCAGCTGGTTGCGGATGTAGATCTCGTCATCGGGCAGGATCAGACCGGTGTCTAGACCATAATTGACGAGCTGCTGAATGGCAGTGGAGATCACAGCACAGCGCCTCCTTCCGGACGGATGCTCAGCACATGGCAGCGGCCCTCACCGAGGATGGCTTCCATGTGTGCTTTGAAGTCGGCCAGCATGTCCACCGGCACAAAGGCCTGTGCCGTACCGGCAAAGCCGCCGCCGTGCACACGCACGGCACCCTTGCCCTGCAGGTAATGCTTGGCGGCCGCAATGGTCACGCCCATTTCCTGATGCTCTTTGTACCCGGCGGGGATCACGTTCTGCAGGTACTCCCAGCTGCTGTCGCCGGAAGCGGTGACCAGCTGCAGGAAGGCATCAAAGTCACCGCCGCGCAGGGCAGCCACCTGCTGGGGCACCCGGTCGTTGTCGGCATAGAAGTGGAAGGCGCGCAGCACGGCGCGGTCGCCGCACTGCCTGCGGCACTCCGGGAGCTTTGCGAGGAAGGTGTCAAAGGGCACGTCCCGCAGCACTTCACCGCCGCACACGGCAGCCACGGCGCGGCACTCGGCGGGCACGGCGGCGTACTCGTCGGTCAGGTCGGCATGGTCGGCACAGGAATCCAGGATGCACAGGGCCAGGCCTGCTTGGGAGAAGTCCACCTGCACCGGTTCCACATCCGGGTGGGCGGGGTCGGCAAAATCAATGGTGATGATGTTGCCCACGCTGGAAGCCATCTGGTCCATCAGACCGCAGGGTTTGCCAAAGTAGACATTCTCCGCCCACTGGCCGATCTGTGCGATCTCGATGGGGGAGACCTTTTTGGTCATGAAGCAGTCGTTCAGGATCACGCCGATCAGCACCTCAAAGGCGGCCGAGGACGAAACGCCGCTGCCCTTGGGCACGTTGGAAGCAACGTATACGTCCAGACCGGAGAGGGCTGCACCCCGCTGGCGGAACGCTTCACACTCGCCGCGCAGCAGGGACATGGTGGTGTTTTCTTCCTCCTTGCGGGCAGCAAGGTCAGCCAGGTCGATGACGCACAGATCATAGCCCTCGCTCTGTACCCGCAGCTGGTTCAGGCTGTTGGGGGCGGCAGCAGCGATCATGTCAATGTTCACGCTGCCGGCCAGCACGCGGCCGTGCTGGTGGTCGGTATGATTGCCGCCGATCTCGGTGCGGCCGGGGGCGCTGTATAAGCCAGCCTCAGCGTGGGTGCCAAAGGTGGCTTCCAGTCCGTTCAGCACTGCCTCATAGCGGGCAGCCTGTGCGGGGGTCTGTTCAGGAGCACAGCAGTAGAGCGATGCCAGACGCGCAGTGTGCACGCCATCAGCCAGCTCCTGCTTCCAGATGGAAATGGGCTTCATCATGAGAAATCCTCCTCTTGCGATGATCACGGGATAAGCGGTGCCATGCCCGCAGCGAAGCGGGACACCTGTCTGCTTCTATAATAGTAAATCCAAACGCAAAAAACCATGTGTTATTGTTGCATTTCGATAAAAAGTTGCAGAGACCACCGGGCGGCATTCAGGATGGAAACGCATGAATGAAATAAAATTTCATTGTAAAATGAAAAATGATTGGCAAAACTGCCCACAAATGGCCCGAAAGACGGCAAAACGGGCAAAATTCGTGCAAATGGAGATTTGCGTCTGTCGGAACAGGCCATAAAAAATGCAGGAAGTGAAAACGTTACAGCAGAGTGACCACCAGTGCGCACAGCGGCAGCGCCACGATGCTGAGCAGGGTGGTCAGGACCACGCTGCCGGCGGCAAAGCTCTCGTCGTGGCCAAACTGCACCGCAAACACCGAGGTGATGGCGGCCGACGGACAGCACTCCAGCAGCAGAACGACCTGTGCAGTCATGCTGCGGAAGCCCAGCAGCCCGAACACCGCCAGGCAGACGGCGGGGATCAGCAGCATGCGCACGGCGGCCAGCTTCCACACCGGCTTGCTGCGCACGATGCAACCCAGGTCCCCGGCGGCAAGGAGCATGCCGGTGATGACCATGGAAAGGGGTGTGGTCATGTTGGCCATCAGCTCCAGCGGCTGGGCGATGAGCTGCGGCACCGGGATCTGCAGCAGGTAGATGCAAAGGCCGATCACCATGGCGTACAGCACCGGTGTATGCAGCAGGCTGTGCAGGACCTCTTTGGGGTCGGAACTCCCGCTCACAAAGCCGTAGCCCATGGTCCACAGCAGAATGTTGAACACGGTCACATAGGCGCTGGCATAGAGCAGACCCTCGGACCCGAACAGCGCCGAGATGAGCGGAAAACCCATGTACGCCGCATTGGAAAAAATGCAGGCGAACCGGAAGATGGGGGTACGGCTGTCCTTGCGGCGGGCGGTAAGGGCCAGCGTGATGCCGGTACCGATGAGCAGGGCCAGCAGGCTCATCCCAAAGGAGGCCAGCAGGTTGTGCAAAATTTCCATGCTGAACTCCATACGGTAGGAGTTCACGATCATGGCGGGCACCACCAGATAGACCAGCAGGTTGGAAAGGGTCTGCTTGCCCTCCGGTTTGAGCACGCCGGTTTTCACAGCGGCGATGCCGGTGCCCATGAGCAGAAACAACATGACGACCTGACCGGCCGTGATCTGTGCGAGTTCCATTGCGGGTTCCTCCTTCTGCGTTGCATCTAACGATAAATACAACATAGATATAGCACAAAACCCCGCGCTCCGCAAGAGGGAACACGGGGTCTGACCGATAAAATTACAGGATTACATTTTTGATCAGCAGCGACACGCTGCCATCGGCGTCGTGCAGGAATTCCACCTCGGATTCTTCGTTCAGCAGCTCGGTGGGGATCTTCACTTCGATGCCGTTGGCGGTGTGGATGCTGCGGCTCTCCATGCGGCGGATGCGGGCCGGGGTCACGGTCACCGGCTGCTGGGCGTAGTCCAGCACATCACTCTTCTCCACATAGTCGTCGAAGGGCACGGCGGCCAGCGGATAGTCCTCTTCCAGCTGGCGGCGCACCTGCTCCACCGACACCTGATTGTCGTTGTCGGTGGCCTGATTGGCGATCATCATGGCTACCTGTGCTTCCACATGGGGCTGGTCGGTGTAGTTTTCCTGCACGGCCTGCACGGCGGCCTCCTGAATGGCCTGCAGCTTTTTCTTTTCCGGCTGGGCGGTGGTGTACTGGAACACCACCGTGGAGAGATAGAACTCCTTGTGGCCGTCGATGTCGTACTTCTTTTCCAACAGGCGCATGGAATAGTCGGTCAGGTTGACCAGAGCGCCCTCCTCCACCTTGCCGCTCTGGGTGGGCAGGCAGGCCCGCTGCTGGATGATGGAGTTGACCGGGGCACCCTCCACCGTCTCGGTGTAGTGGGTGTAGCCGTTCTTGTAGTTCAGCTTCAGGATGCCCAGCCAGGGTTCGCCGTCGCGGGTGAAATCCACCACCGCAAGGTCTGCCCCGGGGATGGTGGTGTGGGCATGCATGTAGTCAAACAGCACCCCCGCAATGCGGCAGGACAGGTCCACAAAGTCGCCGTTGTGTTCCAGCTCGTTGCGGAAGGCGGAGTCCGGCAGTGGGCGGCACTGGCGGATCTCGTCGCTGGCCAGCAGCTTTTCGATGTGGTTTTGCAGGTAGGCGGTTTTTTCGGCGGTCATTTCCATGCCGCTGCCGCTGAGCACAGGGGCGTCCAGCGTGGTGTCCAGCACATGCAGGATCGCCTGATGAATGATGATCTCCATAAGTCGGGCCTCATTTCCATTTGATGTCGTTCTTCCGGGTGTCAGTATACCACATCCGGTGTCAAAAGGCGAGAGGGCGTATTGTAAAGCCGGGCGGCGCGTGCTACAATGAAGCAAACAGAAAGGGGCGTTGACCATGGAATTTCGGGACAAACCCATGCAGAACCTTGTCCGCATTCCGGAAAAGGACATCTGCAAAAATGCACAGAAGCTGCTGCTGGACGGCGAGACCGTTGTGGGAGCCTACAAGACGGTGCGGGATCAGGTGGTTTTTACCACTCACCGCATCATCCTGGTGGATATGCAGGGCGTGACCGGCACCCGGCAGGAGATCTTCGTACTGCCCTACCGCAAGGTGCTGCACTTCGGCATCCAGACCGCCGGCTTCGGTGACCCGCTGCAGGCCTCACAGCTGACCGTATGCTTTGCGGATGAGCACGAGGCAAAGTTCGGCTTCATTGGACAGGACGACCTGTTTGCCGTGGCCAATGCCATCAGCCGCCGCATCCTGTAATTGGCCCGAAAACAGCAGGCTCCCCGCCCGGGAAACCGGACAGGGAGCCTTTTGCTGTATACGAAAAGGAGAATGGCAAAAAATCAGCTGCGGCGGGTCTTGCGCACCAGCTGCTCGTGCATGCAAACCATGAGCACCAGCAGCGCCAGCAGGTAGAAGGGGAACAGGGCCGGGGTGATGTTGTTTGCCAGCAGGCCGAACAGCGGCGGCATGGTCAGGTTGCCCACATAGGCGCTGGCCATCTGGATACCGATGACAGCCTGTGACTTGTCTGTCCCGAAGTGGTCCGGCGTGGAGTGGATGATGCTGGGGTAGATGGGCGCGCAGCCCAGCCCCACCAGTACAAGACCGGCCAGTGCAAGGGCCTGCGGGCCGGGGATTAGCAGGGCGGCTACGCCCACGGCCAGAATGATCTGACCCATGCGGATCATCTGGGTGTCGTTGAATTTCATGGTGATGAAGCCACAGGCTGCTCGTCCGGCGGTGATGCCAAAATAGAACAGGCTGGCAAAGCTGGCGGCAGTCTCGGCAGCCACTCCGCGGTTCAGGGTCAGATAGCTGCTGGCCCACAGCCCGGCGGTGGTTTCCAGAGCACAGTAGCAGAAGAAACAGAGCATCACTTCCCGGGCGCCCGGCAGGGCAAACACCTGCCGCAAGCTCAGTGCCTGCGGGGCGGTTTCTTCGGTGCCGTTCTCCGTGCGACGCTCCTTCCACAGGGGCAGGCTGACCACCAGCACCACGGTGAGCAGGACCTGGAACAGGGCAATGGCCCGGTAGCCGACCGTCCAGTGCATTCCATGGGTCAGCGCGGCACCCATGACCATGGGGCTCACCATGGTGCCGATGCCCCACATGCAGTGCAGCCAGCTCATATGGCGGCTTCTGTAGTGCAGGGCAACGTAGTTGTTCAGGGCTGCGTCCACGCTGCCGGCACCCAGCCCGTAGGGGATGGCCCACAGGCAGAGCATCCAGAACTGTGTGGAGAGGGAAAACCCGAACAGCGCTGCGGCGGTCATGCCCACGCTGATGGTCGTGACCCTGCCGGTGCCGAGGGTCCGGGTCAGCCGGTCGCTCTGCAGGCTGGAAAGGATCGTGCCCAGCGAGATGATCATGGAAAGGATACCCGCGCAGGACACCGGGACCCCCAGCTCCGGGTACATGGTGGGCCAGGCCGACCCCAGCAGGGAATCCGGCAGGCCCAGACTGATAAAAGCAATGTAAATGATGGGTAAAAGAAGCGAGACCATATGCTTGAGTTCCTCCCACAAGCATGCTATACTTGCAATGCCTCTTGTGCGTTGCTGTTATCATAATATCACACAATGTCACAGGGTGTTAGAAGAAAAACGGTCGTTTTTTATGACAAAACCGGCGCAGAGGGCCCGGCAATGTTGAAAACCCGGAAAGGAACCCGTAGATGGCTCTGGCATTGAATTGCGGCATCCCATCCACACCGCAGGGGCGGGAGCTTGTGCAGCATGGCAGCGCACTGTTCCCGATTGCGTGCTACGAAGAACGGCTTACCTGCTATTCGGTGCCGTGGCACTGGCATGAGGATTTTGAGTATATCCTCGCCTACGAGGGTACCGTGACTGTGGGCGTGGACAAAAAACGCATCTGCCTTGCGGAAGGCGAGGGCGTGTTCATCAACTCCGGCGTGCTCCATGCAGTGGAATTTGCGGCAGAAGGTCCCTCGGTGCTGCGCAGCGGGGTGTTCCACCCGCGGCTCGTGGGCGGGATGGACACCATCTACTGGCAAAAGCTCATCCGGCCGCTGCTGCAGCCCGGCGTACCGTCCTATTTTCTGCTGAGCAAGGGGGAGCCCTGGCAGGCGGAAGTTCTGGCCCGGCTGTGGGAGGCCTGGCACGCTGTGGACGAAGAACCGGACGACTACGAGAACCGAGTTCGGTATCTGCTTTCGGCGGCGCTGCACACCCTCGCAGCCCACTGCCCGGTGGGCGAGTGCCGCAGCTCCCGGCAGGAGCAGGTGGCGGCCCAGCGCATGAAACAGATGCTGCGTTTTGTGGAGGAACACTATGCCGAGGAACTGACCGTGGAACGCATTGCAGACAGTGTGGCCCTGAGCGAAAGTGCTTGCCTGCGCAGTTTCCGGCAGCTGCTGGGTACCACGCCCATCCAGTATGTGAAACAGTACCGCATTGAAAAAGCCGCCGGGCTGCTGCTGACCACCCGCCTGCGCACCGGCGAGATCGGGGCCGAGTGCGGATTTACCGACCTGAGCTATTTTACAAAGACCTTCCGCGAGATCAAGCACTGCACCCCGAAAGAGTACCGGCAGCGGTTTGCGGTGCAGGGATAATGGAGCTTTCATTTCTGCGCCTTGGCCGCAGGCCAACAGCAGCAAATGCAGTTACCCGTAACGCCCCTCCCCGTGAAAAAAGCAGCTCAGCAAAGCCCGCAGGCTTTGTTGAGCTGCAATCATAAAAATAATTTTTCCGCTATTTATGGCGAAGCGCACGCGGAGCCATTTCAAATCATAGTGCAGTATAAAAGGAGAATCAATTACTATGCAACGCAGTCTGACCCAAGGCCCCATTACAAAGGGCATCCTGCTGTTTGCTTTGCCGCTGATGTTCGGCAACCTGCTGCAGCAGATGTACAACATCGCCGATACCTGGGTGGTGGGTCGCTTCCTCGGCGCGGATGCGCTGGCGGCGGTGGGCTCGTCCTACACCCTCATGACCTTTCTCACCTCCATCCTGATGGGCCTGTGTCTGGGCAGCGGCGCGGCCGTCTCCATGCAGTACGGAAGCGGGGAAGAGGCCCGCATGCGGCAGAGCGTGTTCCAGTCCTTCGTGCTCATCGCGGGCATGGCGGTGGCGCTCAATGTGCTGGTGTACCTGGGGCTGGATGGCATCCTGTGGGTACTGCGTGTGCCGGAAGAGCTCATCCTCCTGATGAAGGAATATCTCCGCATCATTTTTCTGGGTATCACGGCCACCTTTTTGTATAACTACTTTGCAAACCTTCTGCGGGCCATCGGCAACTCCGTGGTCCCGCTGCTGTTCTTGGCTGTGTCGGCAGTGCTCAATGTGATCCTGGACCTGGTGTGCGTGCTGGTGTGGCACTGGGGCGTGCGGGGGGCCGCGGCCGCCACCACCTTCTCGCAGTTCGTGTCCGGCATCGGCATCGGACTGTACACCCTGAAAAAGTTCCCGCAGCTCTGCCCGAAAAAAGAGGACTGCCGGTGGGACAAACAGAACCTTGCCGCCATCCTGAACCTTTCGGTGATGACCAGCGTGCAGCAGTCCATCATGAATTTCGGCATCCTCATGGTACAGGGGCTGGTCAACAGCTTCGGCACCGTGATCATGGCGGCTTTTGCAGCGGCAGTCAAGATCGACTCCTTTGCCTACATGCCGGTGCAGGACTTCGGCAATGCCTTTTCCACCTATGTGGCCCAGAACTACGGCGCGGGCCAGACCGACCGCATCCGCAAGGGCATCCGCAGTGCAGGGCTGTGCAGTGCGGCGTTCTGCATCGTCATCAGTGTGCTGGTGTGCGCCTTTGCAGCGCCGCTCATGGGCATTTTCATTGACCCGGCGGAAACCGCCATCCTTGCTGCCGGTGTGCACTATCTGCACATTGAGGGCGCGTGCTATCTCGGCATCGGCATTCTGTTCCTGCTCTACGGCTACTACCGGGCCGTCAATCAGCCCCAGATGTCGGTGGTGCTCACGATCGTATCTCTCGGCACCCGTGTGGCGCTGGCCTACCTGCTGTCGGCGACCCCGCTGGGCGTCACCGGCATCTGGCTCAGTGTGCCCATCGGCTGGGCACTGGCCGATGCCATCGGCATTGGGTACTACCTCAAAAAGCACCGGGCAACGTACGCGGTGCAGGCCTGAGACAAACCAAAAGCGGATGCATCCCTTGACGGGAAGCATCCGCTTTTTTATAGAGCATCAAATTTTCAGTGCATCAATGGCCTGCTGCAGGTGCTGGTAAAACTGCCCCAGATGCCAGCCGTCCACAAAACGGTGGTTCACTTCCAGACACATGCCCAGCGTCTCACGGCCATCTGCCGGGACATATTTGCCCCAGGTGATGCGGGGAATGTTGTCGTCCTTATCAAAGTCCCGCTCGTTGGTGCAGCTGGTCAGGTCGAACCACGGTGTACAGGAAAAATAGATCAGATCGTCCAACTCTCCGCTCTGGTCCAGAAAGGTCTGCTGGGCTTCGCTTTTGGCACGGGTGGTGCGGCAGAAGTTGTCCAGATCGCCCTCCTTCGGCAGCGTGACGATGTGGAACTGCTGGCTGCCGGGCTTCAGGTCGGTGAAGCTGGGCACGCGCTCGTCCAGCAGCCAGACCTCCCCGCTGCGGATGGTATAGCGGAAGTTCTCCACGGCGTTGACCGCATCGGTCACCAGATACCCCAGCGCATAGTAAAAGGAAACGCCATGGGCCCTTGCGTAAGCATGGAGATTGGTCACATCCACTCGGAAGGTGACGCTGTAAAACGGCTGGGACACCGCCGAGAAAAACCGGAACAGCTCCGCCCGCGGCCAGACGGCAAGGTCAATTTTCTGCATGAGAGGTCACTCCATATCGTACAGCTTCATGGTTTCCGGGTTGCGGTATTCGTGCTTTTCGTAATAGCCGATCAGGGTGCCGTCGGCGTCCCGCAGGGCGACCATGTAGACGTCCTTGTTCTGTTTGACGTTGTGGTAGGTGTAAACAAGGTTGTGATTTTTGTCGGCGGCAAACCAGTCGATGACCCGCTGGATGGTCTGGCGGGACTGCGGGTTGTGGCAGGTCAGTACGCTTTTGCCCAGCAGGGCAGCACCGCCATGCTTTGCATAGCTGGCAATGGCGGCGGGGTTCATATAGATGATGGTGTGTTCCAGGTCGCAGATCACGACCGCTGCACGGTCCTGATCCACGAGACTTTTGAAATAGGCATTCAGCTCCATGATTCATTCTCCTTTGGCAGGGTCCGGTTTGGTTTTGTCCAGTGCGTCAAACTGCTTTACGATCTGCGGGTCCTTCAGTTTGATGACCTTGCCGGAAAGATCGTGCAGGGTGTTTTCCTCCGGAATTTCCCGGAAGGTGATGCGCACGGCGCACAGGGCCTGCGTTTTTGTGCCGGTGCGCTCGTTCATTTTGCGGTTGCCGTATTTGATGTCGCCCAGCACGGGTTTGCCCAGATAGGCCAGATGGGCACGGATCTGGTGGGTGCGGCCGGTGACCAGACCGATCTTGCACAGTGCAAAGGGCCCGGCCGTGCGCAGCACATCCACATCCGTGATGATCTGTTTGCGGTGTTCGTCCTGCGCCTGATGGGCGTGGATGCTCACCTTGTTGTTCTTTTCGTCGTGCTCCCACCATGCGGTGAAACGCCCGCTCTGGGGGATGCCCACCGTGATGGTATAGTACTCCTTCTTGAGCAGGTCGGTGCGGATGATCTCGTTCATGTCCCGCAGGGCGGCGTAGCTCTTGGCGGCAATCACCAACCCCTCGGTGCCGCGGTCCAGCCGGTTGCAGATGCCGGGCTTGAAGCGGTTTTCGCCGTGGGGGTCGTATTCACCTTTTTTGGCCAGATACTGGGTAAAGGCATCCACAAGGTTCGCGTCACCAGTGCGGTCGCTGTGGCACAGCAGGTGGGTGGGCTTATACAGCACGGCAATGTTGTCATCCTCATAAATCACGGTGACTTTGGGCTGCTTCGGCTGTTTTTTGGGCGCAGCCTTCGGCTCGGGTTTTGCGCCCTCCGGCGGGAAAAACTCATCGTTGATGTACAGCTCGATCAGGTCCCCGGCCTGCAGACGGTACTCCGGCGCGGCCTTTTTGCCGTTCACCTTCACCCGCTTGTTGCGGAAACTCTTGTACAAAAGGCTGGTGGGAAAATCGCGGGTCACGCTCTGCACAAAGCGCGACAGGCGCACGCCGTCGTCGTTGGTGGTGGCGGTATATTGTTTCATGCAATACTCCTTGCTTCTCAGAAAAAATAACTGATACTATACTAATACACAAAACCAGCCAAGTCAACGCATCCCGCCCTGAATATTTTGCCCGGGGGCTTGAGTTCCGTGCCGGAAATGGGTACTATAAAGAAAGAACGCTGAAAAGGAGAACCGCCATGGCAGAATACAAACGGCATCAGGGGCACCGCCAGCGTATGCGGGAGCGGGTGCAGAACTACGGACTGGACAGTCTGGCCGACCATGAAGTGCTGGAATATATCCTGTATACGACCAATGCTCAGAGGGATACCAACGAGATCGCGTATAACCTGCTGGAGCGGTTCGGGGACTTTGCCTCTGTGCTGGAGGCCAGCGAGGAAGAACTGTGCACCGTGGAGGGCATCGGCCCCACCTCGGCAAGGCTGCTGCACATGCTGCCACAGGTCAGCCGGTATTACGGGCGCTGCCGCACCGATGGAAAGCGCTGCTTCAAGACCACGGAACAGCTGGGCAGCTACCTGATGGCCAAGTTTGCCTGGTCTGACTACGAGCGCGCCATGCTGGTCTCGCTGAGCACCCGCCGCCACATCAAAGCAGCGGTCTGGCTGCGGGAGGGCACCTCCGACCGGGTGAGCCTGGACGTGAAGGATGTGGTGGCCACTGCCATCAAGGGCGGCACCGACGCGGTAGTGCTCTGTCACAATCACCCCAACGGCGTGGCTCTGCCCTCCATGGAGGATATGGAGGCCACTGGCAGCATTGCCCGGGCGCTGGGGCTGGTGAACATCCATCTGCTGGACCACTTTATCCTGACCGACACGGAGTGCTTTTCCATGCGGGATGCCGGGCGGCTGCCCATCTACGACTTCAAGACCGGCACACTTTTCTGGCCCTGAGTGCAGAATACCTGTTTACATTATAAAACTACTGTGCTATAATCACATTGAAAGATACAACCAATTGTGGTTCTTCGCCCGGCGGAGAGCCGGAGAGGAGAGCTGCAGTGGCAGACGAAAAATTTGAACTGGTGTCCTCGTATCAGCCCACCGGCGACCAGCCCCAGGCCATTGAAACGCTGGTGGAGGGGGTGCAGCGGGGTGACCGCTGCCAGACCCTGCTGGGCGTTACTGGCAGCGGCAAGACTTTTACCATGGCCAACGTCATCGCCCGGTGCAACCGGCCCACGCTGGTGCTGGCCCACAACAAAACGCTGGCAGCCCAGCTGTGCACCGAGTTCCGCTCGTTTTTCCCCAACAATGCGGTGGAGTATTTTGTCAGCTACTACGACTACTACCAGCCGGAAGCCTACATCCCCAGCACCGATACCTATATTGAAAAGGACAGCGCCATCAACGACGAAATCGACCGTCTGCGCCACTCGGCTACGGCGGCGCTTTCGGAACGGCGGGATGTGATCATCGTGGCGTCGGTGTCCTGCATCTACTCACTGGGCGACCCCATTGACTACCGCAGCATGGTCATCAGTCTGCGGCCCGGCATGCAGATGGAGCGGGATGAGCTGTGCCAGAAGCTGGTTACCCTGCAATACGAGCGGAACGACGTGAATTTTGTCCGCAACAAGTTCCGCGTCCACGGAGATACGGTGGACATTTATCTGGCCTATATGAGTGAGCTGGCCATCCGGGTGGAGTTCTTCGGGGACGAGATCGACCGCATCACCGAGTTCAACCCCCTCACCGGCACCAAGCAGAACGTGGTCAAGCATGTGGCCATCTTCCCGGCCAGCCACTACATTGTCAGCGCCGAGAAAAAGGCCGCCGCGCTGGAAAAGATCCGCGCCGAGTGCGACGCGCAGGTGAAGCAGTTCACCGCAGAGGGCAAGCTCATCGAGGCCCAGCGCATTGCCCAGCGCACCAATTACGACATTGAGATGCTCAACGAGGTGGGCATGTGCAAGGGCATCGAAAACTATTCGGCGGTGCTGTCGGGCCGTGCGCCGGGCAGCATGCCCACGACCCTGCTGGATTATTTCCCGGAGGATTTTCTGCTTTTTGTGGACGAAAGCCACGTCACCCTGCCGCAGGTGCGCGCCATGTACGGCGGCGACTACGCCCGCAAGAAAACGCTGGTGGAGTACGGGTTCCGTTTGCCGTCGGCCTTTGATAACCGCCCCCTCAAATTTGAGGAAGTGGAGTCCAAGCTCAACCAGATGATCTTTGTTTCGGCTACGCCCGGAGAATATGAGCGCCAGAACAGCACCCAAGTGGCCCAGCAGGTCATCCGTCCCACCGGATTGCTGGACCCGGTCATCTCGGTGCGCCCGGTGGAAGGGCAGGTGGTAGACCTTCTGGGCGAGATCAACACCCGCATTGCCCGGCAGGAGCGGGTGCTGGTGACCACCCTGACCAAGAAAATGGCCGAGGACCTCACCGACTACCTCACCGAACAGGGCATCAAGGTCAAGTATATGCACCACGAGGTGGACACCTTCGAGCGCATGGAGATCATCAAGGACCTGCGCCTGGGCAGCATCGACGTGGTGGTGGGTATCAACCTGTTGCGCGAGGGTCTGGACCTGCCGGAGGTGAGCCTGGTGGCCATTCTGGATGCCGACAAGGAAGGTTTTCTGCGCAGCGAGACCAGTCTCATCCAGACCATCGGCCGTGCTGCCCGAAACGCAGAAGGCATGGTCATCATGTACGCCGATGTGGTCACCGACAGCATGGACCGTGCCATCACTGAGACGGAGCGCCGCCGCGCCATCCAGATGGCCTACAATCAGGAACATGGCATCGTGCCCAGGACCATCGTCAAGGCCATTGCAGACAGCATCGAGATCAGCGACAAGGCCGAGAACGCCAAACGCAACACCCGCCGCATGGGTAAGATGGAGCGGGAAGCCGCCATTGAGCGTCTGACCCGCGAGATGAAGGAAGCCGCCAAGCTGCTGGAGTTCGAGCACGCGGCCTTCCTGCGCGACCAGATCGACCGCCTGCGCCGGGGCGAGAACCCCACCGTGGATTCGGCGGCCGAGACGGAGCGCAAACAGAACCATGCACAGACACAACGAAAAGGGAGAAAATACCTTGGCAAACGATAAGATCATCATCAAGGGTGCCCGCGAGCACAACCTGAAAAATGTAAACCTGACCCTCCCGCGGGAGAAGCTCATCGTCATGACCGGCCTGTCCGGTTCGGGCAAGTCGAGCCTGGCCTTTGATACCATTTACGCCGACGGCCAGCGCCGCTATGTGGAAAGCCTGTCCAGCTACGCCCGCATGTTCCTGGGCCGGATGGACAAGCCCGATGTGGACGAGATCACCGGCCTGTCGCCGGCCATTTCCATCGACCAGAAAACCACCAGCCACAACCCCCGCTCCACCGTGGGCACCGTGACCGAGATCTACGATTACCTGCGCCTGCTGTACGCCCGCGTGGGCGTGCCCCACTGTCCGGTGTGCGGCCGGGTCATCAGTCAGCAGACCGTGGACGAGATGGTGGACGCCGTCCTGAAGCTGGAAGAGGGGACCAAGTTCATGGTGCTGGCTCCGGTGGTGCGTCAGCGCAAGGGCACCCAGCAGAAGGAGCTGGATGCCGCCCGCCGTGCCGGTTACGCTCGCGTGAAGATCGACGGCAATCTGTACGATCTGGATGAGGAGATCACGCTGGAAAAGAACATCAAGCACACCGTGGAGGTGGTGGTGGATCGCCTTGCCCTGCGCAAGGGCATCCGCAGCCGCCTTGCCGACTCGCTGGAAACGGCACTGGCCCTGACCGGCGGTGTGGCCGAGGTGGAAGTGGTCGGCGGCGAAGTGATGACCTTCAGCCAGAATTTTGCCTGCCCGGAACACGGCATCTCCATCAGCGACCTGTCCCCCCGGCTGTTCTCCTTCAATAACCCGCTGGGTGCCTGCGAAAAGTGCACCGGCCTTGGCACCTTCATGCGGGTGGACGAGGAACGCATCCTGCCCAACCGGAACCTTTCCATCCGGGAGGGTGCCATCAAGGCCAGCGGCTGGTACTACGCTGAGGGCTCGGTGAGCGAGATGTACTATCTGGGCCTTGGCAAAAAGTACGGTTTTACGCTGGACACGCCCATCAAGGATATGAGCACCGAGGCGGTCAACGCCCTGCTCTACGGTACCAACGGCGAAAAGATCGAGATGCACCGCACCAACGAGTTCGGCAGCGGTGTCTACTATAATACGTTTGAGGGCATCGTGGAGAATCTGGAGCGCCGCTTCCGCGAGACCAACAGCGAGTGGATGAAGGAAGAAATCGGCAGCTTCATGTCCGGTGTGGAGTGCCCGGGCTGCCACGGCCGACGCCTGAAACCGGTGGTGCTGGCCGTAACGGTCGGGGACAAGAATATCAGCGAATTCTGCGAGATGTCCATCCGGGAAGAGCTGGAATTCATCCGGGAAAACGAGCCGAACCTGACCGAAAAACAAAAGCAGATCGGCGGCCAGATCATGAAGGAAATCAAAAATCGCCTGCAGTTTTTGCAGAGCGTGGGTCTGGATTATCTCACGCTGGCCCGGTCGGCGGGCACGCTGTCCGGCGGCGAGAGCCAGCGCATCCGCCTGACCACCCAGATCGGCAGCGCCCTTTCCGGTGTGCTGTATGTGCTGGATGAGCCCAGCATCGGCCTGCACCAGCGCGACAACGACAAGCTGATTGCTACGCTCAAAAATCTGCGCGACCTTGGCAATACGGTCATCGTGGTGGAGCACGATGAGGACACCATGCGCAATGCGGACTATATCGTGGACGTCGGCCCCGGTGCCGGTGTGCACGGCGGTGAGATCGTGGCGGCCGGCAGTGTGAAGGATATCTGCAAGGCCAAACGCAGCATCACCGGCGACTATCTCTCCGGCCGCAAGCGCATCGAAGTGCCCCAGACCCGCCGCTCCGGCAACGGCAACTTCCTCACCGTGAAGGGCGCACGGGAAAACAACCTGCGCAACCTCGACGTAAAATTCCCGCTGGGTGAGTTCATCTGCGTGACCGGAATTTCCGGTTCCGGCAAGTCCAGCCTGATCAATGAGATCCTGTACAAAACGCTGGCCTGTGAGCTGAACGGTGCCCGCTCCCGCGCAGGCAAATGCGACGGGATAGAGGGACTGGAGTTTGTGGATAAGGTCATCGGCATCGACCAGCAGCCCATCGGTCGCACACCCCGCTCCAACCCCGCCACCTATACCGGGGTGTTCAACGATATCCGCACGGTGTTCTCCCAGACGCAGGACGCCAAAATGCGGGGCTACGGGCCGGGACGGTTCAGCTTCAACGTCAAGGGCGGCCGGTGCGAGGCCTGCGAGGGCAACGGCATCCTGCAGATCGAAATGCACTTTTTGCCGGACGTGTATGTGCCCTGCGAGGTGTGCAAGGGCACCCGCTACAACCGCGAAACGCTGGAAGTGAAATATAAGGAAAAGACCATTTCCGACGTGCTGAACATGACTGTGGAAGAAGCGGTGGTGTTCTTTGCCAACCAGCCCAAGATCGCCCGCAAGCTGCAGACCCTGCTGGATGTGGGTCTGGGGTATGTAACGCTGGGCCAGAGCGCCACCACCCTGTCCGGCGGCGAGGCTCAGCGTGTGAAGTTGGCCAACGAGCTGGCCCGCCGCGGCACCGGCAAAACGGTGTATATCCTCGACGAGCCCACCACCGGCCTGCACATCGCAGATGTGCACCGTCTGATCGAGGTGCTGCAGAAGCTGGTGGATGCCGGCAACACGGTCATCGTCATCGAGCACAATCTAGATCTGATCAAGTGCGCCGACCACATCATTGATCTGGGCCCGGAGGGCGGCAGTGCCGGTGGTCTGGTCATCGCCGAGGGTACCCCGGAGCAGGTGGCCGAAGTGCCCGGCAGCTTTACCGGCCAGTACCTCAAGCCCCTGCTGGAAAAGGACAAGGCACTGCGGCAGGCAGCACAACAATAAAAAGAGCGCCGGTGCGTAAAAATCGGACTTTTTGCAAAAATACCCGAAAAAATTGCAAAAAATGGTTGACAAATGCCCCCACTCTGCGTATAATATCTCTTGTCGCCACGCTTCGGTAGGGAAGCGGAGCGCGATATCCGGGTGTAGCGCAGTTTTGGTAGCGCGCTTGAATGGGGTTCAAGAGGCCGTGAGTTCGATTCTCGCCACTCGGACCAAACAAAAAT
>OOAI01000063.1_pt1 | contig 83065 bp, 77 predicted proteins | sample 1671191 | NCBI WGS metagenome assembly OOAI01 (sample SAMN06348131, study PRJEB24527) | human gut metagenome | biome: human gut; feature: ankylosing spondylitis patient; material: feces | host: Homo sapiens | place: China | collected 2015-10 | reverse complement strand
CGAGAGAAGCACAATGGGGTTCAAGAGGCCGTGAGTTCGATTCTCGCCACTCGGATTGGAACAAGACCGACGATTTCAAAAGAGATCGTCGGTCTTGATTTTTTATTCAGCTGTTTTCGGTGCACTGTCCCGGAGGGGCGGGCACCGCTGCAAGGAGGTGGGGGCTATGAATGCTGCACTGCGCCGGGATGCGGATGTGATCCTTCGTTCCAGCCTGAACGCTGTTCTGCCGGATGAGGCGGTGCGCCGCGCGCTGCGGGATCTCCGGCCCGGGAAGGGCCGGGTGCTTCTGGTGGCGGCGGGCAAGGCGGCCTGGCAGATGGCACACGCGGCGGTTGAAACGCTGGGCCGGGTGGATGGCGGCGTGGTCGTGACCAAGTACGGCCATGTGAAAGGTGAGATCCCCGGGGTGGCCTGCTATGAGGCGGGCCACCCGGTGCCGGATGCAAACGGTTTTGCGGCCACCCAAAAGGCGCTGGAGCTGGTGCAGGGGCTGACCGCCGGGGATACGGTGCTGTTCCTGCTTTCCGGCGGCGGCAGTGCGCTGTTCGAGCAGCCGCTCGTTCCCGGGGCAGAGCTGCAGGACATCACGAGCCAGCTGCTGGCCAGCGGGGCCAGCATTGTGGAGATGAATACCATCCGCAAGCGGCTTTCCGGTGTGAAGGGCGGGCGGTTCGCGCAGCGCTGTGCCCCTGCGCAGGTGTTCAGCATCGTGCTGAGCGACATTCTGGGGGACCCGCTGGATATGATTGCCAGCGGCCCGGCGGTGCCGGATACCTCCACCTGCGCCCAGGCGCTTGCCGTTGCCGAAAAGTATCATCTGGCACTCTCAGTACAGGCCCGGGCCCTGCTGGCGCAGGAAACGCCCAAAACGCTGGACAATGTGATCACCCGGATCACCGGCAGCGTGCGGGAGCTTTGCCGTGCCGCGGCCAGTGCCTGCCGGAATCTGGGATATGAACCGGTTCTCCTGACCGACCAACTCTGCTGCGAAGCACGGGAAGCAGGCAGCTTTCTTGGCTCCATTGTCCGCACCCAGGCAGGGCAGGGAAAAAAGCTGGCCTACATCGCGGGCGGCGAGACCATCGTTCACCTGACCGGAAAAGGGCTTGGCGGAAGAAATCAGGAGCTGGCCCTTGCGGCTGCGCCTGCCATTGCCGGGCTGAACGCGGCGGTGTTCTCTGTGGGCAGCGACGGCACAGACGGCTCCACCGATGCCGCCGGCGGCTATGTGGATGGGGATACCCTTGCCGCGCTGGAGGCCGGGGGCTGGAGCGGATACGCTGCTTTGCAGAACAACGATTCCTACCACGCCCTGAAAGCAGTGGATGGCCTGATCATCACCGGGGCAACGGGCACCAATGTCAACGATGTGGCGGTGGCCCTGATCGGGGAAAAAACACCGCCTGTGAGCCCGGAAGTTTCCCCGGAGTGGTGATTGCATTCCTCCGTTGAGTATGTTATACTGAACAGCGAACTGAATAGAAAACAGCAGGTGCGTACCGCCCGCGGCTCTGGCCGGGGGCAGGCACGTTAAAAGGGAAGCGGGTGCAAATCCCGCACGATCTCGTCACTGTGATAAGGGAGTTTACCGCCAGGGTGCAGCTGCGCCGGTCACTGGAGCCCATGTTCCGGGAAGGCGGCGGTGGATGTTGAGCTTTCAGCCAGGAAACCTGCCCGCTGTTGGTACGGGGGCACAAGCCCCAGATCACGAGGAATTGGTTGTACCCAAAAAGCCTGAAAAAACTGAAAAGGGCCTTTTTGCTTTGCCGTCCCGCAAGCAGAAAGGCCCCTTTTGTTTTGCCGGGCGCTCTTTCCTGTACCTTCTGTTCAGCAAAAATCATGTTCAAAAACAGGAAAGGAACGAACAAAAATGAGAAAACGCACCATCCACAAAGCAGCGGCCGCTCTGACCGCGCTGGCCCTCTGCGCCGGTGTACTGACCGGCTGCGGCGGTGCCGCAAGCAGCACCACTGCTTCCAGCACGGCAGGATCGGCTGCCAGCAGCGAGGTTTCCGGCGAGGAGGCTGACGAATTGGCCGCAAAGAACGTTGCAGACCTGATCGATGCCATCTATGTGCAGGAGCGCACCGATGACACCGATGCCCAGTGCGAGGCCGCCAAGGCCGCATGGGATGCCCTGACCGATGCCCAGAAGGAGCTGGTCGAGGGCGAAGAGGCTGACCCTGACTACTTTGGCCGCGACACCGGTGATGCTTCCAAGGACGACAGCCGCAATCAGGACGACATCGGCGAGAATGAGCTGCTGGTGGTCTCCTTCGGCACCTCCTTCAACGACAGCCGAGTGAAGGACATCAAGGGCATCGAGGATGCGCTGCAGGCCGCTTATCCCGATTGGTCTGTCCGCCGCGCCTTCACCGCACAGATCATCATCAACCATGTTCAGGCCCGCGATGGCGAGAAGATCGACAACATGCAGCAGGCTCTGGACCGCGCTGTGGCCAACGGCGTGAAGAATCTGGTCGTCCAGCCCACCCACCTGATGCACGGTGCAGAGTACGACGAGATGATGGAGATGATCGACGAGTACAAGGACAAGTTCGAGAGCGTCGCCGTTGCCGAGCCCCTGCTGGGCGAGGTCGGTGCTGACGCTGCTGTCATCAACGCCGACAAGGAAGCTGTTGCCAAGGCCGTTACCGCTGCCGCTGTGAAGGATGCCGGTTTCGACAGCTTGGACGCTGCCGCTGAGGAGAAGGTCGCCTTTGTCTTTATGGGCCACGGCACCTCCCACACCGCAAAGGTGAGCTACAGCCAGATGCAGACCGCCATGCAGACCCTGGGCTACAGCAACGTGTTCATCGGCACGGTGGAGGGTGAGCCCGAGGAGACCGCCTGCGAGAACGTCATCGAGGCTGTCAAGGCCGCCGGTTACACCAAGGTCATCCTGCGCCCCCTGATGGTCGTTGCCGGTGACCACGCCAACAACGATATGGCCGGTGCGGATGACGATTCCTGGCTGAGCCAGTTCCAGGCCTCCGGTGACTTCGCGTCCGTGGAGTGCCAGATCGCCGGTCTGGGTGAGATCGAGGACATCCAGCAGCGCTACATTGAGCACACCAAAGCCGCCATTGATTCCCTGAACGGCTAATATTCCGCATTCCAATGCCCGAAGGGAGAGATCTTTTCGGGCATTTTTTATGGAGAGCTTCCCCGCATGAGGAGAAACACTCCCATTTCAAATTCTGAATTTTTGAGGTATTTTGTTTATGCACTGCAAACAGCTTGTTTCCCTGTCCGTTGCTTCTCTGATGCTGGCCGCCGTCCTCACCGGCTGCGGCGGGGCTTCTTCCACTGCTTCCTCTGCTGTCAGTTCGGAAGCCGCTTCTGCCGTGAGCGCCGCCGCATCCGAGCCTGCCGAAGCCGCCCTGCCGGACGGCGTGTACACGGCTGAGTTTGACACCGACAGCGGTATGTTCCATGCCAACGAAGCCTGCAATGGCATGGGCACCCTGACCGTGGAGAACGGGCAGATGACCTTCCATGTCAGTCTGTCCTCCAAGAAGATCGTCAACCTGTATGTTGGCATGGCTGCCGATGCCGAGGCCAACAAGGCAGACTGGCTGCTGCCTACCACCGACACCGTCACCTACTCTGATGGCACCTCGGAGGAGGTCTACGGCTATGATATCCCCGTGGCCGCTGTGGACCAGGACTTCCAGCTGGCACTCCTCGGGACCAAGGGCAAGTGGTATGACCACACCGTGAGCATCCGCAATGCACAGCCCAAGGCTGAGGAAGCTGCCGAGACCCCTGCGGACGGTGAATACAGCGTGAATGTGACCCTGGAGGGCGGCTCTGGCCGTGCCACCGTGGAAAGCCCTGCCGCCCTGACCGTGGCGGACGGCAAAATGACCGCTGTCATCCTGTGGAGCAGCCCCAATTATGATTACATGATCGTGGACGGCGAGAAGTATCTGCCCACCAACACCGAGGGCAACTCCACCTTTGAGATCCCTGTTTCTGCACTGGGCACCCCGCTGGCTGTCACTGCCGATACCGTAGCCATGAGCACCCCCCATGAGATCGAGTATACGCTGACCTTTGCGCTGAACGGATGAAACTGACGAGACAACAATTCCTGCGCGTTCTGCCTGCTACAGTACTGGCCCTGTCGGGTTGCGCCGCCTCCGAGACAGCTCCTGCCAGCACGGAGGAGCTGGTCTTTGACCATGCCTGTCCGCTGGATTACGCCACACAATTTACTGCCGACTGCTATGAGGGCGGCTATACTATGCTGACCCTGACCGAATCGGGGGAGCAGTTCCTTGTGACCCCGGAGGATGCCGCTGAGGTGGAAGGCCTGCCCGAGAGCGTGACGGTGCTGCGTCAGCCCATCCGGAACATCTACCTTGTTTCCACCTCGGTGATGGACCTATTCCTCGCGCTGGATGGGCTGGACAGCGTGACCCTTTCCGGCACCCGGGCGGAGGGCTGGTATCTGGATGAGGCCAGAGCCGCTATGGAGGCCGGGCGCATTGCCTATGCGGGCAAGTACAGCGCCCCGGACTATGAAAAGATCCTTGCGGCCAACTGCGGCCTTGCCATCGAGAACACCATGATCTACCACACCCCGGAGGTCAAGGAGCAGCTGGAACGGTTCGGCATCCCGGTGCTGGTAGAGCGCTCCAGCTATGAGAGCGGCCCGCTGGCCCGGCTGGAATGGCTCAAGTTCTGGGGCATCCTGCTGGGGAAAGAGGAGCTGGCGGAACAGGAATTCGCCCGGCAGGTGGAGCGCCTTGCACCGCTGACCGGGCAGGCTTCCACCGGCAAGCGCTGTGCCTTTTTCTCCATTACAGCCAACAACCTTGCCAATGTGCGCAAGGGCGGCGACTATGTGGCCCAGATGATCGAGATGGCGGGCGGTGATTATGTTTTTGCGGACCTGACCGACAACGGCAACAACCTTTCCACCATGAACCTGCCGCTGGAGGATTTTTACGCCGGTGCAAAGGATGCGGATGTGCTCCTTTACAACAGCACCATTGAGGGCGTGGTGCATACCATGGAGGAACTGGTGGCAAAATGCCCCCTGCTGGCCGAGTTCAAGGCTGTGCAGAGCGGCAGTGTCTGGTGCACCACCCAGAGCTTTTTCCAGCAGAGTACGGCGCTGGTCGATTTTGTGCTCGACCTGCACCGTGTCTTTACGGAGAATGACCCCGCCGACCTGCAATTTCTGAGGAAAGTAGAGTAACCTATGACCAGCAAAAAGCGCCTGATCCTTTCTTACGGCATCCTTGCCCTGCTGCTGGCGGTGCTGTTTGCCGCCAACCTGTTCTGGGGCAGTGTGTCCCTGACACCGGGGGCAGTGCTGGCGGCCCTGACCGGCCGCGGGCGGGACGCTTTGAGCGTGGGCATCATCACCCAGCTGCGCCTGCCCCGGGCCGTGATGGTGGTGCTGCTGGGGGCGGCGCTCTCGGCGGCGGGTTACCTGCTGCAGACCTTTTTTGCCAACCCCATTGCAGGGCCCTTTGTCATGGGCATTTCCAGCGGGGCCAAGCTGGCCGTGGCACTGGTCATGGTGGCTTTTCTGAACCATGGCCTGCTCACCAGCTCCCTTACCCTGATCACAGCCGCCTTTGCGGGGGCCATGGCCTCCATGGCCTTTGTGCTGGCGGTCTCCCGGCGGGTGCAGCGGATGAGCATCCTTGTCATCTGCGGTGTAATGATCGGCTACATCTGCTCGGCCGTCACGGAGTTTGTGGTGGCCTTTGCCCAGGACAGCAACATCGTCAACCTCCACAACTGGTCTCAGGGCAGCTTTTCCGGCATGACCTGGGGCAATGTGCGGGCGGCGGCGCTGGTGGTGCTGCCCGCTCTGGCGGCAGCGTTCTGCCTTTCCAAGCCCATGGCCGCCTACCAGATGGGGGAGGCCTACGCCTGGAGCGTGGGCATCAATGTCAAAGCCTTTTCCCGGCTGCTGGTGCTGCTTTCCAGCCTGCTGGCCGCCTGTGTCACGGCCTTTGCGGGGCCCATCTCCTTTGTGGGCATCGCGGTGCCCCATCTGGTCAAGCAGCTGTTCGGCAGTGCAAGGCCGCTGGTGGTGCTGCCCGGGTGCTGCCTGGGCGGGGCGGCTTTCTGCCTGCTGTGCGACCTCATCGCCCGCAGCATGTTTGCCCCCACCGAGCTTTCGATCAGCGCCGTAACGGCAGTGTTTGGCGCACCGGTGGTCATCTGGCTGCTGGTGCGCCGGGGTCAGGAGGGTGTGCGATGAAATACCTCTGTGAAACGAAAGAACTGGCCATCGGCTATGGCAGTGCGCCCCTTGCTTCCGGCATCACGCTGGGGGCGGTGCCGGGGCAGATCCTGGCCCTCATCGGGCCAAACGGCGCGGGCAAATCCACCCTGCTCAAAACGCTGGCGGGCCAGCTGGCCCCCCTGGGCGGGGCTGTCCTGCTGGATGGCCGCAGCCTGACCGATTACACCGGCCCGGCCCGGGCCCGGAAGCTGGCCCTGATGCTGCCCCATACCCGCCGCACCGAGCTGACTTCCTGCTTTGAGTTTGCCGCCGCCGGGCGCATCCCCTATACCGGGCGGCTGGGCATCCTGTCCGATACCGACCGGCAGGCCGTGCGGGACGCGCTGGAGCTGGTGGGGGCTTCCCCTCTGGCGGGCCGGGATTTCAACTGCATCAGCGACGGCCAGCGCCAGCGCGTTCTGCTGGCCCGCGCCATCTGCCAGCAGCCCGGAGTCCTGCTGCTGGACGAACCGACCTCTTTTCTGGATGTCAAGGGCAAGATCGAGCTGCTGACCATCCTGCAGAAGCTGGCCCATGAGCAGGGGCTGGCCGTGATCGTCAGCCTGCACGAGCTGGACATGGCGCAGAAGATCGCGGATGCGGTGGTCTGCGTGTTCCCGCACAGCGTTTCGGGGGCGCTGACCCCAAAGGAGGCCTTTGCCCCGGAAAACATCCGGGCGCTGTACAGCCTGACCAAGGAGCAGTACGAGGCCGTGTTCGGCCCGGAAAAGCCTGCCGGGCCAAAGTTTGAACATTACGTCCGCAGCGGGCAGAAGCTGCTCCGCTGCGGGTACACCACCGGCACCTGCGCGGCGCTGGGTGCGGCGGGGGCCGCGCGGCTCCTGCTCACCGGCCATGCCCCGGAGAGCGTTGCCCTGCGCACGCCGAAGGGCATCGTGGTGGAGGTGGCTCCGCTGTACTGCCGCCCCGCCGGAGCCGGTGCCGAATGCGCCATTGAGAAGGACGGCGGGGATGATGTGGATGTGACCACCGGCCTGCCCGTTATCGCCGCCGTAGAATTGCTGCCCGATACCACCGAGATCCGCATCTCCGGCGGCAAGGGCGTGGGCCGGGTGACCAAGGCCGGGCTGGATCAGCCGGTGGGGGAAGCCGCCATCAACCATGTGCCCCGGCAGATGATCGCCGAGGCCCTGCAAAGGGAAGCCGAGAGCGCCTGCTACACCGGCGGCTTTGCCGTGACCATCTCCATCGAGGGCGGGGAAGAGGTGGCAAAGCGCACCTTCAACCCCCACATCGGGGTCGAGGGCGGGCTTTCGGTGCTGGGAACCAGCGGCATTGTGGAGCCCATGAGCCAGCAGGCGATCCTGGACACCATCCAGCTGGAAATGAATCAGGCCGCTCTCCGGGCGGGCAGCCCCAGGCGGCTCATCCTGGCACCCGGCAATTACGGGCTGGACTATCTGCACGAAAGATACCCGGAGCTTCACGCTGTTCCGGTGGTGAAAACCTCGAACTTTATCGGTGATACGCTGGATATAGCTGCAGCGGCCCGCTTTGAAGAGGTGCTTCTGGTGGGCCATGTGGGCAAGCTGGTCAAGGTGGCGGGCGGTATTATGAACACCCATTCCCACACTGCCGACTGCCGCACCGAGCTGTTCTGCACCCATGCGGCGCTCTGCGGCGCTTCCCGGGAGGTCTGCGCCGCCCTGATGAACGCTGCCACCACCGATGCCTGTCTGGAACTCCTGGACAGCGCCGGCCTGCGGGCTCCGGTGCTGGAAAGCCTGCTGAGGGCGGTCCAGCTCCACCTTGACCGGCGGGCCTGCGGGGCGTTCCGGGTGGGGGCTGTGCTGTTTTCCAACCAGCACGGCCCGCTGGGAGCCACCGACACTGCCGCACAACTGCTGAACGAATGGAAGGAGCATTGAGATGGTACATTTTGTAGGAGCAGGCCCCGGCGCACCTGACCTTATCACCCGGCGGGGCGCGGCCCTGCTGCAGGAAGCCGACTGCATCATTTATGCGGGCAGTCTGGTCAACCCGGCTCTGCTGGGGCTGGCGAAGCCGGAGTGCGCCGTTTACAACAGCGCCGAGATGACGTTGGAACAGGTGCTGGACGTGATGCGCCGGGTGGAAGCCGCAGGCGGGACCACTGTGCGGCTCCACACCGGCGACCCCTGCCTGTATGGGGCCATCCGGGAGCAGATGGACGCACTGGATGCGGATGGCATCCCCTACGATGATACCCCCGGCGTGTCCAGCTTTTGCGGGGCGGCGGCGGCGCTGAACGCCGAGTACACCCTGCCTACCATCAGCCAGACCGTGATCATCACCCGGATGGAGGGGCGCACCCCGGTGCCGGAAAAGGAGCAGCTGGCCAGCCTTGCCGCCCATGGGGCGACCATGGTGATCTTCCTCTCCATCGGCCTCATCGACAAGGTGCAGCAGGCCCTGCTGGCAGGCGGAGCCTACACGCCGGAGACCCCTGCCGCCGTGGTCTACAAGGCCAGCTGGCCGGAGCAGAAGGTGGTGCGTTGCACCGTGGGCACGCTGGCCGGGAGCACCCGCGCCAACGGCATCACCAAAACAGCACTCATCGTGGTGGGGGAGTTTCTGGGCACCCGGTATGAGCGGAGCAAGCTCTACGACCCAACCTTTACGACGGAGTTCCGCAAGGGGGCAGACCAGTGACCCGCGCCTATCTCGCCTTTACGGAAAAAGGGCTGGCGCTGGCCCAAAAGCTGGCCAGTGCCCTGCCCGGCACTGTGGCCCGCTGCGGCCATGGCGGGCCCGGCCTTGCCGACTGGACCGCGGAGCAGTTCGCCCATGCGGATGCCCTGATCTTTGTGGGGGCTGTGGGCATTGCGGTGCGGGCCATTGCGCCCCACTGCCGGAACAAGGCGGTGGACCCTGCCGTGGTGGTGCTGGACGAGTGTGGTCATTTTGCGGTGCCGATCCTTTCGGGCCATCTGGGCGGGGCCAATGATCTGGCCCGGGCGCTGGCGGCGGTCTGTGGTGCGGTGCCGGTCATTACCACGGCAACCGATGCCAACGGTGTGTTTGCCGTGGATGCGTGGGCCAGGCACCAGAACTGCGCCGTGCTGGAGCCGGGGCGCATCAAGCGCGTCAGCAGCAGGCTGCTGGCGGGCGGGCCGGTGCGGTATCGGTCGGAATTCCCCTTTGCCGGGCAGGCCCCTGCCGGGGTGGTCCCGGCGGGGGAGGCAGAGCGTGCCGACTTTGTCCTGACCCTTTTCCCGGCGGGCGATGCGCTGCACCTGATCCCGAAGATCGGTGTGCTGGGCATCGGGTGCAGGCGGGGGACCAGCGCCGCACAGCTGGAAGCGGCCTTTGCACAGTTCTGCGCGGCCCACGGCCTTGCAGCAGCGTGCATCACGGCAGCGGCCAGCATCGACCTGAAAGCCCATGAGCCGGGCCTGCTGGAATTTTGCAGAATCCACGGCTGGCCGGTGCAGTTCTATTCTGCCGCACAGCTGCAGAACGCCCCCGGGCAGTTCACACCTTCGGCCTTTGTCCGGAGCGTGACCGGTGTGGACAATGTCTGCGAGCGGGCGGCGGTGCTGGCGGCAGGCGGCACGATCATTCTTCCCAAACAGGCGGGCAACGGCGTGACCTTTGCGCTGGCGCTTCGTCCCTTTGCCCCGGATTGGAGGTGGCAGGATGCCTAATGTTGTTTTTGTTGTCGGGCTTGGGCCCGGGGATCCCCGGTTTCTGACCGCACAGGCGCAGAGCGCCTTAACGCAAGCCGAGGTGCTGTGCGGCTATACGGTCTATCTGGATCTGGTGCGCCCCTACTTCCCGGACAAGCTCTATCATTCCACCGGCATGACCAAGGAGATCGACCGCTGCCGTTGGGCGCTGGAAACGGCCCGGAGCGGCAGGGTGGTGGCGCTGGTCTGCTCGGGAGATGCCGGGGTCTACGGCATGGCAAGCCCTCTGCTGGAGCTGGCAGAGCACTTCCCGGACGTGACGGTGGAGGTGGTGCCCGGCCTGACCGCCGCCCTGAGCGGCGGTGCGGTGCTGGGTGCCCCGCTGGCCCACGATTTCTGTGTGCTCTCCCTCTCTGACCGGCTCACGCCGTGGGAGGTCATCGAGCGGCGGCTGGCGGCGGCAGCCATGGGGGATTTCTGCATCGCACTGTACAACCCCTCCTCCAAGGGGCGGCCGGATTATCTGGCGCGGGCGGTGCGCATCCTGCTGGCAAACGGCAAAGCACCCGGAACGGTCTGCGGCATCGTGCGGAACATTGGCCGGGAGGGGCAGGAAAGCCGCGTTCTGACGCTGGCTGCGCTGGAAACCACTCCGGTGGATATGTTCACCACCGTGTTTGTCGGCAACGCCCAGACCCGCCAGCTGAGCGGGCGGATGGTCACGCCGCGGGGGTACCGCGCATGAGGGCTGTGGTATTCAGCGGCACCACCGAGGGCCGCATGTTCTCGAAGCAGCTGGCCGCACTGGGAGCCGAGGTACTGGTCAGCGTGGCCACCCCGCTGGGGGCCGAGGAACAGGGCGAAAGGTCCGGCATCACCGTCCACTGCGGGCGGCTGACCCCGGAGGAGATGACCGCCCTGCTGCAGGGGGCTGACCTCTGCGTGGACGCGACCCATCCGTATGCGGTGGAGGCCACCCGAAACATCCGGGCGGCCTGTAAAACAGCGGGCACGGAGTACCGCCGTCTGCTCCGGCCCGAAAGCCCGCTGCCTGCCGGGAGCATGGTGTTTGCCTCTGCGGCCCATGCGGCGGGATTTCTGGCCCGAACGCAGGGAAATGTCCTGCTTGCCACTGGGGCCAAGGAGCTTTCTGCCTTTGCTGTGCTGGAACCGGCACGGCTCTTTCCCCGTGTCCTGCCCACCCGGGAGGGCATTGCCGCCTGCGAGGGGGCAGATATCCCCCATAAGAATATCATCGCCATGCAGGGGCCGTTCTCCTATGCGCTGAACCGGGCACTGATGGAGCAGTTTGCCATCCGCTTCCTCGTTACCAAAGATGGCGGCGCGGCGGGCGGCTTTGCAGAAAAAGCTCGGGCAGCGCAGGACACCGGGGCACAGCTCATCGTCATCCGCCGCCCGGCCGAGCAGGGCGAAACGGCGGAACAGATCCTGACACATTGTAAGGAGATGCTGCAATGATCACACTCATCGGGATGGGGTCGGGCACGCCGGAAAGCCTGACCGCGCAGGGCCTTGCCGCCCTGCAGAACGCCGGACTGATCCTGGGGGCAAAGCGCCTGCTGGAACAGCTGCCGCAGGGCTGCACGGAACACCGGAAGGCCCTGTATCAGCCTGAGGATGTCCTTGCCGCGCTGGCGGCTGACCCGGAGGTGGATGCTGCCCTTGTGTACAGCGGCGACACCGGGTTTTACTCCGGTGCGGCCCAGCTGCTGCCGATGCTGCGGGCCTTTGGCATCTCCTGCCGGGTGCTGCCGGGGCTTTCCAGCGTTCAGCTGCTGGCCGCTGCGGTGGGCCGCTCCTGGCAGGAGTGGAAGCTGGTCTCGGCCCACGGCTGTGCCTGCGACCCGGTGGCCGAGTGCCTGACAGCCGGGGGAAAACCCGTGTTTTTCCTGACCGGCGGGGCAGAAACGCCTGCCTCCCTCTGCGGCCGATTGGCTGCTGCCGGGCTGGGCGATGCCCATGTGCTGGTGGGCGAAGAGCTGGGCCGGGCAGAGGAGAAGATCCTGTTCGGCACGGCGCAGGAATTTGCGCAAAAGCAGTTTGCAAGCCTGAGCGTTCTGCTTGTGGAGCATCTTCCTCAGCCGCCCCGGCGGGTGCCCGGCTTCCCGGATGAAGCCTTCCACAGGGGAGAGGTGCCCATGACCAAGCAGGAGGTGCGGGCGGCGGCGCTGGCCAAGCTGGCCGTGCAGCCCGGCAATACCCTGTGGGATGTGGGGGCGGGCACCGGCAGCGTGAGCGTGGAGCTGGCGCTGGCCGCACCCCGGGGGCATGTGTATGCCGTGGAGTGTGACCCGGAGGCCTGCGGGCTCATCCGGCAGAATCGGGAAAGGTTCCACGCCTGCAACCTGACACTGGTGGAGGGCCGCGCCCCCGCTGCGCTGGCTGACCTGCCCGCCCCGGATGCCGTGTTCGTCGGCGGGACCAAGGGGGGGATGGAGGCTGTGGTGGACACGGTGCTTGCCCGGAATCCGAACGCCCGCATCTGCATCTCTGCCATTGCGCTGGAAACGCTGAGCGCCGCCGTGGCCGCACTGACTGCCCACGGCCTTGCTGCGGAGGTGACGCAGATCGCGGTCAGCCGCACCCGGCCTGCGGGCAGGCTCCACCTGCTGATGGCCAATAACCCCATCTTCCTTATCACAGGAGAACGCAAATGATCCAATTTCTTGTGGCCGCGCCCTGTTCCGGCAGCGGCAAAACCACACTGACCTGCGCTCTGCTGGCGGCGCTCAAGCGGCGGGGGCAGGACCCCTGCTCCTTCAAGAGCGGGCCGGACTATATCGACCCCATGTTTCACCGGGCCGTGCTGGGGGTGGAGAGCCACAACCTCGACCTTTTTTTCTCCGCACCGGAGACGGTGCGCGCTCTCTATGCGCAGGCCGCAGCCGGGCACGGGGCAGCCGTGTGCGAGGGTGCCATGGGCTTTTACGATGGACTGGGCGGCGTGAGTGATACCGCCAGTGCCTGGCATCTGGCCGATACGCTGGGCCTGCCGGTGCTGCTGGTGGTCCAGCCCAGAGGGGCCAGCCTGACACTGGCGGCCCAGATCAACGGGCTGAAGCAGTTCCGCACCCCCAGCCATCTGGCGGGCATCCTGCTCAATGACTGCGCCCCCCATTTATATGCTCTGCTGGCTCCCATGCTGGAACGGGAGACCGGCCTGCCGGTGCTGGGCTATCTGCCCCACCTGCCGGATGCCGCCCTTGAAAGCCGCCACTTAGGGCTGAAAACTGCCGGGGAGATCGCGGACTTACAGCAGAAGATCAGCCGGATGGCCGATGCGCTGGTGATGGATTGGGAAAAGCTTTTTGCCCTGACCGAAGGCGCAGCGCCTTTGGAGCATGCAGATCGGCTCCCCCCTGCGGGAGAGCTGCCGCCCCAGGGAGCAGAGGAACAGCGCCCCCGCGTTCCCATTGCCGTTGCAAGGGATGCGGCGTTTTGCTTCACCTACGCCGAAACGCTGGAAGCACTGGAGCGGGCGGGGGCGGAGCTCTGCTGGTTCAGCCCCCTGCAGGACTCCGCCCTGCCGGAGCAGATCGGCGGGCTCTATCTGCCCGGCGGCTACCCGGAGCTGTATGCCGGGCAGTTGAGCGCGAATCGCTCCATGCTGGCCTCTGTACGCCGGGCTGTGGAGCGCGGTCTGCCCACGGTGGCCGAGTGCGGGGGCTTTCTCTATCTGGGCCAGAGCCTGGAGGATGCCAGCGGGGAACGCTGGCCCATGGCAGGCGTTCTGCCGGGGCAGGGCTTCCGGGTGGGGCGGCTGGTGCGGTTTGGATACGCGGCATTGACTGCCCACGCCGACAGTATGCTGTTCCGCGCCGGGGAGCGTCTGCCCGTGCACGAGTTCCACCACTGGGATTCCACAGACAACGGCACCGGCTTTACCGCCGCAAAGCCCAACGGGAAGCAATGGGACTGCGGCTTTGCAAATGAGCATTTCTATGCGGGCTTCCCGCATTTGTATTGGGCGGGCACGGCCCTGCCCCGGCGGTTCGTGGATGCCGCCGCACACTATCATCAAGAGGAACAGGACCAATGACAGAGCTTGAACTGAAACAGCTTCTTTTCAGGATCACCCGGCCGGACGAGACCGCACGCACCGCCGCCCATGCTCACTGGGCCAGCCTGGCCAAGCCGCTGGGCGGGCTGGGCAGGCTGGAGACCATGCTGGAGGATGCCGCCGCCCTGACCGGCACGGCAGAGCTGGCGTTTTCCCGCCGGGCCGTGCTGGTGCTCTGCGCCGACAACGGCGTGGTGGCGCAGGGCGTGAGCCAGACGGACCAGAGCGTGACCCGGGCCGTGGCCGAGAACCTTGCCGCCCGGCGCACCAGTGTCTGCCAGATGGCAAAAACGGCCCGCTGTGAAGTGGTGCCTGTGGACCTTGGCATGGCCGGGGAGCCGGTGCCCGGGGTGCAGAACTGCCGCATTGCCGCCGGGACGGCGGATTTCACCACCGGCCCTGCCATGACCCGCCAGCAGGCGGTGGATGCCATTGCGGCGGGCATCGGGCTTGTCCGGGCGCAGAAGGCGGCGGGGGTGCAGCTGCTGGCCACGGGGGAGATGGGCATTGGCAACACCACCACCTCCAGCGCCGTGGCTGCGGTTCTGCTGGGTCAGCCCGTGGAGCGGATGACAGGCCGGGGCGCGGGCCTTTCCGACGCAGGGCTTGCCCGCAAGCTGGATGCCATCCGGCGGGGCATTGCGCGGAATCGGCCCGATGCCGCCGACCCTCTGGATGTGCTTTCCAAGCTGGGCGGGTTCGACATCGCCGGGCTGTGCGGTGTTTTTCTGGGCGGTGCGCTGGAAGGCCTGCCCGTGCTGATGGATGGCTTCATCAGCGGGGTGGCGGCGCTGTGCGCGGTGCGGCTCTGCCCCGCCGCGGAAAAGGCCGTGTTTGCCAGCCACTGCTCCACCGAACCGGCAGCAAGGCTGGTGCTGGAAGCGCTGGGCAAAGCGCCCCTGCTCACCGCCGGGCTCCATCTCGGCGAGGGCACCGGAGCAGTGGCAAGCATCCCGCTGTGGGATATGGCACTGGCCGTTTACCGCGATTGCTATTCCTTCACGGAGGGCGGCATCACGCCGTACACCCCCCAATGCTGACGCTGGTATTGGGCGGTGCCGCCAGCGGCAAGAGCGGGTATGCCGAGAGCCTGGTGTTGAAAACCGCGCTTCCGCGCTATTACATCGCCACCATGCAGGTGTGGGATGACGAGTGTGCCGCCCGGGTGGAAAAGCACCGGAAGATGCGGGCGGCAAAGCAGTTTGAGACCGTGGAGTGTCCCCTGCATCTGGAGAACATCCGTCTGCCTGCCCGGGGAACCGCGCTGTTGGAGGATCTGGGCAACCTGACCGCCAACGAGCTCTACGACCCCGCCGGGGCGGGAGAAAATGCGGCTTCGGCCATTTTGGAAGGACTGGACCAATTGGCCGGACAATGCGCACACCTCATCGTGGTCTCCAACGAGGTGTTCAGCGGCGGTGCCGACTACGCAGGCGACACCGGGCGCTACCTGAAAGCGCTGGCGCAGGTGAACAATGCCCTTGCCGCCCGGGCTGACCATGTGGTGCGGGTGGTGTGCGGCATCCCGGTCTATTATAAAGGAGTGGAAAAATGATTGGATTGCAGACCATTGCAGTGGCCTTTGCCATGTTTTCGGCCCTGCCGGTGCCGCAGTTCGCGTGGAACCAGAAAAACATGCGGTATGCCATGTGCGCCTTCCCGCTCATCGGGGTGGTCATTGGCGGGCTGTGGTGCCTGTGCGGCGCTCTGCCCCTGCCGATGCCCGCAAAGGCGGCGGGGTTCTGCCTGATCCCGGTCTGGGTCACGGGCGGCATCCACCTGGATGGCTATGCCGACACCTGCGATGCCCTTTCCAGCTATGGCGACCGGGAAAAGAAGCTGGAGATCCTCAAAGACCCCCACTGCGGTGCCTTTGCAGTGATCCGGCTGTGCAGTTATTTTGCGGCCTACCTTGCCCTTTGCGCCTGCGTGGACTTTACGCCCCGGGTGGGCCTGTGCTGGACACTGGCCCTTGTGCTGGAACGGGCCCTCTCGGGCCTGGCCGTGGCATCGTTCCCGATGGCAAAGAACACCGGCCTTGCCCACACCTTTGCCACGGCGGCGGATCGAACTACTGTCCGCCGGGTGCTGATGGTGCTGGCCGCTCTGCTCAGCGCCGCCCTGCTGGCACTGGGCGGCTGGGCGCTGGTGCTGGCGGCGTTGCTGGTGTTTGCACGCTATCATGTTGTTTCGGACAAGCAGTTTGGCGGCATCACCGGCGATCTGGCCGGGTGGTTCTTGCAGAAAGCCGAGCTGTGGATGCTGGCGGCGCTGTGTGCCTGCCAGTGGGGAGGACTGTTATGATCTTTATCACCGGGCCGCTGTACAGCGGCAAGCGCACCTTTGCCCAGCGCCTGCCCGGCACCCGCATTGCGGAGGTGCAGGCCCTGGCCGCAGAGGCTGAGGATCTGGAAAAGCTTGCGGAGGAGCTCTCCGCTTATGATATCGTGATGGCCACCGAGGTGGGCGGCGGCGTGGTGCCCGTGGACGCAGGGGAGCGGGCCGCGCGGGAAGCCGCCGGGCGGCTGGCCTGCCTGCTGGCGGCCCGGGCCGGGTGCGTGGTGCAGATGTTCTGCGGTATCCCCACAGTATTAAAAGGAGAACTGCCCCCATGCTGATCTATCTTCTGCGCCACGGCCTGACGGCCTACAATGCCGAAAAGCGCTATCAGGGCCAGCGGGATATCCCCCTGTGCCCTGCGGGCCGCGCCCAGCTGCGGCAGGCTGACCTCCGGCCGGAAACAGTCTATATCACCCCGCTCTGCCGCACCCGGCAGACCGCGGAGGTGCTCTTCCCGGGTGCAAGGCTCGTGGAGGTGAAAGACCTGCAGGAGATGTGCTTCGGCAGCTTTGAGGGCCGCAATTTCATTGAGATGGAGCACGACCCGGATTATCTGGCCTGGGTGAACGCCAACTGCGAAAGCCCCTGCCCGGACGGCGAGACCAAGGCTGTCTTTTCGGAGCGGGTGTGCAGGGCCTTTGCCGCACTGGTAGACAGGGCCCTTGCCGAAGGGGAAGAGACACTGGTCATTCTGGCCCACGGCGGCACCCAGATGGCTGCCATGGAGCGCTACGCCCTGCCCCATGCGGATTATTACCACTGGTGCGCCCCCAACGCGGGCGGCTACGTTCTGGATGCAGGAGATTGGGCGGAGCAGCGGGTGCTGCACCTGCTGAAAACTGTGCAGTACACAAAGGAGGATGCCCGATGATCGAATACGCAGTACTCGGCGGTTTTGTGCTGGACTGCCTCTTTGGCGACCCGGCCTGGCTGCCCCACCCGGTGGTGTACATGGGCAAGGCCATCTCGGCGCTGGAAAAGCGCCTGCGGGCCCGCCTGCCCAAAACGCCCCAGGGGGAACTGCTGGGCGGTGCCATTGTGGCCTTCTGCCTGCCGGTGGGCACCTTTCTGCTGACGAGCCTTGTCTGCCTGGGAGCTGCCCGCATCAGCCCGTGGCTGGGGCTGGCCGTCCAGATGTTCTGGTGCGGGCAGGCACTGGCCGCAAAGGGGCTGGCGCAGGAGAGCACCAATGTTTACCGGGAACTGGTCAAGCCCGACCTGCCTGCCGCCCGCAGGGCGGTCAGCCGCATCGTGGGGCGGGACACCCAGGATCTGACGCTGGAAGGTGTGACCAGGGCCGCTGTGGAGACGGTGGCCGAAAACGCCAGCGACGGCGTGATCGCGCCCCTGCTCTATATGCTCATCGGCGGGGCACCGCTGGCCCTGACCTACAAGGCCATCAACACGATGGACAGTATGCTGGGCTACAAAAACGAAAAATACCTCTACTTTGGCCGCATCCCGGCCAAGCTGGACGATGCGGCAAATTACCTTCCCAGCCGCCTTGCCGCCCTGCTGTGGGTGGCTGCCGCGGCCTTTACGCACAATGACGCAAAAGGGGCGTGGAAGATCTGGCGGAGGGACCGTCGCAACCACGCCAGCCCCAACAGCGCCCAGACCGAGAGCGCCTGCGCCGGTGCGCTGGGGGTGCAGCTGGCCGGGCCCGCCTATTACTTTGGCGAATACTACGCCAAGCCCACCATCGGCGATCCGCTGCGCCCCATTGAACCGGAGGATATCCTGCGTGCCAACCGGATGATGTACGTGGCAAGCGCCTTTGCACTGGCGTGGGGCGTGGCAATACGGGCTATTTTGTAACGACCTCGCCCTCTCAGTCATGCCTTGCATGACAGCTCCCCCAAAGGGGGAGCCAAGAACTGGAATCCAGAACCATCCAGGAAAAGGAGAACGAAGATGCAACTAGTACACGGCGGCGATTGGGCCGGTTACCGGGCCGAGTTCGGGCGGGATGCGCTGGATTTTTCGGCCAACGTCAGCCCGCTGGGCCTGCCGGAAGGGGTGGCCCAGGCCATCACGGCGGCATTGCCCACGGCCGACCGCTACCCCGACCCCCTGTGCCGGGAGCTGCGGGCAAGGCTGGCGCTCCATGAGGGCGTGCCGGCGGAGCAGATCCTCTGCGGCAATGGGGCAGCCGACCTTATCTTCCGGTTGGTCTGGGCCCAAAAGCCCCGCCGGGCGCTGGTCACCGCCCCCACCTTTGCGGAGTATGCCACTGCATTGGAAAGTGTCGGCTGCACGGTGGAACGCTTCTTTTTGCGGGAGCAGGAGGACTTTGCGGTCACGGATGCGTTTTGTGCGGCCATCCGCCCGGGGGTGGACATGGTGTTTCTCTGCCAGCCCAACAACCCTACCGGCCAGCTGACGGCCCTGCCGCTGGTGGAGCAGATCCTCCATCGCTGCGCGGCGTGCGGCACCCTGCTGGTGGTGGACGAATGCTTCCTCGATTTCCTGCCCGACCATGCCCTGCACACGGCAAAAGGTCTGCTGGGGGAGGGAGATCTGGTCATCCTGAAAGCCTTCACCAAGCTTTACGGCATGGCGGGCGTGCGGCTGGGCTATGCCCTGAGTGCCGACACAGCACTGCTGGAACAGATGCAGGCCTGCGGCCAGCCCTGGGGCGTGTCCAGTCTGGCGCAGGCGGCGGGCCTTGCCGCACTGGAGGAGACAGCGTATGTGGAAAAGGTCCGGGCCCTCATTGCCGAACAGCGGCCCCGCCTGACGGCCGGGCTGCGGGCGCTGGGCCTGCGGGTGCTGGACGGCAGAGCAAATTACCTGCTGTTTCAGGCCCCGGAGACGCTGGGAGAAGCCCTGCGGCAAAGGGGTGCTGTGCTGCGCAGCTGTGCGAACTACCCCGGGCTGGGCCCCGGCTGGTACCGCACCGCCGTGCGCACCGGGCCTGAAAACGAACAGCTTTTGAAACTTCTTGCGGAGGTGCTGAAATGAGCAAGGCAAAGTGCATCATGGTGCAGGGAACCATGAGCGGTGCAGGCAAAAGCCTGCTGTGCGCCGCCCTCTGCCGCATTTTTGCGCAGGACGGTTACCGCGTGGCTCCCTTCAAGAGCCAGAACATGGCGCTGAACAGCTTTGTCACCCGGGATGGGCTGGAAATGGGCCGGGCACAGGTGGTGCAGGCGCAGGCCGCAGGCATCGAGCCGGATGTGCGGATGAACCCCATCCTGCTCAAGCCCAGCAGTGACGTGGGCAGTCAGGTCATCGTGAACGGTGAGGTGCGGGGCCAGATGTCCGCCGCCGCCTATTTCAAAATGAAAAGAGCGCTCATCCCGGAGATCCTCTCGGCCTACAACAGTCTGGCCGAAACCGTGGACATCATCGTCATTGAGGGGGCCGGAAGCCCGGCGGAGATCAACCTGAAGGCAGACGATATCGTCAACATGGGCCTTGCCCGGCTGGTGGATGCCCCTGTTCTGCTGGCGGGAGACATCGACCGGGGCGGTGTGTTTGCCCAGCTGTACGGCACGGTGGCGCTGCTGGAGCCAGAGGAGCGCGCCCGCATCAAGGGGCTGCTCATCAATAAATTCCGCGGCGATGTGGAGATCCTGCGCCCCGGCCTTGCGATGCTGGAAGAAAAAACGCAGCTGCCGGTGCTGGGGGTCGTGCCCTACCTGAAGGTGGACATTGAGGACGAGGATTCCCTTTCCACCCGGCTGGATGTGGGCAAAACGGTCCACCCGCTGGATGCGGCCATCCTCCGCCTGCCGCACATCTCCAACTTTACCGATTTCATGCCGCTGGAGCAGCATCCGCTGCTGGGCGTGCGGTATGTGCAGAATACCCGCCAGCTGGGCACACCGGATCTCATCATCCTGCCCGGCACCAAGAACACAGTGGATGACCTGCTCTGGCTGCGGCAGTCCGGGCTGGAAGCAGCCCTGTTGAAGCTGGCGGCCAGCGGCACGCCGGTGCTGGGAGTCTGCGGCGGGTATCAGATGCTGGGCGAGACGCTGGCCGACCCTGAGGGCACGGAGAGCGGTACGGTGCAGACCGTGCGGGGGCTGGGGCTGCTGCCCACCCACACGGTCTTTACCGGTCAGAAGCACCGCACCCAGGACACTGCCGCCGTGACCGCCGCCCCCTTTGCGGGTGCGGCCCTGACCGGATATCAGATCCACACCGGCCGCACCGAGGTGCAGGGTGTGCCCTTCTGCACACTGGCAGACGGCACACCCGAGGGCTGCGTGCAGGACAATGTGTTCGGTACCTACCTGCACGGCCTGTTTGATACCGGGGAGCTTACCGAGAAACTGGTGACCCTGCTCTGCCGGCGCAAGGGCATTGCGCCGGACAGCGCGGCCCTCATCCCGATGGAGCAATACCGCCAGCAGCAGTTTGACCTGCTGGCCGATGGCGTGCGCGGCGCGCTGGATCTGGATGCCGTTTACGCGGCCATGGGGTTGGAGAACCCGCGGAGGAATGCACAATGATCCCACAACATCATCTGCCCGCCGACATTGAGCGGACAAGCCTTTCCATCATCACGGCAGAGCTGGAAGCGCAGGGCCTGACCCCGCCGCCCGAGACTGCCGCTGTGGTCAAGCGGGTCATCCACACCACCGCCGACTTTGACTATGCGAAAAATCTGCGCTTCACGCCGGGGGCTGTGGCAGCAGGTGTGGCCGCCCTGCGGGCCGGGACCCCTATCATCACCGACACCAACATGGCGCTTTCGGGCATTTCCAAGCCTGCCCTTGCCCGGCTGGGCGGCAGTGCCCTCTGCTATATGGCGGACCCTGAGGTGGCGCGGATCGCAGCCGAGACCGGAACCACCCGGGCAGTGGCTTCCATGCACCGCGCGGCGCAGGAGCACCCCGGGGCCATTCTTGCGGTGGGCAATGCCCCCACCGCCCTGCTGACCATTGCGGAAGAGATCGAGGCCGGGCTGCGGCCTGCCCTGGTCATCGCCGTGCCGGTGGGGTTTGTGAATGTGGTGGAAAGCAAGGAAGCGCTGTTTGCCGCCTGTGCCGCCAACGGCGTGCCTGCCATCGCGGCCATGGGCCGCAAGGGCGGAAGCACCGTGGCCGCTGCAGTCTGCAACGCCCTGGTCTACTCTGCCGCCGAGATGCAGGACCCAGCGGCGAGAGGGTGGAAATAAGGTGGAACCGGTAAAAACGCCCCTTTTTTACGCTTTTGCTTGACTTTTTGGCAGAAACAAGGTATCGTTTATCTGTATGACGATTGGTATATGAGTTGAAGCTTTGCGTGAAAAAGGAAGCATTATGGCACAGACGATTTTAGAAGAAAAGAAAAAATCACGGCTGATGACAGAGGGCAGCATCTGGAAGAGCATCCTGCTCTTCTCGGTGCCGCTGATCCTGGGCAACATGCTGCAGCAGCTGTACAACACCGCCGATTCCATCATTGTGGGCAACTTTGTGGGCAGCAACGCGCTGGCAGCCGTCGGCTCCAGCGGCTCGCCCATCTTCCTGCTCATCGGGTTCAGCCAGGGTATTGCCGTGGGTGCCGGTGTCGTGGTGTCCCAGTTTCTGGGAGCCAAGGACAGGGAGGGCGCGCACATTGCGGTGCACACCTCGCTGGCCCTTTCGGCCATTCTGGGTGCGATCCTGACCGTGTGCGGCATTGCCGTCAGCCGGGCCCTGCTCACCGCCATGAACACCCCCGCAGAGGTGCTGGAGGATGCGGTGCTCTATATACGGCTCTATTTTGGCGGCGTGCTGTTCAGCGTGGTGTATAACATGGCGGCCGGTATCCTGAACGCCGCCGGCAACTCCAAGCGGAGCCTGCTCTACCTGGGCGTTGCCTCCATCACCAACATCGTCCTCGACCTTGTTCTGATCGCCGGATGCAAGATGGGCGTGGCCGGTGCGGCCATTGCCACCGATATCAGCCAGCTGGTGTCCTGTGTGCTCTCCCTGCGTTTTCTGATGCGGGTGGAGGACGATTACCGCGTGACGGCAAAGGAAGTGCGCGTGCACAAAAAGATGGCGGTCCGCATCATCAAGGTGGGCCTGCCCACCGGTATCCAGAACATGGTCATCTCCCTTTCCAATGTGCTGGTGCAGGTCAGCGTCAACGGCTATGGTGCCGCTGCCATGGCAGGCTTTGCCGCCTATATGAAAGTGGATGGCTTCAACATTCTGCCTGTGCTGAGCTTCGGCATGGCGGCCACCACCTTTGTGGGCCAGAACTTTGGTGCGGGCAAGATCGACCGTGTCAAAAAGGGCACCTTTGTCACCCTGGGCATGTGCATCGTTTACACCATCCTGACCGGCATCCTGCTGCTCGCCTTCCAGGACCCCATCATGCACCTGTTCACCGGCGATGAAACGGTTATTGCCTACGGCAAGATCTGTATGATCTATTTCTGCCCCTTCTACTGGATGCTGGGCATCCTGCAGGGCCTTGCCGGTACGGTGCGCGGCACCGGCAAGAGTGTGCCGCCCATGGTGGTGCTGCTGATCTCCCTGTGCCTGTTCCGCATCCTCTGGATCCAGGTTGCCCTGCCCCTGTTTGCAGGCATTGAGGGTGTGCTGCTGGTCTACCCGGTGTCCTGGGCTGTGGGTGCAGTGTTGATGGTGCTCTACGCATGGAAGGGCAAATGGATGCAGCTGCCGGAAGCAATTTCGTAAATCAAGCGCACCCGATCCCCCGGTGGAAGTGCATTTTATACAAAAAGTAACGTATGAATGCATAAAATATTCGGGGGGGGGGCTAAAAAATCTGCGAAAATCAGTTGATTTCTGCCGAAAAATGCCGTATACTGAATTATAGTTTCAAATCGAACGACAGACTTCGGCAAAAGGAGCTGATGAGATGGAGTGCACGCAGGCAGAGGCCTTTGAACAGTATATTCGGGATCTGCGCGTTGTGCGCTCGATCTCCCGGCCCAGCTTTCCGGAGGGCAAGGCTCCCGCTGCCGTGCTGGAAGAGATCCAGACCAACGCGCTGAGATGCAATGCCCTGATGCGGCAGAATGAGGCACTGCTGGCGCAGTTTGTCTACGACCGCGACCCTGCCGCCCTGACCGAAACGGATATCCAGGGACTGAGTGCCTTTGCGGGCAGGCTGTTCAACTATGCGAACAGCGAGGATATGGGCGTGGCGTTCAAGGTGCATCAGCTGCTGCTGGCAGCGGCCCGCAGTCGGGAAGACGTGCCCATGATCGTCAGGGAGCTGTACTACACGGGCATCACCCTGCATTATATGAACGTCCGGGATGAGGGAACTGGCATCAACCTGTTGGGAGATGCGATCCAGGTCTATTTTACGGAAGCTGCTGAATCCATGTCACGGTATGAACAGCTGGACAGGAATACCCGGCAGTATCTCATCCGCTGTGTGGGCAACACCCGGCTGGGGATGTCCCGCGGCACCCATGCGGAAAGCTGCCGGTATCTGGAGCGGTTCCGCCGCGCAATGGACATCATCCAGTCTGCGCATTACCATGCACTGGACCCGGAGTTCCCCTGGGAAAGCTACATCTATTCCATGCACATGGATCGCATGACCCTGCTGACCCACCTGCGGCAGGAGGAGGATCCCGAGGTGGCGCGGCAGGTGCTGGAATCGGCGGAATACATCTGGACGCACAAGAAGAAACACAAGGGCCCGGATGCACGCCTGCAGAACTGGCGGGTGCCCTATTTTTACGCCGCTGCCCGCTACCATGCCGGGGTGGGCAGCCTGGAAGACGTGGTCAAGATCCTTCTGGAATCGGCGGGAAGCGTGGCGCAGGATGATTATTCTGCCGAGGCCATCAACCGGAAGCTGGTTCTGGCGGCCTATCTTTCGGTCTATGCAGAACGTCTGGACGATGCGGGAGCACAGAGGTATCGTGCAACCGTGGAGCAGGTACGCCGTTCTGCGTATCAGTATCTGGAACAGATGCCGGCCAGCCAGTATCCCCGTGTGGTAAACTCTGCCGCTTGGGAGTTGAGCAAGATCAACACCAGCTCAGATGAAACGGCGAACCGCCGGATGCTGGGCGGTATCCTGGCCGGGCACAAGCCGACCTATGTCCACTCGCTGATGGTGGCAGAGCTGACCCGTGCCCTGCTGCATCGGCAGATCGAGACAAGACCCGAAACACTGGTTGGTCTGCTGGGCTGCAGGAGCGCGGCCGAAGTGCAGGCCCGGCGGGAGGAGCTCTGCCAGACGGCCTATGAGTGCGGCCTGTACCACGACCTTGGCAAGTGCGCCGTTCTGATGTACATCGACAACAACGCCCGCCGCCTGCTGGATGAGGAGTTTTTCTGCATCCAGAGCCACCCAAGGACCGGCGCTGCCATTCTGAATAGAATGGGCTGCGGAAGAACGCTGGCCCCGGCGGCACTCTATCACCACTGCTATTACAACGGCAAGGGCGGATATCCCAATGATGTACCCTCCTGCCCGGAGGAGATCAAGGGGATCGTGGATGCGCTGAGCGTGGCAGACTCGCTGGATGCCGCCACCGATAATATCGGTCGGTGCTACAACCTTGCCAAACCCTTCCGCACGCTGCTGGAAGAGCTGCGGGCCCAGAGCGGCACCCGCTATGCGCCCAATGTGGTCGCCCTGTTCGAGGATGAGCGTTTCTGCCAGCAGCTGGCAGAGAACACGGATGCCGAGCGCAAAAGGGTGTATCTGCAGGTGTATCACGCCGGAAGTGAAGAAAAATAAACGACCCTCTCTATCATTGCTTCGCAGTGCCACCTCCCACAAAAGGGAGCGGGCATACGTCAGCGTGATAGAGAGGGTCATTCTTTTTGTTTAAGTCAGGATGAAACTTTCCCAGTCCACCCTGCCGGTGCAGTTCAGCCGGGGTACTTAGCCACTTCCAACAATTCCTCCGCCCGGCGGACCTGTTCCGCCGTGGGGGGAACAGCATCGGGCAGAGGATAGGAGATGCCCAGCTTCTGCCACTTGAACAGCCCCAGCGTGTGGTAGGGGAGCACCTCCACCCGCTGCACCGTTTTCAGGCTGCGGATGAAATCTGCGGTCCTGCGCAGGCCCTCCTCGTCATCGGTGAGGCCGGGCACCAGCACATGCCGGATCCAGAGCGGAACGCCCAGATCAGAGATGTGCCGTGCCATGGCTAAGATGTTGGCATTGTCCCGGCCGGTAAGCTGACGGTGCTTCTCCGGGTCGATCTCCTTGAGATCCAGGATGACCAGACTGGTGGAAGCCATCAGGGTATCGAAGGCGGCCAGGTAGGCGGGGTCATCGGGCTGGAACGGCTGACCGGCCGTGTCCAGCGCGGTGTGTACCCCCTTGGCGCGCGCCAGCTGGAAGAATTTTATCAAGAAGTCCATCTGCCGCAGCGGCTCGCCGCCGCTGACGGTGATGCCGCCCTTCTTGCCCCAGTAATTGCGGTAGCGCCAGACGTGCTGGAACAGCTTCTCCGGAGACCATTCCGTGCCGCCCTCAGCGCTCCACGTTTCGGGGTTGTGGCAGTATTTGCAGCGCAGGGCACAGCCCTGCAGAAAGACAACGAACCGGACACCCGGCCCGTCCACCGAGCCGAAGCTTTCCAGCGAGTGGACGAGACCGACGGGATCACAGTGCGGCATGGCAGGTACGGGAGATCACGTCCATCTGCTGCTCGCGGGTCAGGTCGATGAACTTGACCGCATAGCCGGAGACGCGGATGGTGAAGTTGGCGTATTCTTCCTTTTCGGGGTGCTCCATGGCATCCAGCAGCTTCTCCTTGCCGAACACGTTCACGTTCAGGTGGTGTGCACCCTGATCGAAGTAGCCGTCCATGACCTGCACCAGGTTCTCCTTGCGCTCCTCCTCGCTGTGGCCCAGAGCCTCGGGGTTGATGGTCTGGGTGTTGGAGATGCCGTCCAGAGCCCAGTGGTAGGGCAGCTTGGCAACAGAGTTCAGGGAAGCCAGCAGGCCGTTCTGCTCCGCACCGTAGCTGGGGTTTGCACCGGGTGCAAAGGGGGTAAAGGCGGAACGGCCATCGGGCAGAGCACCGGTGTACTTGCCGTACACCACGTTGGAGGTGATGGTCAGGATGGAGGTGGTAGCCTCGGAGTTGCGGTAGGTGTGGCGCTTCTTGATCATCTCCAGGAAGGTGCGCAGCAGCCACACGCCGATCTCGTCGGCGCGGTCGTCATCGTTGCCGTACTTGGGGAAGTCGCCCTCGGTCTCAAAGCCGGTGGCAAGACCGTTCTCGTCGCGCACGACCTTGACCTTGGCGTACTTGATGGCGCTCAGGGAGTCGATGACGTGGGAGAAGCCTGCAATGCCGGTGGCAAAGGTGCGGCGCACATCGGTGTCGATCAGGGCCATCTCGGCTTCCTCGTAGTAGTACTTGTCGTGCATATACTGGATCAGGTTCAGCACGTTGACGTACAGGCCGGCCAGCCAGTCCAGCATCTGCACATACTTGGGAAGCACCTCGTCATAGTTCAGGTACTCGCTGGTGATGGGGGCATAGTTGGGGCCGCACTGTTCGTGGCTCTTCTCGTCCACGCCGCCGTTGATGGCGTACAGCAGGCACTTTGCCAGGTTGGCGCGGGCACCAAAGAACTGCATCTCCTTGCCGGTCTGGGTGGCAGACACGCAGCAGCAGATGGAATAATCATCGCCCCACACGGGCTTCATCACGTCATCGTTCTCGTACTGGACAGAGCTGGTGTTGATGGACACCTTGGCGGCGTACTTCTTGAAGCTCTCAGGCAGGGCAGAGGAGTACAGAACGGTCAGGTTCGGCTCCGGTGCGGGGCCCATGTTCTCCAGAGTATGCAGGAAGCGGTAGCAGTTCTTGGTGACCATGCTGCGGCCGTCCATGCCGATGCCGCCCACTTCCAGGGTGGCCCACACGGGGTCGCCGGAGAACAGCTGGTTGTAGCTGGGGATGCGGGCAAACTTGACCATGCGGAACTTCATGACCATGTGGTCGATCAGCTCCTGAGCCTGGGTCTCGGTCAGGATGCCGTTGTCCAGATCGCGCTGGATGTAGATATCCAGGAAGGTGGAGATGCGGCCCACGCTCATGGCAGCGCCGTTCTGGGTCTTGATGGCGGCCAGGTAGCCAAAGTACAGCCACTGGCAGGCCTCCTTGGCGTTCTTGGCGGGCTGGGAGATATCGCAGCCGTAGGCCTCGGCCATCTTCTTCATGCCCTTCAGGGCGCTGATCTGGCGTGCGATCTCCTCGCGCAGGCGGATCACATCATCGGTCATGGTGCCGTCGCCGCAGTTGGCGAAATCTTCCTGCTTGAACTGGATCAGGGCATCGATGCCGTACAGGGCCACGCGGCGGTAATCGCCCACGATGCGGCCGCGGCCGTAGGTGTCGGGCAGGCCGGTGATGATGTGGGTGTGGCGGGCAGCCTTCATCTCAGGGGTGTAGGCATCGAACACAGCCTGATTGTGGGTGCGGGTATAGTCGGTAAAGATCTTGTGCAGCTCCTCGCTGGGCTGATAGCCGTAGGTGGTGCAGGCCTGCTCTGCCATCTTGATGCCGCCGTAGGGCATGAATGCACGCTTCAGGGGCTTGTCGGTCTGCAGGCCGACGATCTGCTCCAGATCCTTCAGGGTCTCATCGATATAGCCGGGGCCGTAAGCGGTCAGGCTGCTGACGACTTCGGTCTCCATGTCCAGCACGCCGCCCTTGGCGCGCTCTTCCTTCTGCAGCTTCTGCAGGGCACCCCACAGCTTATTGGTGGCTTCGGTGGGACCGGCCAGAAAGCTCTCGTCACCATCGTAGGGTGTATAATTCTTCTGGATAAAGTCGCGGACATTGACTTCCTCTTTCCAGATGCGGCCCTCAAAGCCTTCCCACTGTTCAAAATTGATCATTGGAACCTCCTTGCTCCATTTCATGCGCAAGTTAGCGCATTCTAACTACTGAGCCTTTGAAAAACCGCACTGCATAGGCGGCTTTCTGGGGGCGAAACAGTCTTGAACTGCCGTCTGCGGCAGCTCTGACTACAAGGTGTAGACAAAAATGAAAACCTGCCCACAAAATCTTGCGTTACTATAATAACAAGAACCACTTTAAAAAGCAATAGAAAACAAGTGGGTTTTCTTCCAAAGCAAGGGGGATTCTTTGGGCAGAATGTAGAAAAAACGCTGAACCCCCGGCGGTGCACACCTTTTTCGCGGAAAATTGCAAATTGAGGGTTGACAAGACTAACCGCTTATGGTATCCTGTTCTCGCAGCGGCGGTTAGCTAATTCTAACCACGATGCACCAAAAAACGGAGCGTCTGCAAGCGCTCCGTTCCATTCCTCCATTCCATACTCTCTTTTTCTTGGCAGGATGCAGCATTCTGGTTTGCTCTGCATCCGCTGCGCGGCACACAGGGCTCTGGTACGGCACTGTGCGCAAATGAAAACAAAAACGGGACACTCAGCTTGACCACCTGAGTGCCCCGATTTTTGTTTTTATAAGGATTTTGATTCTGATGAGTTTTTATGCTTGGATGATCTCTTTTATTCGTCGATGATATCGACAAAGTGAACATCAACACAAGGAATCTCATCCTGCGTATTGGTTAGTGCCCGGGTGATCTGAGTCATACCAGTGAATTCGCCATAGATGGTGATGACATCATCTTGCAAAATTTTTACGGAATCAGAAGAACGCTTGTCAAGAGCATAATATTCGTCATCCATGTAGAAGCCGTAGCCATCATTATCGGTCTGTACGCGCCATGCTTTTTCATTGCTGAGCCAGCTTGCATCCATGATCTGCTGAACCTTGACGGTAATGCTGATCTTTGTACCGACGTACTGGTCCGGATACCGGCAGAGGTCTTTGTACTTGATGGTCTCACAGGCTGCCTTATACTCATCTTCGCTTATTTCGGGTTCAGAGGGGGCAGATACAGCGGTGGAAGAGGCAGACTCAGAGGCAGCAGTATTGGAAACGGCTACAGAAGAAGCACTAGATTCTGTTTTAGAACTGGAAGCAACGCTGGAGGAACTAGAAGAACTGGAACTGCTGCCAGAGTTTCCAATCGCATACAGGATAACGAGAACAATGATTGCGATGAACCACCAGCGCTTATAGATAGGAGGTTTATTTTTACCGCCGCAATGGGGGCACACCTTTGCGCTTGCTGCGATTTCCTGACCGCAGTGCTTACAGGTCGTCATTTTGTCTTTTGCCATTATGATTTCTCCTTTTTCATTTTCTGTTCGTTAAGGATAAAGAAAAGTCTTTTGCCAATAATACACCCGATAAGGTGTAAAGTCAATACATCTTATCAGATGTGAAGTATAGTCCTTTCAGGGGGCTTTACGATGTATTATTATGAACGTTTGCGGGATTTGCGGGAGGATGCAGACCTGACGCAGAAGGAAGCCGGTGCGATTCTGAACACGACCCAGCAGCAGTATGCAAAATATGAACTGGGGGTGCAGGAGATACCGACCCATCATCTGCTCCGGTTGGCAGAGTATTATCATGTGAGTATGGACTATATCACAGGCCGTGCGGATTGGGAGGATACACAGATCCTGAACCTGCTCCAGACATGGAGTACCGAACAGAAGAAGCAGTTTCTGCAGAAGAACAGCAAAAAATAAACGCCTTGAGATGTGAATTTCTCAAAGCGTTTGTTTTTTTTTGTCTGATTAAACCACCGCATCCCGCAGCAGCTGGTAGATCGCCTTCGCGTTTCCATCGGGGGAGCGGAGGGAGACGAATTTTCCGTTTACCTGGCAGACTCCGTCCGAATAGACGGTGAAAAGTAGGTTCTGGCTGGCATCGTCTGCAAAGCGCAGGGTGATGGAATGCGCTTCGTAGTCGTGGGAGTAGGAGCGGACATTCTGGTTGAACTTCTGGTAGCAGCTCGCGTTTTGCAGGATCTTGAAAAATGCCTGATAGGTGTCATCGCCCGCAGAATAGGCACGGGTGGTGACCACAGAGGGGCTCAGGCTGACGGTATCTTCCACACTGACAGAGACGGAAGTGCTTTTATTGATATCAGTTTTCAGGTCAACGCGGCGGTTGGAAACGAACAGCAGAACGAACAACACGACCCAGAGGGCCATGATGGCATAGAAACGGAGACTTTTGTTTTCCATAAGGCGTTCTCCTTTGGTGGGCCGCACAGCTGGGCGGCCAGAGAGATTCAGAGAGTACGCTTTCATTATAGTGCCGGAACGCGCAGGATGTCAACTGTTCTCCAGATGCTTCTGTGCCGCAAAGGTACCTGCGGCGCTGGCGGCAAACACAAAATAGTAGCTTGCGATGCGGAAGAGCATCAGGGTGCTCATGGCTTCGCCGCTGGTCATAAAGCTACTGAACACCAGCAGAAAAGCCGTTTCAATGGAGCCCATGCCTGCTACATTGGGAAGTGCGTTGGAAAGGAAGAGCATCAGGCTGGTGAGCAGCTGTACCTGCCAGAAGCTCAGCCCGCAGGAAAGCCCCATGAACCGGATGCAGAACCACGGCAGGGTGAACATCAGAAACAGCTTGAGGGTCTGCATGGCAAGGATGCGGGCACAGCGGCCTTTGTCGGCCAGCAGGAGGCGGCTCTCGGTGGCCAGGGTGTCCAGCTGCTCCAGCCACTTTTCCCGGCGGGTCTGCCACGGTTCTGTTTTGGGCAGAAAGCTCATGGCCCAGCGGGCCAGCCGCTGCACCAGCGGCGAGACACAGAGCAGCACCAGCGTCACGATGACCAGCGCCACCACGCAGTAGGCGGCGGGCAGATAGTGCATCACGCCGGAGGTGTTGGCGGCGAGCCACCGGTGTTGCAGCAGGAGCATCACAGTGGCATAGAGCAGAACAGTGGTCTTGTGGAATACATATTGCAGGGTCATCAGGCCCACACCGGGGCCCAGCGGCAGGCCGCAGTGGTAGAGATAATAGGACTCCATGGGCACAGCCCCGGCACCCAGGCCGACCACGTTGCCAAAGATGCCCACAAAGGCGGCATCCATGCCGCGCCGCAGGGTGAAGCCCGGCAGGCGGCAGCGGATGATGAGCCAGCAGACGACCCCCTCAAGCAGGGGGTATGTCAGGCCGATGGCCAGCACCAGCAGCACCTGCCAGAAGGAGAGCTGGGCCAGCGCGGTCGAGATCTCGGCCCAGTGGCTGCTGAAGATGAAAACCACTATACAGGTCAGCGCCAGCAGCACCAGCAGAGAAAGGATCGCTTTTTTGCGGGAGGGCTGCTGGGGGGTGTTGGTCTGTTCCATGAGACAAGGCTCCTTTCACGATACTGCTTGCAGTATAACACAGCGGGGCCCTGCTTTTGTGAACTGAAACAAAATTTTTCTCGTCACTTTGTGTGATATGATAAAAAAGAACCTCTCCGGCTCACTTCGTTCGCCAGCTTTCCCGGTAGGGGAGAGGCGGCATTGCGAAGCAATGACGGAGAGGTTTTGTGTTACTTTTTCGCTGTCAGATCTTCCACAGCAGCCCGGAGTGTCTGCTCAAAAGCCTCCTTGGAATAATACTGCTCGTACATTTTGCGGCATTCTGTCCGCATGGAGGCCAGCTCTTCCGGGTGCTCGATGGCGTGCTCCAGCAGGACAGCCAGCTGCTGCGGGTCGTCGTTGTGGTAAACGAAGCCGTTCCGACCCTCGGAGATGAGCCCGGCGGTGCCGGTATGCTCCGACACGATGGACGGCTTGCCGAAGATCAGGCCCTCGGTGACAAAGGTGGGCATGGGGTCGTCGCGGGAGGCGCAGACCAAACCGGTGCACTGCTCCATCAGGCTCTTGATCTCGTCACGGGTGAGCCGCTTGCAATAGAACACGTTTTCCGGGTAGTCTGCGGTCAGGGCGCGGACGGAGTCCATCATCTCCTTGTCAGCGGCCTGGCCCACAAAGAGGAAGGAGGCTTTTTCCCGCACCTCGGGCGGCAGCAGGCGGATGGCCTTGCAGAAGATATCGTGGCCCTTGCGGCGCTCAAAGGAGCCCACCGTGGCAAACAGCGGGCGGCCGCGGTTGTAGCCCAGATCGGTGCGGACAAAGTTCTCTGCCGCGTAATCTGGCAGGCCGTAGATGAGCGGCCGGATTTCGAATTCGGGGCGCACGGCGTGCATGGCGTTGGCGGCGTGGCTGCCCACCGAGTAGACCCGGACATTCTCCCCCAGCTGGGTGGGGATCTGGTGGGCAATGTGGGGATAGCCTGCAAAGGCATCGTGGAGCCACCACAGCACCGGCACGGCGGTGCCGCTCAGGGCACGGACAGCCCGGGCCATGACCACCGTGTTGGCGATGACGAAGTCGGCACAGAGGGCCATGCCCCAGGCATCGGAGACATTGCGGCAGGACGACCGGGTGATGACCGAGGCCCCGGCATCCAGGAAGAGATGCAGGGAGCCGCCGTCACTGGGGCCCAGCACAAGTACCTCATACCCCATGCTGCGCAGCACCGGCACGGCACTCACCAGCACGATGGGCGCGCCGGTCATATCCAGCACATGGCTCATAATAAAGGCACGTTTGCCGTGGGCCGAAAATGCATCCTCGGCGCAGATGCCGCGCTCGTAGTGGAGCAGGGCCTGCGGGATGAGAGTGGGCTTAGTGCAGAGCTGCGCGGCCAGCGCCAGCAGCTCGGGCACATTTTCGGGGTCATGGGCGGCGGCGCGGCAGCGCTCCAGCAGGGCGCGGCTGACCACGGCGCAGCGGTTTTGCGCCTGCAGCGGCTGGCTCTGATAGAGGGCGGTTGCCCCGCCAAAGCCGAACACAGCATTGCAGGCGACATAATCCGCGCCGTCCTGCAGGGCTTTGGCAAAGTACATCAGGGCGGTGGACATCAGCTCCACATCCTCGGCGGCCAGAAGCACGCCGTCCACGCTTGCGGTCAGTTCCCCGTCCAGCCGGTCCACCAGCCGGAACTTGCGGTGGAGCTGGTCGGTCAGGGTGGATTTCAGGGCCGTACTGCGGGCCGGTGCGCAGACCAGCAGGTAGGTGCTCTGGGTGTTGCTGTACTCCTGCAGGGCCAGCTGACGCTGCTGCAGGGGGGTGTAATTGTTATACATGGCTGTTCCTCCGTTCCGCTTCTCAGTTTCCACGGTGGAACAGGCGCATCAGGCTGCGGATGGGAGCAGTGAGCTTCCAGCTTTTACTGGAAAACACGCTTTCCAGCGAGGTCTCGTAGGCAATGCTCCGGGCCTGCAGATCGGCGTTTTTCTGGCACAACTGTGCGATCTCCTGCTGCAGGGCGGCTACCATCTGCTGCTGGGCCGCGGCATTCTGCTCCAGCTGCTGGATATGCTGCTTTTCGCTGTCCTTGCGCAGCTGGAGCTGCTGCACGCCCTGCAGCACGGCGCAGAACAAAGGCTCGTCCGTCAGGGTCTCCAGTGGGAAGTAGCCGTAGCTCACCACCAGCTTCATCCCGGCGGGGTAGTGGGTGGTGCCCTCCAGCCGGTAGTTGGGGTCATCGCCCAGGAACAGGGTGCTGCCGCCGGAAAGGTTCAGGCCGTTGGTGGGTGTGCAGATGATGCGGTCATCTGAAAAGATCAGGTTGGTGATGCAGCAGGGCAGCTCACCCGGGTCGAACCGCAGGGCCTGTGCAGCCACCGGCAGCTCAAAGGTCGCGGTCACGGCACCGGTCAGCTCGTCGGTGGTGCAGTCGGGCGCGGTCAGGGTGTCCTTTTCCGAAAAGCCGAAGCCTGCATCATAATAGAGCAGCGGCTGCAACAGAGTGGGCGAGTCAGTATGCATCTCGCGCTGGGGGTGTGCCGCAAGGTAGGACTGCACCTTCTGTTCCAGGGAAAGGCAGCGCTCTGCCAGATGGGAAGCACCTTCGTCCGAAAGCTTGAGCTGCTGTTCCAGCTCGGCGATCTTTTCCTGCAGAGCCGCAGTGTTCTCAGGAGCTGCGTTGTTCATAACCGGATTCTCCTCATAATATTATTTCACTTCAGCAGAGGGGGGCACCCTCCGCAAAAAATCAGTGTTTTGCCGCAAAATGACGCTCAGGCGTTTCGGTGCGGGCGCTGCGCCGGCGGGGCGCTTCCGCCGCCTTCTGCTCCCGGCGGGAGGTGAGCCAGAACTTCAGGTCCCGGCGGCGCACCAGCAGCTCGCAGATGAGCAGGGTGGAGCCCAGCGAAAGGGTGAACTGCAGCACCATGCCCAGCACCGGGTGAGCCGCAAACTTCTGGGGCATCAGGTACCAGGGAATGGCCGTGAGCTCCACAGTGTGGACGCAGAAGATGAACAGCGAACGACGGCCAATGGCCTGGATGGCGTGGGTGACAACGTTCTCCACCCTGCGCTGGAACCAGATGACGATGGAAAGGATGCCCAGGCCCGTTACGGCATCCAGCAGGATGCTCACGGGGCCGAGGGTCCACTCGGCCATCGAGACGCAGTCGGTGCTCTTGGTAAGAAGCACCAGTGCAGCCACAGCCAGCGCCGCCGCGATCATCCCGCCGCGCAGACGGGGCGAGAGAGGCTGTTCAAAGATCTTATACTTCTTGGCAAGGTAACCCACATACAGGGCCGGAACGGTGACCATGCCCTGGCCGATGCAAAAAGGAGCCTCCCAGGTGATGCAGATACCCCAGCCTAACAGCATGGTACCCAGCACCGCCCAGTTTATGTACTGCTCCGGGAAGATATTCAGGATGAGATCCAGCAGGATCCATGCGATCATCAGCGAGAGCAGATACCACATGGGGCCGCAGGAGAAGAACAGCTGGCCGAAATAGGTGGCCGTGTGGGGCAGGCCCAGTGCAAAGCCGCCCAGCACCTTGTAGGTCTCGTAGGTGGCGTTGTGCAGGCTGCCGAACAGGCTGTAATGGATGATAAAATGGAACACGGTGGTGGCAATGCCTGTATAGATGTAAGGCTTGAGCAGCGTTTTGAACTGCTGGTCGATACACTTGCCGATGGAGCGCTTGCGGAAGCCGTAGCCGCTGGCAATGTAAAAGGCCGCCATCAGGGATTCGCGGTAGGCGAACATGAAAAAGGTCAGCGGGTTGATGTGGCTGGCATCGCCCATGGGGTAAAGCTCACCGGTGTGGGCAAAGACGATGGTCAGCATGCCGACACCCTTGAGCAGATCGAACATGCCCAGCGAATTTGCGGCACGGCGTTTGGTTCCCTCCATAAAAAGGTCCTCCTCTGCGCCGCACCCCGCCCCGGGATGGCAGAATTGCCGGATTTTTGGCGCATCATGTTAAAAATTAGAGATATTTATAATAAGTATAATGCTTTTTGCCCTTGCTGTCAATCAAACCCAGGGAGAAAGCACGGTAGGCGGATACCGGGAAAAGTGTACCACACTCACGGCCTGCCCGCAACAAAAGGCAGGATTTACATCCGGGTGCACAGATTGACTGTAAGTTTAAGTTGCATATTTGTGCAATTAAATCTTGCGTTTGAGCCTCCTATGCGGTATACTCTAGGCTAGAGTACCCAGAAGATTCCATTTGGCGGAAACGAAAGGGAATAATTTGACAAAAATAAACAGGGAGTGTAAAATAATGGCAAACAAGGCTTGTAACGAAGTTGTGACCGTGGCAAATATGCCGATGACCGTTTTTGATATGATCTCTGCGATGCAGAATAAGTATGCTGACCGTGTGGCGTTCCGCTATGTGGAGGGCAAGGACACGGTGGTGGAAAAGACCTACGCTCAGTATGTGCAGGATATCCGCAAAGCGACCGGCTACCTGCAGCAGGAGCTGGGCGAGCCCAAGGGCAAGAAGATCGTCATCCTGAGCCGCACCAACTATGAGTATGGCGCGGTCGTTTTTGGCACCATGATGGCAGGCGCTGTCATCGTGACCCTGAACCAGGGCAAGACCTGGGCCGAGCTGGAGCATGAGCTGGGCATGGTGGAGCCGGACCTCATCTTCAACGACGGCATCGATTACGGCTACCGCGCCCAGCTGGAAGCACTTTACGGCGCTCGGCTCCGCCCCATGGATGCCTGGACCGCTGCCCCTGAGGCCGAGATGGTCAACCGCATCGACCACGAGGATCTGCTGATGCTGATGTTCACCTCCGGCACCACCGGCCGCAGCAAGGGCGTGATGTTGAGCGAGAAGAACTACTTCACCGCCTGCCAGATGTACATCGATGGCCAGAAGGACATCCTTGACCAGGAGGAGCGGCTGGCACCCCAGTACCTCGACCAGACCTTCAGCCACTTTACGCTGGTGCCCATGTTCCATCTGGCCGGTTTCATCTGCTACTTTGTCTACGGCATACAGGGCTGGACCCTGAATCTCTGCTGTGATGCCCGCGACCTGCGCCGGGATATGAGCCTGATGCACAGCGATGCCATGTCTACCCCGCCGGTGCTGGTGGAGATGATCTACAACGAGATCAAGCGCGGCCATGCCGACCGCCTGAACGGTCTGTGGAACCTGAGCTGCAGCTCTGCGATCCTTGATCCCGCCATCCTGGGCGATCTGGTGAAGAATGGTTTCTACATCAACCAGTGCTACTCCATGACCGAGCTGGCCGGCTATGGCCTGCTGAACGTGACCCAGGAGGGCGACCACCTGCGTGCCCTGGGCAAGCCGGACGGCTTCTGTGAGGTCAAGGTGGACGAGACCGGCGAGATCTGCGTCCGCGGCGGCTGCGTGATGCTGGGCTACTATAAGGACCCCGAGACCACTGCCGAGACCATCGACAAGGACGGCTGGCTCCACACCGGCGACCTGGCCCGTGTGGACGAGGAAGGCTACTACTATATGACCGGCCGCAAGAAGAACCTCATCATTCTGGACAGCGGCGAGAATGTCAGCCCCGAGGAGCTGGAAAAGCTGCTGGGCAAGTGCGATGCCATCAAGGAGTGCATCGTCAAGGAGATGGGCAAGAAGATCGGCACCGTGGTCTGCTGTGAGGATGACAAGCAGCAGCAGGTGAAGGCTTTTGTCACCGAGCTGAACCGCACCCTGCCCATGTACAAGCGCATCTCCGTGGTGGAGTGCAGCGCCGAGCCCCTGCCCCGCAACGCGCTGGGCAAGCTGCTGCGCAAGTAAAACCAAACGGGAGAAAAAGGAGCAGACCATGGTAAACAATGTCTATGATCTTGTCACCCGGACAATGGAGCAGGAATTCCCCGGGCGGGTGGCGTTCCGCTGGGTAGAGGATGCCACCGGCACCGTGAAGGAAAAGACCTATGCCGAGTATGCACAGGATATCCGCCGCGCCGCTGCCTGGTTTGCCCGGAACATCCCGGAGGTGGAGGGCAAGCGGGTAGTCCTGTTGAGCCGGAACTGCTATGAGTACGGCGTGAATACCTTTGGCGCTGTGCTGGCCGGGGCTGTTCTGGTAACGATGAACCAGAAAAAGACCTGGGACGAACTGAGCTGGGAGCTGGAGCTGGCAGAGCCTGCCCTCATCCTGAACGATGGGGTGGACTACGGCTGCCGTGACCAGCTGGAGGCTGCGTATGGGGAGCGCCTGCGGTCGATGGATGTCTGGAAGGACACCGCGCCCGGCGGGCTGGAAAAGAAGATCGACCCCAATGCCCTGATGGTCATGCTGTTCACCTCCGGCACCACCGGCCGCAGCAAGGCCGTGATGCTGGCAGAGCGGAACTTCTTTACCGTGATGCAGATGCACGTTGCCATGGGCGACCACATGCTGGACTTCAAGCACCGGCAGCTGCCCGAGGACAAAAACGATGTCCTGAGCAACTTTGCCATCCTGCCCCTGTTCCATCTGGGCACCTTTATCTGCCTGTTCTCCTGGCCCTTCAAGGGCTGGGCCCTGAACCTTTGCAGTGACCTGCGGAATTTCTACCGGGATCTGGGTCTGATGCACAGCGATTCCATTGCCGTGGCCCCGGTGCTGATGGAGAGCATCTACAAGGATGTCAAGCGCGGCCGCGCCGATAAGCTGAACGGCCTGTGGAACCCCTGCGGCAGCTCTGCCATGTTCGACAGCGAGCTGCTGCTGGGTCTGGTGGAAAACGGCATGTACATCACCCAGTGCTACGGCATGACCGAGACCTGCGGCGATGGTCTGGTGAACTACGCCCAGGCAGAGCCCCATATCCGGGCGCTGGGCAAGCCGGACGGCCACTGCGAGTACAAGCTGGATGAGACCGGCGAGATCTGCATCCGGGGCGGCTGTGTGATGCTGGGCTACTATAAGGATCCCGAGGCCACCGCCGAGATCATCGACAAAGACGGCTGGCTCCACACCGGCGACCTGGCCCGTGAGGACGAGGACGGCTATTACTACATGGTGGGCCGGAAGAAGAACCTGATCATTCTGGGTACCGGCGAGAACGTCAGCCCCGAGGAGCTGGAAAAAAAGCTCAACGCCTGCCCTGAGGTGCAGGAGTGCGTGGTCAAGGAGATGGGCAAAAAGATCGGCGCGCTGATCTGCTGTGCCGAGGAAAAGCAGGCGGAGGTCCGGGCCTTTATCACCGGGCTGAACCGTACCCTGCCGCTGTACCAGAGGATCACGGCGGTGGAGTTCAGTGCCGAGCCCCTGCCCCGCAACGCCATGGGCAAGCTGCTGCGCAGGTAAGCGCGGAAATTGCGAAAAAAGCGCGAAACCGGGCGGCCTGTGTGTTGCATTTCCTCTATAAAACAGGTATTATAAAACACAGGAATGTCCCGCCCGGCTGGCTAAACCGGCCCGGCGCGTGGCATACTGAAACTGCGCCCTTGCAGGCGATAAAAAATCCCTCACGGAAAGGAAGATTTTTTGATGGAAAGAGCAGAAATCGTGTCTCAGATCCTGGCAATTCTGGAGGATGTGGCAGAGATCTCGCCCGAGGATGTCAACGAAAACAGCGTGATGATGGATGATCTGGATCTGTCCTCTATGGAGATCCTGACCGTCGTGGCCGATCTGGAAGAGACCTTTGGTCTGCGCATCCCCGAAAAGGAGCTGCGCAACTTTGTGACCATCGGCGATCTGGCTGATTATCTGGCCGAGAACGCGGGGTAATTCCGGATGAATGCAGAGCAGCGTGCGGTGTTTCAGGGCATCGTCTACTACTACCGCGAAAATCAGGTCCTCTGCCGCTATCAGGCCACGCTGAAGGAGGCCGTTGACCCGGCTCTTCTGCAGCAGGCACTGGATGCGGCCCGCCCGCTGGCAGAGTATTATTTCTGCCATGTGGTGTGGGAAAAGCGGGAGGCCCGTCTGGAGCCCAACACTGCCCCCTGCCGTGTGCGGCAGGGCAGCGCCCAGCCAAAGATCCCCGAGGAGACGAACGATTATCTCTTCTCGCTGGGCTATGAGGGGAACACGGTCTACCTGGACTGGTTCCACTTCCTGGCCGATGGCCGGGGCAGCGCGCCCTTTTTCACCCTGCTGCTCAAGCTCTACTGCAACCTGCGCTCCAACGCCGGTTTTGTGTGCGAGGCCCTTGCCTCTGACCCGCCCTACGATGTGGAACAGCTGCTGGCCCGCTACCCGGAGAGCCAGGTGGCCAACAACATGCAGAAGGACGTGCTGCAGATCCACGAAGGCACGCCCCATTTTCAGCGGCTGCGGCTGGACAGACAGAGCCTTGTGGATCTGGCGCAGAAGGAGGGCGTGAAGCCCTTCAGCGCCCTCATGGGGCTGACCTGCCAGGCAGCGCAGCGGTATCTGGAAAAGAATGACCTTGCGTACAGCTATGCCGCCGACACCCGCGCGGCGCTGGGGGTGCCGCACGCCCTGTACAACTGCATTGCGTCCTTTCAGCTGCCCCTGCGGCTGGAACCGCAGGCCCGGTTCCACAGCTTTGCAAAGCAGCTCGACCATGAGATCCGGGAAAGCCTGACCCCGGAGCGCCGCCTGTTCCGCATGGCCGAACAGATGGGCTGGGTGTATCAGGTGTTCCGGCAGAAGGCCGCGCTCAAGATCAAGAAGCGTGTGTTCCAGATGGGCGAGTACATAAGCGGCTTCCCGGCAGATTTCTGGGTCAGCTACATCGGCAGCCCGCTGCTGCCGCACAGCCCGGAGCTGGAAGCGTACCTGACTGATTTCCAGACCTGGGTGCTGCCGGACGGTGCGTCCCTTGCAATGGAGGTCACCAGCCTGCACGGCGTGCTGACTTGCTGCATTGAGAACAAGGTGGACAAGCCCGGCTACCTCGAGGCCCTGCGCGACGTGATGGAGCAGGAGGGCATCAGGGTGCTGGAAGCGGTACAGATTTCCTGAAGCAACAATAACAGCGAACCCCCCAGTGCAGATCGCACCGGGGGGTTCGCTGTTTAGTTAGCATCCTCACCCTCTCAGTCAAAGCCTGACGGCTTTGCCAGCTCCCCCAAAGGGGGAGCCAAGGGCAATCCCAGATTTAGCAGCATCTGTTCTCTGTGATGTCTTGCCTCTCCCTTCGGGAGAGGTGGCATTGCGCAAGCAATGACGGAGAGGGTGAGGATGCTAAAGGGTTCGCTACTTACCCCTTCATCTGATTCCAGCTCCGAATAACCTCCCAGCGGCTGACGGAATCCTCCGCAGACGCATCCGGGGCGAGGAGCTGGTTCTCGATGGCCCATGCAAGGGCCTGCTGGACCGGGGCAGCATCGGCAGGGAGAAGAGCAGCGGGGGCCGGGGTCCCGGCGGCTTCCCACAGCAGTAGGGCCAGCTCCCCGGCGTTGTTGGGGATGGCCGCACCGGCAGGCAGAACGGTATTCAGGTACAGCTCGGTGCCGATCATGTAGCCGGTGTAGCCCAGCACGGCAGCGCCAGTACCGGCAATGCCGATCATGGCAGCCGTTTCCAGAATGCCGGGGCCGTCATCTTCGATGCTGGCCTCCCGGTACTGGGCTTCCACGGTAACGGTCTTGCCTTTTTCCACTGCATTGGCCGGGATGGTAAAGCTTTCGGCGTTGTAGGCCACATTGGGGTTGCCCAGCAGGCTTTCCTCACTGATGGTCCACTGGTCGAACACCATGCCCTCCGGTACGGCATCCGGGTTCAGGGTCACTTTTGCTTCTGCATTCACCGGCACGGTGCCGCTGGTCAGCGCATCCCTTTCGCCGGTCGTAAAGCTGCCGCCCACCACTTTCAGGGTGTAGGTCTCCGGTTCCGGCTCGGGTTCCGGTTTCGGCTCAGGTTCGGGTTTGGGTTCCGGTTTCGGGTCGTTCAGCAGCAGCTCAAGGTCAGCCGTAAGAGGCAGCTGTACTTCCCGTACCTTGCCGCTGCTCAGGGTCACATACAGGGTGCCGGTGGGCTGGCCGACCACATAAATCTCCTTGGCGGCACTGTCCAGTGTGGTGGTATCGCCGCTGGTTTTCAGGGCCGTAATGGTTCCGTTGTCCGAAACCGTGATCTTTTTGGCGCTGTTTTCGCAGCCGGTGGGAACATTCAGGAACACGCCGTTCAGGGCGCTGGCGCTGCCGGTAACTTCTTTCAGGAAAATGCCGTTGGTGATGGTGGCGTTGCTGTTCACCGTAACCGGGCAGTTCACCGCCACTCTATGGGGGTTCAGGTCGGTGTTGTTAAAGTCATAGCTTTTCTCGGCGGTAGGCTCCAAAATCAGGCTGTTGTTTTCAAACTTCCAACCATCGCCGGGATAATTTGCCCGGTTGCCATTCCGATCCTGTGCCACGGCAGGGTAGCCGTCCTTGTCAATCACCAGCCGGGTCAGCGGGCTGATGGTTACGGTTGAGCCATTTGCAGGCGGTGCGGTGAAGGTGACTTCATAAACTCCGCTGATATCCTTGAACTCAATCTTGAGATCACTCCCACACCAGTCGGACAGAAGCATGTGTTGCGCACTATTGATGGCTACATCAAGTGGTGGGAGTGATGGAAAACCACTATAATCGTCAAAAGCATAAACAATTCTGACAGAAGCATGATATGTTTGATTCGGGATGATATAGCATGAATTGCGATACCCATTGACCGAAACACTGATAAAATTGTTGGGTGTTATTGCTGTGAGGGTATAACCCGGTTCTATGCCACTTCCGGTTAGCTCATCTTGGAAAGTGCCGCCGTTGATCGTGCCGCTATTGTTTGTAACGGTGCACAGGTGAGAATAACGACCAAACTGACCATTTTCAATGATGCCATCCGATTCATTGGTGACTGAAGAGTAAAATTTACCGCCAATTATTTTACCATGATTGGTAACAGCATTGCCAAAGATGCCGCCAGTTATTGTGCCCCTGTTGGTAACAGAAGCATTAAAAGATCCGCCGGTAACAGCTGCATGGGAACCAATTACCAGGTTACAGTTGGTTTTAAAGTTCACTTCGTGAATGGCCCAAAAATCATAGTTTGTTGGTGCACTGGGGCACAGGGTCAGAATTTTACAATTTTCATCGGCATCGTAAGTCCAGCCATCACCAGTGTAGATATCATGCCCGTTGACTGTTTGGTGAGGGATATGATCCAGAACAGGATAACCGTTTTGTCCGATTTTAAGTTCGCCGTTGCTGCTATCCTCCGCTGCTGCTGCGGTCAATGCCGACACGGGCAGGAACGTCAGCACCATACTGATTGCCACCAACAGGCTGAGTAGTCGCTTCTTCATAGGGGATTCCTCACTTTCCTTGCGCCGGTCTCCCGGCTGGGTGGTACGGGGGCTTATACTCTTCTACTTCCTATAATGCAAAAAATGAGGAATCCTTTCACCTGACTGGGAATTTTTTTTTTTTTTTTTTTTTTGAGGACGACCTCTCCTCCTTGACAATCCACCGAAAATTGACTATACTACAAATAGAAAAGGCGCTGACTGCAAATGGTCAGCTCCCACTCCTAGTCAGTTAAAAAGATTGACCGCTAAGTTTGGAAGGCTTGGGGCGGTCAATCTTTTTTGTTTTTATCGTGTTCTTTGTTAGAAATTTTCCAACCAGCATCAAATGCGGCTTTGGCAACGTTGACCATCAACGTCAGCAAACCGATGATGACGGTCAGCAGTGAGCAAACTTCTGCTAAAGACATCCGACATCCCTCCCTTCGCTTAAAGCTCCGGGACAGGATCTTATTCAAAAAAGTTCCGTTTCCCGGAGACCTGCAGCCCACTTGCGTGGGGATGTAATGACCGGGAGTGGAAGCATGACCACCTGCATTGCAGACAGCACCTTTACCGCCATTGCTGGCGATATTTTTAGTTTATCATAAGATTCGACGAATTACAACCAGAAAAGCGGCTCACCCTCTCCGTCTTTGCTTCGCAAATCCACCTCACCCTGTCCTTGTCGGCCGGATGCTGACCTCACCATGCTGCAGGGCAACCTGCCTGCCGCCCTCGCGCTCCACCACCAGACGGCCCGCATCGTCAATGGAAAGGGCCTTTGCGGCATAGGTATCGGCCCCGGTGCAGACAGTGACCCAGTGGCCCGGCACAAAACAGCGGGCCCGGTACTCGTCCAGACAGTCGAAGGCCGGGCAGAGGGAGAGCAGCTCCCGGGCAATGGCCCCGGCCAGCACTGCCCGGCTCACGGGTGCAGGCCCGCCGGGGTAAAGGCTGCCCGCCGTGCGGGCCAGCTCCTCGGGCCAATCGGCGGAGGAGGTGGTCAGGTTGAGGCCGATGCCCACCACCAGCCATTCCAGCTGACCGCATTCCATGTCGGTCCCGGCTTCGGTCAGGATGCCGCAGACCTTGCGGCCCTGATAGTAAAGGTCGTTCACCCATTTGATGCCCAGCTCCAGCCCGCAAAGGGCCTTGACAGCCCGGGCCACGGCCACCGCCGCACTGATGGTCGCACTCTGGGCATCGGCAGCAGAAAGGGTGGGCCGCAGGATGAGGGAGAGGTAGACCCCCTTCCCGGCGGGGCTTTCAAACCGCCGCCCCAGCCGCCCGCGCCCCGCCTGCTGATGGGCCGTGAGCACCAGTGTGCCGTGGGGCGCACCGCCCAGTGCCAGCTGCTTGGCCGTCAGGTTGGAGCTTTGCAGCGTGTCGTAGATGTGGATGGGGGCGGGGTAGGGGCCCACTGCTTCGGCGCAGAAGGGGTCGCCGCCTGCCAGCCGGTAGCCCCGGCGCGGGGCGGAATCCAGCGCGTATCCCTGGGCCAAAAGCGCCTGTGCCGCCTTGTGGACAGCCGCACGGCTCACGCCCAGCGCTTCGGCCAGCTGCTGGCCTGAGATATAGGCTCCCTTTGCCGCCGAAAGCGCCTGCAGCAGGGCCTGTTTGGTGCTTCCCCCCATGGAAACTGCCTCCTTCTTATAGTATAATAACAGTATAGCATAACTTGAAGTTTTGCAAAAGAGACTTGCCCATTATGCCAAGGGCTCCCCTACTAGGAGCAACAGCAACAACCGCCGCCAGTGGCGGATGAAGGGCGTTGCTGTTGGGGCCGCGGCCAGCAAGATACGAGTGCTGTTTACAGCACGAAGTGGATGCTGGGAGCCGCAACCCGTACTGGCGCGAAGCGCCTGAGAGGTTTGATCCATTTTTTTTTTTTTTTTCAAAATTTTTGCAGGAAAACCGCGCTCTGCCTCGTATTCAATTACAGAGCGGCAGGAAAGGAGGGATGCGGACCGTTGACAACACTGGAATTCAATGCGCTGGTGCGGCAGTATCAGGGGCTGGTCTACACGGTCTGCCACCAGCTGGTGCCGGACGAGGGCGATGCCCAGGATCTGGCACAGGAGACTTTTCTGGCCGCATGGCGGGCCATTGACCGCTGCCCGCCCGGGTACGAAAAGCAGTGGCTGGCGCGTATCGCTTCCAACAAAGCCAAGGACTACCTGCGCAGTGCGTGGGTGCGCCGGGTGAACACCCCGGGAGATGATATCCTTGCACTGGAAGGCGCGCCGCCCGGCTCCGACCCGGAGCAGCAGGTGCTGGATGCCATGAGCGAGGAGACCCTGACCGGGAAGATCCTGGGGATGCGGGAGCCGTACCGCACCCCCTGCCGCCTGATGCTGCTGGAGGGCCGCACCGCCGCCGAGGCGGCAGCCCTCTGCGGCAGGCCCCAAAAGACGGTGGAGGCGCAGATCTACCGGGCAAAGAAAATGCTGGCGGAGCAGATCCGTCAGGAAAGGAGGAGCGAAGATGGAATTGTTTCGTGAAGATGGCTGCATGACCGATGCGGGCTTCCGGGCTATGATGGACGGCCAGCTGGATGAGCTGAGCAGGCTGGAAGCCGCCGAACATCTCTCTTATTGTGACCAGTGCATGGACCGCTACACGGCCCTTTTGACCGCCGATGCGCTGGAAACACCGCCAAGGAGCATGCAGGGCGCGGTGATGGGCACGATCTGGGCCCGCCTGATGCAGAATACCTATGGCAGGGCTGCCGTGGCCGGTGTGGCCGCTGTGCTGGCCCTGACCCTGTGGCGGAGCGGGGCGCTGCAGCAGATCATCCAGTATGGTGCCGGGCGGGAGACCGTGCTGGAGACCGACCAGAGCCAGCTCTGGGAACCCGGCCAGAACGACCCGGCTCCGGAGGACACCCCGCAATACCGCCCCATTGAGGACGACCGGCCGCAGGCCGCACCGGAACAGCTGGGGAGACCCGTGGAGACAAAACAGGACCGCCGCTATGCCGGCGAAGGCTCCTCTTTGCTCCACAAGCTGCTCACGAATGTGACCGATAAGATTGCGGGCAATGCCCCGAATACTGAGAAATGAGGGAACGATTATGAAGAAAAATGGCATCCTGACCCTGCTGTTCGCCTTTATCCCGGGCGCAGGCCAGATGTATCAGGGATATATGAAGCGCGGCCTTTCGCTGGTGCTGATGGCTGCTGCCATCGGCATGGCATCCGTACTGATCCCGCCCGTCGTGTTTACGCTGCTGGTGGTGTTCATGTACAGCTTTTTCGACACCTTCAACCTGCGTGCCCAGATCAGCATGAGCACCGCCCCGGAGGACGATTATCTGGTCCACTTTGACCCGCAGGACAAGCGCCTTGCCCGGATGCTGATGGACAGCCACAAGCTGGTGGGCTGGTGCCTGATCGCCATCGGTGCGCTGATCGCCTATGAGCAGATCATTATGAACACGCTGGGCGATATCCTGTGGCGCTGGGGCCAGAAGGCTCCGGTGTGGCGGGCCATCTATCTGGTGATGGATCAACTGCCCGAGGTTGTGCTCTGCGTGGCGCTGATCCTGTGCGGCATCTGGCTGGTGCGTGGGCCCAGGGCAAAGAAGGCTGCCCCGGAAACCGCCGCCCCGGAGGAGACCGATTTTCAGGAGTATCAGCCCGAAAAGAAGATGCCCAGCCTGCTGGATCACTTTGCCCGCAAGGCAGAGCCGGATACGACCGGTGAGGTGACCCTTGACCCGGAGGATGAAGACGATGGACGAGAAGAAGAATGACACAGCAGAGACCCCGGCCTTCAAGGCCCCGGAAAACGCCCCGGTGCGCCGGGTGGGCACCCTGACACTGGGAGTCTGCCTGATCGTCTGCGGCGTGCTGTTCCTCTGCTATTTCTTTGTGCCGCATTTCAACTGGGAGCTTGCGCTGAAGATCGCCCCGGCGGCAGGGTTGATCCTGCTGGGGTGCGAGGTGCTGTATTTTGCCGCAAGGCCCCAGCGCTGGAAGTACGATTTTCTTTCGGTGTTCCTCTGCATCGTGCTGATGGTCAGCGCCTTTGGCGGGGCCTGCCTGATGGCAGCCTTTGATTTTGCCCTGCGCCGGGGGGAGTTCTGGATCGAATACGATGCCCGGCAGGAACGGGACCTGGACGATGAGGAAAGCGACCGCCTGCGCCTTGATCTGGACGAGGGCACCGGCCCTGACCTCGATGAGGAAAATGAGGACAGCAGCGCGGCCTCCCACACGGAAGTGTGAGCCATACAAAAAACATATCACAGCAATACAAAAGATACCTTTTACAGGGGGCACCTGTCCGGGTATACTGAATGTGCACCCGGACGATGGGTGCTCGAAGAAAAAAGTGTAAAAGCGAACCGCCATGGCAACTGTCACCATGGCGGTTCGCTTTTTGCTGTAAGCTCGTGTGTTACTTGCGGGCGATCATCTCGGTGTAGGCCAGCACCAGGGGGCCTACGCCCTTGGCATCGTTGCAGACCACAGGCTCACTGAAGTAGTAGGCCAGGGAGCCGTCGCGGTGGTCCTTGCCGCCCAGACCTGCCACCAGGCAGATGCCATCCAGCTGCAGGCTGCCGTCCGGGTTCTTGGAGAGGTACCTGTCACAGGTGCCGTAGAAGGCTTTCTCAGCCCAGGCAGCCATCCGCTTGGGCAGGTAGCCCAGGCGCACGCCCTTGAGCACCGCATAGGCGAACAGGGCAGTGCCGCTGGTCTCAAGGTAGTTGCCCTCCACGCCGGGGTGATCCATCACCTGCCAGAACATGCCGGTCTCCTCGTCCTGGAACTTGTGCACGTCCTCGATGGTCTGCTTGAGCATGGCCATGATGCCGCGGTACTCGTTGTACAGCTGCTCGTCCATCCGCTCCAGCACATCCACCATGGCCACCATGAACCAGCCCATGGCCCGCAGCCAGAAGTTGGGGCTGCAGCCGGTCACGGGGTCAGCCCAGTACATCTGGCGGCTCTCGTCGTAGCCGTGGTAGTACAGGCCGGTCTTTTCGTCCCGCATATGCTTTTTGATGTTCATAAACTGCTTGTAGCTGTCAATGCAGCCCTGCATCTTGTTGTAGCGGGTCTCGTACTCCATGTAGAAGGGCTGGGCCATGTAGGTGCCGTCCAGCCAGACCTGCCAGGGGTAGATGTCCTTGTGCCAGAAGTTGCCCTCCTTGGTGCGGGGCTGGGTGAGCAGCTGGCTGCGGATGGTGTCGATGGCCTTGCGGTACTTCTCGTCCCCGTAGATATCATACAGAATGAACAGGTTCTTGCCCTGATTCACGTTGTCCAGATTGTACTCCTTGGGGTCGTAGGTCTTGATGGAGCCGTCCGGCTGCACAAAGTAGTCGATGAACTCCTTGGAAAACTCCAGATACTTCTCATCGCCGGTGGTCTTGTACAGGCTCAGGCAGGCGGTGATCATGCAGCCGTCGATGTAGTTCCACTTGTTGGGCTTGCCGCTGCGCACCTTTTCAATGTTCCACATGGGGGCTTCGGCGCTGGAATTGGCGATCAGGTAGTCCACATAGTCGCCCAGCAGGGTGAGAATTTCTTCATGGGTCATGGGTCAGTCCTCCTCGAAATGGCCGACATTGGCAAAGCGCAGGCGCTCGCCCTCGTAGCCGGTGATCTTGACGTTGTGCAGGTCGATCTCCTTGACGTTCTCCGCGTAGATGGCCAGCTTTTTCACGTTGGGGCGATTGTCCGCCATGGCGGCCTGACCGGCTTCGGCGTTGGGGTCAAAGGTGATGGTGACATTCTTCATGGAGATGCGCTCGATGGGCTGCTCGGGCAGGCCGTCGAAGTAGCAGCCCGCGAACTGTGCGTCGGTAGCCACGATATCCTCCATGGTCAGGCTGCCCAGCTTGGGGGTGTACTCATCCACCGGCATGGCATCGCGGCACTGGACATAGGGGCTGTGGCCGTCCGGGTCACAGAAATAGAACATGTTGATGACAAAGGGAGCCTTGACACCGCGCATCTCCACGTTGCGGAACACCAGCCCGTCGATGACGGCGGTGTTGCCGCGGCCGCGCCGGGTCTTGACCCGCAGGCCGCGGTCGGTGTGGTCCATCAGGCACTGGGTCACCACCATATCCTTCACGCCGCCGCTCATCTCGCTGCCGATGACGATGCCGCCATGGCCCTTGTCCAGCAGGCAGTTCCGGATGATGGTGTGCTCGCAGCTCTTTTTCAGCTTCATGCCCAGGAACACCTTGCTGGCTTTCATGGCAATGCAGTCGTCACCCACGTGGATGTTCGCGCCGATGATGCGGGTGTACTCGCAGCTCTCGGGGTCGATGCCGTCGGTGTTGGGGGCGTTGTAGGGGTTGTTGATGTTGAAGTTCAGCAGGTCCAGGTGCTTGACGAAGATGGGGTGGATGGTCCAGGAGTAGCTGTTCTGCACTGTGATGCCGTGGAGGCAGACATTCTCGCTGTCCACCGCAGCCACCGCGCGGGGCCGCCATGCGATCCGCTTGACCTTCTGGTTGATCCACCAGTCGCCGTTCTGGGCATCGCAGTCCAGCGTGCCCTCGCCGGTCACCACCACGTCGTGCACCTGCGTGATGTTCAGCAGGCCCGCAAAGCTGTCCAGCGGGTTGCCCTCCCAGCCGGTCAGGTAGTATTCATCCACCTCATTCTCACTGGGGATGACACCGGGCAGGATGGGGTAGTGGGTGCGGTCGTTGTCGCCCAGCAGCACAGCGCCCTTTTCCAGGTAGAGGGTGGTGCAGCTCTTCATAAACAGGCTGGCGGTGCGGTAGCGGCCGGCGGGCAGATAGACCGTGCCGCCCTTGGGGCAGGTGGAAAGGGCGGCCTGCAGTTTGCCGGTGTTGTCGGTGGTGCCGTCGGCCACCAGGCCGTAACGGGATGCGTCTACAAAGAAGGTCTCGGCTTCGGTGGTGAAATCGAGGGTCAGGGTCTCACCCTCGGCCTGCACGGCAACCGTGTAGGGGGTGCCGGGCAGCAGGCTGAACAGGGAGAACACGTTGGTGTTGCACGCCTCGTACACCGTCTTACCGTTCAGCTGAACGGTGAAGGGATGTGCCGGACGGTAGCACAGGCCGTTTTCCAGCTCAAACACGGCACTGCGGGTCATGGAACGGATCAGGGAAAGCTTCATAAACAGGATGCCTCCTTGGATGTTGAAAGATTTATGGGTTGCCCATAGGTGGCGGGCATGGTACACTGAGGAAAAGAAACTGTTGAATGGGGTGTGCGGATGAAAGCGGAACGGGAAAAATGGAGCGGCCGGGTAACGGCAACGGCGCTGCGGTTCCAGACCGGCCAGTATGAGCTGGCTGAGGAGGAGGAGATCTGCCGGATCATTCTGGTGTCCGGCGGCAGCTTTACGCTGGTGCGGGGCGGTGAGAGCCTGCTGGTGAACCCGGGCTGTGTGCTGCTGCTGGGCCCCGGCGGGGGCCTGCTGCAGCAGGCGGGCCACATTGCCCCTGAGCTCATCGGCTGTCGGTTCCCGGCGGGCGTTCTCCCGGTGCTCAAGAACCTGATGCAGCGGGATTTCATGCCGCTGTTTGAGCCGGGAGCACAAACGGCCCTGTACGGCCCGGTGCAGTGGTCGGGCCGCCTGCGCACTCTGCTGGGCATGATGCAAAGCGCCGAGAGCGAGCCGGAAAGCCCCGGCATGATCTATCTGGCCCTCATCCTGCACTATGTGGAGCAGGAGTGCCGCAGTGAAAGGCAGGACATCCGCCCCCGCAACGAGACGGTGGAGCAGATCTGCGCTTACCTTGCGGCCAACTACCAGCAGAAGTTCTCCCTGACAGATGTGGCTGCACGGTTCTATCTGTCGCCCTATTACCTGAGCCGGCTGTTCCGGCGGGTCACGGGCCAGTCCATTGTGGATTACATCAATGGCCGCCGCATTGAGGCTGCCCAGCGCCTGCTGGAGAGCACTGACCTGAACATCAGCGCTGTGGCCGAGCAGACTGGCTTTGCCTCCGCCGCCCATTTCCGCCGCGTGTTCCGCGAGACGATGGGAACGGGGCCGCTGCAATACCGCAAGAGCCACCGTGGATAAGAACAACGCCCCCTGTGCTGTGCACAGGGGGCGTTGCTTATTCATCGAAAGTCAATGGTTCTGTCCGCAGAGGGGGTGCTTAGCCCTTGACAGCACCGGCGGAGATACCTTCGACGAACTGATCCTGTGCACAGAAGAAAACGATCAGCTGCGGCAGGATGGAGATCAGGGACAGGGCCAGGATACGGTTCCAGGCAAAGCCGGTATCACCGTCCATGGACAGCTTGACGAACAGGGACATGGGGTACTTTGCAGGGGTCTGCACGTAAAGCAGGGGGCCCATGAAGTCGTTGCAGCTCCACATGAACTGGAACAGTGCGCAGGACACCAGAGCGGGCATCAGCATGGGGACAATGACCTTGTACAGGGTCTGGAAGGAGTTGCAGCCATCAATGGCGGCAGCCTCGTCCAGATCGCGCGGGACATTGCGCATGAACTGCACCAGCTGGTAAACAAAGTAGGTCTCAGTTGCAAATGCAGTGTGGACCCAGATGGCCAGATAGAACGGGCTGTTGACCCAGCCGAACTTGGTGTACAGCAGGAACTGAGGAACGTTCAGAACGACCTGAGGCAGGAACAGGGTGGCCAGCATGATGCTGAACAGGATCTTCCGGCCCGGGAAGTCGAAACGGCCAAAGCCGTAGGCTGCAATGCAGGAGGAGACCACCGTGCAGATGACCTTGGGCAGAACATAAGAATAAGTGTTCAGCATGGCCTGCAGGATGTTGATGGAACCGCCGAAGTTGTTCAGCGCGTTCCTGTAGCCCTCCAGGGTGGGGTTCTTGATCCACAGGCCGATGCCTGCAAAGATCTCGCTGTTGTCCTTAAAGGTAGCGCTGACCATCCACAGCAGGGGATAGATCATGATCAGGCCAACCAGGATCAGGACAAAGTACTTAAAAAACGTCGCAATGGCGTTGGATGCTTTCATTCCCATACTGTCACACCTTACCTTTCATCCGAGTAGTAGACCCACTTCTTCTGGCTGGTGAAGGCGATGATCGTGAGGATGCAGACGATCACGAACATGATCCAGGCCAGAGCGGAAGCCATGCCCATCTGGTTGGACTTGAAGGCGTAGTTGTAAACCAGAATGGAGATCAGGGTGGTGGAGTTGCGCGGGCCGCCGTTGGTGATGATGAAGGGGCCGTTGAACTCCTGGAAAGCCTGGCAGATCTGAGTGACCAGGTTGTAGAAGATGATGGGGGTGATCATCGGGACGGTGATGGAGAAGAACTGACGCCACTTGCCGGCACCGTCGATGGTGGCAGCCTCGTACAGGTCTGCGGGCACGCCCTTCAGAGCGGCCAGGAACAGCACCATGGCGGAGCCGAACTGCCAGATGCGCAGGAAGCAGATGATCCACAGCGCATAGTTGGGGTCGCTCAGCCAGGAGGGGCCCTGTGCGTGGCCGAAGGTGATGGCGCGGATGATGGTGTTGACCAGACCATCATCACGGAAAACGGCCTTCCACAGCACGGCGATGGCAACGGAGCCGCCCAGAATGGACGGGATGTAGTAAACGGTACGGAACAGGTTCACGCAGGCGATCTTGAAGTTCAGGATGTATGCGATGAACAGGGCAAAGATCAGCTTCAGGGGCACGGTGACGAACGCGTACTTGAAGGTGGTGACCAGAGCCTTGGTGACCTTGGCATCAGAGAAGGCGGTGACGTAATTCATCACGCCGTACTGGTGGATGCCGTTGAAGAAGTTCATGTCGGTGAAGCTGTAATACAGCGACTGACCGAAGGGGATGGCCTTGAACACGATAAAGCCGATGATCCAGGGGATCAGGTAGATCAGACCCTGCCACTTATCCAGGAACTTCTGTGCGGGGGTACGCCCGAGAGAGGGCGCTTTGCTTTCTTTCATCCGGGGATCCTCCTTTGGTGAAAATCAGTGCAGCAAACCTTATGTCACACTTCGGCAACAGATTTGTCAGAGAATTGTAACCTGTACCTGAGAAAAAAGGGGCATCGGGCCTACGGGTGGACGATGCCCCTGATATGTAGCTTAACTCAGGTCAGCAAAGAAGATCAGACAGTGTAGCCAACAGCAGACATGCCATCCAGCAGGGTGTCAACAACATCTGCGCCGCTCTTGTTGTCGTAGTCAACGGTATCGAACACTTCCTGATAGATGCCGGTGCCGGTAGCCTTCAGATCGGAAGACTCGAACAGGGGATCCAGCTGGCAGGAAACAAAGCTCATAACCTTGCCGTTTGCCTCGGCGACCAGCTCGTTGATCTTGCCGGCAGCCTGAGCGGTAGCCAGACCAGCCTTGGAAGCGGGGACACCGCACTCGGAGCCCATGATGGCAGCGCCGTCGCCGTTCCACAGGTACTCGATCAGGGTAGCAGCCTCAGCGGGGTTCTTGCAGGTCTTGGTGATGGCCATGCCCATGGAGACCTTGGAGAAGCCGCCGTTGTAATCGCCAAACTTGATCTCCTCACCAACGGTGAAGCCGGGCTTGTTCTCCTCGTCCAGAGCGTCCTGGTACTTGGAAGCAGCGGAATCCCACTCGAAGATGCCGGCGATCTTGCCGGTGATCCACTCGTTGGACTGGTGGGTAGCACCGTCGCCGTTTGCACCGTAGTAGGTGGGCAGCGGCATGATGACGTGGCCATCGACCAGGCTCTTGATGAAGTCGATGCCCTCGGCGATCTCATCAGCGGTGTAGTTCAGGGTAGAGGTGGTGGGATCTGCCCAGTCCTTGCCGTACTTGGACTCGAGGTAGAACACCATCAGGATCATACGGTCGTATGCACCCAGGTGCAGGGGATAGTAATCATCGCCCAGCTTCTCCTGGAAAGCCTTGCCGGCTGCAAACAGGTCATCCTCGGTGGAGGGAACTTCGGTGATGCCGGCCTTGTTAAAGGTGGTCATGTTCCAGTAGAAGATACGGCCGGTCATGGAGATGGGCACGCACTGCTGTGCATTTGCAACATTGCAGGCACCCAGCTTTGCGTCGTCCCACTGGGACATATCCAGGTAATCGGTGACGCTGTTCAGATCCAGGAAGGTCTGGCCGTTGCCGGAGTAGTTGTACAGCCAGTTCCAGTTGATCTGGCAGACATCCTCAGCCACGCCGCCTGCAAACTTGGTGGACATGGTGTCCTCCCAGCCGGACCATGCAGCGAAGGTGGGGTTGACGGTGATGGTGGTGTGCTCAGCAGAGAAAGCCTTCAGGGCCTCCTGGTAAGCGTTGTGGCGGGACTCGCCGCCCCACCAGCTCATGGTCAGGGTAACGGGATCGCTGCTCAGGCCAGCCACGGAAGCAGCCTCGGCTGCAGAAGAAGCGGTGCTGGAAGCAGCGCCGCCATTGCCGCCGCAGGCAGCCAGCAGACCGGCTGCACCGACAGCACCGGTGACCTTCAGGAAATCACGACGGGAAATTGCCTTGCTCATTGTTGTTCTCCTCCTAATAAATCAAAAAACATCGAGCGGGCCTTACTGCACAAGGCTCGTTGTATACAAATATGATAACAAAAGGAATGGGAAAAAGAAAGATGTAAATTGAAGTGATACAGACAAAAAACGAACAAATATTGCTCTTGTGATTTGCGGCGATTTGACGGCATTGCCGAAATGAATAAACTTGGGGCGAAAAACTATGCAATCTGCATAGTTGGATAGATTGCATAGAAACGGGCCGAGAAAGTGTGGCGGAACCTCTAAAATTGCAATGTTTTTGTAACTTATTGCGAAATTGACGGTATATTGTTGTATACAACATGTGAAAAAAGTGACGATATCGCCATTTTATAAACTGATATATCAATTGCGCAAAAAACGTTCGCCGTTGGATACAACTAATATATCACTTTGGAAGGCGGCAGGCAAAAAAGAGCGCCGCCCGGCTGGGCAGCGCTCTGAAAACTGTAAAAATCTTTTGGGAGATCCGGGATCTCACGCAGGAAGGGGGTGGCTCCTGTGCCTGCCGGAGATCGACACTTACTGTGCGTTCCGTTTGGCGTAAAACGCCCGCCGTGCCTTGAAATAGCACTGGGGGCACATGCTGACGTACTGCACATCGTTTTCCAGATCGATGGCGACCTGCTCGCCCTCAAAGACGAACTCCCCATTGACCTTGCGGCAGTTGCAGGTGGCCTTGCGCCCGCAGGTGCAGATGGTCTTCATCTCCTCAATGGTGTGGGCCAGCTCCAGCAGACGGGTGGAGCCGGGGAAGCCCTTGAGGGAGAAGTCTGACCGCAGGCCGTAGCAGATGACCGGGATGTTCAGGTCTACCGTGACCATGAACAGCTGCTCGGCCTGTGCCGGGGTAAAGAACTGGCTCTCGTCGCAGAGAACACAGGCCAGCGGCTGCTCCCCGGCTGAGGCGGCGCGTACGGCCTCGAACACATCTACCTCGGGCGGGATGAGCAGGTCGGCCCTGCGGCGCACGCCCAGGCGGCTGACCAGCTCGCCGCCGCCCTTGGTATCCACCTGGGGCTTCAGGATCAGCACCCGCATCCCCTGCTCTTCGTAGTTGTGGGCCACCTGCATCAGCGCGGTGCTTTTGCCGCTGTTCATGGCACCGTATCGGAAGTATAGCTTCGCCATAGTTGCTCTCCTCATAAAAAGGCAACCCTCTCTGCTCGTTCGGGGGGAGAGGGCTGCCTGTTTTCTGTGATATGTTATAAGAATAGATCAGTCCTGATTGCGCAGGCGGTAACCCAGGCTCATCAGGCTGTCGCCCAGGTGGACGTTCTCCACCACCACTTCGGGGTAGGGCACCGACAGGTCGTAGTGGGAGAAGTTCCAGAAGCCTTTGATGCCCAGTTCGACCAGCCGGCCGCTGAGCTCCTCCGCACCGCTGCGGGGCACACAGAACACAGCCACCTCAGGCTTATGCTCTGCGCAGAAGGCCTCCAGCTCGTCAACGTGTAAGATCTGGATGCCGTTGATCTCTTTGCCCACCTCGCTGGGGGAATTGTCAAAGGCGGCGATCAGCTTGTAGCCGTTGGTGTCGGTGGTGATGAAGCGGCTGACTGCCTTGCCCAACCGGCCGCAGCCGATGAGGATGGTGGGCAGCAGGTCACCGTTGCCGAACAGCAGATGCTCCAGGATGGAAAGCAGGTTCTCCACCGAGTAGCCGATGCCCTGGCGGCCGTTCACGTCGCCGATGCAGTTGAAATCCTGCCGCACCTGAGAGGCCGTGGTGCCCATCTGGGCGGCCAGCTCGCGGGAGGAGATGCTGGTGATGCCGTCGTTCTTCAGCGTCCGCAGGTAGCGGTAGTACTTGGGCAGGCGCTTGATCACCGGAAGGGAAGCTTTGCCGGGACTGTTCATAGAAATGGTTCTCCTTTCATCCAAAGGGAATGCCGGTCTCTTTGCGCCCTGCAAGGTGCACCGGCGATTAAGACAGTTTCTGAACAATAATGATATATACTTGTCAATCTTATTCTTACATAAAGTATACTGCAATGAGACAGAATGTCAAATCCTCTGGGCCAATTTTTTTCAAAGTAAAGAAATCTTAACCGCCGCATATTGCTTCGATCCCCGGGAACACTGAAAAAAACACCCTGAGGAGGAGCCAACATGCCGGAAGATGAAAAGGAAACCACCGAACAGCAGCGGCTGGAAAAGGAACAGCTGGAGGATCTGGGCACGGTGTGGCGCACCCGCGGCCCCCATGCCATCCACTGCCTGACCGTGATCGGCCAGATCGAGGGCCATGTGGAGGCCCCGCAGGGCCAGAAGACCACCAAGTATGAGCATGTGATCCCGCAGCTGGTGGCAGTGCAGGAGGACCCCGCTGTGGAGGGCCTGCTGGTGCTCATCAATACCGTGGGCGGGGACGTGGAGGCCGGGCTGGCTCTGGCGGAGCTCATTGCCAGCATCTCAAAGCCCAGTGCCACGGTTGTGCTGGGCGGGGGCCACTCCATCGGTATCCCGCTGGCAGTCAGCGCCCGGCGCAGCTTTATCGTGCCCACGGCGACCATGACGGTGCACCCGGTCCGCCACTCCGGCATGATTCTGGGCGTGCCCCAGACCATGCGGTGGTTCGAGCAGATGCAGGAGCGCATCACCGGCTTTGTGGCGGGCCACAGCGGCATTACGGCAGAGCGCTACTCAGAGCTGATGCTCCGCACCGGTGAGCTGGTGATGGACGTGGGTACCATGCTGGACGGCAAAAAGGCCGTAAAGGAGAAGCTCATCGATCAGCTGGGCGGCATCTCTGATGCACTGGACTGGCTGTACCGGGAGATCGAGCGGACTGAGTGAGAGAAAAGACCTGCCCGGGGCGGTGTCAGGCTTACAGCTCGCCCTTCCGCAGATACTTTACCATCATGGGGGCTTCATAGACCAGCATGAGGATCCAACCTACAACATAGCTGTACGGCAGGGCCTCGATATCCATCTTCATCAGCAGCACAAAGACGGCAGCGGCCGCCACACGGCCTGCCATGTTGAGCGTGCTGCTGTTCAGGGTGATCTTAAGGTCGCCCAGGCCACGGAAGCCGCCCTGGATGCCATTGGTCAGCGAGGGCATCAGGTAGAACAGGGAGACCAGCTTCAAAAAGCGCACTCCCAGATGCACCACGGCGGCATCGGTGACGAAGAGCCGGATGATGGGCTCAGCGCAGAAGAAGCAGATGGCTGTGATAAAAATGGCGTAGAGGAATTCCAGCTTCAGGCCGCAGAAGAAGCTGGTGCGGACACGCTCTTTTTTGCCCGCGCCGCGGTTCTGAGCCATCAGGGTGGTGGTGGCATGGCCGATGTTCTGCTGGGGCACATAGGCAAAGTCATCGATGCGGCCTGCGGCGGCAAAGGCTGCCATGGCGTTGACACCCATGGTGTTCACAATGGCCTGAATGGCGATCTTGCCCAGCTGAACGGTGGCCTGCTGCATGGCGCTGGTCCAGCCGTAGCTGATGGTCTTTTTCAGCAGCGAGGAGTCAAAAATGAACCAACGCCTGCCCAGCTGCAGCACAGGGACCTTCCAGCGGATATAGATCAGGCAGAACACGCAGCAGAGCGCTTCGCTCAGCACGGTGGAAAGGGCACAGCCCTCGGAGCCCCAATCCAGCACCTCAACAAAGAACAGGTCGCCGCCGATGTTCAGCACCGAACTGATCATCAGAAAGTACAGCGCGCTTTTGCTGTCGCCCAGCGCACGCATGGTGGCGGCGAGGAAATTATAGAAGAAGGTGAACAGCAGCCCGCCGAACACGATGCGCAGGTAGTTCACAGCGATGGGAAGGATCTCTTCCGGCACCTGCAGCAGACGGAGCAGCGGATTTGCCAGGATCACACAGGCCAGCGAAAATACCAGGGAAAAGACGGAGCCTGCAATGGCGGTGGTGGAGACCTGACGCTCCACCAGCCGGGTGTCGCCTGCCCCGAACGCCGTGCTGACAAGGATGCCTGCACCCAGGCAGACACCGTTGATGAACAGGATCGCCAGCGTCATCAGCGGGTTGGAGGTGCCCACGGCGGCAAGGGCATCCTCGCCCACGAATTTGCCGACAATGATGCTGTCCACGGCGTTATAGGTCAGCTGGAACAGGTTGCCCAGCACAAGGGGAATGGTGAAATTGACCAGCAGCGGTGTGATCGGGCCGGTCGTCATATCCTTGGTCATATGGAATTCTCTTTCCTTAAAAGTATAGTGTGCAGTCCAACGGTGAGCTTTCCCACGCAAGTGAATACGGGTTGCGGCTCCCAGCATCTGCTTCGTGCACTTGCACTCGCATCTTGCTGGCCGCGGCCCCAACAACAGCTTCCTGTTTCCGCCACTGGCGGCGGGCGCTGTTGTTGCAGGCCATTCCATTACCCCAGCGGACACTTGCTTTGGGAAACTCCCCGCCGTCCTGCGAAAAACAACATCAAAAACTTAAATTTTGCCGTCCGCTGAAGATGGCCAGCGCCGAGCGGCTGGTGCCGGTGGCGATCAGCTGTGCGGCGGCGTGGAGGGCTGCACCGGCGGCAGGGGAGGCGGGAATGGCATCGGTGGCAAGGACCCGCTGTGCAGCGCGGTTGGCATCGGTGCTGGTAACGGCGGCTACATTATCCACAACATAGGCGTTGTAATTGCCCGGCACGATGCCGTAGCCGATATCCGGGATGCCGTGCCCGCCGGTGAAGCCGCCGCCCAGAGCCTGATTCTCAAAGGGCTCCACGGCCACGATGCGGACATCGTTGGTCCAGGCCTTGATGGTCTCGCCTACGCCGGTGATGGTGCCCGCGCTGCCCACGCCGACGGTGATGGTGTCCACGAGACTGCGGCCCTCCCGGGAGATGGCCTGCACGATGGCGGGGCCGGTCACCCGGCGGTGGTATTCGGGGTTATCGTCGTTGGCAAGCCAGTTCATATAGTACCAGCCCTTTTCGGCGGCGGTGGTCTCTGCCAGCGCCCGGGCCCCCGCAAGGCCCCTCTGGGCGGGGGAATGCAGGATCTGCGCCCCCAGCCGGAGCAGGTATTCCTGCCGCAGGGCCGGGGCATCCTCCGGCATGGTCAGCACCACGGGGTGGCCCGCCGTCCGCCCGGCAAGGGCCAGCGCCATGGCAAAGGAGCCGGAGGCCGCTTCAATGATGGGCTGGCCCGGGAGCAGCTTGTGCTTTTCCGCCGCAAGGGCCAGCATCCCCTCGGCCACCGAATCGCGGGACGTGCCGGTGGGCCCATTATAATCAAGGTAAGCATACAGCCGCCCTTTGAGCCCGCAGGCGGCAAGATAGCCCCGCAGCTCCACGATCGGACAGGGAACCAGGGTCTGGTAGATGTTTGGATAGATTGCCACGAAATTCCTCCCTTACAAAAACCTGAGCAGTCAGCACAGAACTGTCTGCCATGCCGGAGGCTCCCATGTTGGGGGAGCTGGCAAAGCATCGGGCTTTGACTGAGAGGTTTCATACCTATAAGGTAGCGCATCCTGTGCCCAGCGTCAAGCCGCAATTGGACAAAATGGAGAAAATCCTGCCGAAAAATCAGCAGAGTGATGGAAAAAAGCCTTGACAAGGAAAAGAATGTCTGCTATACTCCGTATGTAAAGCAAATAAACTTTACAACAAACGGAGGTCAGGGCAGAACGCATCATGGCAAAAGACTTTGAAATGGGCTATCTGCTCGATTTTTATGGCGAGGTGCTCACGCCCAAGCAGCGCGAGATGCTGAACCAGTATTATAACGATGACCTCTCCCTCAGTGAGATCGGGGAAAACTTCGGGATCACCCGTCAGGGCGCACGGGATGCCATCAAGCATGGCGAGACCACCCTGAAAGAACTGGAAGCCAAGGTTGGCTTTGCAGGCCGCTACCGCAGGGTGCAGGAAAAGCTGGAGGAACTGGAACAGCTGGTCATTGACGCGCGGTTCGAGTGCACCGGCCCTTATGCCAGGCTCACCACCACTGAGTATGCAGCAACGCTGAACAAGATGCTGGGGCTGATCCGCTCCATCGACGAAGTCAACGAGAGCTGACACCATTACTAATTTGAGAGGAGCACCGAACATGGCATTTGAATCTTTGACCGACCGCCTTGCCGGTGTGTTCAAAAAGCTGCGCGGCCACGGCAAGCTGACCGAGGCCGATATCAAAGCCGCCATGCGCGAGGTGCGGATGGCCCTGCTGGAAGCCGATGTTAACTACAAGGTTGCCAAGGATTTCTGTGCCAGGGTCTCCGAGCGTGCCATGGGTCAGGAGGTCATGGAGAGCCTGACCCCCGCCCAGCAGGTGGTCAAGATCGTCAACGAAGAACTCGTTGCCCTGATGGGCGGCGAGGAAGCCCCCCGCCTGATCGTCAAGAACAAGGGTCAGACCATCATCATGCTCTGCGGCCTGCAGGGCAACGGCAAAACGACCCACGCAGCCAAGCTTGCCAAATACTTCATTAAGCAGGGCCGCCGCCCCATGCTGGTGGCCTGCGATATCTACCGCCCCGCCGCCATCGATCAGCTGCAGGTGGTGGGCGGGCAGGCAGGTGCACCGGTGTTCACACTGCCGGGTGCCAAGCCCCCGGAGATCGCCCGCAAGGCGCTGGCCCACGCCAAGGATTACGGCAACGACATCGTGATCCTGGATACCGCCGGCCGTCTGCAGATCGACGAGGTCCTGATGCAGGAGCTCGTGCAGATCAAGGAAGCTGTCCCCGTGGACGAGACGCTGCTGGTGGTGGATGCCATGGCAGGCCAGGATGCTGTGAACGTTGCCAAGACCTTCAACGAGACGGTGGGCATCGACGGCATCATCCTGACCAAGACCGATGGCGATACCCGCGGCGGCGCGGCACTTTCGGTGTTGAGCGTCACCGGCAAGCCCATCAAGTTCCAGGGCACCGGCGAAAAGCTGGACGATCTGGAAGTGTTCCATCCCTCCCGCATGGCCAGCCGCATCCTGGGCATGGGCGATGTGCTGAGCCTCATTGAGAAGGCGCAGGATGCCGCCGATGAAAAGGCCGCAGAAGAGACCGCCCGGCGGATGATGGAAAACAAGTTCGATATGAACGACATGCTGGCCCAGTTTGCGCAGATCCGCAAGATGGGCGGTGCAGGTGCCATGCTGAGCATGATGCCCGGTATGTCCGGCATTGATGCCAGCCAGGTCGACGAGAAAGCCTTTGACCGCATCGAGGCCATGATCTATTCCATGACCAAGGAAGAGCGTGAAAAGCCTTCCATCATCAACCCCAAGCGCAAGCGCCGCATTGCAGCGGGCAGCGGCACCCGGGTGGAGGATGTCAACAAGCTGCTCAAGCAGTTTGAGATGATGCAGAAGATGATGAAGCAGTTCAAGAAGAGCCCCAAGGGCTTTGCCCGCCGTCTGGGCGGCATGATGGGCAACCCCAACGCCTTCCGCGGACTGAAATAACAACGGTATACAACCCCGGCGGGGTTTGTAACATATATCAAAAACAACAATTTTTGGAGGATATCTATTATGGCAGTTAAGATTCGTCTGCGCCGCGTTGGCGCCAAGAAGGCTCCCTTCTATCGTGTTGTCGTTGCTGACAGCCGCTTCCCCCGCGATGGCCGCTTCATCGAGGAGATCGGCACTTACGATCCCAACAAGGAGCCCTCTGAGGTGAAGATCGATGCCGAGAAGGCAAAGCAGTGGATCGCTAACGGCGCTCAGCCCACTGATACCGTTCGTGTCCTGCTGAAGAAGTCCAACATTCTGTAAGTAGGGAGGGCTGACTCATGCAGGAGCTGTTGCTGGCAGTTGCCCGCGGTCTCGTGGAGGACAAGGACGCCGTCAAGGTCACGGTGGACGAGCCCCGCGAGGACGGCACCATCGTCTACCACCTGAGCGTGGCAGAGGGAGATATGGGCCGTGTCATCGGCAAGCAGGGCCGGATCGCAAAAGCCATTCGTGTGGTGATGCGCGCGGCTGCTGTGCGGGTCGATGAAAAGGTCCTTGTTGAGATCGACTGAGCACCCTACGGGCCCTTTGCCGCAAGGCAAGGGGCCTTTTTGTATTATTAGGCAGCTCGCCCTCTCAGGCCGCTTCGCGTCCAGCTCCCCCAAAGGGGGAGCCCTTGGCAAAACCAGAAACTTTGTGGTGACTGCCAAGGCCTCTCCCCTCGGGAGAGGTGGCATTGCGTAGCAATGACGGAGAGGGTGAGGATGCTAAAGGAGTAAAAGCAATGCAGAAATACTTGGAAGCCGGCAAGGTGGTAACCACTCACGGTGTGCGCGGCGAGATGAAACTGGAGCTGTGGTGTGACGGCGTGGCCTTTCTGAAAAAGGTGGGCCGCCTGTACACCACCCCCCAGGGCGGCAGGTGCTACAAGATCACCTCCATCCGCCCCCAGGGGCAGATGGCCCTGCTCCAGCTGGAAGGGGTCAGCGATATGGATGCCGCCCGTGCCCTGCGGGGGCAGGTGTTCTACTTTGACCGTGACGATGCCACTCTGCCTGCGGGCAAGTGGTATGTGGCCGACCTCATCGGGTGTGAAGTGCGGGATGCCGATACCGGCAAGGTGTACGGCGTGGTGACCAGCGTGGATCACCCCGGCGCACAGGATATCTACACTGTCAAGGCCCCCGGCGGCAAGGAATATATGTTCCCCGGGGTGGATGCCTTCTTGAAAGAGCGCAACCCGCCGGAGGGCTATCTCCTTGTCACCCCCATTCCGGGCCTGCTGGATGACGATTTTGACAGTGAGCGGGAGGAGGAGTGAGCCATGGGGATGCGTGTGGACATCGTGACCCTTTTCCCGGAGATGTGCCAGCAGGTGCTGGATTCCAGCATCATCGGCCGCGCGGCCAAAAAGGGATATATTGAGACTCACTGCCACCAGATCCGGGACTACACCCTGAATAAACAGAAGCAGACCGACGACTATCCCTATGGCGGCGGCTGCGGCATGGTGCTCTATGCCCAGCCCATTGCCGACTGCCTGCGGGCAGTCCAGAAGGAAGTGCAGGAACAGGGACGGCCTGCGCCGCATATAGTATTCCTGACGGCAGGTGGGCAGCGCTATACCGAGGAGCACGCCCGGCGGCTGGCCCAGTACGACAACCTGACCCTGGTCTGCGGCCACTACGAGGGCATTGATGAGCGCGTGATCGATGCCTTTGCGGACGAGGAGATCTCCATCGGCGATTATATCCTCACCGGCGGCGAGCTGGCCAGCCTGGTGGTGGCAGACAGCGTCCTCCGCCTGAAGCCCGGCGTTCTGGCCGAGCAGAAGGGCTACGAGGAGGAGAGTTACTGGGACGGCCTGCTGGAGTACCCCCAGTACACCCGGCCCGAGGTCTGGGAGGGCCGTGCTGTGCCGCCTGTCCTGCTGGAGGGCAACCACCAGAAGATCGATGCCTGGCGGGGGCAGCAGAGCCGGGAGCGTACCCGTCTGCGCCGCCCGGAGCTCTACGAGCAGTGGTGTGAGACCCATCCCCTGACCGAGATCCCCAAGTGGAAGCGGGGCGAGAATGTCCGGCTGGTCAAGACTGCCGAGCAGATGGAGGCTGCCGCAAAGCTGTTTGCGGAGGGCCGCCGGAGCATTTGTGCCGGGGGCTGGGTGCAGGAAGCGCTGGATGCCCTGACCCCGGAGATGTTCCTGCCGCAACTGCAGCAGGAAAAGCAGGAAGGCTGGGTCTGCTACCTCCACTATACCAGGGATGTGCCGGATGCCACGGTCAGCGTACACCACAAGACCGGGCAGGTGGAGCACCTTTTTGTGACGGAGAGCGCCCGGGGCAGGGGCATCGGCCAGAAGATGCTGGATTTCGCCCGGAAGAAGCTGCCGGAGCATGAGCACCCGGTGCTTACGGTGCTGAACACCAACACCCGGGCACTGGCTCTTTACCGCCGCATGGGCTGGCAGGTAGTGGGCGCAAAGGAGAAATTCGACCCGGCCAAAGACCCGCTGGTGGTGCGCCCCAGTCAGGTGCTGGAAATGCGCTATCAGGGCTGAAAATAGGGTCGAACAGGCCGGGAAACTGTCGAAGGTCGAAAAAATGTTGAAAACTTTTGTATTACCCGGCCAACACTGGGGGAATAATTTTGTTATCTTTGTATAAAAGGCGAAAAAGACCCCCCTCATCATTGGGAAAACCGCCAAAAATGCGTTCTGGGGCTGTACATTGGTTTCGGCTTGCGCTAAAATAGGTACAACGCAACAGGCAAGAAACAAATCGAATTCCCGAGAACGATAATAGATAGGAGCGTTTTACTATGTACGTCAAAGAAGTTACCGTTGAAAATCAGGTTGGTCTGCACGCTCGTCCGGCTACCTTCTTTATCCAGAAGGCTAACGAGTTCAAGTCTTCCATCTGGGTCGAGAAGGAAGAGCGCCGCGTGAACGCTAAGAGCCTGCTGGGCGTTCTGTCTCTGGGCATCGTGGGCGGCACCACCATCCGCATCATCGCTGACGGCGCAGACGAGCAGGCTGCTGTTGACGGCCTGATCAAGCTGGTCGAGTCTGGCTTTGCAGAGTAATTCGAGCCTTTGATTTTTGAGGCGGCGGGATGTTTCCTGCCGCTTTTTGTTTTACCAAGGAGCTGCCATGACCAAAGCAGAACTGTATCAGAAAGCCTGTATGCTGCCGCTTTTGCCCGGTGTGTATATCATCCGGGACAAAAGCGATACCATCATTTATATCGGCAAAGCCAAGCGTTTGCGTATCCGGGTGAGCCAGTATTTCCGCGAGGGGGTGCCCCACGACAACAAGGTCAGCCAGATGATCGCCCACGCCTATGCGTTTGATGTCATCGTCTGCCAGAGCGAGTTCGAGGCGCTGGTGCTGGAAGCCAGTCAGATCAAGGCGCACACCCCCAAATACAATATCCTGCTGAAGGATGACAAGGGCTACAGCTATATCAAGGTGACCCGGGAAGCCTGGCCCCGCCTTTCCTTCGTGCTGCAAAAGGAGGAGGACGATGCTGAATACATCGGCCCCTATACCTCGTCCTTTGCGGCCCGGCAGATGGCCGAGACCGCGCTGGATGCCTTTTTGCTGCCCCGGTGCAGCAAGCGGTTCCCCCAGGATATCGGCAAGGGGCGGCCCTGCCTGAATGCCCATATCGGCAAGTGCATGGCCGTGTGCAGCGGCAAGATCAGCTGCGAGAACTACAATCAGGCCGTGAAAAACGCGGTGCATCTGATCCGGTACGGAAAAAAGGACATTCTCAAGACCCTGAACGAGCGGATGATGGAAGCCTCTGACCGGCTGGAATTTGAGACAGCGGCCCTCCTCCGGGACCAGATCAACGCCATCACCAAGGTGACAGCGGGCCAGAAGGTCGTGGTGGACCCGGAGGTGGAGATGGATGTGGTGGCGCTGGCCGGTACACCCAGCAGTGTCTGCGCGGCAGTCCTGCGCTTCCGGGAGGGGCGGCTGACCGATAAGCGGGAGTTCCTTTTCCACGATACGGCAGATATTGCCGCCGTGCGGGAGGAGTTTCTGCCCCGGTATTATCTGGACGATGAGCAGATCCCAAAGATCATTGCCGTAGACGAGCTGCCGCCGGACAGCGAAGTGCTGCAGCAGGCCCTGAACGAAAAGCGGGGCAGTGAGGTACAGCTCTATGTACCCCAGCGGGGCGATAAGGCCCATCTGGTGGAGATGGCCCACACCAACGCGGTGGAACGGCTGGCCCGGGAGAGCGGCCGCTACGCTCGTGAGGAAAAGCTGCTGGATGAGATGGCGCAGGTGCTGGGGCTTTCCAAGCCGCCGCGCACCATTGAGAGCTACGATATCTCCAACTGGGGCGATGGCACCAGCGTCTGCGGCATGGTCACCTTCCGGGATGGCAAGCCCTACAAAGCCGGGTATCGGAAGTTCCGGATGAAGACCGTGCTGGGGACGGACGACTACGCTTCGCTGGCCGAGACGGTGTCCCGGCGGGCGGCAGAGTATGAGAAATACGCCGCACTGGCCGCACAGGGGCAGGGCAGCGATAATTATTTCGGGCAGAAGCCGGACCTGCTGCTGATGGATGGCGGCCGGGGACAGGTCAGCGCGGCCAAGGCGGCACTGGCAGGCACTTCGCTGGCCGATGTGCCCCTGTACGGCATGGTCAAGGATGACCACCACCGTACCCGCGCCATCGTGGACAGCGAGGGCCGGGAGATCGCCATCAATATGAACCGGGGGACATTCACCTTTATCACGGCCATCCAGGACGAGACCCACCGCTTTGCCAATGCCTACCGCAAGCAGCAGATGCGGAAGAAGAGCTATTCCTCCACCCTGACCGAGGTGCCCGGCGTTGGCCCCAAAACGGCCAAGGCCCTGATGACGCAGTTCAAGAGCGTGGGTGCTGTGCGGGAGGCTACCCCCGACCAGCTGGAAAATACCCCCGGCGTTGGGCCCCAGCTGGCACAGACCATCTATGATTATTTTCACGCATAACAAAAGGAGGGCGGCTGCCGATGCAGCCGCCCTCCTGGCGTATTCAGGGAAAGATCAATTCTCAGAGGAGATATCCTGACCGAAGTGCTTTTCGCTCAGCTCCTTCAGGGTTCCGTCGGCGCGCAGCTCATCGATGGCGTTGTTGACGGCTTCCAGCAGGGTGGCGCTGTTGTCGCCCTTGCGCAGGGGGATGGCAACGTGAGAGGCATCCTCGGTCTGGGCCACGATCTTAAAGTCGGCATCCGGATGGACGTTCAGGTAATCGTAGAAGGAGACATCCGCATTCAGGGTCGCGTCAATGCGTCCGGCAGACAGCAGCTGGATGGTTTCCTCCAGGGTGTCGATGCCCTGCACGTTAGCACCATAGCTCTCAGCCAGCTCCATGTAGGTGGAAGCCAGACTGTTGGCAGTGGTCTTGCCCTTCAGGTCCTCAAAGGTCTTGATCTCGTCGTTGTCCTTGCGGACGGCCAGAGCGGTGTGGATGTAACCGTAGGGAGTGGTGAAATCATAAGTCAGGGCGCGCTCATCGGTGACCTCCACGCCGTTGCAGACCATGTCAAAGCGTCCAGCGTCCAGACCGGCGAACAGGCTGTCCCAATCGCTCTCCACATACTCCGGCTCCACGCCCAGCTTTTCGGCAATGGCGCGGGAGACCTCGACATCATAGCCCACCAGAGTGTCGCTCTCGTCATGGTAGCTCCAGGGCTGCCATGCGCCCTCCAGTGCCACGATCAGCTTGCCACTGGCCTGAATGGCAGCCAGCTGGTCAGCAGAGGAACCGGCAGCAGAGGATGCACCGGCGCTTGCGGCGGTGGAGGTGCTGCTGTTGGAGCAGCCGGACAGGGTCAGAACGCCGGCAGCGGCCATGACACTCATCATCGAAATAAAAGTTCTGCGCTTCATAGTTAAGATCCTTTCATAGAAAAAAGCTGTATTAAGAGGACGGCGGGGAGTTTCCTAAGCAAATGTTCCGCTGGGGTGGGACCCTGTTGCCGCAGGCAATAGGGCGGGCGATGGAATGGCCCGAAGCATTTGCGTGGAAAGCTCCCCGTCGTCCATCCATTATGCTGTGTGCTCGATCTTCCGCAGGAACTCCCGGGTCCGCTCCTCGCGGGGGTGGGCAAAGAATTCGTGGGAAGGGGCCTGCTCCACCACCACGCCGTTCTCCATGAATACCGTCTTGGAGGAGACGTTGCGGGCAAAGCCCATCTCGTGGGTGACCACCAGCATGGTCATGCCCTCTTCGGCCAGCTTCCGCATGACCGAGAGAACCTCGCCGGTCAGCTCCGGGTCAAGGGCGCTGGTGGGCTCGTCAAAGTAAATGATCTCCGGGTCGGTGGCAAGGGCGCGGGCAATGGCCACGCGCTGCTGCTGTCCGCCGGAAAGCTGGCGGGGATAGTAGTCGGCCCGGTCGGCCAGACCGACCTTTTCCAGCATCCGTCTGCCGATCTCGTCTGCCTGCTCCTTTGGCATCCTGCGGGCAACGATCAGGCCCTCGGTCACATTCTGCAGGGCGGTCTTGTTCCGGAACAGGTTGTAGTTCTGGAACACAAAGGCTGTTTTTTTGCGCAGGCGGGCAATGTCGGCCCGGGAGATCCTGCCAAGATCGAAGGATTCGCCGTCGAACACCAGAGTGCCGCTGTCAGCGGTCTCCAGAAAGTTCAGGCAGCGCAGCAGGGTGGTCTTGCCGGAGCCGGAAGGGCCCAGAATGGCAACAACATCTCCCTTTTCCACACTCAGGTCCACGCCGTTCAGGACGTGCAGCGCGCTGCGCACCCGGCGGGCATTGCCGCGCGGGAAAGGCCCGATGTGGAAGCGGGGCTTGTCATCGTAGGTGTAAAATGTTTTGTGGATGTCTTTGATCTCTAACATGGCCATACCGTCCACCCCTTTCTCACTGGAAACCGTGCGCGTTCAGCTGCCGCTCCACCAGCGCCTGCAGCTTGGTGATGATGGTGCAGAACAGCAGGTAGACCACAGCCACCTCGCAGTAGATGGGCAGGAAAATGTAGGTGCGGGCTGCCACACGCTGGCCTGCCATGAACAACTCTGCCACCGTGATGTTGGAGGCCAGAGAGGTGTCCTTGATCATGCTGATGAGGGAGTTGGACAGGGAGGGCACGGCAGTGCGCAGGGCCTGCGGCAGAACGATGCGGCGCATGATCTGCCACCAGGTCATGCCCACGCAGGAACCGGCCTCAAGCTGGCCCTGGGGCACGCTTTCCAGCGCGCCGCGCATGGTCTCGGCGCAGTAGGCACCCTCGTTGAAGGCAAAGGCGATGACGGCTGCCGGAAAAGCATCCAGCATGATGCCCAGGCTGGGCAGGCCGTAGAAGATGATGAACAGCTGCACCAGCAGCGGCGTGCCCCGGATGACCCAGATGTAGAACCGGGCGATCTGGCGCAGCACCGGAACATTGGCGTACTGCACCAGCGCAACAGCCACTGCAATGACCATGGCAAGGCTGAAGGAGATCAGGGTCAGGGGAATGGTCATGGTCAGGCCTGCCGTCAGGATGCGGGGCAGGGCCTCCCACAGCACGCTGACCGTGCGGTTGGCAAGAAGTGCTTCAAACATATTTTTCTTCCTTATTGACAAAAAACGGTGGAATATCTTTAGGATACACCTTAAACTATGGTTCAGGTCAAGAGCATATCCTACAATTCCTACCAAAATACTATAGCATGAAATGGAGATAAGTGCAATCCATTGGCGAAAATCCTTCACTCTGGCCAAAAACACAAGAAAACACCGATTAACTTTGTGCAGACTGGCAAGGAGTTGACGTGGTACGATGTTTCGTGTAAAATGGAATCAGACAGGCCCCGTGCAGGAAGCGCGGGGAACAGGCCGGGCACACAAGCAGCCCGGCGCATACGGAGGACAAAACACAATGAAGCATAAAATTGGTATTCTGGGTGCAGGCACCTGGGGCATGGCTCTGGCGCGGATGCTGACGGTGAGCGGCAATGACGTGACCGTGTGGTCGGCGCTGGAACAGGAGATCGACAACCTTTCCACCACCCGGGTCCACCCCAATCTGCCCGGCATGACCATTCCGGCAGAGATGAAGTTCACCAAGAGCGTGGAAGAGGTGTGCACGGACAAGGAGATCCTGCTGTTCGCGGTGCCGTCGGTGTTCGTGCGCTCTACCGCAGCCAAGGCCCGGCCCTTTGTGCCGGACGGTCAGATCATTGTGGACGTTGCCAAGGGCATTGAAAAGGATACCCTGTTCACCATGACGGAGATCCTGGCCGATGAGCTGGGCAAAGAGGGCGGCCCCAAGGGGGTGCGTCTGGTGGCCCTGAGCGGCCCCACCCACGCCGAGGAGGTGGCAATCGACCTGCCCACCACCATCGTTTCGGCCAGCAAGGATATGGAAGCGGCCAGATTCGTGCAGACGGTGTTCACCAACAACGTCATGCGTGTGTACACCAATGAGGACATCAAGGGCGTGGAACTCAGCGGTGCCATGAAGAATGTCATTGCGTTGGGCGTGGGCATCTCCACCGGCCTGGGCTATGGCGACAACGCCCGCGCCGCCCTCATCACCCGCGGCATTGCCGAGCTTGCCCGGCTGGGCGTGGCTATGGGCTGCAATGTCCACACCTTTGCCGGTCTGGCCGGCATTGGTGACCTGATCGTGACCGCCACCAGTATGCACAGCCGCAACAACCGGGCCGGCATCCTCATCGGCAAGGGTGAGACCCCGGAGCAGGCCGTGAAGGAGGTCGGTATGGTGGTCGAGGGCATGAACGCCCTGCCTGCCGCGCTGGAGCTTGCCGCCAAGTATCAGGTGGAAATGCCCATCGTTCAGACCGTGAACGCTGTTGTGAACAAGGGCATGAGCGCCGCCGAGGCGGTGCGCTCCCTGATGGACCGGGACCCCAAGAACGAACTGCCCCAGGACTACGAAAAGTAATATGGGATAAGAAAAATCCCCACTGTCTTGCGACGGCGGGGATTTTGTCATATCCGGGGGTTACTGCTGGGCCTCGATGGCCTTGACGATCTTGTCGGCGATGTACTTGTGGCCGGAGACGGTGGGGTGGCCATCCAGCTCAGTCTGAGCAAAGGGGATGGAAACGTAGGTGGCACCGTAAACATCGGCCAGCTGCTTTTCGTAGTTGTTCAGCTTGCTGAAGTAGTTGCTCCAGCTGGGCAGCAGGGGCACAGGGTTGGTGGCACCGATGATCAGGATCTGGGCATCAGGGTTCAGCTCCTTGACGGCTGCCACGATCTGGCGCAGGTTGCTGCTGCTTTCGGGATAAGCGTTCTCGCAGATCTTGTTCATGCCGGAGAAGAACAGGTTCCAGACGGCATCTTTCTCGCTGCGGGTCAGGCTGAGCTTTTTCAGGCTCTCGTCCAGGGCAGCCTCAGTGTCCTGGTCGCGGTCGCGCAGGTTGCCGCTGAGCACGATGGAAGCCAGGTCGGCGCTCTTCCAGTTGGTGGCCTCGCCAAAGGAGACCACGGTGGGCACAAAGGCATCGTTGGAGCCCAGCTGGAGGGAGATGACATCGGCGCTCTTGATGTAGTCGATGAACTCAGGGTAATTGTACTGGCAGCCGGAGAGGGTGTTCATCTCGGCCATGGTGCCGGTCTTGACCAGCTCCAGCATATCCTTGCTCATCACGCCGGGCAGGCCCAGATTGATGGCATGATCCCGGTCGAGGTTCAGGCTTTTGCCCACCTGACCCACATAGCAGGTCTCGGGGTAGCCCTTGAAGTTGAAGGAAACATCCACACCGGTGAGGTTGGTGGAATACTGCACCTTCGTCAGGCCGATGCCGGCGCAGATGCTGTCGCCCAGGGCAACATAGGTGATGGAGTTGGGCTCCTTTTCTTCTTCGGTGCTGCTGGAGGTGAAGAAGCAGTTCTCCTCCTCTGCGGCGGTCTGTTCAGTGGTCAGAGCGGGGTCTGCGCTCTCTTCCGGGGCGGCTGCAAAGGCCGGAACGCTCAGGACAGAGAACAGCATGGCGGCCGAAAGGGCCAGGCCAATCAGTTTCTTTTTCATGGTGTCGTCACGAATCCTTTCCAATGTGTATGATTCTGCTTAATAATCGCGGGGAGTGATCTCTTCTTCCAGCTTGCGATAATCAAATTTAGCGGCCAGTGTCAGGGGCATTTCGGGGATGATCTTGTACCCCACGGGCTGGACATATTCGGGCAGCTCCTCAATGCAGAGCTGGCGCAGCTCCTTGATGATCTGCTTGCGCTTGGCGGCGGGAACCGCAGGGTCAAGCACCAGATAGACAAAAGGCAGGCGGCCCTGCACATGATCCTTGTCAACGCAGCCCACCACAGAGCACTGATGCACGGCGGGATGCTGGCTGACCACATTTTCGATCATGGAGGGGAACACCTTGAAGCCATCGTGGCGGATGATGAGCCGCTTGATCCGGCTGTCCAGATAGACGAAGCCGTCCTCGTCCAGATAGCCGATGTCACCGGTGTGCACCCAGATCCGGCCATCCGCATGGGTGTGCTTGATGGCGGCGGTCTCGGCAGGCTTGTTGTAGTAACCCTTCATAACGCCGGGGCCGGAGATGCACAGCTCACCCCGCTGGCCGATGGGCAGCTCTGTGTCGGTGCCCGGCTCAAAGACGGACACCAGCGTGTTGACCAGCGGAAGACCCACGCTGCCGGGCTTGTTGTTCCGGCCGGCAGCAGCGGTGGCGGCGGAGGAGACCTCGGTCATGCCGTAGCCCTTGGCGATGGGGAATTCCACATTGTGAGCGGCCAGGAAGTCGTTGACCGTCTGTTCGGCACCCCGGGCAATGGCATCGCCGCCCGCGGCATAGTTGCGGATGAAGGAGAGATCCTTGTTCTGCAGCTTGGGGTCAACAGCCAGCTGCTGGTAGTGGGAGGGCACGCCGAACATGTGCTCGGGCTTGTACTTCCAGATCAGGCTGCCCAGCTTATTGGGGTCGAGGTTGGGGACGATGACCACCTTGATGCCCAGCGTCAGCGGCAGATGTACGCCGCAGGCAAAGCCGTAGGCAATGAAGGGGGGCATGATGTTCAGCAGGGACTGACCCTTGGAAAACAGCGTGTCGCAGGCGGAGAACTGCATGGCAATGCCGTTGAAGTTGTTATCGGTCAGCATCACGCCCTTGGGGGAGCCGGTGGTGCCGCCGGTGTGCACCACCACGCAGGCATGCTCCGGGTCATAGGGTTCTGCGGCAATGCTCTCGTCCTTCCCGGCAGCAAGGAACTGCTTCCAGTGGATGACATTGGAGTGATACTTGTTCTTGTCGAGATTCTGGACCTTGTAACCCAGCGCCAGAGGCAGCGGCAGGGAATCGGCCGGGGAGAGCACCACCACATGTTCCACATGGGTGCGCTTGGCAGCCTGATGGCAGCGCTCATATACCACATTCAGGCAGATCAGCAGGTGGGAATCCACCTCTTCAATGTACTCGCGGATGCCCTCCACACTGTAACGGGGATCCACCAGGTTCAGAGTCGCGCCGATCATGTCGGCGGCATAGAACGCAAAGATGATCTCCGGGGTCATCACGCTGACCACCGTGGCGATATCGCCCTTTTTCAGGCCCGCGGCCCGCAGGGCTGCTGCCGTCTTTTTGACGTTGACGATAAAATCAGCGTAGGTGAACTTGCGGCCATAGTATTCCAGTGCGGTCTCGCCCAGCCGGTTCTTGTTCTGCCGGCAGACGAGCTCAAACGCCGTGCAGGCGGGCATGGTCTGGTCAATGTACTTCTGATCGTAGAATTTCAGCCAGGGACGTGCCTGGGAAGCGTAAATCGGGGTGTTGGATGTTGTCATAAATTGTCCTTTGTCCTTTGAGCAGTCACTGCACCCGCAGCCGGGGCAGCCAGATTCAATGGGGTCTTAAATTTCGTCCGTTTGTTAAAAACAACACAATACGTACAAGAGCTATTGTAGTAGAGCAGGGTGGAAATGTCAAGAAACAAAGGGCGAACTTTGCCAAAAAACGCAAGAGAAAGTTTACATTTCAGCCAGCCAGTCTTTGGCCTCCTGCTCGCTGCAGAGCACCCAGTGGCTGGGGCGCAGCTCCCGCCACTGGGGAGCCTCCTGCGTGTAATCGTGCATGGCAGGGTCGTAGACCAGCAGCTTTTTCTTCCGTTCCAGCCTGGGGTTGGGCATGGGGATGGCGGAGAGCAGGCTGCGGGTGTAGGGGTGGATGGCATGGGTCACCAGCTCCTCCGCATCGGCCAGCTCCACGATATCGCCCTTGTGGATGACGGCGATGCGGTCCGAAATGTACCGCATGACCGAGAGGTCGTGGGCGATGAACAGGTAGGTGATGCCGCGCTCCTTCTGCAGATGGCGCAGCAGGTTGAGCACCTGGGCGCGGATGGACATATCCAGAGCCGAGATGGGCTCGTCGGCAATGATGAACTCAGGCTCCACGATCAGGGCGCGGGCAATGCCGATGCGCTGGCGCTGGCCGCCGGAGAACTCATGCGGGAAACGGGAGGCGAATTCAGGCAGCAGGCCCACATCCAGCAGTGCCTGCCGGACCTTCTCCTCCCGCTGGGCGGCGGTCAGGTCGGGCCGGACATTCTGCAGGCCCTCGCCCACGATGTAGCTGACCTTGGCGCGCTCGTTCAGGGAGGACTGCGGGTCCTGGAAGATCATCTGGATCTCCTTGATGACCTGCTGGTCCAGCTGGCGGGAGATCTTGCCGTTGATCTTCTGGCCCTTGTACAGGATCTCGCCGCCCGAGGTGGGCAGGATGCGCATGATGGCGCGGCCGATGGTGGTCTTGCCGGAGCCGGATTCGCCCACCAGACCAAAGGTCTCACCCTTGTAAATTTCAAAGTTGGCACGGTTCACGGCCTTGAAGGCCTTGCGGCCGGAGCCGTAGGTCACCTCGAGGTCCTTGACCTTAAGCAGGACCTGCCGGGGCGAAGCCTCTCCATCTTGCTGGCGCAAGACCGTTCTTTCGCTCGAACACTCCACTGGGGTATTCGCTGCTTCGCAAACGCGAATGTCACGATTTTCAGGCATCCTGCATCCCCTCCTCTTTCAACAGTTTGACGGCGGCAGGCGGTTCCACCTTGGGGGCCCGGGGGTCCAGCAGCCAGGTCTTGGCCTTGTGGGTGGGGCTGACCGTAAAGTAGGGCGGGCGCTTGACAAAGTCGATCTTCAGCGCCTGGGGGTTGCGGGGGGCAAAGGCATCGCCGTGGATCTCGGTGAACAGGTTCGGGGGTGTACCCTGAATGTTGAACAGATCCTCGCCCTTGATGCCCATCTGGGGCATACTGGACAGCAGCGCCCAGGTGTAGGGGTGGCGGGGGTCGTAGTAGATCTCATCGGAGGTGCCGATCTCCACGATGTCACCTGCGTACATGACGGCCACCCGGTCGGCGATGTTGGCCACCACGCCCAGATCGTGGGTGATGAGGACGATGGTCAGGTTGTACTTGACCTGCATCTCCTTGAGCAGCTGCAGGATCTGGGCCTGAATGGTCACATCCAGTGCGGTGGTGGGCTCGTCGCAGATCAGGATCTGCGGGTTGCAGGCCACCGCAATGGCAATGACGACGCGCTGGCGCATACCGCCCGAAAACTCGTGGGGATACTGCGCAAAGCGCACCTCGGGGTCAGCAATGCCCACGTCCCGCAGGTATTCCAGGGTCTTTTCCCGGGCGGCCTTGCCCTTGAGGTGCTGGTGCAGCTCCACGGCTTCCATGATCTGGTCGCCGATGGTCTTCAGGGGGTTCAGGCTGGTCATGGGGTCCTGCATGATCATGGCGATCTCATGGCCCCGGACCTTCAGCCAGTCCTTCTCCTTTTTCAGGTCGGAAAGGCGGATGGGCTTGCCGTCATCGGCACCGTAATAATCAATGGTGCCCGAGGTGATGGAGCCGTTGGCATCCAGCAGGCCCATGAAGCTCTTGGTGAACACGCTCTTGCCGGAGCCGGATTCGCCCACGATGGCAAGGACTTCGCCGTGGTAGATGTCCAGGTCGATGCCGCGGATGGCATGCAGCACCTTGCCGCGCAGGTTGAATTTGATGTTGAGGTCCTTTACAGAAAGGATGAGCTGATTTTTTTCCATCTTCTGTCCCTCCTTACTGCAGGTGGTTCTTCGGGTCGGCAGCGTCCGAGAAGGCGTTGCCGATGAGGTAGAACGCAATGGTGACAAAGCTCAGGATGATGGTGGGGTAGAGCAGCTGGTACCGCAGGCCCGCCTGCATCATCACCTTGCGGCCGTCGTTGATCAGGTTGCCCAGAGAGGGCGTTTCCACAGAAAGGCCCAGGCCGATATAGGTGATGAACACCTCGCTGCCGATGGCGGCGGGGATGGTCAGGGCCATGCGCAGCATGATGACCGATACCAGATAGGGCAGCAGGTTGCGCAGCACGATGCGGCGGATGGGGGTGCCGATGCAGCGGGAAGCCACGTTGTAATCACGGTCGCGGATGATCAGGATCTGGTTGCGGATAAAGCGCGCCATGGCGATCCAGCCCGTGATGGACATGCCCAGGATCAGGGTCTGGATGCTGGGGGATGCGACATAGGAGATCAGGATCAGGATGATGGTGGAGGGGATGTTATCACAGATGTTGTACAGCTCGGTGAAGAAGAAATCGAGCTGGCGGACATAGCCCCAGAGCACGCCCACCGTGATGCCCACCACGGCCTCGATGAGGGCCACGAAGAAGGCGATGGTCAGACTGGTGCGTGCACCGGCCCAGATGCGGGCCCACAGGTCCTGGCCGATGGCGTTGGAGCCCCAGATAAAGCCCTCTTCCCCGGGGGCGATGTTGCGGAACTGGATGCCGGTGGCAGGGTCTACCTGGCAGAGATTGGGATCTGCCTGACCGGGCAGATAGGGCTGCAAAAAGGCAAAGCCCACCACGAACACCAGTGCAATGAGCAGGGCCACGGCGATCTTATTCTTGAAGAAAGCACGGAAGGTGCTGCCCCAATAGCTGTAATTGGAGTAGGAGGTGGCCTCGGCGCGCTCCTCGCTGAACCCGGCGGGGGTGAACAGCTCGTCCTCGGGCAGGTCGGCCCAAGCGGCGGGGCCGTCCTTCTGCAGCTTGTTCAGATCGTTTTCCAGAACAGCTGCCTTGTGATCTTTCATGTGGAACAGCATTATCGGCCACCTTCTTTCTTGCCAAAGCTGATGCGGGGATCGATGAGCACCATGAGCAGATCGCCCAGGATCAGGCCGATGATGCCCACGCAGGCGTACAGCAGCACGATGCCCTGCACCATGGTGTTGTCGTGGCGCTGGACGCAGGTGACCAGCAGGCCGCCCATGCCGGGGATGGAATACAGGCTCTCGATGTAGATGGAGCCGACCACAGTGTTCAGGAAGGCAGAGGGAATATACTGCACCAGCGGCACCATGGCATTGCGGAAGATGTGGCGCAGGGCGATGTTGGTCTCGCTCACGCCCTTGGCCAGCGCCAGCCGGACGTAATCCTTGTTGCTCTCGTCCACCATGTAGCGGCGCAGCCACATGGCGTAGAATGCCACGTTGCCCAGGCTCATGGAGCAGACCGGCAGCACCCAGTACCGCCAGTCGGAGGCATCAAACAGCAGACCCACGCCCAGGGCGGTGGTGCCGTACATCTGAATATAAAGGTAATACACGGCAGCAGGCACAGCCTGAATGAGCACGATGATGGCGGTGCCGATCTTATCCGGCCAGCGGTTCTTGAACCGGCCCATCAGCAGGCCCATGGGAATGCCGATGACCAGGCTCAGCAGCATGGCGAACACGCCCATCTGGATGGAGATGGGCAGCTTTTTGGCCAGGATGCCGGTGACCGAGGCATTTACCTTATAAATATGGCTCACGCCCAGGTCGCCGTGGAGGGCATTCCACCAGAAGCGGCCGATCTGCACCGGCAGCGGGTCCAGCAGGCCCATGGACTGAAGGCCCGCCTGGATCTGGGCCTCGGTCATTTTTTCGTAGTTTGCAAAGTAGCCTTCCACCGGCATCAGCCGCAGCAGGCAGAACACGAGCGTTACAATGACGAACAGCGTCAGGATGGAACGCCCGATGCGTTTTGCCAGATATTTCAGCATATCTGTGCGCACCCCTCTTTCGTTTGTGGTTCCTCCGCGGACAGTGGACCTGAACAGCGGATAGGAATAGAATACATCAAAATTGCACTTTTGGAAAGTGATTTGCCCGGATTTTGAAAAATGTTTTTGTAAAAGCAGGGTAAAGTGAACGCTTTTCTTACAAAAACAACCCTCTCCGCCAGGTTGACGGAGAGGGATAAAAGTTTTTATAAACCTCTGCGCTTCAAAATCTCATCCAGAATGGCATCGGCCACATCGGCCTTGCTCATCAGGGGCAGCTCCCGGGTGCCGTCGGGGGTGATGAAGGTGACCACGTTGGTGTCCACCCCAAAACCGGCTCCGGCGACCTTCAGGTTGTTGGCCACCACCATGTCCAGATTCTTCCGGGTCAGCTTGGCCGTGGAGTTTTCCACCATATCCCGGGTCTCCATGGAAAAACCGCAGAGGAACTGGTGGGTCTTTTTCGGGCCGATAGTGCCCAGAATGTCAGCGGTGCGCTCCACAGGGATGGAGAGGTCGCCGTCCTTTTTCTTGATCTTGTCACTTGCCACCGTCACGGGGCGGTAGTCGGCCACGGCGGCAGCCATCACCAGCACGTCCATCTCCTCAAAGCGGCTGGTCACGGCATCGTACATATCCTGCCCCGTGGTAATGGGAACATCGGTGGTGAAGCGGACCGGCGGCAGGTCGGTGTGACCGTGGATGAGGGTGACCTCTGCTCCCCGCATGGCGGCGGCCCGGGCGATGGCATAGCCCATCTTGCCGGTGGAGTGGTTGGTCAGGTAGCGCACGGGGTCCAGCGGCTCCTGCGTGGGCCCGGCGGTCACAGCGATGCGGACACCGACCAGATCCTTGGGCCGGGCGATGGTGTGCAGGATGTACTCGATGAGCACATCTTCCTTGGGCAGGCGGCCGCTGCCCACATCCTTGCAGGCCAGCACCCCGCTCTCAGAGGGGATGACCGTGAAGCCGTAGTGCTCCAGCGTTCTGAGGTTGTCCTGCGTGATGGGGTTTTCCAGCATCCCGGTGTTCATGGCCGGGCTGACCAGCTTGGGGCACCTGGCCGCAAGCACCACGGTGGTGAGCATATCATCGGCGATGCCGTGGGCCATTTTGGCAATGACGTTGGCCGTGGCCGGTGCCACCAGAACGACATCCGCCTTTTTGGCCAGCGAGATGTGGGTGACCTCGAACTTGAAATCGCGGTCGAAGGTGTCCACCATGCACTTGTGGCCGGTCAGCGTTTCAAAGACGAGAGGGGTGATGAAATGGGTGGCGTTCTCGGTCATAATGACCTCCACGTCCGCCCCCAGCTTTTTGAGTGCGCTGGCCACATTTGCCATTTTATAGGCGGCAATACCGCCGGTAACGCCCAAAAGGACGCATTTGCCCTGCAGATCCATCCAAAAAACCTCCTGTTTTGCGGGTTTGCCTCTTTAGTATAATCCAAAATCACCGCCAGCACAACAAAATCTTTCGGTTGGGTCTTGTATCCAGCGCAAAAATGCGGTAAAATAACTTGACTTAGAATAAAACCTCTCCGTCAAAGCCTGCGTCTTTGCCGCCTCTCCTGCCGGGAGAGGCAATCCCCCCGGCTCCTCTGGCAGGGGAGCCGGAGCAAAGCGCCTGAGAGGTTTTTGCAGGAAAGGTAAAATATGATCTTAGCCATTGATATAGGCAACACCACCGTCGCCCTGGGCGGCATCAAGGACGGACGTGTATGCTTTGTGGCCCACATGGATACGGTGCGCACCCGCACCGCCGCGGAATACCGCGTTGAAATGGAAAAGGTGTTTGCTCACCGCCGCCACCCGGAAAAGCCCATCCGGTTCGAGGGCGCGGTGCTGACCAGCGTAGTGCCCCAGATCACCGGGGCACTGGCTGAGTGCGCCCGCTATTACACCGGCAAAAAGCCGGTCATCGTTTCGCCGGAGATCCGCACGGGCCTGACCATGGGGGTGCCTGACCCCCATGCCGTGGGCAAGGACCGGCTGGTGGATGCCGCTTACGCTGCGGCGAACTTCCCGCTGCCGGTCATCACCGTGGATCTGGGCACTGCCACTACATTTAATGTTGTGGATGAGAACCGGGTATTCCGGGGCGGTGTGATCTGCCCGGGGCTTTCCACCGGCCTGCGGGCTCTGGGGGAGCGCTGTGCCCAGCTGCCGCAGGTGCGGCTGAGCTCCCCCAAAGCAGCCATTGGTGTGAACACTGAGAGCTGTATGCTTTCGGGCTCTGTGCTGGGCACGGCAGTTCTGCTGGACGGCATCACCCAGCGCATTGAGGAAGAGCTGGGCCGCCCGGCCACCCTGGTGGTCACGGGCGGGCTGGCAAAGTATGTCACGCCGCTCTGCCGCCATCCGCTGACCTACGACCCGGAGCTGCTGCTGAAGGGGCTGGCACTGCTGTACCAGATGAATGCACCTCAGCCGCACTATGCCGCCGGGGGCAGGCGGCGGAACCCGAACAACAATTTCCGCCGGGGCCGCCGCCCCCGCTCCCAGCGCCGGGAACGCCGCGAGGAGGAGAACAAAAACGGCTGACGACGAAACAGGATGGAGAGAACAATGAAACTAGGGATCCTGGGCACGGGGATGATCGTGCGGGAGTTTCTGCCCTGGCTGGCAGGGCCGGACTGCCCCTTTACGGTGCAGGCGCTCTGCAGCACCCAGCGCAGTGCGCCGGTGGCCGACGAGATGTGCGAACAGTACGGAATTCCCCAGCGCACCACGAACTATTTTGAATTATTGCAGTGGGTGGATGTGATCTATCTGGCCGTGCCCAACCTGCAGCATTACCGCTATGCCAAGGTGGCGCTGGAAGCGGGAAAGCATGTCATTGTGGAAAAGCCCATGGCCTGCACCGCTGCCCAGACCGAGGAGCTGGCGGCGCTGGCCCGCCGCAAAAAGGTGTTCCTGTTTGAGGCCATGACCACCCAGTACCTCGAAAACTACAACAAGATCCGGGAGCTGCTGCCCCGCATCGGCAGGGTGAAGCTGGTGCAGTGCAATTTCAGCCAGTATTCCAGCCGCTACGATGCCTTCTGTGCCGGGGAAACGCCGGTCTCCTTTGACCCGGAGTGTGCGGGCGGTGCCCTGATGGATCTGAATGTCTACAACATCAGCTATATCGTGGGCCTGTTCGGTGAGCCGAACCAGGTGCACTACTTGGCCAACATGGAGCGCGGCATCGACACCAGCGGTATCCTGACCATGGAGTACAACAGCTTCAAGGCAGTCAGCATGGCCGCCAAGGACTGCGGTGCGCCTGCCCGGTATGTCATCCAGGGCACAAAGGGCTATATCCTGCAGAAATCCACGGCCAACTGGTGCGGCGGCGTGACCTTCCACCCCAATCAGGGCAAGGAAGAGCACTTCAACCTGAACGGCGGCAGACCCCGGCAGGCGGCGGAGTTCCACGCCTTTGCCAGGGCCATCGAGGGCGGTGACCAGGAGCTGTGCAGCCGGATGCTGGATACCTCCGTGGCCGTCAGCCGTGTGCTGACCGTGGCCCGGCGGAGCGCCGACATCAAATTTCCCTGTGATAAATAAGGTGGGCTTGCCCGCTTATTTATAGATTCCCTGACAGAAAAAACCAGATTTGCGCCGTATCCGACGTATAGGGCGGAACGGCAGCAGGAGGAAAACTGAATTATGAAAAACAACGATCTTCGCACTCTCACCCGACTGGCACTGCTGGTCGCCATCGAGCTTGTAATGAAGGCCATCGGCCTGGGCAGTGTGCCCATGGGCCCGCTTTACATGAGCTTCCTGACCCTGCCCATTGCGGTGGGTGCCATCACCATGGGCCCCGTGGCCGGTGCTGTGCTGGGCGGCGTGTTCGGCGCGGTGAGCTTCTATGATGCCGTTACCGGTGCTTCCGCCATGACCGGCGCTCTGTTCCAGGTCAGCCCTGTCAACACCTTTATCCTCTGCGTGGGAATGCGTGTGCTGATGGGCGTGTGTGTGGGCCTGATCTTCAACGGCCTGAGCAAGCTGGACAAGAGCCGCACCTGGAGCTATATCGTCAGCGCCATGTGCGCTCCGGCCCTGAACACCCTGTTCTTCATGGGCTATATCGTGCTGGCGTTCTATAACTGCGACTATGTCCAGAACCTGGTGTCCGTTAAGGGCGCTGCCAACCCCCTGATGTTCGTTGTGCTGCTGGTTGGTGTCCAGGGCGTGGCTGAGTTCCTCGTCTCCGGCATCCTGGGCGGCATCGTGGCCCGCGCCGTGCACAAGTTCCTGAAGTAAGCCCCCGCGTTCCGCGTCAGGGAAGAGCGTATGGGTTTGTAACATTGTAAAACAAAAGACCAGAACTGAACTGCCACTGGCAGAACAGCTCTGGTCTTTTTCTGTGCGGTGAAAAACAGAAACGCAGCCTTTACAAAGGCAGCTTACCGCCGACCTTGTTGACGACATAGTAGGCGGCCTCTTCCTCAGGCTTGACGTAGATCTTGCAGGACTGCACGCCCACTTTGTGGGTCAGGCGGTAATCGGCCTTGGCGCGGTCCACAAGATCGGTGATGTTATACTGCTTGCCGGCAAATTCAACGTAGATCTCAGGGGAAAGCGGGGGACGGCCCTTGTGGGCGGTCTTTTCTGTTTTGGGGGCTTTCTCCGTTTTGACAGCGGACTTTGCGGTCTTGCGTGCGGGCTTTGCCTCGGCTGCGGGAGCTTCTGCAGCGGCAGGAACGACAGGCTTTTTCACTGACATGGATTCTACCTTCTTTCTCATATAGTCTTGCGTGTGGGAATAATACCGGAATGCGCCGGTAGAAAAACTTTGCATCAAACAGCAGCATATAACTATATAATAGTTTTTTGCGGCGCATTTGTAAAGAGGTTTTGTGAAAAAAGGTTCGTTTTCAGGCAGGAAATGCTTTTTTGTTTCTGGAAAAGTTACTGGACGCACAGTCCCTCGGCCCGTGTGACGATGGGCAGCAGCAGTTCGGTGTCCCAGTCCTCTGCCAGCACAAATAGATCGTCGCAGATCTCCTTCTGGATTTGTGCCGTCGTTTTTTGTCCGGCAAGGACGCAGACCGCAGAAAGCAGTCGAACTTTCAGGGCACAAATTTCTGCGGGTGCGCCCCACAAACGGGCAAGGTCATAATTGCTGGTGTTTCCGCAGGGCATGGCACAGGCAGCGCAGTTTGGAGCCACCCGGTGCTTCTCGGCTTCAACGATGTCAGTCATCCGGAGCAGCGCGCTCTCGACGGCATTCGGTTCGGCCGCCAGCCGCAGACCGGCAGCCAGTACGCGGTCAGTGTCTTCCGTTTTGGGTTCATTGACTGTGGAGCGCGCCAGCCCCACCAGCGCGCCCAGCAGAGCATCCCGCTGACGCTGTGCATCGGTAACGGGAGCAGAAAACGTGTAATTCATAGGAACCTCCAGGATCTTGTTTGCCGTAAGAATACCACGAAATCCCCGGAAAGGGAAGGCGAAAAATTCTTTTTTCTGCAAAAAGGAACTGCGTCTTGATTTTGGACGGAAAATCCGCTATAATAATACCGTTCTACATACGCCGGTGTGTCGGAATGGCAGACGAGGGGGACTCAAAATCCGCTTCGTGAT